>Ga0224557_1001315_pt1 | contig 24351 bp, 18 predicted proteins | sample 714S31014metaG_FD_180677 | JGI IMG/M metagenome (GOLD analysis project Ga0224557, IMG submission 180677) | Peat soil microbial communities from Stordalen Mire, Sweden - 717 S3 10-14 | ecosystem: Environmental > Terrestrial > Soil > Wetlands > Peat | place: Sweden: Norrbotten County, Stordalen... | reverse complement strand
CTGCCCGTCAGTCATTGGCACGAGGGACTCGGCGACGCGACGGTCGCCGACGCGATACTTGACCGGTTGTTAGAACGCACGCACCGCATCGAGCTCACCGGAGCGTCCCGACGTCGCGGCGAAACAGCCGCTCCACGCGCGAAAAATCAACCGAAGTAGTTGGCCGGTCCCGACCATCGCCAGTGTTGAAATGAACTGCCCTACGATGACACCGAAGGAGGTGAGTTAAGAGGACCACCACTCACAGCAGCGTCGGTCGCTACGCGACCTCCGACTTTACAGAGGGGTGTACAGAAACTCCGGAACAGGTGTACAGATTCGCCGGAATGCGCAAATATTCAATTAACCCAGTAAGTGCTACCGAATCTGGACTCGCATTACTAGTGGCTCAGTTCACGGGGATCCGGCCACATTCATGGCAATTCTCGTGGGCATCCGCCCCGCGAACTTTGCTGAGTAGTCCGCACAAACAGGGCACAATGCAAACGCGATTAACTTAAGGCTCTTGTTGTGTGTCTAATCGAGCGGCCCCCGGTATGGTTCACCCGAATCAAACGCTACAGCCATGGCATCGTACCGTTCGAGGATCAGCCGCGCCGTACGGTACTCGCCGTAATTCGCTTCATCTTTCCGGCGAACGATCGGAAAAGTACTCATGATGTAAGGCACGTCGTCGCGCACAATGCCGTAAAGGTGAAAAAAGCAAGCATCGAGTTCAGACCGAATTTGCGACCGCCGATCTTCATCCCATGTGAACGGTGGCCCATCAAAGCCAAAGTCCTTGGCCAAACCAATGAGGTCAACTGATGTGTACGTCAACTCTAAGATGCGAGGCTTCAGCCATTCTGAGATCGTGACTTCCCTATTCCACGGTGCAGGCTGCTCAAAGGCATTCGGTGGAAGGATAGGTAGTTGCTTGACAATGAAGAAGTTCAGGTTTACTCCCCCCACCTTCTGGCGTGCGAAGAAGTCGAGCGCAAACGAAGACAGGCAAGCTGTTAGGAAAGTTGACTTCCACGTTTGTTCGCTAGGCAGCACGAGCGGCATGGAACGCTCCGACCCAGCACGAGGAACGATACAGCTGATCATCGTACGTTCATTCGTTGTGCTTGTGATGTTGCAGTACGCCAACATCCATTGCCGATCATCGGGCAGTCTTTCGTCAACATTGACCGATGGCACCCAGTATCGAGGTAACGGCAGACGCTTCGGGTCTGCGTGTTCGGCGGAACTCAAATAATCGGGTTGTCCTTGCCTCACCAATGCCGTTGGGCTAATGACGACGTCTGCCGCCCGGTGATCGAACGAGCCGACCATCTTTGCTTCGTAGAGCGGGAGCCAAACACGTCCATCGACGTGACGATAAACGTTCCCGTCGAGAACTGCCCCTAACAGTTCGCACTCGCTGGACTTACAAAACATGTGGCTGGCCGTGTTCATCATGAACATCAACTGGGAGCTCACTCCCCAGGGGTTCACCTCGGGAGGTCCTTCTGCGATAAGGATCGGGACACGTCGGTAAATCTCTAGAGTCAACTCAGCATCCCTACGACTACGGAAGATCGGGCACGTCAGGGTGTTGGGGTTGACCAGAAGCATCTCTTCTGCAGTGAGGTTGAATCGGCGTCCGTCGTCCTGGAGATCCTCGGTTTTCTGGCAGAAGAACGCGAACGTTGCTCCTTCCGAGAAGGGACGCGCTGGACCGGTCAATGTCAGCAAACAAAACTTGGCACTCCGGTGAACTCCAGGAAAAACACCAGCGCTGTTCTCAAAATCGTACAAACTGACGAGCGACTTCCCAGCGATGAGGTCTCGGAACAGGTATTGAGTGTAGGAATCAGTGGCGATTCCGGATGGGACGATAACTCCAACCCTTCCCGTCGCCCTCGTGACCCCGCGCGTCAATTCGACGAATAACGGAGCCGTGTTCAGTCTTCCGAAGTTGCTCAACGGGAAGCTTCCGGCTGCATGGATAAAGTGCTGGGTCCCTTCAAGCTTCCTTTGCATGCGGAGATGAAGATCAAAGGCGTCGGGGTCATCAAATTCCAAAGAAGCGATCATTCGCTCCCGGATAGCATTTGTCGACGCATTGGCAATGTCTGGGTGGGAGTGGGCGAACACCTCCCGAGGGTCGTACTGAATTTGATCCCATGGAGGGTTTCCGAGTACCACATCGAACCCAGCAGGGTTGTCCTCGCCATCTGGACCAGAGTCACACACCTGTGGGAATGCGACATGGAAATGGAGAAACTGATACTCAGCAGCCAATTGATGAATTGTCTCAACCGCCCGAGGTTCGAGGACACTTGGTCCGTGTTCGAGCGCCATGCGCACAGTCGAAGTGGTGATTTCCGAAGTGGCTCGATTCTTCAGAACAACGAATGCGCTGCACCATGTATCTGCGGCAAAACGTGCGCGCGTCATTTGATCTGAGTCCACGAACGACATCCAGCGCGCCTGTTTCTCAGCGATGCTCCTAAGATCATCGTCACGAATCTTGTCGATGTTCGTCATCAATTTGGCGAGCTCGTTGTCCAAATCCGACGTCTCCCACAATGAGAATATTCCCTGCCCACTCCTTTCGGAACTGTTACGACGGCGCTGTGAAGTGACGACCGCCCGATCGTCATCGCCAAGAGGCTTATAGGCCTCATCGGGAATGCCAGCTGCCACTTGCTTTGGAGTGCAACCGAGGAGCGAGTTGCCGCAGACGATGTGGTGGTCGAGAAAAGAAAGTGGCTTGCCCGGTTCAACCGACTCTAACCAGAGGCTCACCTTGCATAGCTCGACAGCCATGGGATTGAGGTCAATACCGAAAATGCAGCGACTAATCACCTCCCGCAGCGCGTGACGGTAAACGTCGGGAGCAGGTTCGGACTCTCCCGAACGCAGCATTGCAAGCCGTTGTGCAATCCGTTGGGCCGCGGCAACGAGAAAGTGACCGGAGCCACAGGCCGGATCAAGGACAGTGAGCTGCAAGAGCGCCGACTCTGGGTCCTTCTTGGCCATAGCCTCATCGATCGCGGGTTTGAGAGCAGAGTCGAGTAATGAGGTGATGAGCGAACTAGGTGTGTAGTAGGAGCCACTGGTCTTTCGTTCATTGCCAGCGGCATGCGTAAGCGAGAAGGAACCGGTGTTGAGATCAAGAACAGGCTGGAACTCAAGCAAACTCTCGTAGACCGAACCGAGCTCTTCGGATCCGAGGTTGCGGTAATCGACCCGGAGAAGAGCCTGCTCCTGTCGTGTGTAGGACAGAGAGCGCACGACTGCGAGCAGGTACGAGTTGGCAATACGCGCTGAACCCAGATGAGCAGTACCATCGGCACTCCACAGTCCCGAGTTCAGGGCGGGAAGAGCAAGCGCGATCTGGCCCTGTTCGCCGAGGGCCCGAGCCACGAGCTCCAACTGTTCCCAGAGGTCACTGTGCTTGGTTCCTCGCTTCTTCCGAGCGAGTTCCCTGATTCTCGAGACGCTGAAGTAGCGGTCGTAGCGGTCCCTTGCCTCGGCCGGTGCGTCAGGGGGATGAAGGAGGCCACGGTCTTCGGCCACCAATAGGAAAACGATCCGGTAGACGACCCGGAGGAGCTGACGGTAAAAGTCCTGCTTCGTGAGGCCCCCGTCACGCAAGCTCTCTCTGAGGTTGGCATTGGCGGGGTGGACAAGGAAGCCTTGGCCCAGAGTCTCGATAGCTTCTTCGAAGCCCGCGCCGAGGGTGTCGAGGGCTCGAATGCCCTGGGTTCGAGCCTCGTTGGCCCATACCTCGAGCCAGCACCCGCTCTGGGGATCACCTTCAAGTCGGCTGGCGTGGACGAGGAGCCATAGGGCCACAAAGTCAGTGAAGATACCCTCACTGAATATCTGCTCGAGGTCGAACTCGAGGTACGCTGCGCGGGTCAAGCTGGAGTTGTCCCGCAGGACTCGAAGTTGGCGACCATTTGAGACGACTGCCCAAAGGTGGTCATCGGTTCGATTAAGGAGCTCCTGAAGCATCGAGTGGGGCGCGGCCTTGGCCGCCCCAGCGACACCCACGGTCCGACGATCAAGACGCACGTTCCAACCCACGAGGTGTATCAGTGCTTGACCGTGGTGGTGGCTGACGGGGTAGTCCTTGTCACCGACCCTGATCGCTTCAGGGAATCGCTCCAGGCGGCCGTAACCCAACTCGGCGAAGAGTGGAAGGAGCCAACGGTCCCAGGTCAAGGCCGCAGTGAAGTCATCCGGTGCCGTCCGGGCTATCTGTGGCTGGAAGACCTGCCACGCACCGAGAAGGTCGTTCCACGATCGGTTGATGATCTCGCGAAGCTGGCGCCCTGGAGTAATCCGGTAGTCCTCGGCTCTCGTGCCGGGCAGGCTCCCAGTGTCACTGACGAGTCGTGTCAGCATTTCGCTAGGGAGGATTCCGCCCTCGGTCGTAATTGTCGTGAACTGAGTCGATGAAGTCATGGTCAGTCGGGGAGGAGGACGTAGGTTCCAAGGACGTCGACCGGGAGGTGCGCGGTGACCGAAGCCCGACCCGACCTGACCGACTCGGACCGGATACGGTTGTGCTGTTCGGCCAAGATGGCTGCTCGATCCTGGGCGAAAGCGTCGAGGTGGTGGGCCAGCTCCGCTCGGCCAGCGATAACCCGATGTACGAACTCGACGCGTTGTTCAGGACCGATGTTGCCGGTGGGCTCGGCAGACAACAGGGCTTCAGCTTCGTCATCAGTAAGCCACTCGGGATCGCTCGCAAGGCCAGTGAAGGCGTGGAGGGCGACGTCTTCTGCCAGCTGGCTGAACGAGGACTCTCGACGACGCTGGATTGTCAAGTCGAATCGGTACCGAACCAGCAGCAGCGTTGTCAACTTGGTGACGGTTGCGGTGCGGATCGCGCCGCAGCGAGCGGCCGTCGCCGCTATTCCGAGGTCGGGATCGAGGGCCCCGTCAAGCACGTAAGTGGCAAGAGCTTCAACGAAGGGATGTGTCCGTGTGAGGTAAATCGAACCGGCTCGGGCCGGCAGCTCGAACGTGACGGTGAGCCGAGTCGATTGCCCGGCACCTGCGAGTGCGTCGCGCAATCCTGTCGATGCCTCGGCGAGGTCGATTCGGATCGCACCCTGTTTGGCCTCGTCAACTGTGCCACCCACCATCTTTGTAGCGGCTCGGACGAATCGCTCCACGTCGGTGGCATCACCTATCGCACTACGTGCCTCTCGGGATTCTTCGGCTACGCCTTCGGTCTTGATCGAGTACTGCGCGTAACGAGTTCGCGAGACCTTTTCCTGCTCAGCGGCGTTGTCCCACTCGCTGAAGAGTTCTTCGGTGGTCTGTCGCACCGAGCGTGAGCTGTTCAGGTCGAAGGTCAACTGTTCTTCGTTGAAGAGACTCTGGAAGACGCTCTCGATGAACTCGTCATTCGAGCCAGGGACAGGGATGGAGATGCCGAGTTCGTCCCTGATCTGACGATGTTTGCGCAGCAGCACGTTGAGTACAGCCTCATCAATGCCGTTGTTCGTCCCGTAGATGGTCGCCACTCGGACTTCAGGACTCGGCTGACCAAATCGGTCGACACGTCCGTCTCGCTGCTCAAGTCGAGTTGGATTCCAAGGTAGGTCGTAGTGGACAACCGCGTTGAAGAGCGTTTGCAGGTTGATGCCCTCGGAGAGACAGTCGGTAGCCACGAGGACACGAGGCGAGACTTCCTCGAGTTCGTTGATCCGGCGTTCACGTTCCTTAGCGGCGATCCGGCCAGTAACCGAGATCACGGTCGCTTTCGAACCGAATGCGTTCCGTAGGTGTCGAGCCACGTAGTCGGCAGTGTCGACGAATCGGCAAAAGACGATGGGATTGAATCCGTCGCTCACCATCTTCTGCACCAACTTCGAGGTGTGGGCCAACTTGGCGTCGGTGGCCGGACCATCGAGCGCATCAGCCTTCGCCGCCATCTCGAGGAGGTGACGACGGCCGCGGCGGTCGACGTCTTCACCATCAATCTCACCTTCGTCGACCCCAGGAACTGAGTCGACACGCCCAGCCTCGTCCGCATCGTCCTGGTCGAGCACGATTCGCCGACCTGCGGAGTCGGCTTCCTCCACGGTTGCCGCTCCCGAGGCGCTAGCCCGCGACCGGAGCGTGGCAGCCGCCGCGGCCGGACTTGAGGCCATGGAGCGAAGAAGTCCGAGCGCTGACCAGTACCGCACACGCTGGCGCTGGCGTCCGCCAGTCTCGTCCCGAACAGTCTCTTGGGCCCAGGCGATGGCCTCGCGCATCAACTGTTGGTACCCCGGTGTGAGTTCGTAGCGTCCTTGCTCCTCGGGGAGTTCGAGTCGGCTCGGGAATGAGCCGTCTTCTGCGGCGAAGTCTCTTCGGATGTCGGCTCGGCGGCGCTGGACGAAGTGTTGAGCGAGTTGTCGGCGAGTTCGCTCGTCGATTCGGTCCTCCTCAGGGAGGTTGGAGAAGGCCGGATTGAGCAATCCGATCAGCGATCGGAAGGCGCCTCGGTTACCAGAGTGTGGTGTTGCAGTTGCGAGGATGAGGTGTCGGTCTTCACCCTTCGCTAGTTGTTTAAGCAACTCGTAACGTTGATGGCGCTTCCCGCTGGCGTTCGGGTCGGCAGCGCTGGCATGGGCCTCGTCAACCACGATCAGCTCGGGAGCAGTACGGATGAACTCATCTCTCCGGGAGTCGCTCTTGATGAAGTCTGTGGAGACGATCGTGTACGGCAAGACGTCGAAGATCGATTCATTCGCCCCGCAATAGCGCCGTTCAAGGGTCCGTGCCGTTCCCGACAGCACCAACTCAGCCTCTAAGTGGAACTTGCTGGAGAGTTCCCGCTGCCATTGCTCGGCGAGGTGGGGCGGACACAGTACGCAGAAGCGGGTTACGGTGCCGTTGTCAAGCATTTCCCTGACGATGAGTCCTGCTTCAATCGTCTTGCCGACGCCGACGTCGTCAGCGATGAGCAGTCGGACAGGTTCCAGCCGAAGGGCCATGAGCAGGGGGACTAGTTGGTACGGACGGGGTTCAACGGCGATCGAGCCGAACGAACGGAAGGGACCCGCCGACGAACGAAACCCGAGACGCAGTGCGTCGCGGAGGAGACGGGCAGACTGGTGATTGCCAGCCGTTGCGGCGTCGGGCCAGTCGAACTGGGCTGGCACCACGGTCTCGAGCGCTGGGAGGATGCCCGTTGTCTCATCCTCGCTCCCCCCAAGGGGGCGCAGGAGCAACAACTCGTCGTCCGAGCCTGGCAGGACTACCCAGTCTCGCTCGCGCGCCCTAACCAGGGTCCCAACAGCGTGAAACGTCACGAGCCCGTTCCGAACGTCGAGGGGTAGCGCTTGATTAGCTCGGTCCACCCGTCAGCGTCGTCCTGGTCGAAGCGCACGCTGGTCCACCCGGCGAGGAGCAGTGCGTTGTCGAGGTCTCTGTCACGTGCGCTGCGCTCTGGGTATTTGTGATGCGGTCCATCGACGTAGATCGCGACCCTCGCCTCTTCGTAGAGAAAATCGGGACGAGTACCAATCTCAGGCAAGAGCTTCTGGGCGGAATCGGGAAGGCGGTAGTTCGAGTCGTGCACCAGCCGTAGCCACCGCCGCTCCAGATCCGACTGCGAAAGATTGAGGAGCAGTTGGAGGTGCTCGCCGGCCGAGGCCTGCGTTGGAGACGCAGCGACTGAACCACCAGCAAGGGCCATCAAATAGTCCTTAACCACCATGCGATCAAGCGTTGCGTGATCCATCTGATTGGTGTACGACATCAGGCAGTCGTAGCAAGCAGCTTCACAGTCCTCTAGTGATCCGGGGGCTCTTCGTCGATCTTCGCCGGTGTCGGGGTCGAAGTGGCATATCTCCAGTGCCTGACGAGCGACTCGTGGCAACGCCGACGGGTCCTCGGCGAGATGGCGAAGCGCCCCAGCACCACCTTCGGACGCCTCGTACAGCAGGAGCGAGGAACGAACGCTCCTGTCGGGCAGTGGCGCCACCGCCAGTTCAACGTCTTCGAGGTCGTAGGTGGCCTGCACGGCATGCTTGAGTGCAGCCTCAACTGAAGCCATGAATCCAGGTTGGTCCCGATCGGCCGTGCTGGGAGTGAAAACCATCGTGTTGCGGCGGTCTTCAACGAACGGGATGACCCGCTTCACTCGCTTCGACATCGGGTCATCGTTATTCTCGTCACCTGGACGCGTCTCCCAACGACCCTGGTCGATGTCCAGAAGGAATCCGATCTCCATCTTCTTCTTACGAGTCGCCCAGCCGAGGTTAATGAGAGTAAGCGTTGCGGTGTGCCCGTAGTCAATGGTTGCCAGCGTCTCGCCGTCGGATGCCGTGACGTCGGCATGACGGACGGCCGGTCGTCCCCCGACCTCGGCCCAGGTGAAGGCAGTCCGAATCTCGTAGCCTCGACGTTGGCGCTCCTCCACGTTGGAGTTGATTCGATCGTGGCGACGAGTCGTGACCGAGGTCATTCGGAACAGGTTGGAAAACTGTTGGCCAGTGTCCTCGAGGCTCGCTTCACACTGCCAACAGATGTCTGGTCCCGAGCCAAGCTTCGCGGGGTGGAGATAGCCACACTGAGTGCACTGGACTCCAGACAAAGTCACGACCGGGTCTTCCGCGTTCGGGCCGACTCCGTCGGCAACCGGGATCATCACTCGGGTCACCCGATAGACGGATCCCTCGTGGTAAATGAACGCCTGGGGGCCGAACTCGTGCACCGCAAGGAATCGGGGGCGGTTCAAATAATCCTCGACAGCGCGTCCGCGTCGCCGCGCCGGGATGAACGCCGAGATAGGAAGCCGGGGGAAGTTGTACCCGGGCAGAAACCCCTCCGAGGCGAAGTAGCGGTAGGAGTAGAAGTCGGACTGGAAGTCGGTGCGCGCTTCGTTGAGAAGCAACTCGAGCTGTTTCTCGGCTTCAGTTCTGAGCCGTTCGGCGCGCCTCTTCTCATCGGCCGACTTCGTGTGGTCTCTCCGTACTGCGTTCTGGATCCGTTGCTGAGCGTCAGCTGATCGGTAAAGGTCACGCCAACGGTCTGCAGCGCTGTTGAACCGCGCGGCTGCTCCGGCGATGGCTTCGTCGAGCCAAGTCGATGACCACCAGTCAGCGCCGTGCAGATCCTCCATGATCGTGGACAACACTTCGGTGGTGCGTGCGCGAGTCTTCGTTGCAATGGCTGGGCGAGCTACGTCATCGGCTATCGATTCCTTTAACGCAAGGCTCGCGGGGTCGCCAGAAAGATCGAGAACGTCCTTGAGACTGCGTCCGAGGCTCATGCCCGTTTCAGCGAGCCAAATTGCGTGAACGTGCGACCGGACCAGGTCTTCATTGGCCAGATCGATCCGCGGTGGTCGAATCTTGCCCGAGACCATGAGCGTGGGTCGCCGGAAAAAGTACTGATCGTGGGCCGATCCAGTCGAGCAGTAGGTGAAGACCAGAGCCGGCTGTCCAGACCTGCCGGCACGCCCCGATCGTTGTGCGTAGTTCGCCGGGGTTGGCGGGACATTTCGCATACCAACGACGTTGAGGCTCGAGATGTCGATGCCAAGTTCCATAGTCGGCGAACAAAACAGCACCGGGAGCTTGTTCTCCCGGAACAGGTCTTCCCGGCGCTGGCGCTCTTCACTTGGTACTTGCGCCGTGTGTTCCCGCGCTTCGAGAGCTATGAGGCCCTCTGCCACGTTGCGGTAGAAGTCGACGAAGAAATCGTTGACTGAAGCTTCCTCGTTCGGAGCTCTCGGTACACGAACGATGTCGCGCGCGGGCACGCTTCCGTCACCCGCCCTCCAGACGATGGCCGAAGCCGGGATTTGGTAGCCAATCAGCGACACTCCATCAACGTTTCGTTCGTCGACTCCCTTGAGCAAGCCATTCTCACTGAGCAACTTGAATAGTTGTCCGAGGACCTCGGTAACCTCGGCGGTCTTAAGCCTGGGCCGTGCAAACGCTCGGCGACTGATGAACTGACCGACCGCAGTGCGGGGGGTCAGGTACACCCAGTTCCGCTGATCGTTCACGACGCGCGAAACTAGCCACGCGACGGCTCCCGTCGTCATTTGGTACTGCTCATTTTCGTCGATGGCCCAGGGCGGGATGAGGTTGTTGTTGGACCGGAGCCAGATCTGCTCGTGGTGGTTGGAGTCGAGTGGATCTACTTGAATCGCTAACTCGCGACGGAGCCAGTCGAGTACAGCACGGCAGAGCCGATCACGTTCGGACGGCGAGGCCTCGGCCAGGGCTTCGTGACAATCGCTCCACTCCGACTCGTCTGAGCAGAGTTCCTCGAGGAAGGGGTAGTCGATCTTGAGGAGGCCGACCTGCTCGAGGTTAGGTGCTGTCACCCTCCATCCCGCGCGGAGGTCGCCGTAGAGGCGATAAGCAAGGACCTCGCGCAGCGCGCGGTCGATCTCATCCTTGGCGGCCCGGCGGGCATCGGGATTCTGTGCGTACTCTTCAATAGGCAGCCCAAGGGCGTCGAAGACCTTCTCAGCGAGGTCTGTGTAGGTAAGCCCGGCGGGTCCAGCGATCTCGAGGGCTCTGAAGAGGCCCGACCTCAGGAGTGAGACCTGGACAAAGTCGTTGAAGTGACCCGCTTGGAGCGAGGCGTCTTGACGGTTGTCCGTGAAGTCGAGTAGCTTGCGCGGCACTTGGTCTTCGCCCCTTTGGTCGCTTAGGTGACGAAGGATCGAGATCACGAGCATCGTGGTCGACGTGGACCTCCCCTCGAAGCCGAGCGTTGAGAGTTTCGTAAAGTCGCCACGTGCGGTCGGAGCGTAGGCCACACCGCAGTTGAGACAGAACCGCAGGTTCGATGGTATGAATGCGCCCGCGATGGCCCCCTCGGATGGGTACTCAGTGACTCGAGCGTCAGGCGAGATCCACAATTGTCGCGGCATCCGAGCCACTTGCGTCCGTTGAACTCGGAAGCTTCCGTCAGAGATTTCCTCCAGCCAATCTGGGGGGATCTTCGCGGAGATCTCTTCGAGGTTGTCGAACGGCCAAGGGCTCTCTGTCGAGAGATAAACAAAACCAAGACTCCGATCATCACCTTCGGAGTCAGTATCGCCTAGGTCGCGTGGCAAGAGGTATTCACCTTGGTCCGTTGTGTCCCTCTCGACCAGGTAGTAGTCCTGTCCGCATTGGCGGCAGAACGCCAGTGGAAGAAGACGTCGACTGCGATCGCCTGGGACGTACTGTTGCTCAACCAGGGTGACGTATCGCTTATCTTCGGCTTCCGGAGTGGCGAATACGTTCGAGCCCCTCGAGATGAACTGGTGCAGACGGAACGCGAACACTGGCCGCTTCGTTGATGGATCAATGACGGTTGAACCCGACAGGAGCATCGTGCGAATGGCCTTAACGGTGAGCTCGGGGTCGAGACCGGTTACCCGCGCAAGCTCCTGCGCGATTCCAAGCTCCCCACCAATTTGGCGAGGATCAGCGCGGATGAGTTCGCCGTCTTTCATCGTTAAGCCAATAGTCTCTTCAAGCCACCGAGAGATGGGGTCGACCCGGAATTGGTCGAAGTCACCATCACCAAAAGTCGTTGGCGCGCTCGTCGTGGCCCTCAGCGCCTCAACGAAGTCCTTGTCCTCACGAATCGGCTCAGTTGATCGCTCGAGCGTTTCACCGATCACGCGGTCTGCTCTCACCTCTGCGCCAAAGAGACGTGAGGCAACCTTGGCGATGTCGCTCCGTTGTTCGGCGAGCGTTCCTTCAGAAGCCAACGTGGCTGAGGTGCCGATGCACTGCATCCTTGGCGATTCAGTAGCCGCCCGGAGACGCCGCACTAATAGTGACACATCACCACCCTGTCGACCTCGATAGGTATGAAGTTCATCGAGGACCAGAAACTGGAGGCCCTTGGCCTTGGGTACGATCCCTTTTGTCTCGACCGAGCGTGTCAAGATCAACTCGAGCATCACGTAGTTGGTGAGGAGGATGTCCGGCGGGTTGGCGATGATCGCCTCGCGTTCTACGTCAGACTCCTGTCCGGTGTAGCGCTTGAAGCGGACAGGACCACGCTCGTCGGGGTAGCCACGGTTAATGAACTTCGAAAGTTCCTCGAACTGCGAGTTTGCCAATGCGTTCATCGGATAGACAATGATCGCCTTAATGCCTTGGCCGGGGCCTTGGCGGAGAATGCGATCGACGATCGGGACAATGTACGCGAGTGACTTGCCACTACCGGTGCCAGTTGACAGGACGTACGGGTCTCCCGATTGCGCCACTTCAATAGCCGATACCTGGTGACGGTAAAGATTCAGTTCCTGAACACTCTGGCCTGTTTCAGTCTTTACGCGAAAGATTCGATCGCACTCATTGTGCAAGAGACCGCGGCGGACCAGGTCAGCGATGGTGCCACCTGGTTCAAACTTGGGGTTGAGCGACAGCCAGGGCTCCGGCCACAATCGGCCTTCGTCAAGCGAGCGGTCCACCTCCTGGCGAATGGCAGTGTCACGGATATTGACGAACCCGCGTATGAACTCCCGGTAGTCCGCGATGGTCGAGTCGCGTAGGTCAAAGATGTTCACTGCGCCGCACCCCTCGCTGATTGTCCGTTATCGAGTATCGCACGACCCGGCCATCACATGACGGTTGCACAACGACGAAATGGGACCGATCCCAATTAGTTGATCCCTAAACGTTGCGAGAACTGGTCTGCTGGAGGAAAGCCAACATGGCAATATCCCCTTGAACTGGATTTGGCTGAGCTGGGGCGCTCAAAGATGATGGCATGACCAGCAATACTGAGGCATCATGATGGTATGCCTAACGAAGTCACCCATTTCAACTCCGAAGTAACCGAACGGTTGAAAACGTACGTCTACAGACTTATGGATCCTCGAAACGGCGAAACCTTTTATGTAGGAAAGGGCAACGGTGACCGCGTCTTCGCACACATCCGACAAAAGGTTGACCCTAATGACCCCAATAACAAACTTCAACGCATCCACGACATCAATCTCGCTGGGTTCGACGTGGCGCACGTCATCCATCGTCACGGCATGGATGACAAGACTGCCTTCGAGGTCGAGGCCGCACTCATAGATTCATACCCAGGACTTACTAACGTGGCAGGCGGTGTCGATAGCTCCGACCGAGGTGCGATGCACGCTGTTGAGATAGTCCAACTATACGGAGCGGAACCAGCCATCTTTAAGCACCGGGTGATGCTCATTAGCGTGAATCGTTCGGCATTGGATCAATCTCTATATGAGGCTACGCGATTTGCATGGAAGGTAAGCCTCCCGAAAGCAAATCGCGCTGAGGTGATTTTGCCAACGATCCATGGTCTCATCAAAGGAGCATTCATCGCACCTAAGTGGGTCGAGGCGACGTCCGAAAACTTCCCTGGTCGCGAACCTGGGCCCGGTCGATTCGGATTCGTAGCTGAAGAGGCACCCGATGAATTGAAGAGACTTTACGTTGGCAAACGTGTGCCGGATGAGTATCGCAAGCGGGGTTCTGCAAATCCAATTCGGTACAGTTGGCATTGACTCCGCAACTACTTCACAAGTTAACGGTCGTGTGGCTGAATCTGCCTAATCCATGATTCCAGCCTCCGCTCGGAGATTGTGAACCTCATTTGTCGACAATTTTCAATGTCACTCGCAGGTTGTCAGAGCGAAGAAGATGCCGTGGGGTGAAATTACCAATCCTTGGTCCCTACGCTTCTGCCCACCGAAGCGAGCTGCTGCCGCGGAGGACGTGCTCAATCCGAAGTCCCGGAGGTACGCGGAGTCGATCGTCCACACGTTCAGAAGTACCGGGCTGGCGAATCGTTGCCGTGTACGTGGACCACGTTCGACCACCACTTGATGTCGCGTATGTGACGCGATGACCGTCTGGGAGTGTCGCCCCGACGAACCCGTTTTCAGAACTGGTGAAGAGAAACAACGATCCACCTTCGGCAAACAGGGACCCGATGGGGCGTGGTAATTAGGTACGGGTTCAGATCAGGGGGCCGACTTCAACGATCTTCGACTGGAGGGTGAATCCGTGGTCCGCATTCGCTCTGTATCGGGGAAAACAACCTGTGGAGCTCAGACTTGGCTCGCATTGAGGTGTGACGAGAATTCTCACGAAATGCGCCCTGGACCAGGATCTATGAGCACTTTTGCCCCCTGCAAAATCACACCTCGATGCGAGGCAAGAGCTCAGAACCAAGCCCTTGCAACGCCAATCTCCACGCCCTGTGTCGAGTTCGGAGAGAAGTATGTAACTTTCCACAGCGATGAAGAAGTATCAATTGGTCCAATTGTCTGTGCTTGGTTCGAGCACACAAAGTCAATGGGTTGGTTTTCTATTCCCATGGCGGCACCAGTAAGTTTCCAACACTTCACGCCATTCACAAGAACGATAGACCACACGTATGCCGGTCGGGACTCGATCGAGCTTGGAACGGGAGTGCGCAACTCTCGCCCAATGACGCCTGGCAGGGGCGCTGTGAGCCGAAAGATGGAGCCCCCATTTTTCCAAGGTGACGTGGGGCAGACAATGATCTTTGTATCCCAATAAGTAGCAAAGCACGGATCATCAATGTGGTGATTCGGCGCCTGGCAGCGAAAGGCGTCAACTCGATGCGTGGCGAGTGAGTGAATCCAACAATCGGCACTGCCTGTCGTCTTGGGAGAGATTGCGTTTTCTGCGACGGGGTCCGCAGAAAACAGTGCCTTCTCGGTAACCGTGATCGGAGTCCTATACGTCTGCAAAACAGTTCGTGGTGTGAAGATCTCGAATTGGTGCTCGAGTAGGCCGCCTAGAAGGACACCGGCAATTGTGACAATAAGTCCAGTGATCAATTGCTCTCTAGAAAGCCAATGTCGATGCAAATGTTCTGGCTTAGATTGTTTCACGACTCACTCGGTATCTTCTTTCAATTGAACCGACACCCCACCACGGCGGTGGTAGACGCGCTTAGTTATCGATTTCAACGCCTCGACGACAACAGGGTCTAGAGTTCGCGTCTCGGAAGCGTCGCTCTCAGCCATTCTTCAACTATGCCGCAATTACGAGACAACCGGTCGCCACATGAGGAGCCGACCTCTACGACTCGGCCTTGACGAGCCCTAACTCGTGTCGGAGGCCCGACGTGAACCCGCATGACTATCTGGCTCGGAGCGACGCCGAGTCGCTTGCGATGGCGGGACGGGATGAGTTCGTCAACGATCGCTATGGGGTCGTCGTCGGGATGAGGATTCCAGTACCCGTCGTCGCCTTCGGCGGGCACCATTGTCATTCCGAATCAGCCCGCAGCTGCACCCTGGGACGGCATCTATATCCTGATTCTTCGGAGGACGTACGCGCTCAGGCTCAAGAGCAGCATCGCGACAACTAGGTATAGCCCTCCTTCACGGAGCTGCAACGTCCAGAACTGATGATCCGACACGTAGACCTCCACGTCCTCGAGCCCCAGCTTGTGGAGGCAGTAGCTTGTGACGTCGTTGGAACTGGCAGCTGAATGCGCCTCGCAGTCCTGTACCAGCGTATTCGTACGCCCCGTGACAACTGACCACGATGAGGGGGCAGAGGCGGAGCCAAGCGGGCGATAACCCCCGAAGAGGAGCCACCCGTTGGCTGGCGCGCCTCCAGTCGTGACACCGACTATTGCGCTCCCCTTGGTCACCATGGTTTGGGTAACGGCTGCCACATTCATGGGTGCTAGGTGCGAGCGAACGTCAACCTCCACCGTATAGAAGACCAACCCGAAGACGGCGAGGCCCACTGCGATCGTCCACCCGGCACGGCGGATCAAAACTCCGAGAAAGACCACCACTGCGAATGCGAACACGCCATAGATTCCGAGCATCCACCCAGCGAACGGAAACGCTGTCGGCATAACGCGAGGTGCGTACCTCGACGCGCCCACCCACCACGAGAACGTGAAGCAGAGCGGGACGAGCAGGACTGCCATCGACCCGACACCGACCAGCACCTTGATCGCAAGCCACCGCGTCCTGGTCAATGACTGGGTCCAGGCGAGTCGCGCGGTCTTGCGTTCGAGCTCGCTCGCCACGGCACCCACGCCGAGCACCACACCAACCAACGGTGCGAGTATCAGTCCGAAAGAAGCGATGAAGTTGTTATGAGAACCCGAAGCAAACCATTTGGCAAAGAGGTTCTGACAAAAGCTCTGGTACTTGACCGGGAATCCGTTCCCACCCCTGCAGGGAAGTGAGTGGTACTGGTTCCATAGTGACTGCTCATGCAGTCCGCTCATGAGTGCCCACCCAACGAGCACGACCGTCACCAGTGCGAAGGCCCAGAAAACGTAGCGCTGCTGACGCCAGGCTACCCACGTCATCGCGGCTCTCCGCTGCTACCGAAGGTGAGTTCGCCGCCCGCATGATCGGGCCGCCCGGTACCTTCGCGCAAGTACGCGAGAACAATCTCCTCCAGCGTCGGCTCGGCGACGTGCCATCGGTCGTCGATGATAGGCAGCTCAATCCGAGCGAGGTACGAGACTTCGCGACCGCTCTTTCGGGTATCGATAACGGTGACGCCGGGCGGGAGTACGAGTCCGTCGGGCAGCGCCGCGGTGAGGATGCGGTGGCTTTCGATGACGAAGTCCAGATCGTCGGCGAGCACGACCCGAGCGTGCGAAAGGATGATCAGGTAGTCACACACCGTCGCGATGTCGCCCAGGGCGTGCGTCGAGAGCACCACACTTGTTCCGCTCTGAGCGACCTGCTGCATCAACAAGCGGAGCAGGTCCTCGCGCGCCACTGGGTCGAGCGCCGCAGCCGGCTCATCCAGGATCAACAGCTCTGGCTGCTTGGCGAGGCACAGCGTGAGAGCCACCTGCGCATGCTGGCCACTGGAGAGGTTGTTCACTCGTTCGTCCAGCGCAATGCCGAGTTGAGCGAGATACGACGTCGCACTCGCCATGTCCCACGTCGGATTCGTCCCCGCTCCGAAGCGAAGCATCTCGTCGACGCGGAATCCCCGGTACATGGGTCGCTCCTGATCCAGGTAGCCAATCCGCCGCAGGAGACCCGCGTTTTCATGGCCCGGAACCTCGCCGAGCACCGTCAGTGAGCCGGCATTCGGCCGAGACAAGCCAGCCGCGAGTCGCAGCAGCGTAGATTTGCCCGCTCCGTTGGGTCCCACGAGCGCGGCCACCTTCCCCTCGGGGACTTTTAACGTGCAGTCTTGGAGCGCCCATTTGAACCCGAAGCGCTTACCGAGACCCGTCGCCTCCAACACCGATGCGCGAGCGCTCACGACCACGCTCGCTCGTCGAAGTTGAGCAGTCGGCGCAGCAGATCGATCATCTCGTCCTCGTCAATACCAACAGCGCGTGCCCGTGCTGTCCACTCCTTCAGCGCCTCAACCACCGACGCGCGCTCCGACTCCCCGGCGATGCCACCAGCGCGCGGCGTAATGAAGGTTCCGAGGCCGGGACGGCCCTCGGCGAGGCCCTCGTATTCGAGCTCGCGGTAAGCGCGATGCACGGTGTTCGGATTGATGGTGATCTGGGTGACCACTTCGCGCACCGAGGGAAGCTGGTCCCCTCCCCGTAGGCGGCCGGACTCCACCGACTGTCGTACTTGATCCACGAGTTGGCGGTACGGGGCAACGCCGCTACGGGGGTCGAGACGGAACTGGATGCTGGGCTGTCTCTGGTTCATGTATTAGTACACTAGTACATCCCGAACGTACCTCACAGGTTTCACTCGACGAAACTGGCATAAAGAAATTCGCGCTGGCCCTGATCCTGGGAAGAGAAATCAACCGAGGTTGCACTGGACGCCTCCCACCTGGACTAAAGTTTTCTTATGAAACTAGATAAAGAGGTAAATAGCGCGCACGGCGATCAGTCCCCGATCAGATTCCGCCTCAACGCTTCATCAGGCGTGCCGACATACGTCCAACTCGTCATTCAGGTCGAGCAGGCGTTGCGCATCGGCTATCTCAACGTCGGCGACCGCCTTCCTCGAATCAAGGAGGTGGTCGAGTCCCTCGCCATCAATCCCAACACGGTGCTGAAGGCGTACCGGGATCTTGAGACCAAAGGAATCGCGGCGGGGCGCCCCGGGGTCGGCACCTTCATCGTTGCATCGCCCCCCACGCTCAGTGCTGAGGCGTTCGAGAAGCTCCGACAGGAATTCATCGACGGATGGCTCGAATCCGCAACAACGGCAGGCCTCAACCACGTCGACATCATGACTCTCATCCAGAGCACGTTGGAGTCACTCGGTCACTCGTCGTCGATCCGGATTGGAGGTGTCAGCCAGTGACCAGTGCCGTCCAGATAGAAGAGGTCTCACGCCGATTCCGGAGATTCACCGCCCTGCGATCAGTTACGGCGACAATCCCTTCGGGAAGTGTCACTGCGCTCGTTGGATCCAATGGCGCGGGAAAGACGACTCTCCTCAACCTCGTAACCGGCCTACTCACCCCATCGACAGGCGCCATATCCCTCTTCGAGAACCTGGCTCCCGGATCCTTAGAGGCGCTGGGGAGAGTCGCCTACGTCGCACAAGACGGTCCGGTGTCCACCAGTCGGACCGTGGGCGACGCAGTGCACATCGCTCGTTCTTTCAACACGTTGTTCGACTTCGATGCTGCGGTCGTTCGGCTTCAACGCCTCGACATCGATCTCAAGCAGAGAGTGTCGAAACTCTCTGGCGGGCAACGTGCTCAACTCGCCATCACCTTGGCCCTCGCGCGCGCACCGGAGCTCCTGGTGCTCGATGAACCACTGTCCAGCCTCGACCCCATCGCCCGACGGGACTTACTGGGCGAGCTCATGGGACACTGCGCCGATAGCGGCATGACCATCATCTTCTCTTCACACGTCATTGCGGAACTCGAGAGGATTGCGAGCCACCTCGTGCTCATCAAAGACGGAGAGGCAGTCGTGGCGGGGGAAATCGACGTACTTCTGGAACACCACCGAATCCTCACCGGAACGGCGACAGAAGCCGGGCTCGTGCACGATGGCCACGGGTCGGTCATCTCTCAAGCCCATCCACTCACTCTCGCGCCACGCGTCATCCGCTTTGAGATTCCTCCACACGGCAATGCCCTTCTCGCGCCCGTGACGCTGGAGGATCTTGCCTACGCCTACCTCGAACACGCTCCCCCTGGTTCAGGAGAACTACCGAAATGACTGCGACCCTCACTCCCACAACGGCCGTGCCTACAACCAGGACCACGTGGCTACCGCGGCTAGTGCCAGGGATCCTCAGACTCAACCGCACCGCACTGATCAGCGTTGCCATGATCTATCTGGCCTTCACTGCCGTCGCTCTTACGGCCGTCCACCAAGTCGGTCACCCGAGGGCAGTCATTCTCGCAGGACAGGTCTTCGACGGCACCCTCTACAGCGTTTCGACGTACGCCTTCTACCTGCCAGTCCTCGCGGCGGTCTTCATCGGAGCGCCGATGTTCGCGCGCCCTCTCGAGACCGGCACCTTCCGCTTCGCTTGGACTCAAGGTGTGGGACGCCGACGACTGGTGGCCACGACGCTCATGGTCTTCGTCCTCGAGCTGACTGTCCTATCATTCCCCTTGGGAATCGTCCTTAGTCGGCTCTGGTTCGATCTCTCGCCTCAGTTTCCGGGCCTCTGGACGAATCACGTCTTCTTCACTGACCCGTGGATGATGGCTTTCTCCAGCGTGATTGGGCTCCTCGCCGGCGTGCTCCTCGGCGTCGTCTTTCGTCGCTTGCTTGCGGCGTTGGCCGCAACAACCGCGATGATGATCGCCATCTACTTATGGGCGACCATGTGGCCCTTCTTCCAAGAGACGCTCCTCTGGTTCGTAAAGCGGATGCCCTCGAGCTATGCGGGTGTGCCCTTGGAAAATGGCAATTACCTGGCTCACTATGACTACAGCAGCGTCAATTTTTACTTCACGGACCGATCTGGACACGTGTTGAGTACGAACCAGTTCAACCGCCAGATCTACCCGAAGCTTCCACAAGCCCAGAAACTAGCTCTCAATCAAAATGCCGCCCCCGAACTACATCGGCTCGGTCTGCAAGAATGGCAAGGCTCACTCTTTCACCCACAGTTCCATGGATTTCTCATGATGTGGATAGGGTTCGGGATCGTCACAGTCATCGCGCTGGTGGTGGCGATCTTCGCCCTCATCGGCGGCAATGATCGACTGCTTCTTCGGCGTAGGCGACTGTAAATACCACCCCGCAACGGCGGGCGCCTCAAGGGACAGGTGGTGACGGCTCGTCAGTTGCTGGGGTACCCATGCTTTTAGGGTTCCAAAGATTCACTGAACCGAAGGTGTTTTCACTGCACTGCCGTTCCAAGAACATCCTGAGCCCGTTCCAGACGCTTTCGAGAGAATCCTGTTCAAAAGGGTTTTCTCCAGCCGCCACGGGAGCGGGACTCCTGCGCCTTACTCCGCCTGAAGCTCCGCGCATAATTCGTCCCTAAGCCTACGCCGTGCGCAATCCTCGTCGGTCCCAAGCACGACGAGGATCTCCGGAAGGTGACTGCGACCCTGGACTACCTGCTCAAGCGGGGCCTCATCAAGAGGGCCTCGAGAGGTCGGTACCTGGCGGTCTGAGCAATCGGGAGTAGTGCGGGTTCGCATCGGTGGCCCGACGTGAACCGGCACTCATTTAACGCGCCCCATTGGGTCCCGAGATGGTTGCCGAAGGTGGGCAACATCAACGACTCTCATCTGCTCTGGACCACTCAATGACGTAACCGCAGTGCCTCAACGGCTTGACCAACGGCATTTGCAACAGACACATCGCCAGGGAACCCGCCACGCACTTCGATAATGGCGATACCGCGGGCGATTGTCACGGCTGCCTTCTCTGTGGTCGATAGGCCGCTGTTCTCAAGCATGACCCAGTCGACATTTGCGCCATCGTGCAACCGGTCGAACCCACCTACTGCTCGACCGCCCAACAGCGCGTCAAGGATTTGCAACGTTAGCGGGTAGTCAACTTCATGGAGATGTGTCGTTGTCATAGCTCAATCGTGCTCAAGGAGAGTTGCTGCGGCACTCGCCGCTTACTCGAACCTCCGACTCGAGTGGTTCCTCTCTCTAGCTTCCTTGGAACACTGCTTCGGCGGAGGTGGACCGCACTCGCACGATCAACGAACCCGAGGCGAGCACAACGTTGACCGAGGGGCCAGCATGCCATCAGCCGACCACCTCCTTCGGCTCAGACGTCTGGCGTGTCTTCACCCAAATTTCGAGACTCGACCTTTCGATGAGGAACTTTGACGTACTGCAACGCTTTAGTTGGCCAGCTTGCGTCAACTGCATGACGTCGTTTCGACTTAGACCACTGAACTCCATGGCTTCTTGCAAGCCAATGGCGTCCGTCGCGGTGGCCACTTCAAGGGCTGTCGCAGCGGCTCGCCTGGCCACTTCTTTGACAACGGAAGCCCTTGTTACGTACACCGTGCCGCCCGGAGCCGACTCGTCTTCGCGTAGCACGCCTTTCCTTTTCAGTTGCGCCGCAGCGGCGTAGGTCATGCGCAACTCGCCCGCCGCTTCCACCAATAACATGCTCCGCCCGCGAAGCTCTCCCGGGCCAATGAGCACGTCCCTGGCATTCTCCAATTCGGACTTTCGTAGGAAAATTCTCCATCCGTTTCGAATGACGTTGATATGTCCAAGTTGAGCAGCGCGGTAGATGGTGTATATCTCCACACCGAGTTCGGCCGCCGCCGCGGCCACGGTCAGGCGCTCGTCGATTTCGTCCAGCAATGCTTCGACGTCATCGGGGTTGATGTGATAGCGCGTTTCGAGGCTCTCGCTCGCCTCGAGCACTGTAGCGGGCAATTTGCCTTCGCGTATCCACTTGGTGACCGTTGTTACAGCGACACCGAGCAATGCCGCGGCGTCCGTTGGAGTCAAGTAATGCTCGCGCACCGCCAGCGCGTTCGCCTCGGCCAACACTGCGTCAACCTGCGCCCGCCACTTCGGCTCACGAAGGTAGTGAGACCTTCCGTACAGTATTAACTTGTCGCTCGGTACGAGCAATGGACAACCCGCGAGGTCGATGAGTCCTTCAATTTCACGCGCAGCGTCCTCCAGAGGCTTGAGCAATGGCATGCCGAGCGTGTAAGCCTGCATGGTGACCGTTGCCCCACCTCCTTGAGCTGCCAGACGATGGCCAAGGATTTCTGAGCGAAGCGCTTCGGCTATTACGGTCTGATAACGAATGTCCGTAGCCAGACTCTTCCTCAAGTGATGCGAACCCGCGCTGAAATCGACGTCGAGTACTCCGAGACCAGCCTCTTTGTACGCCACTTTCAGCTTTGTGCAGTAGTTGTTTAGACCGGACAGGTTGGGTTCTCCAATTCCCACAATGAGACGAGCATCAGAGTCAAGGGCGGCCGTCTCGGGGTCAACGTGAAATGCGCGAATGTAGACGCGTAGTACGTCAGCGAGATGGCGCGGCACAACGAGCGTCCGTTCTCCTGCGAAGGACTTGGTTGTATCCCTTTCACTTACTTGTATAGGCACGTCTTCGTCGTCGCGCTCCCAAAACGACTTGCCCCCTTGACGGTGAACGTCAATGATGGCGCACGCGCCCAAGTCGTAGAAGTCGCTGAGCCGAAGGCCAAAGACCTCCGCGACACGAAGTCCCATGATGCGCTGTATCCACATGACCACCTGGTGGTGGATATAGAGGTGTCGTGCTACATCGGCGCACTGAGCGATCGAAAAAACCTTGGGCTTGGTCTTGTAGGTCTTCGTTATCGCCTGTCGCGGTTTGAGGGTTCGAACTTTCGACGTCGGGTCTTTGCCTTCCTTCCTCAACTCCTCGTCCTGCGCCCACGAGACTATGAGACGGAGTACCGAGAGCATTTGAATTTGGTACTTTCGCGAAGCACCGCCAGCGCCAATGCCGACGTGAATTCGACCGCGTTGACGGTTCTCTGGCGGACGAAAGGTCATGCCTGAGTCGAGAAGGTCCCCGAATGGAATTCGTATTTGGCTATGGGAGCCCCCCACGCTCACGCGTCGAGCATGAGGAAAGTCGCCAGCCTTGAAGTGACGGAGTACCGAGCTCTTGGACTGACCGGTGGTCTCTACTGCTTGCGCGATGGTGAGCTCAGTCGCCCTCGGATATGACTTCACGGGCGGTGGGCGCCGTTCCGACCTTGGCGTTTGAAAGGCACCTCGTCCAGACGCAACCTGAATGAACTGCTTGACGTGCCAACGACGTAGCTCGGAGACGTCGATGAGGTTGGCCTCAAAGTACGGGATGAGCCACAACTCGATGATGGTCTTGGCCCTGATGCAAGAGTCGACGGACCGCCCAGGGTTGTTGAGATACTCGTCGTTCAAGCAGGCCGACGCCACGTCGGCGAAACCGGTCGTGCGCGCGCTCACGGGCTTCTTGGCGCCGCCGAGACGCTCGAAGAGCGAGGCGTCAGGAAGCGGACGGCCCGCGTCTAGAGCCACGATGCCGGCCCGACGATACGTGTTCACAATTGTCTCGGTGGTGAACGACTCTTGGTGACGGTGTTTAGCACCCTTGGCCACGGGCAACGAGACGGCCCACTTCCCGGACGGCAGCTGCCAAGGTTTGCCGACGAGGGGGCGCCCCATTAGACCGATGCCTTCTCGAGGCGGTTCAGGAGAAGCTCCTGGCGCTCGTAGAGGCTCTCCAAGCGGGCCAGGGTTGCCTCAAGATGGCTCTTGTCAGCCTCCACGAGGGCCAACTCTGCCTCGAGGTCACGTATCCGCTTGGACAACGTCTGAGGGTCGTCTGGGAGGCCGTCACAAAGTCCCAGGTGCATGAGGGACGAGACCGGTATCTCCCAAGTGCTCCATGGCGCTGCGGGAGCTTTCTTTCTTGCGCCCGGAATGCTTCCGGCTCGGAGCATCCGGCGGATAGTCGAGATGCTCTTGTTGGATGCCGCCGCAGCTTCATCCGGTCCCAGCCAAACTTCAGTAGACACGTTGCCGCCCTCCTGGTTTCGGTTGTTGCTGGTTAGACACTGCCGTGACTCGGTAGCGCTGCACACGGTCCTTAACTGTCGGCCCTCTGATATCCGTCGCTCGCAACGAACGCGATAAGCCAGTGGCTGGTCGCCGAGTAGCCAGAGCGTGAGATGGGTCGTACCTTGGTAGTTGATCTAGGGGCGGGGCATTGGTCGCGAATGGCCAACCATGACCAGTCACTTGCGCAGGTTCAAGTCGAGAAATCGGTCGATTTGGTCGAGAAATGACGTTCAAGAGCACGTCTCCCGGTTCAGTGCCGACAAGTGTTTGGCGGCATCCCGTCGCCCGCGGGGGTCTAATTGGAGCGGACGACCGGGCTCGAACCGGCGACCTCGACCTTGGCAAGGTCGCGCTCTACCAACTGAGCTACGTCCGCGTCCTGCTAATGATAGCCGACCCGGTCAGCCGTGCAAACCGTACCTACGAA
>Ga0224557_1001313_pt1 | contig 24378 bp, 15 predicted proteins | sample 714S31014metaG_FD_180677 | JGI IMG/M metagenome (GOLD analysis project Ga0224557, IMG submission 180677) | Peat soil microbial communities from Stordalen Mire, Sweden - 717 S3 10-14 | ecosystem: Environmental > Terrestrial > Soil > Wetlands > Peat | place: Sweden: Norrbotten County, Stordalen... | reverse complement strand
GAAACCCCGTTCAAATAAAATTCGGCTCCGGCAAAACAAAAAACTGACCACTGACCACTGACCACTGACCGCTGACCGCTGTTTACTTCCCGCCCTGCAGCCAATGGTTGGAGTCGTCATACATGGCCTTCATGTCGGCGCGCTGCAGCAGCTTCTCCGCGCCGGGATCCTTCCGCATCGTATCCAGTGCCTGCGTAACCAGCCGGTAGTTGTTCTGCGACGCAGCCGTGTCGCCGGACTCCCGCGCAATGCCTGCCAGCAGATAATGCGCATGCGCGCTGAGCGCCTGTTGCCCGAGCTTATCCGCCTTGGGCAAATCGCGCTGCAATTCCTGCCGGGCGTGGGCATTGTCGTGGCTCTGCATCATGGCCTCGGCCATATAAATGCCGGCCTCCGTCGAGGAGTACTTCAGGCTTGCTTCATCGGCTTTCTCGATCAGGCCTTTGAGATTCGAAATTGCAGCCCCCCCGGACTTCTCGCGCACCTGCACCTGCGCAAGAGCTATCTTGGCCAGCAAAATCCGCTCGCTCTCCTTGCTCCGCGTGGCGGCCTGCAGCGCTTGATCGTAGAGCGCGTGAGCCGCTTTGTAGTTCCCCTGGTAGAAAAGTGCATCCCCCTGGAATCCAAGGGTCTGGCCCACCAAACCGTCATTTTTCAACTCGCGCGAAAGTCCCAGCGCCTCGTCCAGTGCAGCTTTGGCTTCATCCGCACGCCCCGCCAGGATGAGCGCATCGCCGTAACCTCCCAGAATCTCCGCCATCCAGAAGGTCCTGTCCTTCAGGTTGCGGAAAGTCTTCAGGGCCTCCTGCTTGGCGTTCACGGCCGCGCCGTAGCGACCCTGGTAATCAAACACGGCTCCCAGGCCATACGATTCCAGCGCCGCACCATGTTGATCGTTGATGCTGCGCCGCAAATCCAGTGCCCTCATGTAGTCGGCGATCGCCTGGTCGTATTGCCCCATGCTCGCAAGTGCCTGGCCCAGATTGTGCAATGCGTCGACAATGTCCGCGGGATTCTTCGATTTCTCGCGCAGTTGAAGCACTTGCTGCAGATAGGTGAGCGCGTCTTCGTAACGGCTCTCTTCCGAATATGTCTGGCCGATGTTGTTCAGCAAGTCAGCCTGCGCACTTTCATTGCCGAGTTCGCGCTCCAGCTCGAGTGCGTCTTTGTAGTTTTTCAGCGCCTGCTCGTGGTCGCCGCGATCATCAAAGAAATTACCCAGATCCATCAGCGTTCCGCCCATGCCGCGTTTGTCGCCGATGTCGGTGCGAATCTGCAGCGCCTCCTGGTAATTCGTCAGAGCGTCCTGGTTCTTGCCAAGCGAAACCTCTGCCGTGGCAAGTTCATTCAGGCTCAATCCCATTCCTTTCTTCTGTCCAATGCTCCGCCAGATGGTCAGCGCCTCCTGCTCGTTGCGCACAACTTCATCCGGCTTGCTCAACATGCGGTATGCCACCGCCATCAGATGCAGACTGGTTGCCTTCTGTTCCTGGTTGTCCACCTGCACGGCGAGGCTGTACGCCTGGTTCAGCGACTGAAGGCTGCCCTGCGGATCCTGGCTCTTGATCTGGATGCGGCCCATGTCAATGTTGGCGCCAACATCCTTGGGATTCGAGGCGAGAATCTTCTCGTAGTAGGAGCGAGCTTTCGGCACGTCGCCTGAATCTTCGTAGAGTTTGGCCAGCGCTGCTTTAACGTCGGAGTTGTCGGGTGAAACCGCGGCCAGATTCTCATAGGCCTTGATGGCGTCGGGATAGTTGTTCATCACCTGCAGTTCGATGGCAGAGATCAGGTACTTCTCTGCGGTCGGCAGGTCCTGGCTCAGACCAACAGCTTCCTTCGCGGACTCTTCCGCGTCGCCGTCGTAACCGAGAAGGGCGTCCACTTGAGCGAGCCTTGAAAAAGCGAGCGCAAAGCTGGGGTCTTCCTTTGTGGCTGCCAGGAATTGCTTTTGCGCTTCAAGATTCTTGCCGTCGCGCTGCAGCGTGATGCCCAAGTTGAAGTCGCGCAGTGCGGCCACTGATTTTGAGGTGGGCTGAAACGAGCTAGCCTTCAGGTCGCTCAGTACGCTGGCCGGCAGGGCCAGCTTCTGGCGGATTGAATCGGCCAGACGGTCGACTGCGGCCGGGATCTCATTGTCATTCGCCACATCCACCTTCAGCGAGTCCGTATGCCCGCTCTTGATGTCCTGGACTGTGGCATCGATTCGGATGGACGTGCCAAACCGGGCAAACTGTCCCCAAACCACGCGATCCGCGCTGGAGAAACTCGCGACTCGCCCGATCGTTGCCGCGTCAAGCACCGTGTCAGAGGAGATGCGCAGGTCACTGAAGATCTGGTGCAAGCTGTTCGGGCTCACCGTGCGCAATTGCGCGGACTGGCCGACATCCGTGCTGAGCATGTCAGCCAGGCTGGGCCCAAGCCAGTCGAGAGATGAATCGGAGGACGCATTGCGAAACGGTAGAATCGCCAGCGAAACGACCGGACCGCTGGGTCCGGAGTGTGCGTTGGTCCCAGGCTTGAAAATCTGGCCGCGCAGCAGGAAGAGCACAATTGCCACAAGGACGACGGCGGCAATCCCCGCAAACTTCATCCACAGCCGAAGTTGTACCGTGAGCTTGGCCTTCGCGTCAGGCGGCAGGACGTGAACCGAGTGCTCGCCCTCCCATGTGCGAAGATCCTTTAGGACATCGGAAACGCTCTTGTACCTGAATTCAAGATCGCGTTCGATGCACTTGCTGACAATTCCGCTTAACGCACCGGGAATTTGGGCGTCCAGTTCTGCCACTGGAATGGCGCGCTCCTGGGTCCGCTTGATGAGGCTTGCCAGCGCGCTCTCCGCCTTGAACGGCATGGCCCCGGTCAGCAGTTCGTAGAGAATCAGGCCAATCGCAAAAAGGTCCGAACGTTGATCGAGCTCCTTGCCGAGCGCCTGCTCAGGCGACATGTAGTCCATGGTGCCGACCAGCGCACCCGTCTGGGTCATGCCGTCGCCCTCAACCATGCGCGCCAGGCCAAAATCCATCACCAGGATGCGGCCCGTTCGGTCCTGCATGATGTTTTGCGGCTTCAAGTCGCGGTGAATTACTCCTACATTGTGTGCCGCCTCCAGAGCCAGGCATACTTGCTCGATAATGACGACTGCTTCCTCGGGCGGAAACTTTGATCTTTCAAGGATGATCGAACGTAGATCCTTGCCCTCGACGAACTCCATGGTGATGAAGCGGAGTCCCTCAGCTTCACCTAAATCGTAAATGCGGATGACGTTGCGGTGCGTGACCTGGTGCGAGAGGAGCAATTCCTGCTTGAAACGCGCCAAAATGGAGGGGTTCGAAGCAAGCTCAGGACGAATGACTTTGAGCGCCACGAACCGGTCGAGTTCGCGGTCCGATGCCTTGTAGACCGCTCCCATTCCGCCTTGACCCAGCAGTTGCAGGATTTCATAGCGGCCACCGAGCACGTCGCCGATCTGCAACACGGCTGCGCCGGAATACATCTCGCCACCCGAGTTCGGCGCCGGTGTGCGCCGCGGCGAAGAGCGCGGTGCGATGGTTGCGCCCGCGTCGTAGAGAGTGGCGTTGGGGTCGACAGGCAACCGGGCATCAATCACAGTCGCGTTTGGATCAAATTGCACCGGGCCGGAACCCACCATGGTGGCGCCGGGATCGACCGACTCCGCAACCGAGCCGGACGTCGGAGCTGAGTTCTGCGGAACAATGGTTTCACCGCCGCTGGAGCTCTCGCCGGCAAACGGGGTCCCTACGCCGGCTCCTCCCGGCATTTTGGACACGGGCTTACCGTCCGGTCTTGGTTTGGAGTCATCCATTTTTGGGCTCGACAGCCAACGCTAAGAATTGAGGAAAGCGCGCCCGACTCGCGCGCCAAGGGGCCCATCCGGGCTGGTTGTGGGTAAAGTATATACCGCGTAAGGCCTGATGGCACCACGTTTTGGCCTTGGTGGCCTTCGGAACCCAAAAGCCGCAGGAATCCATCCCCAAGCGCTCGCCCCTCCGGTTGTTTGCGGACAATCTCCGTTAAGGTACAGTGAAAGTGCGGAATGCAAGCGGGGTCCTGATTTCAGCATAAAGGAGAATCGATGCGGATTTTTTCGTTGCTTGCAGGCATTGTCTGTCTGTTCACCGTATTGATCGATTCGTTCCAAACCATCATTCTGCCGCGTCGCGCCACCGGACGATTTCGACTGACGCGGATCTTCTACATTGCCACATGGAAACCGTGGGTGTTCTTCACCGGGAGCATCCACAATGCGCGAAAACGCGAAACGGTCCTCAGCTACTACGGACCATTGTCACTGATCCTTTTGCTCATGGTGTGGGCGGGATCGATGGTCGTCGGCTTCGCGCTCATTTTCTATTCTCTCGGCAGTCCTTTCCACGACCCAACACAACCTACGCAGCTTCGATCCGACCTTTACGTCAGCGGTACAACCATCTTTACGTTGGGACTTGGGGACGTAACACCGCAAAGCCAACTGACACGAGTGATCGTGGTCCTTGAAGCTGGAACGGGGCTCGGTTTTCTGGCGGTGGTCATGGGATACTTTCCGGTTCTCTATGGCGCATTTTCCCGTCGCGAGGTAAGCATCTCCCTGCTCGACGCGCGAGCAGGATCGCCTCCCACCGCCGCGGAACTGATACGTCGCCATTCTTATCAAGGCGCAGAGCAGGCTCTTTCAACTCTGCTGGAAGAGTGGGAACGCTGGTCTGCCGAACTGCTTGAAAGCCATATCTCCTATCCCCAACTCTGCTATTTTCGTTCGCAACATACCAATCAAAGCTGGATCAGCGCACTGACCGCGATCCTCGACTCTTCAGCACTTCTCATCGTCGGTGTGCGGGGAAATGAAGCACGCCAGGCCCAACTGACCTTTGCAATGGCCCGTCATGCAATGGTCGACCTCACCCAGATTTTTTCCCTAAAGCCGCTTCAGGGTTTGCCCGACCGGCTTCCGCTTGAGCGCTACGAGCGACTTCATGGCATGCTTTGCCAGACTGGTTTGAGCGCATGCCGCGATTTGCACTTTTTTAATCGGCTACGCGATATGCGTGCACTTTATGAGGGCTATGCCGCCGCGCTGAGCGAGTACCTTTGCATGCCGCTGCCGCCTTGGATCGCAGACCAGCCTCACAAGGACAACTGGCTCGCAGTAGCCCGGTTGCGCGCCCAGACTGAATCGGCAGAATCGCTACCCAGTCAGCAATTGCCGGCAGATCACGCACCGCACACGATCGAAAGCCTGGTGGATAAACATCACGAGTTTTAAAGCGAGCTTACCGATCGGCTTGCCCCTCGGATGATGCTTATGCCTTGCATTCCGGAAATGCCGTAATGCGCAACTTGGCCGCAGCATACGGAATCAGCGTGATTTCTTCAAGCGGCTCATCTGTTTCCACTGGACTCGGTGGCAACGGATCGGCAACTCCATCCACTGCACGCCATCGATTGAGTTTTCGCGCTTTCACGCTCAGCTTCACCGGAGCGTTTCCGCGCGTAAAAGGCGCCTCGCCAACAGCACTTTCGGCTGCGGCAATGCTCTTCGCAGGGTCGTCCTTATCGAGAATCAGTGCGTAATTCCATTGGGTGGTCGGGAATACCTGCCAGTCCGCGGTCATCCCCCGGTCGCGAAGCTTTACCCAGCTTTCCCCGATGCCGTAGGAAAATACCAACGGCCCACGCTCAATCGAAATCGAGTTATTGAATCCCCTTGGAATGCGCGGAGCCATGGGGAAGGTAATTTCAACCACATCCCCAGCCCTCCATTCACGCTCAACCTTTGCGAAGGTACCTGGCGCTGCATCGCCAATCCCTTCGCCATTCACATGTATTCTTACCCCCTTGGCCCACTCCGGAATCCGCAGCCGCAACGGGAAGCTGAGGGACGAACTCGGATTGATGGAAAGCCGTACCTTCCCGCGAAATGGATAATCGGTTTCCTCCACAAGATGGACAGCCGTGCCGCTCAGCGTAGTACGAACCTCGCAAGGTGCATACACCGCTGCCACCAGTCCATCGTTATCGCCACCGGTCCCCTCGACCGTACACATAAACAACGCGTCGGTGAACTTTGGCCATCCCTGGTGAAAATTCGCCGTGCAGCAACCGAAGTTCGGCTCAAGTCCGTACAGGTTTGACTCGGGACCATCCGTTGTCCACGGTTTCCTGTGCAGGCTGCACTCCACCTGGTTTGGTTCCTGGTTGTACTGGTGTGCCCACATATCATCAGTGAATGTGCCCGGCAAAGCGTTGAACGCCAATCGCTCAAGCCGGTCTGCAAAAAACGGATCACCGGTGACCGCAAGACAATGCTCGAGAGAGAACATGAACTCAACCACTGTACATAGTTCAGAGCCCTGCGAAGGATCCGGGCCAGCAAGATGTTCGTCACAGGAAAACATGCCGTTCGGCAAGCCATGATACTTGTCCAGCTCTGCAATCATCTTTGCCGCCGCTGATCTGTCGGCATCAGAACCGGAAACCAACGACCAGATCGGGCCAGCCTTCACCGCTTGTCCGTTATTCACGCCGTGCGTGGCGAGCGCCAGATCCTTCAGGCCATCTCCCTCGCTCAGCTTGAGAAACTCCGCAGTGATCCGCTGCTTGTATTCGAAATTCGCGTATTGCCCCACCCAGTCGTGGCCCTGCTCACGTAACAAGCGCGCCAGTTCCAACAGATACGGCGCACCCGTACGCCGATACAGCCAAATCACGCTCAGGACCTCATCCTGCCAGCGGAACTTGCCCCAGTCTCGAAGCGGCCGGCCGGGAAGCTCCTTCAGCTGAAATTGGAAGTATCGATCCATCAATGGAATTACACGCGTGTCGCCCGCTAATTCTTCATATTGCGTCAGCACTTTCAGCATCACAATACGCGGCCACCAGTCGTCGTTTGACGCCGGCCCGATCATTCCGCTTGCGGCCTGGTGCTCCAGCGTCCAGTCGATAAAGCGTTGAACTTTGGCTTTGAGTCGATCATCGTCAAGCTGCCACGCAAGAGGCACAAGCCCATCCAGAAAGTAAGGGCCGCGCTCCCACGATTCCCCATTGCCTCCCAGCCATCCGCTATTGGGACCAACATCGGCCCATGTTTCATCCAGATGTCCACTCAGGCCGTTGACCTGGATTTGAAGCTGGCTCTTGAGCCAGCCGAGTGGACGAATCGACCCGAGCGGCAAGAAGTTGAAAGCGCCCTTCGAAAGCTGCGAGCGGTCTTGCGCAGCTGGGCTGACCGGCGCCTGGCCGGTCGAATCGCCATAGAGAGGAATTCCAGCGGCCTGAAGGGAATGGCCAAAGGGGAAGATGGATGCGAATCCAAAAAGGCTCGCTCGCTCCAGGAATTTGCGGCGCGGAAAGACGGAGGACTTCATAATGATTGGCTCCCGGCTCGAAACATCGAAGTATACTACCGCGCCTGTCGCAACCCCTCAACCAGCACGTGACCTGTGTTGCCTGAATAAAGCCACACAGCAGCGATCCCCTGAATTCGCACATCAGGTCGAATCTGGCAATGGGCTCAGGAACTGGACTTCACCAGCTTGGTAATGCGGCCTGTCCGATTCCAATCGGAGACATAGATGTCGCCATTGCGGTCGATAAAGCAGCCGTGAGCGGCACTGAAGACCGCGGTCGGAATGTCGCTCGGTAACAGCGCATAATTTGCCCACTGCGTCTTCTGGGGATTGTCCCCAAGGAACGCAACAGGAGCGTTGTCTTTATCGAGAATCGTTACGCGGCCTTCTAACTCGGAGATCACAGCATGGTCTCCGTTAAAACTCACCTGGCACGGCCGCCGCAGGTGAAGAGTTGTTGTTCGCACGAACTTTCCATCGAAGTCAAAGTGGCAAAGCCGGCGGTTCTCCCGGTCCACCACCAACAACAGCGGCTGATCGTAGCGCGTATCAACCGCCAATCCGTGATTGCAGTTGAACAATCCTTCCGTGCATCCTTTCCCTGCATAACTTGCGCGAAACGCGCCATTCTTGTCGAACCGGAAGAGCCGCGAATCCCCGTAACCATTGGCGATGAAGATAGAGCCGTCTGGCGCTGGAACGGCTGCGGTCAATCGCCACTCATTCGGCGTCTTGAATCCGGCTTCTTGAGGAGCCGTGATCTTCTGTACCACCGTGCCGTCAGTCTTCATCTTCACGAACAGCCAGTTCTCCTTCGGCGTTCCCTTCTGCACTGTGCAGTAGAAAAACTCGTCGCCGCCCTCTTCAGCGTGGACAATCGAGTGAGCCTCAGGATATTCGTGGGCAATCGTTTTCAGCAGCGTACCATCGGCGCCATAGACCAGGATCCCGGTTTCGCTTTGCGTGCTGACATAGACGCGTCCAGCCCTGTCAGTTGCAATCGCTCCGTGTGTCCCTCCAAATTCAGTGCCTGAAGGCAACCGTCCCCATCCCTGCACTACTTCATACGTCCACTCACCGTTGCCGGTCTTCATCATTGGTTCTCCTGTTCGCGTTTTGGCCGTAGCTGTCTGCGCACTTGCTTGCTTCGTGGCAAGTGCAGCCAGCGCGGCACTTCCCGCAAGCGTGCAGAATTCCCGCCTGCTGAATTTAGTTTTCGCATTCCCTGAAGGCTTCATGGCGTATTCCTCGCGACGGGCTGCACCAGGTTTCCTGCGGATTCTGGCTGAGCAGGCGTGTTGTAGAGATAGACATGGCGAAGGGATTTCAACGAATCAAGTTGAGCCGCGGCAGCCTTCGTCACCCGGGTACTACTCAAATTGATGTAACTCAACTGCGAAAGCGAAGCCAGTTTCTCAAGCCCGTCGCCAGTCACTGCAGTCCCTTCCAGATGGAGCGACCGCAGATGGGTAAACCTGCTCAGCGTAGCAAAACTCGCATCGGTGACCGCCGCGCGCCCCAACTCTGCTTCAACAATAAATGGGGCGTACTTGTTGAATTGCGCCAACTGCGTGTCTCCAAAGCTCGCTGCCACATCCACAGTATTCAGAATCAGCCCGTCAGCGGGCTTGCTCGATACAGACACAAGTTTTGCTCCCTGGCCCTCCGCCATCCGGTGGATATCATCCATGAACGCACTGTAGTCGCCCACAGGTTGCAACGGCAAATCTGGCATCTCTTCGCGAATGAACACCCCAGCAAGTTGCGTGGCCGTGGGAGATGCGCCTTGCTCGATCCACGCCTTGAGCCAGTTAATCTCCTCCGGTCTCAGCGGTGGCTTTCCTTCGGCGGGCATGAACTGCTTGTGATCTGTAGGGAGCGTGACGCGCACGACGAGAAGGCTCTTGTCCGGTTGTCCGGCCACAATTACAGCGCCGTCCTTTCCTCCCTTCATCAGCGCATCATAGGAGTCCAGGCGCAAACCGCCCTTGACTTTACCTTCCCCATGACACGCCACGCAGTTTGTCTCGAAAACCGTGTCGATGTGCCGTACGTAAAAGGAGCCGGCTGAGGGCGCTCGGCCTGCGGCACCGAGCCCCGTCAGGCGCTTGATTGAAGCCGGCATGTATTGGGTAAGGTAGTTGCTGCCGTGCGTCAATGCGCCACCCTGATCGGCCGTCCACGTAAGCAGCACAAGCACACTCGCTAGCAACCCCGGATAAACCCATGGCGCATCTCCGGCCAGCCAGGCACGCCGGGCCAGCACACAGAAGAGCACACAAAAGGTGAGCGCGATGCCGCCCCACATATGTCTTGTTACGCCCGCTCCAGCATCACCGCTTCCAAATGCCAGCAAATACCCCAGTGCCGCAGCGCCGAGGCAACAGGCAAAGCAGAGCCCCAGGACAAACTCCGCAGCCTCGCGAAGAGAGTGCCGTGAGCCTCCCATCACTTCAAGAATCGGGAGCAACACCAGCAGGCCAATAGGCAGATGCACGGCTAATGGGTGAAATCGTCCCAGGAACTGCTGCCAATCAGCGTGCGGTTTGCCGTCAAACTTGAAAATGAAAGGCAACAACAGCAGAGAGATGTTCAATGCCAGCGAAACCGACCACAAGACGCGAGTGCGCCTGCTATCTGGAAGCATTCGGGCCTCGAAGGCCGCCACATCTCGAAATTTCATCACGCCAGAAGCCCAGGAACAATATTGGCCGGAACGGGTCCCGTGAGTTTTTGATCGAGTCCCTGAAACTTGTACGTCAACTTGTTGTGGTCGATTCCCAAGCAGTGCAAAATCGTAGCATTGAAGTCGCGGACCGTGACCGGATCCTTGACCACGTTGTAACTATAATCGTCGGTCTCGCCATAGGTGATTCCCCTGCGGACGCCGCCGCCCGCCATCCATGTGGTGTAGCAGCGCGGATGATGATCACGTCCATAGTTTTCCTTGCTCAACCCTCCCTGGCTATAGACGGTGCGGCCGAACTCGCCAGCCCAGACAACCAGCGTGTCATCCAGCAATCCGCGCCGTTTCAAATCGGTGACCAGCGCATAACATGCGCGATCCACTTCCTGACAAAGGACGGGGAGCAACCCAGTCACATCGGCATGCACATCCCATCCACGTTTATAAATCTGTGTGAACCGCACTCCGCGTTCGGCCATACGCCTCGCCAAAAGGCAGTTATATGCAAACGTCCCCGGTTCCTTCGCATCCGGCCCATACAGGTCCCATGTAGACTGGGGTTCCTTGCTGAGATCCGTAAGCTCGGGTACGGATGCTTGCATCCGGAAGGCCATCTCGTACTGCGCGATCCGCGCGTTAGTCTCCGGATCTCCCATCTCCGCAAGTGTCTGCAGGTTGATCTGCTCAACAGCATCCAGCATTTTGCGGCGCACCTCGCGATCCACGCCATCCGGATCGCTCAAAAAGAGCACAGGATCCCCACCCGATCGCAAGCCGACCCCTGCATACTCCGACGAAAGGAATCCACTGCTCCACAGCCGCGATGAAACGGGTTGATTGTTTTCCTTTGGATTCGTTTTCGTCTGCAAAACCATAAAGGTGGGAAGATTGTCATTCATGCTTCCCAAACCATAGGCAAGCCACGCGCCCAGGCAGGGCTTGCCTGCATTCATATTGCCGGTGTTCATCAGCATGATTGCCGGCTCGTGATTAATAGCCTCCGTGTTTGTCGACTTGATGATGGTGAGCTCATCGACCATGCGCGCGGTATTCGGCAGCAGATCGCTCACCCATGTCTCGCTCTGGCCGTAGCGCTGGAACGCCCAATGCGATGGCGCGATGGGAAAGCGCGCCTGCCCCGCGGTCATTCCCGTCAGTTGCTGGCTGCCACGCACTGAATCAGGAATATCCTTGTCGTAAAGCGCAGCCAGATTCGGCTTATAGTCCAGCAAATCCATCTGCGGAGGCCCGCCTGACATGAACAGATAAATGGCGCGCTTGGCCTTCGGAGCAAATTGCGGCATTCTCAGCTCATCTTGACTCGACTGCCTGCCTGTCGAATCGGTCGCGTGCGCATCTCCAGTCAGTCCACGACTGCCAAGCAGCGTGGCTGCGGCGGCCCATCCCAAAACCTTGCCCGAGCGGCCCAGAAACTGTCTCCGTGTCTCGAGTGCAGCCCATTCCTGTTTCAATCCTGCGGGAATGGGAAGACCCATGACACTGGCCTCGTTCTCGGTATCCGTGCAATTCGGGTGCTGCTTCATTTGACCCCCATCGCTACTTATTCACCGTCTCGTCCAGGTTGAGCATCTCGCTCGCCACCATCGTCCATGCCGCAAGTTCCGGCTCGGGAATCGACGGATCTCGTGGTTTTTCTCCAACCGCAACCAGCTTCCGCGCGGCAACAGGATCGGCGGCATAGTGTTTTTGCATCTCGCGAAGAGACCCCTCCAGAACCGCTGCCATAGAAGGTGGAGCATCGTGCGAAAGCAAAATCTCACTCAGCATATTGATGCGTTGTTCCGGCTTGCTTCCACCAAGCTCAATCACCCTTTGCGCCAGAGCCCGCGCAGCCTCAACCCATTGCACGTCGTTCATCGTCACCAGCGCCTGCAATGGTGTGTCTGTGCGTTGACGGCGCGTGCACACCACGTCGCGCATCGGCGCATCGAAGGCATCCATATCCGGCATCGTCGCCATGCGCTTCCAATAGGTGTACATACTGCGCCTGTAAAGCGCTTCCCCATGTTGCTGCGTGTAGTTGAGTGTATCGCTAGCCGGATAACTCACCTGCTCCCACACGTTCGGCGGCTGATACGGCTTCACGCTCGGCCCGCCAATCTTGTCCACCAGCAGCCCGCCAGACTGGAGCGCAATATCGCGAAGCATCTCGGCATCCATGCGGAATCGCGGACCATGCGAAAGCAGTTGGTTCTTCGGGTCCTTTGCCAGTTGTTCCTGCGTCGACTTTGCGCTCTGTCTGTAAGCCGCCGACATCACCATCAGCTTGTACATGTGCTTCATGTTCCAGCCGCTCTCGCGAAACTCGACGGCCAGCCAATCAAGCAGTTCGGGATGCGATGGCCGTTGCCCCATGATCCCGAAGTCCTCTGTGGTCTCCACAAGGCCGGCCCCAAACACTTCGGCCCACATCCGATTCACGGTTACGCGCGCCGTCAGCGGATTCTCCGGGCTCACTGTCCACTCCGCCAGTGCCAGACGATTACGCGGCTCACCCTGTGGCAGTTGAAGAAGATAGTGCGGCGTGTTCGCCTCGACGCGCTCCGTGCGTGCCGTATAAACCCCACGCGTCAAAATATGCGCATACGCAAGGGAAGGCTTCTCCGAAGACACCTGTGTCAGGACGCCGCCCGAGGAGAGCTTGTCGAGTTGCGCGTCCAGTTGCTTCATCTGGCTGCGGATCGCGAGGGCGGTCTTGTCCACATTTTCCAGATAGAACTCGCAAACCGCGTGCCACTCGTCTTCGTTCCACTGTTGCCTGGGCCTGTTTGTCAGTTCCGCAGCGTAGTCTTCGAGAGGAAGCCGCTTCACTTCCTCAGCCGTGAGCGCCCGCGCATACATCCGGATGTCTTGATAGCGCGAGTCCCGGAGTGGGGTTGCATCAGGATGGCGATAGCCCAGTTGCATCGGGACCTGTGTGCGGATCGTTCCATGGCCCAGCGTGTCTTGAACCACGCGGGTCGCCACTGGCGCTCCGTCCACATAGATTCTGATTCCCGAAGCCTTGCCGGAGCCATCGTATGTAAAAAACACATGCTTCCAATCGCCGCTCACAGCCAAGGGATCAACGCTCGTCACCTTGATCGCGATCCTCGGTGTGGGATCGGGCGCCATTTGAGGTCCCGGCTTCTTCGCGGGCTTGGGCTTTTCAGCTTCCTTCTTGGCGTCGGGCTTCTTGTCTGGCTTGCCCTTCGCAAGATCTACCGCCGTCAGATCTCCCGGCGTCGGATAGCGAAAGGATTCCTTGATCGGGGCAGCTTTCTTTCCCGGCGCGTTCTTTTCAGGCGGCTGCTCATTGGGTACCTCGTTGATGAGATCGACGCTGATCATCCCCTTCTCAATGGAGAGATCCCATCCGCGACCGTGCTGCGTCGTGTCCATCTTCGACAACAACGCGCCTGAAGTTCCTCCGGTCGTAGTGCTTGGAGTGGATCGCGGCATGAACCAACCACCCGATGAGAACGCCTGGTTCCATTCGTAATCGCCGATCTGCCCAAGCGCGACGCGTGCGCTTCCATCCAACCGAAAATCGGGCCACAACCACGTTGTCTCGCCCCATTGCGGCTTGGACTTGCCAACCTCGAAGGTCGCCGGCTGCGCTTGCGGTGCGCTGTTCTTCAGCTCATCGCCGCCACCTTCGTCCAGACGCAGTCGCAGAATCAGCTTGTCTGTCGACACGGGCTGAGCAGGGTTCTGCCGGGAATCGATCCATTGCTCAACAAGCGCTCGCCCTTGCCGCTCCTCTGCCCTCAGTTTGCTCTCAAGTTCCGATCGCTTCGCCAGAACCTGGTTGTAGGCCTGCTGGTTCTGAGTCTTTGGAATGCGCACCACGGGCGCCCAGACCGGCCTGTCTCCGTTGAACGGCTGCTCGTCGATGTTATTGAAGAACGCGCTCAGCGCGTAAAAGTCCTTCTGCGTTGTCGGATCATATTTGTGATCGTGGCAAACCGCGCAGCCTACGGTCAGGCCCATGAATGTCGCTCCAAAAGCCTCGGTCCGCTCTCGCGTCATATTCACGCGCAACTCTTCGGGGATGGTCCCGCCCTCATTGCTGCTCACCCCCAACCGTACGTACCCACTCGCAATCAGCGGATCAAGGTTTCTCGCCGGCAGCATGTCGCCGGCAATCTGCTCCATGGCAAACTGATCGAATGGCTTGTTGTCGTTGAAGGCCCGGATCAAGTAGTCGCGATACGGCCAGATGTGACGGCTGTTGTCGTAATGCAATCCGTAGGTATCCGAATAACGCGCGTAGTCCAGCCAGTACCGAGCTCGATGCTCGCCAAAGCTCGGTCTCGCCAGAAGCCGGTCCACCAGGTGCTCATAGGCATCGGGCGACGGATCCTTCTCAAACGCTTTGACCTCTGAGGGCGTCGGCAGCAAGCCTGTCAGGTCCAGCGTGACTCGCCTGATCAGTGTCGCCCGGTCAGACTCCAGAGAGGGATGCAATCCCTCCTTTTTCATTCGCGCAAGAATGAACGCATCAATCGGCGTCTTGACCCACGGGTCGTTTCTCGCTTCAGCCGGCAAGGTGGCCTTCACAGGCTTGTCAAACGCCCAGTGTGGCCGATAGACCGCGCCCTCCTTCACCCACTCTTTCAGGACGGCAATCTCCTCCGGCTTCATCGGCCTCGCTTCACCCTGAGGCGATTGCGGCATCAGGTGATGAGGATCCTTTGACTCGATCCGCTTGATCAGTTCGCTTTCTTCCGGGTGTCCGGGAACGATTGCATCCGGATGTCCCGGCCGTTTCTGCCGTGCTGATTCTTCCAGGTCAAGCCGAAGCCCGGCCTTGCGCATCTCCGGATCAGGCCCATGGCAACTGAAGCAATTCCGCGCCAAGATAGGCTGTACATCCTGGTTGAAATCGAGGTGCTTTGCGCTCGATACCTGCGGTTCGCGGTTGTGGCAACCCACCGCCCCCCACAGCAATGCGCCGGCCATCAACAAAAGCAGAACTCTGGCACACGGGTCCGGCCTGTTCATGCAGGCTCCCCCGGAAGCAAAGGTTGCTGCTTTATCGTCTTCAAATGCATGCAATCCTGTTTCAGCCTTCGCCGGCGACTCGAGACTTCCCGCTGCATGCCTTCGGCCCTCATCCGCACCCTGAACGCCCTGGGGCAAGCGTTCCGACCTCTGCGCATAGAATCCGGTCACACTCCGGCACTTGTCGCGCATAAGAATTTCATCTTCTCGCTATGATTGTCCAGAGCGATCTGCATTCCTTCCACTGGCTTCGGCATCAGGCCTGCCATCCACGGGGCAACCAGTCTCGTAATTCAGCGGATGCAATCCTCCATCGGGAGAGCTCGCAGCGCAGGGTCTTACTGCTCCGATGGAGAGCGGCCAATGAACCTGTCGGCCCAGTGAATGAAGTACTTCATATTCGGCGCATCGGTGTGGCCACCGTCATGCTGCCTCCACGCAAGTTGGCCGTCGAGAAGTCCGTGATTGACGACGGGCATTTTCGCTACGTGATAATCCTCGTCAACTCCCAACCCTTTGGCGCCGAGAAGCTTGAACACGCGATTCGCATCCACTGTCGACCTGAAGCTGCCCTCATGATCGAGCCACCTTGCGTCGCCTTTCTCCGGGATGCCGTAACTGATGAACGTCAGCCGCGGTGCGCACAGCGCAATCAGCTCATTTGAGTCCACTGGAATGTCGCCCGGAGTCATGCTGCCGAAAGTCGCCTCGGATGCGCCGTACTTCATAAAGTTGCCGGCCATCCAGTAATATTCCCCGCCGGTCAGGCTCTCCACCGCCTCGCCGAAGTTGCGCCGAAGCGCAGTCGCGCCGCCTTTGCCTGAAGAACCCACCAGGGCCATTGCAAACCGCTGGTCAAAGGCCATCGTTACCAGCGTAGCCTTGCCGTACCGTGAAACACCTTCAATACCCACGTGCTTCGCGTCCACAGCAGAGTCGGTCTCAAGGTAGTCCAGCCCACGGCCCGCACCCCAGGCCCACGCGCGAAGCGCGCCCCAGTCGTCCGGCTTGCGCGGCTGTCCCTTGTTCACTAAACCGATAATGCCGCGTGTCAAACCAGCCCCGTTATCGGCCTGCACGCTCGCTGGATCAAGCATCGCAAAACCCCAGCCCGCCGCAGCAAGCTCCCAGGTATTCGGCGGATCGCCATCCGCATTCAACTGCGGCAATTGGAACGGCGTGACCTTCACCGGCTGCCAAGCCGGATGCTGGGCGAACACATCCTTCAACGACGGATCCTGCTGTACCAGTAATTCCTTCCACGCCTTGTTGATCCGCTCGAACTCCTCACTGGAAGGTTCGTTGGGATTCGGAAATCCGGCGCGGCCGAACATCATCAGTACCGGCACGGGTTCTTTCGCATTCGCCGGTGTCACCAGCGTCATATGTATTTTCACGTCGATCGCCGGATACGACGAATTGTCCACATGACCCACGAGGTCCTTCACAACAACAGGCGTAAACCCGATCATCTCGCGATCAACTGCCGTTACTGTCCATGTCACTTTTGGTAGCTCGCTTGGCACGCGGCCGTACACATATTTCGACAGCAGCTCGACAAGTTCCGGCCTGCGCTTTTCCCACCAGGTCTCCGCCGTCGTCACTTTCTGGCCGTCGTTCAGCGTCAGCGGATCCGAAAGGTCAGGAAACGGATTGGCCTTCGATTCGTCATAGTTTGCAGCGTTCGGCGCCTTCTCATTCCCGCTCGGCCCAGGTCGGAGCGTCTTGATCCCAAGCTGGTCCATCATGTTCTGGTGGTCCTGGTCAGCAGTCAACGTAACCGACGGCGCTGCGGGCGCGGTTTGGGCTGCGCCATAGCCTGCGGCCACGCAGGCAAGGCAGGCCTGGGCAAGTGCGGTGCTTAGGAATTGACGCATCGAATGAGCTCCCGGGGTGATATGCTGGCTTCGCTTGAAAAGCGATTTACTATCCAGCACATCCTAAACCTGTCCACTATGAAACAGACACTGAAATTACTTTTGGCCGGCAAGGTCTTCTTCCTGGCCCTCTCCGTCTCTGGGCAGATGCATTCAAACGGTGCAGCAAGCCCTCAAACGTGGGTGGCCACATGGGGAGCTTCCCAGCAGATTCCTGAACCGCAGAATGCTTTGCCGATGAACGATTTGCGCAACGCCAGCGTCCGTCAGATCTTCCATCTATCCATCGGCGGCACCGCACTGAGGATCCATTTTTCCAACACATTCGGAACTGAACCGCTCCATATAGATGCCGCCCACATTGCCAGGCCTTTGTCGAGTTCCGCCCCAACCATTGACCCCGCATCCGACAGCACCCTCACCTTCGCGGGCGAAAAGGATATAACCATTCCGCCTGGTGCTGAATTTGTTTCAGACCCGGTGGATCTTTCAGTTGCCCCACTCTCTGACCTGGCCGTGACCTATTATCTTGACTCCCCGCCAGAAACTGAAACCGGACATCCTGGTTCGCGTGCAACCACGTATCTTGTTCACGGCGATTCTGTCGGCGCTGTGAACCTGATCGATCCCAAGCCGGTGAATCACTGGTACCTGGTATCTGAAATTGATGTGTCCTCCTCGTCTGGAGCATCCTCGATCGCTGCGCTCGGCGATTCCATCACGGACGGGCATGGTGCCACAACAAACGGGAACGACCGCTGGACAGATGTGCTCGCCGCTCGTTTGCAGAGTTCGCCTGCCACCCGCAATGTGGGTGTAACCAACCAGGGCATCGGCGGAAACCACCTGCTCACCGATGGCCTTGGACCAAATGCCCTTTCCAGATTCGATCGCGATGTGCTCGCGCCCGCCGGCGTGCGATGGCTCATCGTCTTTGAAGGCGTCAACGATCTGGGAGGACTTGCAAGAAACGGTGAAGTACCTGCGGCGAGCCACGAAGCTCTCGTCAAACGTGTGGTATCGGCCTACGAGCAGATCGTTCTCCGAGCTCACGAACACGGCCTCCGCGTGTACGGGGCAACCATCACGCCCTATGTTGGATCCGATTACTATCATCCCTCGCCGCTAAGCGAAGCCGATCGGCAAACCGTAAATGCGTGGATTCGCATGCCAGGCCATTTCGATTCCATCATCGACTTAGATGCTGTCGTGCGTGACCCCCAGCACCCAGATCGGTTGCTTCCCGCGTTTGATTGCGGCGATCATCTACATCCTTCTCCGGCAGGCTACAAGGCCATGGGTGAGGCAATTCCTCTCAGCTTATTTGTGGAGTAAGTATCCCTCGGCAGAACCGGAGGTTCTCCCTTAGCCCTTGGCTGAAGAAATGAATAAGCAGAATCTACAGCCAGAAATGCGATTTCTATGCTGCCCGAGGGGCACATGAACCACCACAGCCCTCTCTGTTCCGCGAATTCCAGGCCCTCGGTACAGGCATTATGGGGTCGGGTAAACGCGCAAGGCTTGGCTGTCGTATTGACGGTAATTCCAGTCGTCTCGCCTGCAGAGTGGTCGATGAATTCATTTCGACAACCATGGATCGAGTCTACTTCGAATCTGAACTGCCAAAAGTTACAGCTGTCACGATGCTTGTCAGTTGACCAACCCGGATGATAGGCGGGTTGCCCTCGAGGGTGCGATGTACCCTAGGCCAGATTTTTATATTGGTTTACACGCACTCAAATGAGCCCTCTTCGCGCAACTTCCTGAGGCAAAAGACTCTCTCTCCTGTCAGTAGCTGCCGTGCCCACAATTCGCCAGCCCGGTCACTGAATAGCCGCACACCAAGCAACCCGATTGAGGGCCTGTACACTTGGACGAACAAGGGTTTCCTGGATTTGCTAACTGCTCGAAGAAACTGCCGGCACTTGGTCAACGAACGCCGGCCGACGAAACTGACGGGCGCTAACATCGACAGCAATCGAGACAGGCCGCGTCCGATGCCGAATCGTCCATGACACGATTTGATTGCATGCGGCCTTCGTCGTCACTTCGGAAGTCATTTAGAAGAACACAGCAGGAATTTCGACCAGTTGACATCGCGAGCGCCCGGCAAGAGGCTGAAGGGGCGCTCTTTGATGTTCATCATCTGTGGGAAATCTCTGACCTCTGAGCTGTGCAAACGCAATGTGGTAACCGCATCTGGGCCGAAAGCGCGTGCTCGTGAGCTCGCTCGTCCTGGTCGATCGCAGCATAGTGGCCCTGACATCTTTGCGCGGTTCAGTCGTTCAGGACTACGTTGACCAGTGAACTATTGATGCGCATCCCGCCGGGGTTGTAGTCAATGTAGCCGAGATCGCGAAACCGGTTGAGGAAGAAGCTGACACGGGATCTGGTGGTGCCAATCATTTCCGCCAGGGTTTCCTGACTAATCTTGGCAATGACGGGAATTGGCTTCGATTCCTGGCCAAAGTTAGCCATCAGCATAAGCAATCGGGCGAGACGTTTTTCACTGGAGTTGAATAAATGATCAACCAGATCGGCTTGCATACGGAGATTGCGGGAGAGAAGGTGCGCGAGAAATTGCTCGGCGAACTGTGGCTCACGATGGAGCAGATCCTGCATCACCGTCTTATCGATGCGAACAACAGTGCTGGATTCAAGTGAAGTCGCAGAGGCGACGCGGTGCGTTTCACCTGCCATGGATGCCTCACCGAAGAAGCTGGTTTCAGGGAGGTGAGCGATCACGGCTTCCTTGCCATTCATCGATACGACGCTGAGTTTCACCTTGCCACTCTGGATGTAGAAAACTGCATTTGCCGGATCGCCTTGCGAGTATATAGATTCGCCGGCCTGGTATTCGCGCTGTGATTTCCCTGCAATAAACCTATTAAGCAGACTCTGGAGGTCCAATGCGGATTTCTGTTCCGGCAGAAGGCTGATCGCCTTCGAGACGATCCTGAGTTGATGACTGGCTGACGAGGGCGAAGTGAAAGGGCGTCCCAGCGGAACGCTTGAGACTGTACTGTTCATCGTGGTCAAGCAAGTAGCCATAATCGATACCTTTCAATCCTGCAATGTTCGTGCAATGGTATGAATTGCTGTCACCCACTGCAATGTCGATATAACAAAGGTACCGAGGTGGAAGGATACTGAACATCGGCGATAACTGTTATTGCTGTAGTCTTTACTACACGGGATTTGTAGGGCTTACCTTACGCATGAAAGTCCATTTAACCAGAAAACTCATGCATGGTGGCGTTGCAGAGCAATTCGAATTTGCCACTGATCTATCTGGCGAATCCTTTGGGATATCGACGATTTCGCGCGGGAATCACTCGGGTCGAATAGCTTTGCCCGGGAGTTTCGCAGTGAGCTACCTTTATGGGTTTGCTGCTCTAGGTCCGAGAGGCATCATGCCAGGATTCTCATCGGATAAATCTAGTTATTTGGCAAGCTTCCACTTGGGCTCTGCACGGACTTTATGCCGCTGATCAGTATCTTAGCGATGGCTGGTGCCAGTTCATCTGAAGCGCTGTTCTTGTTGATATAGGCGGTTGCGCCGGCCCGGAGACAGCGCGACGCATATTGGCTTTCAGGCTGAACACTGACCATGATTACGGGGAGTTGAGGATAGATGTGACTCACATCCTTCAGTACCTCCAACCCACTGCGTCCAGGCATATTGATGTCGAGCAACAGTATGTCGTGTTGAGACCCGAGCAACTGGGTCAGAACCTCATCTCCGTTGGAGGCTTCAGAAAAGTGTGCACCTGAGAATGCATCGGCCAAGATCTCTCTCAGGCCGCGCCGCACGTTCGCATGATCATCTGCTATCAGGATATTCATCGTCGTAACCGTTCGTTCGGCCGCAATTCCGACCTGAAGCTACTATACCCGGCATTAAAGGGGATCAACATCGGCGTAGGATGTAATCTTTGTAGGGCCTGCTCCGTGCACTCTGTAGGGTAATTCCTACATCGATAGGAAATCTAATCAATGAGGCTATGCGTCATGGCATAACGGGTAAGTTCGGCGTTGCTCTTCATCTGCATTTTTTCCATAATTCGAGCTCGATAGCTGCTAATTGTCTTTACGCTCACGTGAAGCCTGTCGCCAATTTCCGTCAAAGCGACGCCTGCGGCAATCAATCTCATGACTTCGTATTCCCGATCCGAAAGCAGCTCATGCAAGGGCTTGTCGACGGAATCATCCAGATTTGTGAGCAGTGTCTCTGCGACACTCGCGCTGACATAGCGACCGCCGCTCAATATCTTTTTGGTCGCCTCGGCCAGCTCCTCGGGGGCGCTCTCCTTGTTTATGTACGCCGCCGCACCGGCCCGCAAACAGCGCACGGCATATTGGTCCTCCGGCTGGCAACTCAGTATGATCACGGGCAACCGTGGGTACGCGTGCTTGACATCTCTCAGCACGTCCATCCCGCTGCGCCCAGGCATACTAATATCCAATACCAGCATGGCAGCTTGAGATTTCCCGAGTTGGCTCAGCACTTCATCCCCATTGCCGGCCTCGGAAAAATCCGCGCCAGGGAGGGCGTCAGCCAGTATCTCTCTCAAGCCTCGACGGACCACAGCATGGTCATCCGCGATCAGGATGTGCATACTTCGCTCCTCTCGGCGCGTGGAGTATCCACGGGAACGCGCACGGTAACTGTGGTCCCATTGCCAGGGGAACTGAAGATCTGCACGTCGCCTCCGCAGAACTGCGCGCGTTCTTTCATTCCCAGGAGCCCCAAAGACCCAAGGGAGTTCGAAAAGCCTGCTTCACTGAAGCCTTTTCCGTCGTCCTTCACAACCAGGAGTATGTTTTCATCTTCCTGGCAAAGGTCAACGCGCACCGACTTTGCCTGCGCGTGACGAATTACATTGGTCAGGCACTCCTGGAATATTCGGAAAGTCGCCGTCGCTCGGTCACCATCCAAGTGTAGATCAATGGGCGGAACTGAAACCTCACATCGGATATTATTTCGAGTGGCGAACTCGCTGGCCTGCCATTCAATGGCCGCCGCCAGGCCAAGATCGTCCAATACTCCTGGGCGTAAACCGCTGCAAATGATGCGCACCGCCTTGACGCCGTCATTGATCAACTCAATCGACTCCGCCAGTCGCGCGAGCACCTGAACCTCCGACTCCGGTAGATGCCAACCACCCACGTCATATCCATCTTGATTGAGGTCAGAATCTGCCCGATTTGATCGTGCAGTTCGCGAGCAACCTTCTTGCGATCTTCTTCCCGCACCGTCTGCAGGCGTTCGGCAAGCGCCCGCAGCTGCTCTCTTTGCAAAACCAGCGCTTCTTCCCCTCGTTTGCGTTCAGTGATGTCGCTGCTGATCACTAATACACGCGGTGCCTGGCCGCGCTTGCCCCATTGCAAGGCCCATCGGCCGGTAACCACAATATGCCTTCCGTCCTTAGCGGTCTTTAAGAGGTCTCCCTCCCAGTGTCCCGCGCGCGTAAGTTGCGCTCTTATCTCAGCCAGGGGCTGCGGAAACTCGGTCCGGAGTAACTCATGCGAGAACTTGCCAACAGCCTGGACCTTGGAATAGCCGAACATCGCCTCAGCTCCGCGACTCCAAAACAGGATCTTCCCTTCAAGATCGATTACGAAGACAGAATCCTGCGTGAGCTCGAGTAGGGCAGCCTGTTCCGCTGTCGCCATCTGTTCCTGCCGTCTTTCCGCAACGTCACGGAAAACCAGCACAACGCCAATGACTTTTCCTTCGCCGGCGAGAATCGGCGCAGCACTGTGCTCGACCGCAATTTCGCGGCCATCCCTTGTGACCAGGTCCACGTGGTTGGCCACAGCCAGAACCTGCTTCTCTCGGAGCACACGGAGCACTTCATTGTCCGCGGTCATGCCGGACTCTTCATTGAGGAGCTTAAGGACATTGCCGATCGGTTGGTTTAAAGCCTCTCCCGCTGACCATCCCGTTAAAGCGGCGGCGATAGGGTTTAGGAACGTCACTCGAGCTCCGCTGTCTGTTGCGATAACGGCCTCGCCAATGCTGCCCAGAGTCGCAGTCCATCGCTCCTCGCTCTGCAATAGCTTGGTGCCTAATTTTTCGACGTTGGATCGAGTGAACAATGCGAGAAAAACCCCAACTCCCAAACCTAAACCAAGGCAGCTTGTCACCATCAATATCCATCGCCGGTGCGCAGCGTGGACGCGCTCGATACGCAGATCCTCCTCCACACCTTGAAATTCCGCCATCTCCTCTCGGAGGGTATCCATGCGGAGTTTCTGCTGCTGGTTTTCCAGGAGAGTGGGGTCGGCTTTTCCCGCGCGGCGAAGAGCGATAATCCGGCTGTCATAGGCTTCAGAGTCCTCATAGCCGGCATGGATGCTGTTGAGTATCTGCTGCTGCTGAGGGTTGTCAGCCAACATCTGATACAAGACCTGGAAGTCAGATTCGAATCTCTTTGTACCCTCCCGGTAGGGATGAAGGAAGCTCTCGTCGCCGGTTGCGACGTATCCGCGCTTCGCCGATTCCATATCAACCAGCAACTTGAGAAGGTGTCCGGACTGGTCGAGAACCTGATCCGTGTGGTCAACCCACTGCATCGATCTGTTTAAATCAAAGGTTTCCCACAAAAGCAATCCCGCAAACGCTGCTGTAACCACAAGGGGAACCACAATCACCCGGCGGAGCAACGATTTGAATTTCGAGTATTCCATCGTAACCAGTCATCCCTTTCCGGAGGACACGCAGGCCAGGTTATCTAGATTCCACGTTGTATGTGCAAACTTTGATGGCAATGCCGCCGGTGAAAGCTTGGCGCATTGCATGTTATGACGTTGGAGGTTTGCGCGTGCGTCCGGCCAGCTTCGATTGTTTCCGCGGAACGTCGTTGATTGGCGGCTTTATAGGGTTGTCGCCGGGCATTTGATCGCGCAGAATTGCGTTGAGCAGAGCCCTATGCAACCGAATCACGCTTTCGCAACTGGAGATAGAAAACAGCGTCGGCGGCTACCCCCGGTAAAAAGAAGGTCTGCTTCTCGCCTGGTTTGACGATCGTTCGCCCGGAGCCGGCATTCGCAAAGAAGGCCTCGGCATCGAACGCATATTTCTCAAGTCCAAGCATTCAGAACTCTCTTCCAAGAATGCCCTGTAGTTAAACAAAGGCAAGATGACTATTCCCAAGGTCGACAGATGAGCTATCACATTTAAGGCAGGCTCGTCGACGGTTGTCAGGACTTTGTGGGTGCGCTCATCCTCAGGAGTAATCTCTTAGGTTCGCATAAATGAGCGGCAGATACTGTGCACTATTGCTCACTTCAACGAAGCGGGGTTCTTGGGGATGATTGAAATAGGGCCGTTCTCATTTGAGAGCACTTGGCTGCGCTTTTGTGGCCACTGAAGACGGTTATCCGGCGAACCAACCGAGGCATTGAAGAGTCTTTCTCAACTAATCTCGAGCGGTCT
>Ga0224557_1001312_pt1 | contig 24392 bp, 21 predicted proteins | sample 714S31014metaG_FD_180677 | JGI IMG/M metagenome (GOLD analysis project Ga0224557, IMG submission 180677) | Peat soil microbial communities from Stordalen Mire, Sweden - 717 S3 10-14 | ecosystem: Environmental > Terrestrial > Soil > Wetlands > Peat | place: Sweden: Norrbotten County, Stordalen... | reverse complement strand
GCCATAACAGACCATGTTGACAGCTCAAATATTGATTTTGTTATAAAACGCATTCTGAAGGTATGCAAAGATACCAACGGGGCTTATAAGGATATTTTGTGCCTGGCGGGCGTGGAGATAACCCATGTGGCTCCCGTGCTTGTGGCCGGGCTGGTACGGCAGGCAAAAAAGCTCGGCGCCCAGGTGGTTGTGTTTCACGGCGAATCGCCTGTGGAGCCTGTCGAGCCCGGGTCGAATCTCGCGGCCATAAAGGCCTGCGTGGATATACTGGCCCATCCGGGGCATATTACGCTGGAAGAGGCCGCGCTCGCAAAAAAAAATAACGTATGCCTTGAAATTACGGCACGCGCGGGGCATAATATTACCAACGGGCATGTGGCGAAGACTGCGAGGCAGACGGGGGCTAAGCTGGTTTTTAATACCGATACGCACTCGCCGGAAAATCTTGTGGATGATGCTGCAATGGAAAAAATACTTCGTTCCGCCGGTTTGAGCGTGGATGAGATAAAAACCGCCGTGGCAAACAGCGGGGAAATTATAAAACGGCTGAAAAAAGCGTCGGGGCGTTAAGGCTTTTTAACGGCCGCTTGAGGAGGAGTTATGAAAAAAATATTTATCGTAATGGGGATACTGGCGGCTTTTACTGCGGCGGCTTATGCTTATCAGTCAAATGTGGACTACTGGGTTGTTGACGGGAACCTCGGTGTCGCGGTTCCGGCTCTTGACACAGCCTCCAATTTAAATATCGGCTTTGACGCGGGTATATCGGCGCGAAAAGGGCTGGATCCGGATATTTCGGTAGGCGGCGGCCTCTCTTTCGTCAACATGTCCTATAAATTTCCAGGCGCTCCCGCCCCTTTTTCCGCGACTGTATTCGACCTTGAGGCGGTTTACGCCCCGTACGTTCCCGATTTTATAGTATGGCCCTACGCGAAGTTCGGCCTGGGTCTTTATATGCTCAACTATGACAGCGAATCAGGAACCGGCTCGGCGGCGACATCATCGTCGCAGTCCGCGACATCTTTCGGCTTCATGTTCGGCGGGGGGCTTAGATACCCTATAACCAATGATTTTGCGGCCGATGTTGAGGCGCTCTTTAACCAGTGCTCGGTAGCCGGCGGCACCGGGGATGTATATGATTTTGTTACATTCAGGGTCGGCCTGACCATGTATTTAAAGTAATATAAAAGATATAAAATATCAAAGGAGAAATTTAATGTCAAAGAAGATGAAGCACAAGGATGTCATCAAACTGGTAAAACGCAACGAGGCGCAGGTTTTTGTTGAAGCCGGAGCCGGTTACCTTAAAAAGCATACCGAAAATATCATCATATGGGCCGTTGCGTGCATTATAGTCGTTGTGGGCGGCACGGTATTTATCAACAGCAGGGCGGCCAATGCGCTCAAGGCGGAAGAGGGCGTTGCAGAGGCCTCATATTATATGACCAGGCCGGTTGTCAACGACGAACGCGCGGCAATGTACGGCATGTTCAGGACAAAAAAGGAAAAATACGAGAAAGCCCAGGAAACTTTCATGTCGGTGATAAAAAATTACAAGAACGCCCCTTCGGCGGCCGCGGCATATCTGGGACTTGCGGACGCATATTTTTGCAATGCGGAGTATAAGGAAGCCGCGGAATATTATGACGACTTTATGAAAAAATTTCCCGGCAGCCAGCTTGTCAGCGAGGCTTTAAACGGAAAGGCCTACTCGCTTTTCCAGCAGGGGCAATACGCCGACGCGCAGAAGATATGGGAACAGGTCAATGAAAAATACAAGGGCGGCCTTAATCCGGGCGACGTAAAACTTAACCTGGCCTACTGCTGCCTGAAACTGGGCAACAAGCAGGCGGCAAAGCAGGAGTATGACGACATATTAAAGGATAAAACGGAGAATTACTGGACTTCTGTCGCGAAAGACATGATTTCAAAGACCAATTAACCAAACGGAGTAAACTTGAAGAAAACAGCAGCGCTGGCCATTGTTTTTGCCGCCTTGTTTTTTTTACAGGCGCGGGCACAGGATGAAAACGCTTCAACGGTGCTGACCGTATGGAACATGCCGTCCGCCGCGGACAAAAACCAGCTTGATGTATGGGGCTCGGAAACAGAGACTTTCGAAAAAATGTTTCCCGGAGTAAAAATAAAAGGCATATCAAGGGAATACAAACCCCAGGAATTTGTGAGTGTAATGGCCTCGGGCAAGGGGCCGGACGTGGCGCATATACCAATAACAGCGATACCCTCAATGGCAAAATACGGCTTTCTGGCAAGGCTCAATTCCTTTACGGACGGCTGGGACCAGAAAGATTACATGCCCGCAATAATGTGGGATTCGGTAAAAATAGACAACGATGTTTACGGCATTCCTTATGATTCATACTTCACAACCCTTTTTTACAGGAAGGACATTTTTGATAAATGCGGCATCAGCGGCCCGCCGAAAACATGGCAGGATATAATAACCATAAGCCGCGAGATAAGCGCCAAAATGCCGGACACGTGGGGCATTGCCCTGCCGCCGGACATGTTCTATTTCATAGATTTCATATGGCAGGCAGGCGGGGACGTATACAGCCAGGGTAAATTAAACCTGAACAGCCCGGCAGTCATCACCGCCCTGAAATTCTGGAGCGACCTTAAATTCAGATACAAAGCCATGCCGCCGCAGGACATACTTTATGAGAGCGATATCGAACAGCTTTTTTCCGCCGGAAAAATAGCCATGATGCCCGGCGTGGCCAAACAGCTTCCGGTCATGGCCAGGCGCTACGGGCTCGACATTTCAAACGTGGTTATCGTGCCGCTTCCTGCCGGCGACGGCGGGGCGCAGGCGTGGCACGCCGGCGGCGAGGCTTTCGTGATAAACGACGCCATTTCGCCCGAAAAGAAAAAGCTGGCCTTCGAGTACATCAAATTCAGGCTCTCGCCGCTGACACAGCTTTCCCGTTTTATGATGATGAAACAGCTCGGCATGATAATATTCCCGGGCGATTTTTCCTGCGCCACGAACCTGATAAACAGGCCGGAATTCGCCAATGTGAAAGGGCTGCTCTCATACGCGCACGCGGAACCGACCTATTACAAGTGGCCCATGATAAGGGAGGATTTTAACAGATACGTGCTGGAAAAAGTATTCACCGACAGCGACGTGGATTACAGGCAGGTCCTGTACGATTTTATGGAAAGGATAAAAAAAGAATACAATGAGTGACGATATATTCGGCAAGGTGGGCAATGAGCTATCAGAGAACGCCATCTCGGGGATGGTCGAAGAGGAATTAAGGAGCCATAAAAAAGAGGATGCCTCGCTTCCAATTATAAAACTCAAACTGGCGCCGACAGCCGAGAGCGTTGTTGATATCGCGAAGCGCAGGGAAAAAAGGGAAAAGTCGCAGGTATCGGGCTTTCAGTCGCTTTCGTCTTCCAACCTGGCAAAGGTCAACCTTGTAAATGTCATAAAGCTTCCGGATACCCTTTCACAGACGCAGAAGCTCAAAAAGGTTTTCAGGTACAGGCGTTACGGCATGCAGATGCGCGATGTGCCGCAGCTGAGAAGGGAATCAAAGCCGCTGCCAGAGCGCAGAAAACAGGACTTCGGGAAACTAAGGCGCTACCGCGCGCAAAAAAAGAGGCTTGGGCTCGGGCTCATAATGCCGGCGATGATAATATTCCTTTTATTTTCATGGATGCCGATATTCAAGACTTTTTCCATAGCATTCCAGAAATTCCAGACTATAAACAGCGCGGAATACGTCGGGCTCTCAAACTTTTTGAACATCCTCTCGGACGCCAAATTCTGGGACGCATGCCTCCATTCCGGCATACTCTCCGCCATAGTCATTGTCCTGGGCACATGGCTGCCCCTTTTTCTGGCGCTGTATATATATGAGGCCAGGCACGGCAGTTCACTGATGAAGGTGCTTTATTTCATCCCGTTCCTTACGCCTGCGGTCCCGGCGGCCATACTCTGGAAATGGATGTACAACCAGGGTTTCGGCGTAATAAATTCTTTACTGTCGCTTTTTACCCCGGGGCACCAGGTTGCCATAGGCTGGCTGACAAACCCGCATCTCGTGCTTTTGTCCATAGCCATTGTTTTTATATGGAAGAATACCGGCTGGGCAATATTGATATACATGGCCGGACTGCAGAATATTCCGAAAAATCTTTTTGAGGACGCGGCCCTGAACGGCGCAAGCGTCGCCTCAAAGATAAAAAACATAATACTTCCGTCCCTTGTGCCGGTGATAATGGCCGTTGTTTTCATACAGATAATAAACGGTATGCAGGTTTTTTCCGAGGTTTATATCATGACGAACGGCGGCCCCGTGGGCTCTTCCGAGGTCATAGCGACTTATATGTATAAAAAGGCATTTTTATATATGGACATCGGTTACGCGTCCGGTGTGGCCGTCTTCTTCCTTTTCCTGCTGGTCACCATTACGCTTTTCAGGATGAACCTTTCCAACGCCAGAAAGGCGGCCAAATAAAATGGCAAATAGAAAATTCCTGCAGGACGACGATTCCAGGTACCTTTTTCCCGTATATGAATTAAAGGATAAAAAGAACCGCCTTATATACAACGTGTGGGGCATAATCGTGGCCGCGGGCGCGATAATCACATCGCTTCCTTTCTTATGGATGCTGCTTACGGCGATACTGCCGCAGGGGCTGATTTTCGCGCCGGTGGCAAAAATCGCCTCGGACTTCAGCGTGGATCTTTCAAGTTTTAAAAAAGCCTGGGAACTGGCGCCATTCGGCCTTTATTTTTTCAATTCCATTCTCGTGGCCGGCAGCGTGGTGGCGGGGCAGATACTCATATCGGCCATGGCGGCCTACTCGCTCTCGAAGCTGAAGCCGCCCATGTACCAGGTAATAATGGCCCTTCTGCTTTCCACCATAATGATACCGTTCGAGACGATTGCCATACCGCTTTATCTTTTCATGAGGGATTTTTCAATAGCCGGAATATTCAAGCTCAACCTTATCAACACATACTGGGCGCTGATACTGCCCGGACTGGCAAACGCATTTAATATTTTCATTTTTAAGAGTTTCTTTGACAAACTGCCGAACGATTTCATAGAGGCGGCCAGGGTGGACGGATACGGTGAAACGGAGATATTTTTCAGGATAATACTGCCGATATCGCGTTCCATCATAACCGTGATAGCAATACTTAATTTTGTCACCATCTGGAACTCTTTTTTCTGGCCCCTTATCGTGACCAACGAGCCCAACATTTATACCCTTATGCTCGGGATATACAAGATAATCGAGGAGGGGCAGCCATGGAACATAGTCATGGCCGCGGTGACGATATCAATGGTGCCCACAATACTGGGTTTCATATTTTTCCAGAAACAGATTATGCGGGGCGTGCTTTTTACGACCCTGCAGGAGTGATTATTAATAAAAAAAAGATGGAATAAATGCCGCTTTATGTGATAATATTTTGGAAATAAATAAGATTTAAGGGAGCGTGTTATGGCTGAAAAGGCAAAAGAAAACGTGAAAAAGAAAAGCGAAAGGGAAATAATAAAAAGGATAAACATGGCGGAACATGACATGAGGCTGAAATCACTCGGCGTTTCAGAGCGGGCCTCGAGGATGTTTATCAGGGCGCTTATAATTATAATACCGCTTGCCCTTATCGCCTTCTGGCTGCTCCATTCAAAATAAAATGGCGGCTGATATTCCCGCGATTGCGGGAAGGGAAAAGACGGCGCTTTTAAAAACCATGCTGAAGCCCGAAAGGTTCGCCCATTCGATGGGTGCCGCGCGGCTGGCCGTGGAACTGGCCGGAAAATATTCACAGGATATAAAAAAGGCGGCGCTGGCGGGGCTGCTGCATGACTGCGCGAAGGATCTTGATGTCAAACAGACAGCCCGCTACATAAAAAAATACCGCATAAAATTCGACCCCGTTTCAAAAAAAATAAAAGCCCTGTGGCACTGCCATATAGGGCCGTATGTGGCGCGGGAAAAATTCGGGATAAAGGACGTTGTCATACTTGACGCCATAGCGAATCATACCGCCGGCAGGGCAGGAATGGATAATATTTCAAAGATAGTTTATATCTCGGACTTTGCCGAGGAAGGCAGGGGTTTTGAGCCTTCGAGACTGATAAGAAAGAAAATTTCATCCAAAATATCCCTTGACGAACTGACGGTTTTTGTGTTAAAAGAAAAGATGAAATATTTGATTGACGGGGGTAAATTGATCCATATGGATTCAATTTTACTCTGGAACTCATTACACGTTTAAATAAAAGTTTTAAAGGTAAGTTGGGGCGGTAAAGACATTCTTGACCGGGATAATATCGAAAAAAACCACCTTAATAAAGAAATATATTGAAAAATTATTTATTTTGTAGGTTTTATGGCATGTATTTAATAACTTACAAAAAAATTGACAAAACGCCGTTGCTGATGTATAATATTATTGAAAAATAAATAAAGATTGGGGGTGCCTTATGACAGATCCTAAAAGGCTTGCGGAAATCAAAGAACTGCTTTCTTCAAACGAGGCACTGGGAATAATATGCTATAACAAACACCATAACCAGAAAAAAATATCCGTCACCAAACTCTCTGAACTGCTGAAAATTCCTTTTGCAAAGCTAAAAGAGACCTGCGCAAAGCTTGAGGAAAAGGCGCTTATAAAGGTCAACAAATTCGGCCAGGACAATGAAATAGAACTTATAGAGAACGAAAATGATGATATTAAAAGCGTTGTTGACGAGGTTATCTGGGAGCAAAAGCAGGAATATGGCAGAATCTACAAAAGGCTCATAACAGCCGAACTGCTGGATTTCATGGAGGGGGGCAAATAACCCCGCTTTTTATTGACTTTCCGGTTTTATCCTGTATAATCTGGTATATATAACAGGGCAAAAATATTTACCGGAGGTAACATGAAAACCAGAAAAACACTTGTTCCGGCTTTCCTTTTCTTTTTATTAATGATAATTTCCCCGGCAGTAATATCTTCTTCGCAGGTTTCAGTTATCCCCGGCAGCGGCGGGGATCTTTATGTTAATATGGGTTTTGATTTTGACTGGATTTTCGGCTCGCGCGGCGACGGCCTGCGCCAGGGCGGCACTGTATCGACCATCGATTCTAATCCCAGTTTTACATCTTACAACCCTGCTGTCCTTGCGTTTTTAAAGAACGGGCAGGCATCGATTAACCTCGCCCTTCCAATTATATCCAGCAATACAGTAGGCCTTTTTATGAAGGGCGGGTTTAACGGAACCATTAAAAACGCAATCAATCAGCCCAGCACAGACTCACAGAATGAGTATGGATTATTGATGAGTTCCGGGTTTTCACCCAACATTAATTCTGTTGACGCGAGCGTTTCCGAAGGCACGGGTTTTACAGGGTTTGAAATTATGGCGCCTTTTGCGAAAGGGCAGGCCGGTTTTGGATTTGCAAGGGAAGACAAACAGTCCCTGGATTTTACAATGATGCTAACGGGATTTCAAACGGAATTGAATATAACCGACCCGTCGGTTCCGCTCGAAAATATTGACATAAAGGCGGCGTTGAACGCGATAATTAATCTGCAGGCGGATAATATAGTTACGTCTTTCGGCGTCGGAAGGAAACTCACCAATGATTGGGGAGTTGGAGCGGTCCTGGATCATTACGATTCCAGGTTCCTGCTGAACGCCAGCGCCAGCGCCGACGGCACCGCAACGCAATCCGGAGAACCTGCCGTGGAATTCAATACCAACACGTACAATTCGACGGCTCAGAGCGCGAACGCAAATCTTGTTTCAGACGCGTGGGGGCTGCGTTTTGGAACGGCCTACCATTTTAACCAGGACAACCTTGAACTTGGCGTGGATTTTTCCGTCGAGCCGGAGCTTAAATATTCGGGGCCGTCGTCGGCTATTTCGCATGTAATCCCGGACACAATAGATATTAATGATATAAGCAAAACAATTGAAAATATAGATCCGAACGCGAACGGAACGATTCTTATAAAAATGCCTTCCTATGGCAGGCTGTCATTTGCGTGGAAATCCGGATTTACGGGCGTCATAAACGTGACGCATTATTTTGATGACATGTATTTTATAGCGTATAATGCCACGGGCCGCCAGGAACTTCATCTGGACATGATGCAGGATATAAGGATAGCTTTTAATTTCGGCGGCTTCCAGATAGGCGGCGGAGGTATTTACACAAGGGTCTGGCAAAAGGATAACAACGGAAATACCAAAAATTTGTTGTGGATGATTATGCCCGTATTATCAACGGGGACTGTCATACCCGTGGGCGACTATCTTAAATGGGAAATTGAGCTTCTTGCATTCCCTTCCCCGATGTTTAAAACTGCGATAACTTATGCGTTCTTATAATAATCAGGAGGCTTTTATGAAAAAATTATTTTTTGCGTTATTATTAATCTTTGGATTTATTGCCTTGCCGGCCGGGTATACGGCCCTGCATGCGGGTTCACCCATCGGAATTTCGTCCTGCAATATAGCGCCCAACCCTTTTTCGCCTGAAAGAGGGCCCGTGTCAATAAAGTATGTTTGCACTTCGCTTGACGCGTCCGGAGTAAAAGCCACGGTTAAGATATATAACATGGCGGGAAAACTTGTTAAAACTGTCGTAGACGGTGAAATAAGGCCGGTGATAACGGTCAATACGGAAACATGGGACGGCAGGGACGACAGCGGCAGGATGTGCCTGAACGGGAGATACCTGTTGCAGATAGAAATCGAGGATGCCGTGGGTAAAGCGCAGTCATTATCCTGCATCGGGCTTGTCAGATGAGGGGAACGCATATGAAAAAAATAATTCTCGCAACGATGTCAGCGCTTTTGATTTCCGCGGCGGTTCTTGCGGATCAGCCCATGACGCCGGGAGCGTTCGTAAATATCGGCATGGCAAGGGCTGAGTCAATGGGCGGCGCATTCACCGCAATCGCGGACGACGCCGAGGCTATTTTTTATAATCCCGCGGGGCTGGTGAACGACCCGTACAAGGAATTTACATTCATGTACGCCAAGGACAGGGATATAGTGCCGTATAATTACAGCGCGCTGGTCTATCCAATAAACGAATATAACGCGGCCGGGCTCGGGGTCATCGTATCGGGCGACACGCTATTTGACGAAAAAACAATACTTTTATCATACGCGGAAAAATTCGACTGGCTTCTGGGGCGTTTCGGAATAAAAGGGTTGTGCCTCGGCGGAAGTTTGAAGTTTCAGTTCGCGGGATACGGCAACAATACGGACCCGTCGCCGGGCAGTGTGCAGGGCAGCGCGGGCGGAATGGGGCTCGACCTGGGCATGTTGTTCCCGATATCGCCTGAGATACAGGTCGGGGCTTTCGTGCAGGACGCGCTATCGGCGCTGTGGTGGAGTTCGAACTGGGAGGGGCAGACCACAAATTACGTCCAGGGAGTGGGGCTCACGACCGATATGGGCGCTAGGTATAAGATAAAGGATTTTATGGCGTCGATGACGCTCTCGGATCTGGACACTCTGAAATTCGGCATTGAAAAAAATATATTCGGTTATATTGACATAAGGGGGGGATACACGCAAACCCTTGATTTTGAATCATACAAGCAGTACGCGCTGGGAGTGGGAATAGGACATTTTGATTTCGGCCAGCGCAAGGAATTTTCAATGAGCCTTGACGCGGCATACCTCTTCCAGAGGCTGGACGACACCCTTGAAATATCATGGAGTCTGAAATATAAATAATATATCATTTGCTGCATTTAGGGAAACCCGGCCTATAAAAAATCATCGTAGAGAGGCGGCTTGCTGCCTCTCAAACAGAGCGAGAGGGGGCAAGCCCCCTCCCTACGGTATTTGTTTTGTTTTGTTTTGATTGTGAAAACCATTGAGAGGCGGCTTGTTGCCTCTCTACACGAAATAAATAAATCATAAAACAGGAGGGGTTTTATGACGCTTTACAACAATAAATATCGAACTGAGTCCAATCATTTAAAAAACCATGATTATTCATCTGAAGGAGATTATTTTGTAACCATCTGTATTAAAAATAGAATAAATTTATTTGGCGTTGTTGAAAACCGCAAAATTATTAAATCAAAAGCCGGCGAAACCGCGGAAGCATGCTGGAAAGACTTAAACAAACAGTTCAATAATGTTTTATTGGGTGATTACGTTTTTATGCCGGATCACATGCATGGAATAATAAAAATAAACAAGAAGTCAAACAAATCGCTTTATGATATGGTTTGTGCCTTTAAATCAAAGGCGGCAATTGCTGTAAACCGTTTAGAAAATAAGCCGGGCAGAAAATTATGGCAAGATGGATTTTATGACAGGATTATAAGGGGTGATATAGAATATTTCTTTGTAACGGAATATATATTAAACAATCCGTTGGTTTATAAAGAAGGCATGAAAGAGAAGGAATGGTATGAATTGTTTGAAGAGCGCAACAAAATGAAGAACCCGTAGAGAGGCGGCTTGCTGCCTCTCAAACAGAGCGAGAGGGGGCAAGCCCCCTCTCTACGGTATTTGTTTTGTTGATTGTGAAAACCGTTTTGATTATGAAAAGCCGTAGAGAGGCGGCTTGCTGCCTCTCTAACCAGGCTTTTGTCTTCAATTTTCCATTGACAAAAGCGTTTTCGTGATATATATTTATCCTTGTTAATTCCTGTTTTTGTCAATTATATAAAACTATTTATACCAAAAGGAGACATTCATGGAAAAACTGAAAGTTGCCGTTATCGGGGCCGGAAAAATCGCTGAAAGGCTCCATCTTCCCGGTTATAAGGAAACCGCGAACGCAGAAGTCATCGCCATCTGTGATATAAAAAAGGAAAAAGCGGAACGCCTCGCGAAGATGTTTAATATTCCGGCTGTCTATACCGATTATGAAAAAATGATAAAGGAATCAGGCGCGGACGCTATATCCGTGTGCACCCCCAATTACCTCCACGAACCAATGGCCGTATTCGCGGCCAATAATAAAAAACATGTACTTGTCGAGAAACCCATGTCGATAACAATTCCGGCCATGAAAGCCATGATAGCCGCCGCTAAAAAGAACAGGGTACTGCTCATGGTGGAACAGAGCCAGCGTTTTGACCCGGCCCACCAGGCTTTAAAGGAAATACTCGACAGCGGCGCGCTGGGAAATTTCGTATCGGTAAGGGGAAAAATAGGCCATGCGGGCCCTGAAAATTGGTCGGACGATTCGCCGTGGTTTTTTGACAAAAAACTCTCCGGCGGCGGCGTCTCGGTGGATGTCGGCATACATATACTCGATTTGATACGCTACATCACGGGCAGGGATGTAAAAGACGTCGCGGCCACAATGGCGAACCTTGTCAAAAAACAATACAACCTCGAGGATTCGGTCGAGGCGGTCATAAACTTTACCGACGGCACAATGGGGGTATTTTCCACTTCGTGGTGCACAAATCCCTATGAACAGACGGTCACGGTTTACGGCGACAAAGGCAGGGCGACGGTCTGGCACGGAGGCACCGAGGGCGGCAAACGCCTGAGCGGATATTATGTGGATTTGAAAAATCCGTACGGCGGAAACACCGAAATAAAGGCAAAGATACCCGAACTGCCAAAAACCGGGAAACCCATTCAGCATTTTGCGGACTGCTGTCAGGGCAAACAGGAATGCATATCGGACGGCACATCGGGAATGAAATCAATGGCAGTAATGCTGGCGGCATTTAAATCGGCAAAGTCGAAGAAATTTGAAAAAGTAGGGGTTTAATCATGTCTTTTAAACTTGCGGCAATAACGTACTCGCTCCACCATTCATACGACCTGAAAAAGGTCGATGCTTTCAAGCTTATGGATTTATTCGCGGAGCAGGGGCTCGGCGGCATTGAATTTATCAACGAACACCTCGAATCACTTGACGCGGCGTATCTCCGTAAAATAAAAAAATACGCCACGGATTTGAACCTGACCATCGCATGCCTTTCGCCGGGGAATAATTTCGGCAACGAGGATGACGCGGCGCAGGCATCAAATGAGGATTACGTAAAAAAATCCATTGACGCGGCGGAAATACTCGGCGCGCCGGTTGTAAGGGTTTTCGCCGGATGGCCGCCGCAGGGGAAAAGGGAGGCGCTTTTGCCAAAGGCAGTCGCGTCCATGAAAAAGTCGGCGGCATACGCGGCGACAAAAGGAATAACGCTCGTGCTGGAGCCGCACAACGGCGGGGGGTTTCTTCCCGATTCCGATTCCGCCCTTAAATATCTAAAGGATGTTGGTTCCCCGTTTTTTATGCTCAACCTTGACACCGGCAATTACCACGATAAGGATATTTATGCGGCCATGGAAAAGACCATGAAATACACCAAATACGTCCATTTTAAGGTGCATACCATATCAAAGAACGGAAAAAAGGCCTCTGATTTTGACCTTGATAAGACCATGAAACTGCTGGCAAAGAACAAATACAACGGTTTTATCTCCATTGAATACGAGGGACAGGATTTTTTAAAGACCGAGGACAAAGAAATAAAAGCCGCAAACGAGGCGGAGTTTTTTCCTGTCGTGGTGAAAAGAATAAAAGAACTAATGAAGAAATACTATTAAATTAGCGTTTTAAAAATAGTTGACTTGCGATTTTTTTGGGATATAATTAATCAAATGATTAGGGAAGAAGGAAGAGAAATAAAAAATTTGAGGAGGTAAGAGATGAAAAAGTTTTTATCAGTTGTAGTAACAGCAGTTCTTGTTCTCGGAGTATTGTCACTAGTTTCATGCAAAAAGAGCAGCACCACGTCACCGACGCCTACAGCAGTGCCGACCGTAGGACCGCTTTACAGTTTCTCCACAGATCAGACGGCGGATTGGACCTTAAGTACTACTGCAGGTGATAATTTCTTAACTAACTTGGTTTATAACACAACTGCCGGCGCAGGTCATAATGCAAGCACTGGATGCTTACAGGTAACATCGGATTTTACAGTTGCCGGCAATAAAGGGGAGCTTGATAGGGGATTTGCATCGGGCACAAATTTTACAGGCAAGACAATCACAGTTTGGATAAACATTCCGGCTGATTTAGTAAGCGCTACTACACCTAATGGCGTTCAGATGTATCTTATGGATAGCAACTATGTATGGGGTGATACAGATTGGATTAATATAACGGCTGCTGGATGGCAGAAATTTGAGTGGGTTCTTCCGGCAACGCTTGTACATAGTGATATAACTGCTATCAGAAAACTCGGAATACAGGTAACATCAGGAACTGGATCGCCTGTAACGTTAGCAACAGAACCGTTGTTGTTTGATGATATAAACTGGTAATTAAGTATATTTAATTTCCAAAAAAGACGGGCTTTCGGGCCCGTCTTTTTTTTTATCTAAAACTTGACAAATCGTCATTATAATATAGAATTATAAGAGGGAAAATTACTGGTTTATGGAATGAAATTTTGAGGAGGATATCCATGAAGGGGAAAATATTTTTAGTTTTATTAATTGTTCTTGTTCTGTCCTGGGTCGGCTGTAAAAAGACGAATACTATCACGGCTGCCGGGCCTCAGGGCACTGCCACGGATTCGCCCACCATCACAATGACTAAAACCGTCACGCTGTCGCCGACCATCTCACCGACATTCTCTGTTTCACCGACATTTACAAATACTTCCACCATCACCCCGACTTTTACGATCACACAAACTTTTACCATCACAATGACGCCAACAAACACGCCGGGCGCGCTTATTGACGACTTCGCCGACTGTGTCAACGGCAATTACTGGGGAGGTTACTGGATAACCTATGATGACAACGGCCCGGTCAATAACGGCACGTCATACGTTTCGCCCATGTCGCAGACCTGGGCGACAAGATGGGGACTGACACTTCCACCTTTTGCAATGTCAACCCCCGGATATACGGGTTCCGGATGCGCGGCAGCGGTTACGGGATATGTAACGACGAATACTTCTGCAACAAAACCTCCAACTGAGACGGCCACGGGTTACCAGTATGGTTTTATCGGTATGGGAACTCAGCTTGTTTTTAACGCAGGGGAGCCGACATGCTATGAAACGGACATAAGCCGTTTCACGGGAGTGAAATTCTGGGCAAAAGGTGATGGCTACCCAATATCAAGCGTCAGCGGAGCCTCCGGATGGGAATTTAAGGTTCCTTTTACCACAACGGCAAACGGGAACTGCGATGAATCGGATTACACAAAACCGTCATCGTTCACCGGCAGTGACGAGTGGAACTTTGTTTTCTCCGCTCCGACCACATGGACGCAAATCACCATACCGTTCTCAACACTCACACAGTTTGGGTGGGGTGCGACGGCCGATGTTGCGGGCAAGAGGCTTTGGAACGGCTGCACAAGGACAACTCCGGGCAATACGCCGGGACTTCCCGCCGACGCGGCAAGCGGATGCCCGATATCGGTTGTCCTAAAGCACGCGAAACAACTGCAGTTCCAGAGCGTGGGCCAGGTCAATGTTTATCCGCAGACAAGGAACCTCTGGATAGGAGAAATAAATTTTTATTAAAACAAGAACTTTCATATAGTAGATAGGTGAAAGTAGATTAAGATTAAGGGGCGGCCTAAACGGCCGCCCCTTTTTTATTTTTGCCTCGTAGGGGCCGCCTCATATGGCGGCCCGAACCATGGCATTGTATTAAAACCTTGTCGCGGGCGGCCATCATTCGACAAGCTCATGATCCTGAGTTTATCGAAGGACGTGGGGCCGCCCCTACAGGAAAATGTTTTTATGTACAATATAAAAATTCTTGTAAAAACACCCCGTTTATATAATAATGTCCATGTTTTGAAATATAATTATACGGAGACAAAAAAATGAAGATCAGGGACATTTTAAAGGCAAAAAAATTTGTTTTCTCGCTTGAGATATTTCCGCCCAAACCCGAGGCGGATATATCCGTCATTTATTCAACCCTGGACGAACTTAAACAATTAAAACCCGACTTTGTATCAGTTACATACGGCGCGGGCGGATCCAACCGCGGCAGGACCGTGGAAATTGCCGACCGTATCAACAACCATTATAAAATACCCGCGCTGGCGCATTTGACCTGCGTTAATGCCACAAAAGATTACATCATGGAAGTGCTTACACAGCTGAAATCAAAAGGGGTGGAAAATATCATGGCCCTCGGCGGGGATTTGCCAAAGGACGTAAAGGATCCCATAAAGGATTTCAGACACGCCTCCGACCTTGTGGCTTTTATCAGAAAAAGCGGCTTTGATTTTTCAATCGGCGTGGCGGGATACCCGGAGAAACATCCGGCCGCCCCTTCGATGGAAAAGGACATTGAAAACCTTAAAATCAAGGTCGACGCGGGCGCGGATTTTATCACGACACAGCTTTTTCTGGACAATGATTTTTTTTATTCCTACCGGGACAGGGTACAAAAGGCCGGAATTAATGTGCCGGTTATACCGGGCATAATGACGGCGACAAAACTTTTGAACCTCGAGAAAATGACTGCCATGTGCGGTGTATCGATACCGGAGCGTTTCAGGACGGCGACGGCGACGTGCGCCATTGACAATCCCGTCTGCGACGAAACCGTGAAATATACCGTCAATCAGATAAACCATCTTATAAAACACGGGGCAAAGGGGATTCACCTTTACTCCATGAACAAGGCCGGGCAAAACATGCGTATATATAATGAATCCGCAATAGCGGGAATGAGGAAATAACATGTTCAATTTTGTGCTTGTGTTAATAGGCGGGGCCATCGGTTCGGTTTCAAGGTTCGCCCTTTCCACATGGGTCAACCAGGTTATGCAGGTAAAATCGATTTTTCCATACGGGACACTGGCTGTGAACATGATTGGTTCGTTTCTTGCCGGAGTTGTGTGGGGCGTATCAACTGAGACAACAATGAAGCCGGAAATAAGGATATTCATGATGGTCGGTTTCATGGGTGGATTTACCACATTTTCTTCATATGCGCTGGAGAGTTATAATCTTTTTGACAACGGCGAAGTCAAGGCCGCTTTTATGAACATTCTCGCGAATAATGTACTTTCGCTCATACTTGTATTTGCCGGTGTTATCACGGCAAAATATATCATAAAGGGTTTAAGAGGAGGCATTTAATGGATTTACCGAGGGAATCATCGCTTCTGCGCATATTCATGGGCGAAGGGGAAAAGATCAACGGCAGGCCCGCATACGAGGTCATTGTAATGAAGGCAAGGGAGCTTAACATGGCGGGCGCCACGGTTTTGCGCGGAATCCTGGGTTTCGGCAGGACGTCCAGGATAAAATCCGCGAAAGTGCTGGAAATGTCGTCGGATCTGCCGGTGGTCATTGAGATAGTGGACACCGAGGACAAACTCAATAATTTTCTTCCCATAATAGAAAAAATGCATATGGGCGGACTTGTAACGCTGGAAAAAGCAAACGTAATACATTACAAAAGCGAAACGAAGTAACAGCCGTGAAGCTTATTGACATACACGCCCACTTCTTTCCCGATTCCATTGGGCCGAAAACAATAGAGCATATCCTGGCCCAGTCTACGGCCCCTATACCATCCTACGGCAACGGCACGCTTGCCGCCCTTAAAAGTTACATGGCCGAGGACGGGGTGGATATATCGGTTAATGTGCCCGTGGCCACCAAAAAGGAGCAGGTTATAGGCATCAACCGCAGGATGATAGAGTCCAACAAGACGGAAAAAAATATCATTTGCTTCGGCGCCATGCACCAGGATTTTTCCGAAATAGGAGACATGGAAGCCGAACTGGAACACATCGCGAAAAGCGGGATAAAGGGGATTAAACTCCACCCTGAATACCAGCAGTTTTATCCAGATGAGCCGCGCCATAAAAAAATGTACGATGCCTGCATAAAAAACAACCTGATCATACTTTTCCATACCGGCGTTGACATGGCCTATGACGGCGTCCACTCGACGCCGGAACGCATGGCGCAGGTTGCCGGAATAAAAGGGTTGAAGATGATTTTCGCGCACATGGGCGGCTATAAAATGTGGGACGGCGTACTCAAATGTCTTGTAGGGAAGGATATCTACCTTGACACGGCATACTCGATAGAAATGGCAGACAGTCTGATAAGGGAAATAATAGCCGGCCACGGGGAGGATAAAATACTGTTCGGATCCGATTTTCCGTGGATGCGAGCATCCGATATAACGAAAAAATACGACACGATATTAAGCGGGGAAACAAAGGATAAAATATATTATAAGAACGCGGTAAAACTGCTGGGGTTGTAAAATCCCGCTGCAGGGATTGTCCTGAAAGGAAATCCAAAATAAAGACGCAAACCAGGACGATTGAGGTCCTTCCGAAGTCGGCGGGTGGGTACTGTCGGAAAACCCTTTGCTGGTTTAATCCGGGGTATATGACATTTTTTTTGGATTCCTTCGACAGGCTCAGGATGCTGAGTTTATCGAAGCATGTCGCCCGGTATTATATTGACGGCCTCTTGCGAGGCCGTCATATGGGTGGCGCAAGGCCAATAAAAATGTCATATACACCGGATCAGGTTATGTTTGCGGGGTTTTTCGACAGTACCAAAAAGTAATTGCAAAAAAATGGAATAGCGAAAAGAAGCTGTTTTTTTTAATTCGGGCGAATACCCCTTTCAAAAGCAACTGACAAAGGCGGTGGTAATTTACTTAAAATTATTATTATTGACACGGTATGTCTAATTGTGTTAATCTTATTTCAGCGGGGTTTTATAATAATTTTAGATTTTTTTTTGCCACGGCAGTTAAACGGTTAAACGAAAAACGGTATATTCAGGGGCTTGATAATTACGGCATTTAAAAGGGGAGTAAAATGTTTGACTTTAAAAAAATTTATTTGATATCTTTTATTTTTGTCATTATATTCATTAATAATACCGCTCTTTTTGGGGTTGCGCAGGTCCGCAATGTCACAACAGTTCCCGGCTGTTATCAGGCTGGACAACAGCTCACCGTAAATTTTGAAATCAACGCGACAAATGCATGGCAAAACATATACGGCGATATAGTATTTTCTGACAATTCCACGGCAGCTTATACCAATGACTGCGTTCTGTCGTCTGCGGGATTTGATAACCCGCCTGTTACAACAGGGCATGACGGTATATTCATGAAAGCACAGGGGGCCGATACCACGCAGTGGTGGCCGATGAGTTATGTAGTGACTGTGCCGGCAGGATATATGTTTGCAAAATACGTGATAGTGGACGTGGCTGAAAATTATATGCAGCTATGGAATTGGGGAAGCCACATAGAATCAAGTGCGAACAAACAGATGAAGCCGTGTATTGTGCCGACGCCGACATTCACGCCGACAACGACGCCGACATTTTATGCCGTGTCGAATTGCACTGATTACGAGATAAATGGGTTAAATAACTGTACCTTTCACCCTGACGGCGCAAGCGAGGCTGAAAATGCAGTTAAAATACCGGTGGTGCCGGGAAGCACTTACACGATAAAAATTGTAAGCGGATGCATTTATTACGGCAGAGATTATGATCAGATGTTTTACGGTTCACGGTTGAGGCTCAGACAGGCTGACGACACTTCAGGAACAAATATAGGGCCAGTATTTTATGTCGGCGTCGGTAGTTTTGATAAGTTCTGGCCCACCACAATTTTTGACACATGCGAAGAAGCCCAGGATGCCGGTATTGCAAGCGGGGGGATTGTTATAACTCCTTCACGAAATTATATTTTTGTCACACCTGACGACCTGTATTGTGATTCTGATAACTGCTATTGCGGGGACAATTCGGGTATAGAAACAATTGAAATATGTAAAATAGTCCCTACTGCCACAGTAACAGAAACTTCAACGCAAACATGTACTTATACATTTACATCAACGCCTACACCTACGTTTACCATGACGGAAACATTTACTGCGACGTCAACCGCCACTTTTACGCAGAGCAACACGCCTTCATTTACGCAGACTGTCACTATGACGGGAACTCCAACGTTTTCCGTCACACAAACAATAACGCAGACAGGAACCTCGACTTTAACTGCAACACAAACAGTTACGCCAACCGGGACGCCCACAAAAACCGATACGGAAACAATAACGCCGACTGTAACGAAAACATCAACAAGAACCATAACTCCAACTTTTACAGATACAAAAACCATAACGCCGACAGCGACAAAAACATCAACGAGGACAACGACGCAGACTTTCACAGTAACCCCGACGCTGACGGATACGAGGACAATAACCCAGACCAGGACGCAAACATCAACCAGAACAATGACGCAGACGTTTACAGTAACGCCTACACTGACGGATACAAGGACGATAACCCAGACAAGGACGGAAACATCAACGAGAACGGTAACGCCGACGTTAACTGACACGATGACAATAACACAAACCAGGACGCAGACGTCGACGAGAACAATGACGCAGACATTTACAGTAACCCCGACGTTAACGGACACCAGAACAACAACCCAGACAAGGACGCAAACATCAACCAGAACAATAACGCAGACGTTTACGGTTACCCCGACGCTAACAGACACGAGGACAATAACCCAGACCAGGACTGAAACATCAACGAGAACGGTTACGCCGACGTTGACGGACACAAGGACAATAACGCAGACCAAGACGCAAACGTCAACGAGAACAATGACGCAGACGTTTACGGTTACCCCGACATTGACAGACACGAGGACAATAACCCAGACCAGGACTGAAACATCAACGAGAACGGTAACCCCGACGTTGACGGACACGAGAACCATAACAGAGACAAGAACGGACACGTCAACCAGGACAGTAACACCCACATTCACGGTTACAAGGACAATAACAGAGACGAGAACGGACACGTCAACCAGGACAGTAACACCCACATCTACGGTTACAAGGACAATAACAGAAACGAGAACGGATACATCAACGAGAACAGTAACACCAACGTCCACGGAAACGAGAACAATAACGCCTACATATACACAGACTTCAACGCTTACAACAACGCCGACATTTACAGTAACCCAGACAATAACACCTACGGGAACACAGACTGTGACGCAGACAATAACTGAAACCAGCACATCTACGGCAACGGAATGCGAGGAAATATATGTTTCGGATACGGGAAATAATCGAATTGAGGTTTTCAGCAGTTCGGGGATGTACATGCGGCAGTGGGGAAGCGCAGGTACTGGAAACGGACAGTTTAATTATCCCGAGGGAATTGTTGTTAATGACAGGCTGGGTGTTGTGTACGTGGCGGACGCGTTTAATTATAGAATTCAGGAATTTGATTTATGTGGTAATTATATCGCACAATGGGGCACAAATGGTTCAAATAACGGCCAATTTAATTTTCCTACTAATGTGGCCATTGATTTAAACGATAATGTTTATGTTGTTGATGATTATAATAGCAGAGTACAGGTGTTTGATAAAAACGGCATTTATTTAAGGCAATGGGGCAGTGCCGGCATGGGTAATGGGAATTTTAACCACCCATATAGTTTAAGTATTGATAACTCGGGAAATGTTTATGTAGGAGAATTATATAACCACAGAATTCAAAAATTTGACTTGCTTGGAAATTACATAACGCAATGGGATACATCCCATTATGTTTATAGCCTTGCAAATGATTATTCGGGAGACGTGTACGCTTCTTTGATTGATCCTGTTGGTGCCGGTTATGCTGGAATCACTGAATATACAGATAATGGTGACAGCGTGACGACTTGGATATTTGATTCTATGGCTCTGGCTGTAGATGTAAACGGGCTGGTTTATGCCGGGACAAATGATATTATAACAGTATCTAATGGTTCGGGATCGCCGTTGTTCAATATAGGGCATGCAGGAAATGATGACGGTGGTTTGAGCCGGCCGTTTGGTATAGCTATAGGGAAATGCGGCCCTGTTTGTGTGGCGAATACGCCGACATATACGCAAACATCAACTGCGACTGATACGGCAACCTCGACAGTAACGCCGACAAGCACTGTAACGGCTTCAGTTACGCCTACGTTGACAGCGACACAAACAGCCACAGTAACGCAGACAATAACAGAAACAGCAACACAAACATCAACAGCGACTGCGACTTCCACGGCAACATGCGGATGGCAATATGTTGGAAATGAAGGTATTTCTGCTGGATATGCGCCTTATGTTTCGTCGACAATGATTAATGGGAAACTATATGTTTTCTATTTAAATGCAATAAATTCTACTGAGTTGATTGTTAAGACGTATGATACAAATGTCCCGGATGCGGGATGGACCCAAGTTCAGAATTCAGGCTACAATATGAACGGTACAAATAATAAAACATCTATTTGCAGTTGTGGCAACAATATTTATATTGCATTTGAAAACAGCATAAGTAATTTTCCGTATCTTACGGTTTTAGAATATAACACTTCCAGTGGCTTGTGGACTTCTTTAGGCAGCGTAGGAACGACCAATTTGTTTGATTTTAATATAGACAAAAACACATGTACGCCATATATTGCATATATTGATTCGAATAATTCGGGATTGTTAACAGTAAAAAAATATGAATCTGGGTGGGCTACAGTTGGAAATACGGGAATTAATAGTATCTCGTCTTCTCAAGTAATATCGCTGGCTATTGATAATACAGGCGCGCCATATCTTGCCTATGTTGACGAGAGTAATGGAGATCAATTATGCGTTATTGAATATTCAACAGATGGTTGGGGGAATACATGGAGTAATGATTTTTCTTCCGGTGAAGCTTACGGTATTTCTTTATATTCAGAAAATGGGAATGAATATGTTTCGTACAGTAATTCAGGATATGAAAATAATGTTATGGTCAACAAACTTAATTCGACAAAAACAAATTGGGATATTGAAGGCATATCAGGGGCGTCAACAGCGGGTGGAGGTAGCAATCTTTCTTTGTTTGTTGATAATAATAATAATCAATATTTATCATATCTTGATGCATCTAATGGTGGTAAGTTGACTGTAAAAGAATATGACAATATTGATAATTGGGTTACAATAGGTAACCAGGGTTTTACTTCTAGCTCGGCAGTTTACTATTCATTAAATGTTTATAATGGTGTGCCGTATGTTGCTTATACAGATAGTGGATACAATGGAATGGCTTCGGTTATGTATTATCCATGTCCAATTGATTTAAGTTCCAGCAGCAGCTCCGGCAGTGTTAGCGCGCTATGTGTGGGGAAAAGAACTCCAACGCCAACAATTACTGTGTCACCAACGCCTACCCCGATAACTACGGTAACTTACCAGACGCTGACAAACAGTGAGGTCTATTCTTATCCCAACCCAAGCTCCGGGATTACGACCATCCGTTTTCCGCTTGCGGCTCAGCAGGATGTGCATATTACTATTGCCGATTTAAACGGAAAGAGGGTATGGTCGCATAATATCGGCTCGCAGGAGACTGTGGCCGGGATAAATAAGGTAATATGGCAGGGGATAAACAACTCGGGAGAGCAGATTGCCAACGGGCTTTACCTGCTTATAGTCCAGGCGGATAATAAAACGGTTATAAAGAAAATTGCCATAATACGATAAAAATACAGAGCAAGTGTGTTTGGACTAATGGAAAAGGAATGTGTTTGTTTTTTTAAAACCGTTTCAACACTAACTTTGTAACCGGTTAATCAAAACGTTTCACATCGTAAAATCGATTTTTATAATAATTTGACACTTTGGTTTAAACGTATATAATAAAGGCCATTAATTATCGAAACGTTTTAACGTCAGTGTTGTCTAATTTACAAATGAAATTATATTTCAATTATTATCTGAAAAGGAAGTGTGCTTTTGATGAATAATTTAAAGAAAATGGTCATTATGACTTTTCTTACAGCTGTTATTATAATGCTGCCGTTTTTTATCGTGGCGGGAGCGCCGAAGATTGTTTCTGTAACAATGATTCCGGCCAATCCGCAGTTCGGGGATTTTGTCCAGGTTGCTGTTACAATGTGCTGCAATAAATATACAGATACATATATAGCGATAGCTTTCTCCACTTTTACAACCCCGGTTACTGCTGGAACTGGAGGACAGGTTTTTGTGGTTGATAGCACCGGAAATGATGTGAAAAATGTCAATGAAACTACCGGAGAAATGGGCGCTGTTTTTGCCCTTGGAAATGGCGCAGATACAAATACCTGTACTGATTGCGGTGCGGATGCAAACTCAAGGACAATAACTAAAATATACTCTCTGCATATTCCCAGCGCTGATTATTATTCAAGTTGTAATCCGACTTCTTTAAATCTTGTCGTCGTTGGGCAGGATTCATATTTGGGAAACAGTAATTGGACGGGATATACAGCTTGCAATTCTAATGTAACAAGCTTTCCCATAGTCGCCCCAACAAAATCGTTTCAGATAACAAAAAGATATGAAGGTGTACTGCAAAACGCCGGTGATGAGATATTATTTGCAATTGATTATTCTTATGCAAATGGAGCCGGATTTTCCATATCCGACCCGATACCTGCGGGTTTTACTGTCTTATCATACGGCCCTACAAGTATTCCAGGCGGATCGGTTACCGCTCCGGGCGCGACAGCCGTGTGGAATTTTCCGGACAGGACAGGGGTGGCGGGTGTGGGAAGCGGTACTGTTTGGGTTTTATGCCAGATGACGGGAACTCCATCTGGAAATTATACAAATACCGCAACTGGCTCAATGACAGGACTTTCAAATCAGACTTCGTCAGTGACTGTATCAACAGGCCAGGCTGCAATAAGCATTACAAAAGATGAAAGCGCTACTTCGGTTCTGTCGGGTAATAATATTACATATACGCTTTCTTACGATATAAACGGAATGCAGCTTAAAAATTTTCAGGCTTTTGACAATAATCCTACGGGAACCTACTGCCCTTCAGGATGCACAAATTCAACGCCTCCAACCGGATGGAAATTTTTATCCAACAGCGGGAATTATGGCACGTGGACAGTATCGGATCCATGCGGCACCGGAGGACATTATGTGACTGGAGCGTCGACTATGTATCCGGCTTTGCTTCTGGACGATGGCAGTTCTGCAAATAATTCCGACCAGTTTTGCACGGGAGAAATAGTTGCTGATTTTTACATTAATCCCGGAACATTTCCAGGTGCGGATGCTCAAATCATTATAAGAAATAATGGCATAGACGGAGGAAGCGGATATAGCCTTGGAATTGTGGAATCAATAGACAACGCCCCTGCTCCTGGTTATTTTATGCTTCAGGAGTGCGCTGGAACAGCCTGCTCTTATCCCGCCGGTGGAATGCCTGGAATAGGAGCCGTATCAGCAGCCAAGTGGTATCGTGTAAGAATTCTTGCATCAGGGCCTGATGGAGACCATATTCAGGCAAGAATTTGGGCAAGAGGCGATCCGGA
>Ga0224557_1001311_pt1 | contig 24397 bp, 11 predicted proteins | sample 714S31014metaG_FD_180677 | JGI IMG/M metagenome (GOLD analysis project Ga0224557, IMG submission 180677) | Peat soil microbial communities from Stordalen Mire, Sweden - 717 S3 10-14 | ecosystem: Environmental > Terrestrial > Soil > Wetlands > Peat | place: Sweden: Norrbotten County, Stordalen... | reverse complement strand
TTGTGAACACGAACGTAGGAGGTGGGCTTGGTGATCGATGGTGAGTTCGCCTGCTGCGGTGCTGTACGAGTGATGGAGGCTGTCTGGCCCTCCGGTATCGCCTTGCAGGAGGAGGTATCAAACCAGCGTGCGCTGCGCCCGTTAACGGCGGTGCGTGGTGAGCGGCACGTGAAAAGGCGCGCTATCAGCGTGTCAGGTGTGGTCCGGGAAGATGGTAGGAAATATCTGTCGCAGACGCGTCGAAATCAGCTCAGTTGACATCGGAACCAGAGTCGGACAGTTGCTCTGGGATGAGCCTGGGGGATACCTGTTTACTGCCCAGGTGGTGTCCGGCGTACAGGCAGCATGAGCCCGGACGAGGCTCTCGTACGGAACGTGTGAAGGTGTCGCCTCGGAACTGGCGCCAGGGTGGCGTCGAGAGGGAGAACCCCAAGCGGGAGAAACCGTGAGGGGCTGAGTACCGGTCGCGAGGCACGCTGGCGGACCGGCCCGTAGTAGCTGCGAAACCTGGTAATGCGGGCGGAGCCAAGGGGCCGGGTCGCTCTGGCTGAGGAATGTGGCCAACCGGAAGGAATGAACCACATGACTGAACCGATGTTGCAGGGCAAGACGCACGACATCCCGAAGAGGCTCGTGTGGGATGCATGGCTGAAGGTGAAGGAGAACAAGGGAGCGGCCGGGGCTGACGGCGTGACGATCGAACAGTTCGAGGCTGACCTGAGGGGAAACCTCTATAAGCTGTGGAACCGCATGTCGTCAGGATCGTATTTCCCTGGCCCGGTCCGCGCGGTGGAAATACCGAAGAAAGGAGGCACGAGAATCCTCGGCATTCCCAATGTCGTGGACAGGGTCGCGCAGACAGTCGCGGTACTGGCGCTGGAGCCCGGACTGGAGAAAGTGTTCCATGACGACTCCTACGGGTACCGGCCAGGACGCTCGGCCCTGGACGCGGTAGCGGTATGCCGGAAGCGGTGTTTCAGGAACGACTGGGTAATTGACATGGACATCAAGGCGTTCTTTGACTCGATGCCCTGGGATCTGACGCAGAAGGCGGTCGCGCACCACACCGACTCGAAATGGGTCATGATGTACGTGGAGCGGTGGCTGAAATCCCCGATGCTGATGCCCGGCGGTATCCTGAAACACCGGACAATGGGAACACCGCAAGGCGGCCCGATTTCCCCGCTGCTCGCTAATCTCTTCCTGCATTACGGCTTCGATGCCTGGATGACACGGGAATACCCGGGAATCTCATTCGAACGCTATGCAGATGACGTTATCGTGCACTGCGTCACCGAGCGCCAGGCCCGCCAGGTGCGGGCGGCGATCGGAGACCGGCTGGCCGATGTCGGGCTGGAACTCCATCCCGGTAAGACGAAGGTGGCGTACTGCAAGGACGGAAGGCGACGTGGCGTCTATGAGGTCATCTCGTTCACGTTCCTCGGGTACACCTTCAGGCCCCGCAAGGCCCTCCACAAGGACCGGAAGGGAACATTCACCGGTTTCCTGCCGGGGGTCAGCGCGGAGAAGCTGACCGAGATGAGCCGAAGGGCGCAAGCCTGGAAGCTTAACCGGCGCACTACCCTCACCCTCGCTGAGCTGGCCAGGGCCGTCAATCCGGTTCTGGGCGGCTGGCTCGCCTACTTCACCCGGTTCTACCCGACCGCGGTGATCCCGCTGTGCAAGCGGATCAACCGCCATCTGATCCGCTGGGCCAAGAGGAAATACAAGCGCCTGGAGCGCAGTGACAAACGGGCATGGGCATGGCTGGCCGCCGTCGCAGAACGTGCGCCCCGCCTGTTCGCGCACTGGAGGTACTGCGCCACGACCTGACGACTGAGCGGCACGAGCCGGATGAACCGAGAGGTTCACGTCCGGATCTGTGGGGGCGGGCGGGTGAGATTCCCGCCCGCTACCCGGCGGTGGCGGGCTGGCGGGCTGGCGGGCTGGCGGGCTCGCGGGCGATGAGGTAGAGGTTGCGGACGGCAGCGACGCGCCGCGGGCCGGACAGGTTCTCGCGGATGACGGGGGCGCTTCCCCGGGGCGGCGCTCCTGATGGCGCGGGAGCGGTGATGGCAAGGGGCAGCCCGGCGGAGGCCCTGCCCCCGGGCCCTGCCCCCGGGCCCTGCCCCCGGGCCAGCTCCGCCGGGACCCGCGGTCCCCGTGTGACGGGACATCACCTGCCGGGCCCGTGGTGCGGCGGCCGGGAAAAAGATCGTGGTGGATCCGGGCTCCATGGAGTATTTGGTGCATCCCCGTGCACCCGATCCACCGCCAAGCCCGGATCCACCACGCAAATCCCGGCCAGGACGCCGGGAACGGGCAGCGGGCGGGACAGCCGGGACCACAGCGGCCAGCGGGATGCCAGGGAACGTCACATGGACGCTGGGGAGCATCGCATGGACGCTGGGGAGCACCGCATGGATGCCGGGGAGCGCCACAGCCGGCCGGACCGCCATCGCCGTCAGCTCCGCCGCTGCCACGACGGCCAGGCCCCGGCCCGCCTGATACCCGGCTCCCGCCCGTAGCAGCCGCACCCCTGGACCACCGGGTCGAGGGGGGCGGGTGCGGGCGCGGCGCGGCAAACGGGTGCTGCATCTGGGCTGAGTTATGAGGAGTGCGGCCGAACCCTGACCACGGTGAAGACAGGCCCCGACGTTTCCACCTCATGTAGCTGCGGTCCAGCGCGTCCCGCCGATAAATGTAACGCTTCCCCGGCGCACGGTGACCAACGTCGAGCAAGACAGATCCGTTGAAAGGCCGCCCCAGGCGGCCTTATCAACGAATACGCGTATGCCGCCTGACACCCCGGAAGACCTGCAGGTCACATACCGAATCGTATTTAGGGCGGGGCAAGCTCGTCCACGGCTTGATCAACGAGTGCCGGAGAGCGGCCTGGCGAGTACGGCAAATACAAGTCTGTGCGATTTCTGGCCCGGCACAGGCATTAATCTCTCTGCTGGATAGGAGGCGCCCTCAGGATTGGCTGACGCCAGATTCCTGAGGGCGCCCGCAGTGCGTCTCCAGGCTTGCTAGAGAGCAAACCCTGGAGGCGTCTGACGATTAGTGAACATCGCGAGCCTCCTTCCTGATACAGAGGACATATCTTGCCGCGGCGCGCTCATTGTAAGACGGCACGCCGGCTTGCGGCAACGCATTTACCGGCGGCCAAGATCGTCACGCGCTCGCCGGTCACGTCAGGTTGCCGCCAGGCGCGCCTGCGTTTGGTTGCCGCCCGTCGATCTGTCCAACCACTAGGGCTGCTCGCGCGTCAGAAGCGGTATGCGAACCGCGCGCATGAAGCTGACCACTGCCGCCATCCTCGGGATGCTTACCGCCGTGGCCGTGGCCGGGTGCGGGCCGGGCCACTCAAACGCAGCGGCCAGCTCGCCGACCGGGACCAAGGTGACCTCGTCGGTCTCGGCGAACTCCCCCCTCCAGCCGGCCACCGCATCGCCGGTGCCAACTCCCTCATCGGCGCCGCCCGCGAGTCCGCCGCCCACCGTCAGTTCGCCGCCCGTTCCTGGGGCCACGTACCCCGGCGTCATCGCAGACTGCACCGGTGCGCCGCCCCAGCAGCTGAGCATTCGGCCGGCCACGATCGTGCTCACGTGCGCTGACGGCGGCCTTGGCGTCCAGAAGCTGGCCTGGACCACGTGGGGTGCCTCGACCGCCACAGGCCGGGGCACGTTCTGGATACATGTCTGCGTGCCGTACTGCGCGGCCTCCCGTACGTACGCCTACTACCCGGTGGCGGTCACGCTCTCACAGGTGAAGGCCTCGGCGCTGGGAAAGTGGTTCAGCAAGCTGACGGTCACCTGGCCGGAGAAGCCGCCGTCGAGCACGATGCCGGATGCTTTCCCGCTCGACGCTCCGGACAGCTGAATGCCGTTGCGGATGGCGTGGAGTTACCAGCGGACACCGGGGTAGCCGCAGCCGGGAATGGCTGCCCCCACATGACGGCGAGGATTGCCCTGCGTCGCTTGTGTCCGGCGTTTGCTTGCATCCCGATTCCTCGGGCCGAGGCGGCGACCGTTACCTCATATGCGTTAGTTGTATGTTGTGAGGAAACAGATGCAAAGTAACTGGCATGACGAATTCGACGAGGGAACGCAACCGTCGTGGCGAGGGCGGCAAGCTGCGAGAGGAGATCTTGGTGGCGGCCGCCGGGTTGCTGGAACGCGAAGGTAATCCGGAGTCGGTGACGCTGCGCGCGGTCGCTCGCGAGGTCGGGATCTCCGCACCCTCGATCTACGGCCACTTCGAGGACCGTGAGGCGATCGTGTTCGCGGTGATCGATGCGGCCTTGGGTGACCTCCTCGACGCGCTGCGCGCCGTCGACGTCGCAGATCCAATCGAGCGTCTGCGACGTATCGCTCACGCGTATCTGGCGTTCGCCGCCGGACGGCCCCACCGCTACCGCCTGCTGTTCGACCGCCTCGACGTGGAGCATGACGACTACCCGCGCGACGGCGCGCGGGAGGACACCTTCACCGCGCTGAGCGATGCCCTCCAGGCGTGCGTCGACGCGGGGCTGTCGACGAGCACGGACACCCTCGGCGACGCGACCGCGATCTGGGTGGCCCTGCACGGCTTCGCGACGCTTCGGTCCGGAATCCCCCAGTTCCCCTGGCGCGCGGAGCCCATCATGCTCGAGAAGATCCTGCACGGCCTCGGAGGCATCGCCTGAGCCGTAACGTTCCGCGGCGTATTCCTGGCCGAGCGGCTCGAATCGCCGCGGCTACGCCCTGAGCTGGTCCACCGCCCTCGCCACGGTCTACGCCGCCGCCTGTCGCCTCGCCTGCATCTTCCGCTGACGTCACGATCGTCCGCCGGGTTCTAGCCCGCCCGGTCCAGCGGCGTAGCCAGAGCAGGCCGAAAACGGGAAGGACGAGCGGGACGAAGCCGTAGCCGCTGCCGTAGCTCGACCACACTGTGGCGTCGGGGAAGGTGGCTGGGTCGGCGAGGCTCCAAGTGCCTACCGCCAGCACGCCGGCGAGTTCGACCGAGCAGGACAGGACGGCGATCCGGCGTGCTGTTGGACTGCCGACGGCGAGGGTGACCGTAGCCAGGATGTACACCACGGCGGCGAAGGCCGACAACAAGTAGGCGACCGGGGCGTTGCCGAACTTCGTCGCGATCTGCACCCCGGCCCGTGCGGAGGCCGCGAGCGCAAAGAGCGCGTAGACGGCGATCAGCACCCGGCCCGGGCCTGTCCTGGTCGAGCCGGGCTGCGATGTCACGGGCTCAGGCGATGTCACGGGCTCAGGCGATGTCACGGGCTCAAGCGATGTCACGGGCTCAGGCGATGCCACGGGCTCAGACATGGATGGCCGGCCAGATCTGATGCAGCCGGACCATCAGCACGGCCGCGACGAGCCCGCCGACGGCGATGACCGCGGGGCCCCACCGTGATCGCTCCAGCATCCCCCAGAACGCGGCGGCCACTGGCACGACCGGCATCGCGATCAGATATCCGATGAGCGTAGCCAGCCCGGCCGGGCGTGCACCGTCGGCGAGTCTGGCCACAATGATGCCGACCTGGACCAGCAGCAGGATCTCGAGGACACCAAGTGCGGCGAGCAAGCTGATGCCCATTCGCCGGTTTCGGGCGGTCGTCAGCAACGCATACCCGGCAAGCGCCAGGCCGGCGACGATGATCGTCGTGGAGACGGCGCCGTTCACGCACGACATGTTACTACGTTTGGTAGTAACTGGCGCGGGCCCCCCTGGACCGAGGCTTACGCCTCGCCCTGTCTCGGTTTCGCGGCCGCGCTGGCCGCGCTGGCCAGCGGATGTCATCCGCTGGCGATTACGGATGATCATTTCGAGGCGATACTCGATCGCCATTTGCTAGGAGCATCGCCACCTCCGTCCCTACGTATACTTGCAGCGTCTGCAGCTAAATATCAGGGTGCAAATCCGAATGCGGCGTCAAGCGGAGGGAAAAGGCGTTGTGCAGAGGGAAAAGGCGTTGTGCGTAAATTCCTGAAGACGACCGCGGGCCGGGTGATCGTGGCGTGCGGCGGCACGATGATGCTGCTGGCCGGTTCAACTCTGGCCGTTTCCTTGCGCTCGCCTCAGACGCCCCGGCTTCGTATGGCGGGAATTGCACAGAACCCATGTAATCCTACTCAGGTATTTGCGGTTCCTGTGGGTACCGCAGGCTCGTATTACGCGGACACCAGCGTGCTGCACGCGCCCGGCGGTGTCTACCTGGCTCCCGGCCGCATTAAGCCGCTCACTAGCACGATATCGTCGTGTCTCCGCACCATTGTTCAGGACGAACAGCACTGGGTACGGTCCGGTTTCGTGCCTGGCGCGGATCAACAGCAGCGCGCGATTGCCACTCGCGCACTGCTCGACCTCTACCTGTCGGTGCGGCCAAACGGCGCGGTGATCGCCGGCTGGAGCCCTGGGTGGGACTACGCATGGCCGCGGGATTCCAGTTGGGTGGCGACGGCGCTCGCGGACACCGGGCATCCCGCCGAGGCATTCAAGATCATGACATTCCTGGAGCGAGTGCAGCCTGGTAGCGGAATCTGGGCGGCTAGGTACTCGCCGGATAGCGGCGAGCCGGTTCGCGACGGGCGCCCGGTCGAATTGGACGCCGATGGCTGGGTACCCTGGGCAGTCTGGTCTTGGCTGGTAGCTGCGCGTCAGGCCGGTGACCGGTTGGTACGCCAGGAATTGACCCAGCTGTGGCCTATGGTGGTAGCCGCCGCTGACGCGGCGGCGCGGTCGCTAACCGAAGACGGGCTGCCGGTCCCTGCCATGGATTACTGGGAAGATTCTGTTCAGGTCACTCTCGGCACGGCCGCTCCTTTGCTGGTCGGGCTACGGGCAGCGGCAGATATCGCACGTCAGCAAGGTGACGACACCAAGGCGCGTCTATGGGCCGGTGCGGCCGCTCGCCTGTCGACCGGGATTTCGGCCGGCTTCAGCAAGTACGGCTTCCCGCGGGTGGCCTTTGATCACTCGGGCATAGATGCGGCGGTAACTTTTCTTGGGCCGCCATTTGCGGACCCCGACTCCGCCGTCCGGCGCGCAGTTGCGATCGCGCAGAAGTCGCTCGATCAAACGGATGGCGGCTTGCGGCCTGGGACAAGCTGGTCGGGTGCACCCGAAGTTGCCTGGACGGCAGAAACTGCGTTCTTCGCGCTATTCGACGCGGCCACCGGACAGCGTCCGCTCTCGGATGTGTTAGTGGCCTGGCTGGCTGCGCATCGTACGAGCCTGGGCGAACTACCCGAGCAGGTAAACGGCACCAGTCGTCCCGTCTCAGTCGCACCACTAGCCTGGACCGATGCGGTGCTCTTGCTGGCGTTGCTGGCCCAGAGTCAGCAGCTGGCAAACGTACCGGTACCAGGAAGTCCCCAAGACTGATCCATCCTCCGGTGCGAGCGGTCTCGGCCGGCTGGCCGGCTTGCCCACACCGTGATGACACAGCGAACGACAGCTATCGTTTTGGTAAGACTTTCCTTACCTTTTGACCGGCCAGGTATCAGAGCGGCGGGCCGCTTTTCCATTCAGGTGAGACCCGGAGGTTCTCCGACGGCTGGCTACCCCGGGTGCGCGCAGGGTGCGGATTCAGCCAGCTGAGCCTGGGGGTCGTTGAGCGATATGGCCAGTCAGCAGTTCGTCGTCATCCGCCTGGTGCCCGAGTCGCCGGTCGACGGGACCACCTTCGGCACGTACCTGACCGACCTGTCACTCCAGCTCGTCGACGCCAACACCGGCAACTACGTCAGCGACCAGGCCTTCAGTTCGCCGCTGTCGGTGTTCCCTTGGCCGCCGGGCTCGGACACGTACGTGACGGTCGCGTCCGCCCTCACGTCGGGATTTCCGAGCTACGATCCGAACGCTCATCCCGCCGACTACGGCAAGGACCTGACGTTCACGTTGACGGACGGGATCTCGGTCGGCTCGTTCGTCGTCAGCGCGGACCAGACGACCATCCCGGCCAACGTCAACGGCAAGGGCCTGCTGGTCACCGACATCACGTCGACCACGGTGACGCTCAACGGTGACCTAACGAGCTACGTGCCGCCGGGCACGCCCGTCTCGTTCGTCGGCCAGCCGCAGGGCAACGTGGACCTGACCACCGCGCCCGGCTACGCCATCTTCACTTGCACGCCGTCGAAGGGCACGGGGACCACGCTGACCTTCCCGTCCGGTAAGACCGACACCTACGGGATCCCGGTCGGCGCGACCCTGGACCCGATCCCCGGTATCGTCGCGGCCGGGACGAAGGTGACCGAGGCGCACCCGAGCACGCTCGTGATCAGCCCGGGGCTGAAGGAGGACCTGCCGGCCGGCCAGCAGCTCACCGTCAGGTTCACGCTGAGCGACCAGATCGTGCAGCACACCGAGCAGCTCCCGGTCTCCTGGAACTTCTGGTTCGGTGAGTTCTACGCCGTCGTGCCCGCCGCCGCGGCCACGGCGATCCTCCCGCTGACCGAAACGCCGCCGGCCTATCTCGATATCGAGGTCCAGGCCGTGCGTCTGGGGAGGACCATCCCGGACAGCACCGTCTACCGCAACGTGACCGTGTCGGAGGCCGCCGAGCTCCCCCCGCCCGAGCTTTACCAGTCCCTCCCGGCCTCGGAAACCAGCCTGTACCTGCCCCTCCCGCCGCCGCCGAACGCCAGCACGATCCTGCTCGACATACCGGCCGACGGCACGCCACCGGATCTCAGCATCTTGCTGCCGGCCATGACCAACGCGCTGACCAACGACCCGATCGACGGCGTTACCCCGGCCACGCTGGTGAATTCGAGCGCCAACTGCCAGCGGATCGCCTACGACATCGTGTGGAGCTACCAGAACAGCCTGCCGCCGCTGCCCGATCCGCTCGAATCGCTGTACACCAATCCGCCCAACTCCGGTGGCGGCGGCAACAGCACCACGACGACAAGCAACAGCGGCAACGACAGCAGCTCCAATAACTACGAGATGGACCGGCAGAAGTTCGAAGGGGCGCTGACGAGCTTCTACTCCACGCGCAACGCCGCTGCCGAACGGCTGACGAAGTTCGTCGCCGCCGCCTCGGCCGCGCTGGCCTGCGAGCAGCTCAGCCGGAACGCCGGCACGGCGCTCATCGAGTTCCCCGTCGACCCGTCCGCCACGCTGACCGCGGCGGTGGACAGCGAGATCCTGCTCACCGGACTCGGCGTGGGCGGCCCGAGCGGCCTCGACTTCGGGGTGCCTGCGGCGTTCTTCTACGTCCTCGGCGCCAACCTGGACAAATCAACGACCGCGGTGCAGCGCTTCGGCATGACCACCGGCGACACCGTCGAGCGGCTGCAGCAGCAGTTCGGCACGGCCCAGGACAACGGCCTGATCGTCGAGCAGCAGCTCTTCTCGGGCGACGGCCTGGGCACGCTGCCTGGCCTCACGTCGTTCCAGGCCGCGCGCCGCCTGGCCGCCCTCGGGGTGTCGGCCGCATCCGGCAGTCCTTCGGTCACGGTCCTGGCGGGCAGCCCGCTGGCCGGGCTGGTCAGCGCCTGGCTGGATGCGACCGACCCGGGGACCGCGCAGAACCCGCCGCCCAGCTACGCCGAGGACGACTTCGCCGTCTGGTCGGGGCAGCTGGCGGTGACCGACCCCCAGGGCTACCTGGACCTTGACCTGGACGCGCTGACCCGCGGGTTCGTCATCCCGCCGTTCGCGGCCAGCCCGGTCGCCGAGACCACGTCCGGCTCGACGCTGACGTTCGGCCCGGGGTCGGGCATCGGCGCGGGCATGCCGGTGAGCGGGCCGGGCATCGCACCAGGCACCATCGTGACGGGCGCCAGCGCCAGCGGCGTGATCACGATCAACCCGGCCGTGGCCGGCCCGGTCGCGACCACCTCGCTGCTCGTGTTCAACTATTCCATCGCGCCCGTGACGGCGTCGACCGCCTCGGCCTGCCCGGCGGGCCAGGCGGCGCTGGCCCTCGGCGACACGACCGGCATCGCGGCCGGCCTGACCGTCCTCGGCGCCGGCCTCGCGCCGGGCACCACGGTGCTGGCCGTCACGGCCACCGGCGTCACCCTCACCACCGGCGTGACCGCCGACGTCGGGGCCGGGGCGCCCGTCGCCTTCGCGATCGCGCCCGGATCGACGCTGCCCGCGGTCCACGGCACGACGACCGGCAGCTGCCCGTCCGGTACCTCCCTGCTCACCTTCGGCGCCGCCACCGGCGTCTGCGCCGGGATGACCGTCACCGCGGCCGGCCTGCCGGCCGGCACCACGGTGCTGGCGGTGACCGCCACCACCGTCGCCCTCAGCCAGAACGCCACCGCCCACATCGGGACCGGTGTCCAGGTCACGTTCGGCCTGGCCGGCGACGGTCCGCTGCCCAGCCTGGCCGCGACGACCGGCCAGGACGCGGCGGCCGGCACGCAGCAGCTGACCTTCGCCGAGGCCGGCAGCATCAGCGCCGGCATGTCCGCCTTCGGCGCGGGCCTGGCGACGGGCAGCACCGTGACGGGCGTCACGGCCACCACCGTCACCCTCAGCCCCGGCGCCGCGGCCGAGGTCACGGGCGGCTCGCTGATTACGTTCGCCTTCCTGCCGAGCACGCTGGCCGGCCAGATCGCGGCGTGGCTGCCCGGCACCACCAACCCGGCCACGCCGCACCCCACGGTGGCGACGCTGAAGCAGGTCACGGCGGCCCAGTGGACGGGTTTTTTCGCGCGGCCGGGCAGCCCGCAGTGGCTGCCGCCGTTCACCCGGCCGGTCGCCCCCGGCCTGTCCTCCGGTCAGGCCGCGCTGCAGGCCGGTTACGTGGTCACCCGGGTCCGCACGTTCGTCCGGGCGGTGCAGCAGTTCTTCACCGTCTCCACCGTCGCCACGGCCGCCAGGCTGCCCGGGGCCGGCACCCCCGCGACCTTCGACCTGCCCGGCTACGACCCGATCGAGCTGGCCGCCGAGAACATGACCGGGTTCCAGTTCGGCGCCGCGCTGCCGGCGGGCGCGCTGGCCAGCGCCGCGCAGGACGCGCTGCCCGGCGACGCGGCCGGGCAGGCCTGGCTCATCGAGGCGATGACCACGATCAACGAGCTCTGGCAGGTGGCCGGCGCCGCGCTGGCCCCGGCGCCGGTCTCGGGGACGCTGCCGCCCCAGGTGAGTTTCACTTTCTCGGTCATGGAGGCGCTGTACGCGCGCGGCTTCGTCAGCGCCGCGGACATCTCGGCCCTGACCCAGGGCGACTTCCAGCTGGCCCTGACGGGCACCGCCGGCTACGACTCCGCCGCCGCGCTGTGGGCCCAGGCGCAGATCATGGCGCCGGCCTCACCCGCGGACGGGCCGCCGGGCACCACGTTCCAGCCGATCAACCCGGACGGGTCCCTGGTGGACTGCGTCCCGCCGCCGTGCCTGTCGCCGACCGGGCCGATCGCCTACCTGCAGCAGCTGCTGACCCTGACCGAGCTGTCCAGCTGCGCCGACCCGGCCAGGTCCTCGCTCACCCTGGAGCTCGCTCAGACCGCCTCCGCCGGGGCCACCGTGCTGGCCTTCCCGGCGACCGCGGGGGTGCGCCCTGGCCTGTCGGTCAACGGCAGCGGTGTCCAGGACGGGACCACGGTGTCAGCGGTATCCCCGGCGACCGCGACGGTCACCGTGACCCCGGGGCTCAGCGGCGAGGCGCCGGCCGGGACGGCCGTCACCTTCGCCGCGGCCACGCTGGGCACGGTGCTGACCGGGCGGCGCGGGCCGGTGGGCCAGCTGACCGCCAGCTGCGCCAACCTGGACACCCCGCTGCCGCTGGTCGACCTGGTCAACGAGTGCCTGGAGTACCTGGGCGCGGCGGTCAGCCCGGCCGCCGGCACGGTGTACGAAACCACGGGGCCCGACACCACGGGGCCCGGCCATCTCGAGGTGGTGCCCGAGCATTCCACCCCCGCGACCCCGGGTCAGGCCAACGCCGCGGTCGAGCCCACCGTGTTCAACAACGTCAAGGCGGACTTCTCGGCCTGCCTGCTGCCGTACTCCCAAGCGCTCGACGTGTCCCGGTCCTACCTCGCGCCGCTGAGCAGCAGCCGGTTCGAGGAGATGCGGACCTTCCGCCGGTGCATCACCGAGTTCGTGCTCGATCCCACCCGCGAGCCGACCGGGTTCCAGGCGTGGCTGTGGCGCCGCCCGGTCCGCACCGACATCGCCATCGAGTACCTCGGCATCACGCCGGAGGAGTACGCGACCCTGTTCGCAGGCCCCACGCCTATCGCAGAACCCACGCCCATCGCAAGCACCGTGCCGGCGCAGGCGTCACGCGGGACCGTCGGGCTGCTCGCCTTCCTGGCCGAGACCTGCCTCAGCTACTGCGAGTTCTACGAGCTGTGGGAGTCGGGTTTCGCGGATTTCCGCAACGGCGCCGACCAAAAGGACGGAACGTTTCCGGCCTGCGTGCCCTGCTGCCCGCAGGAGCTGTGGCTGCAGTTCCCCGAGGACACCCAGCAGCAGAACCTGGCCGAGCTTGGCGTCTTCGTCCGGCTGTGGCGCAAGCTGCGCGAGAGCTGCCACGGCGGCTACTGTTTCGCGGAGCTGCGGGACATCTGCGACGTGCTGTACCTGCAAACGGGCGGCGCGCCGAATCCGGATTTCGTCCGCCAGCTGGCGGCGTTCCAGATGCTGCGCGACGACTTCGGACTCGACCTGGTCAATCCCGCCGCCCCGGCCGCGCCCGGCGCGGTCGACGCGGACCGCACGCACCTGCTGGCGCTGTGGGCCAGCCCGGCCCCGGCCCAGTGGCCGTGGGCGGTGCAGCAGCTGATCACCCGGGTGGAGCAGCACGCGCAGCGGCAGCATGGCTGCGAGCGGCGGTCCGGGGACTTCGTCAAGCTGCTGGCCGCGAACCTCGACCCGCTGTCCCGGCTGGCCGGTTTCGACCCAGGCTCGGCCACCGACTCCTGGCACGCGCGGCCGACGCACACGCTGCGGTTCGCCGACGTGCTGGCCAAGATCTACGCCTCCGCCTTCAGCGTCGGCGAGCTGATCTTCTTGTTCACGGCCGGTCCGCACGCCGACGGCGACGACCCGTTCCCGCTGCAGGACGAGAACGAGGCGGCGGACGCCCCGCTCGGGCTGCCCGACGACGACCCGGACCATGCCCTGTGGCGGCTGCGCCGGGACCTGCTCACCGCGGCCGAGGAAGACAGCGACGACAGCGCCGCGGCGGAGGAAGACAGCGCCGCGGCGGAGGAAGCCAGCGCCGCGGCGGTGGAGGAGGAGGTCGGACAGTGGCCGTGGCGGCGGATCGAATCCGCCCTGGAGGCGGAGTTCGGGTTCGCGGCGGCCGACGTCACCGCCCTCGGCCAGCACTTCTTCCCCGGCGTGCTGGCCCGGGCCGGCCAGCCCGGTGACCCGCAGGCGGCATGCTTCGTCGCCAGCCTGGCCACGGCGGACACGTCGGCGCCGATGTGGAACAACCCGCCGGACGGGCCGCTGCACTACGACCCGGTCGCGGAGCAGCTGTCCGCCCGCATCCCGCTCACCGACCGGGCCGTCATCGCCAAGCTGACCGCGGTCCGCGACCTGCACCCGGCCGAACAGCAGGCGGTGCAGGACCTGTACTTCGCCCCCCGCGCCCTGCTGGCCAGGTTCGCGCTGCTGTTCGCCGACGTCGCCGCGGCCCAGCACGCGCTGATCGAGGAACCGGACGAGGAGTGTCGCTGGTCCTACTTCCGCCGCCAGTTCCTGCTCTGCCGCCGCCGCAGTCACCTGATCGCGCGGCACCTGACCCGGCACGTCGCCGCGGTCACCGGCCAAACCGGACCCGGCGATGACGAGGCGGCGGCGCTGATCCTGCGGACCATGGCCGCCGACGAGAACGCCGCCACCCAGAACGGGACCTGCCCCGGCTGGGAATGCGACTCAGGCGTACCGCCTGAGCTCACCTGGGCCCAGCCCGCCGGGGGCGCGCTCGCCGCCCTGCTCGGCCTGGCCGGCACCGGCCTGACCACCGAGTACGCCACGGCCGGCGGGGACGTCGTGTGGCGTGACGGGTCGGCGGCCCTGTGCGGCTTCGGCCCGGAACGGGACCGGGAGAACTGCCCGGTGCCCACGGTGCTGCCCGCCTTCGATACGACGCTTGAACCGCAGCAGCTCCGGTTCGCCAGCGTGCACAACGGCTTCGCCATGAAGGACGCGACCGGCGCGTGGCTCGGCGGCGCGCAGGGCTTCACCGTCACCTGGTCCGGGGCGCTGCTGATCGACCGGGAAGGTACCTACGAGTTCTGGGGCGGAGCGCCGGTGCCCGGTGAGGACCGGCCGGACGCCGACGCGGCCGGGTGCCGCCAGTGGCGGGTGGTCCTGCGCCGCGGGCAGCGCACCTGGGTGATCCTCAGCCATCACTGGGCCGGGGAGGAAGAACGCGCGGCCACGGCGCTTCCGCTCAAGCGCGGCGCCTACGAGCTGACCGCGCAGCTGGTCCAGCCCACGCCGGAGTTCAGGGATGCCGAGGAGGTCCGGCCGCAGCACACCGGCTTGCAGGTGAAGTACTGCGGGCCGGACAGCGGCGGGCGGCGGACCGAGATCCCGTACCGCGCGCTGTTCGCGGTGCGCAAGGATCCCACGCCGCAGATCGAGGGCCTGAGCCCGGCCGCGGCGGCCTACCAGGCCGGCCGGTACGGCAGCTCGCTGCGCGACATCCGCCGGACCTACCAGCGGGCCTTCAAGGCCCTGCTGTTCTGTCACCGGCTCGGACTATCTGCGCGGCGCGAACCGCACGGAACCTCCGAGCTCGGTTACCTGCTCGGGCAGCCGCAGCTGTTCGCCGGGGCGGGCTACTACGGCGGCGACGGCGGCTTCACCCAGCACGAGGCGTACTTCGACGTCGACTTCCTGCCGCTGCGCGACGACTACCAGCCCCCCGCGCCGGGCACCGACGCGCGCACAGCTCCGTCGCCGCAGCGCGCCCAGGCGATGTTCGACTGGTGGGAACGATTGTTTGACTACACCGCGGCCCGCGCGGACGTGCGCCGCCGCAGCGGCCGGGCGCTGTGGCCGCTGTTCGCCGAAGCGCTGGACAAGCAGCCCGCCCACCCCGGCTACCTGCTCCGGCACCTGGCCGCGGACGCCAGGTGCTGGCCGCTCGAGCTGCGCTACTTCGACGGCCAGAACCCGCCGGGATCCGAGCTGACCAGCGCCGACCTGACGGACGAGCGCTGGGTGCTGCGCGCCTGGCACGCCGACCGCTGGCTAAGGGACATGCAGGACAGGTTCGCGGTCAGGGACATCACCACGGCGCGGCCTGACCTGTGGGCCAGCGATGACCCAAGCGCGCCGCTGCCGGACCAGAGCGGCAACGCCAACCTGCTGGCGTTCGTGACCGGCGGCTACCTGGCTGGCGGCTACCTGGCTGATGGTTACCTGGCCGGCGGCGCACCGCGCGGGGACGAGGACCTGAAGCGGATCAACGACGGGCTGCGCGACCGGGGCCGGCGTGCGCTCATCGCCTACCTGTGCCACCAGGACCGGGTGCCGCTGCCCTGGGGTGCGTTCGCGACGGCGCCCGGCGACCTCACCGACCTGCTCCTGCTCGACGTCGAGGCCGGCCTGCGGGAGCAGGCCAGCCGGATCGAGGAAGCCATCACCGCGGCTCAGTCGTTCATCCGCCGGAGCCGGCTTGGCGTCGAGCCGGGCTGGACGGTGACCCGCGAGTTCGCCCGGCTGTGGCACAGCCGGTTCGAGACGTACGAAACGTGGGAGCGGGCCAGGCGGCGGGAGCTTTACCGGGAGAACTGGATCGAATGGGACGAGCTGGCCCGGGCCCGCCGCATCGAGGCGTTCCGGTTCCTGGAGTCACAGCTCCGCCCCTCGACCCTCACCCTGGCCGCCCCCGGCGGCCTGGACTGGTGGGCGGACGACGACCGGGCCGTGCCGCGGGCGCCTGAGCTGCTGCAGCGGCGGGTGCCTTCCGAGCTCCGCGAGCTGCCCGCTTCGCCGCCGACCACCAGCGGAGCGGTCAGCACCCAGCCGACCACCCGCGAGGGGTTCACCCTGCTCGGCCGTCCGGAACACGCCGCCCAGCCGACCTGGCTGACCACGGTTCCGCTGCCCGCCGCGACCAGCGGATCGGACGGATCGGACGGGTCGGACGGATCGGACGGGACGAACGAGACCGGCGGGCCGGCCGCGGGCACGGCTCAGTCGCTGGCGGCCGCCGTCGCGGCGGGGAGCACCCAGCCGGAGTCGCTGCCGCTGTGGCTGGAGTCGGCCGCCAAGCTGGGCACGCGGTTCGTGCGCGTCGCGGCGGCCGGGGTGCCGCAGGCCGCGCTCGGCTTCGTCCCGCATGGCCAGGAACGCCGCGGCGCCTGCTGCCGCGAGTGCGGCCGCGATCACCCCGCCGGGGTGGACGAGTACTACTTCTGGCTCGTCGGCGCGCAGGTGTACGCCAACCCGGCCGACTCGAGCAGCTCCCCGGACGACGACGCCAGCTTCACCGGCAGCTACCAGTTCGGTTTCCAGGACTCCTACTACGACCAGTTCCAGCAGCAGTCGGCCGAGTGGAACGACCAGGACCAGGTGCCGTCGCTACTGGCCAAGTGGCAGCCGGGCCCGGCCGTCCGGCTCGCCTGGTGCCGCGTGCACGACGGCGAGTTCGGGCCGCCCAGGCGCTCGGAGGGGTACGTCGCGCTCACCGGCGACCAGCTGCCCGACCTGGTGTTCCACGGGCGAGCCTGGGACTCGCTGTATGTGGAGGTCATCGGCGCTCAGCCCGCTGGCAACGGCGACGGCGGGGACACCTCGCCGCCCGGCTTCCGGTACGATCTGCCGTCCGATCACGCGGTGACGCTGCCTGAGGTGCTCCAGCCTTCGCCGCCTTCGGCCCAGTACCCGGGCGGGCTCGGTTCGTACCCGTTCTTCGCCTACACCGAGCCAGGCGCCCGCCTGTTCCCCGCCTCCTGGTTCGCGACCGCGCTGACCCTGGCCGGGGCGCTGCGGGCCCGATGCGGCTACGAGCTGGCGCTGCGGTGGTACCGGCGTTCGTTCGACCCACTGAAGCACGACTGCGCCTGGATGCACTGCGTCGGCAACACCGATTCCGAGCGTGGCTCCGACTCACCCGGCGCCTGCTGCGACAGCACCAAGGTGACCGAGGAAGCCGCCCGGGACCGTGCCGTGACCCTGCACTACGCCCGGACGCTCCTCGACTGGGCCGATGCGCTGATGCGCCGGGGGCATGCCCCGGAGGCATTCCAGCAGGCCCGGGTGCTGTACGACACGGCGGCGCGGATCGCGGGCCCGCGGCCGCAGACCATCCTGCTGCCCGAGCCGGCCAGCGCGCCGTCTATCACGTCGTTCGTCCCGGCGTACCCGCCGCTGAACCCCGAGCTCATGCGGCTGTACGACCTCATCGCCGACCGGCAGGGACTGATCCGCCGGTCCCTGGACGCAGCCCGGATCCGCAACGGCCGACCCGACCGGGACATGCCCTATTTCGGGCGGCGCGATGCCATCTCAGCGTGCGCCGCCGACGAACAGGGGTGCGGGCGGCCCAGCCCGTACCGATTCAGCTCTCAGATCGGCAAGGCCATCGAACTGGCCGGGCGGGTCCGTGAACTCGGGGCCGCGCTGCTGTCCGCTTACGAGAAGGGCGACGCGGAGTACCTGGCCAGCGTCCACGCGGAGCAGGAGCGCGAGCTGCAGGCGCTGGCCATCGCCATCCGGCAGGACCAGTGGCGCGATGCCGACTGGCAGCTCCAGGCGCTGCAGCAGACCAAGGACACCAACCAGGTGCACCTGCTCTACTACACCGGCCTGTACCAGAACGGCCTGCTCAACGACGAGATCCAGAACCTCGACCTGACCATGAACGCGCTGATGGCCCGCACCGGCGCCAACGTGGTCGAGGCCACCGGCGAGATCATGAACATCATTCCCGACCCCTTTGTCGGGGCGATGTCGAGCGGCGCCTCGGTCCCGGCCGGCAGCAAGCTGGCCCACCTGTTCGAGGCGATCGGCCGGATCATGCAGACGGTCGCGGACATCCAGAGCACCACCGCCGGGATGGATATGACGCAGGCGGGCTGGCAGCGCCGCGCCGCCGAGTGGATGCACCAGATGCAGGCGATCCCGACCGAGATCCAGCAGATCGAGCTGCAGATCCTCGGCGCTCACCGGCGCCGGGACCAGGCGCTGCGGGAGCTGAACAACTCACAGCGTCAGGTCGAGCACAGCACAGAAATCCTGGACTTCCTGCGGGACAAGTTCACCGCCACCGAGCTGTACCTGTACCTGCAGGCCGAGACCGCCGCCCTGTACCGGCAGATGTACGAGCTGGCCCGGCGGGCGGCGGACGAGGCCATGCGGTCGTTCCGCTTCGAGCTCCCGCACGTCAGCCGGCGGTTCCTCGCCGAGGACGACTGGGACAGCCTGCACGCCGGGCTGCTGGCCGGCGAGCGCCTCGACCTCGCCCTGCACCGGATGGAGCAGGCCTACCTGACCGAGAACCGGCGTGAGTTCGAGCTCACCAAGCACATCTCGCTCCGGCTTGACTTCCCGGTGGCCTACCTTCAGCTGCGTACCTCCGGCTACTGCGAGATCAGCATTCCTGAGTGGATGTTCGACGTCGACTATCCCGGCCAGTACCTGCGCAGGTTCAAGTCGCTCCAGGCCACGGCGCCCATCGTGGCCGGCCCGCTGACCGGCGTGCACTGCCGCCTGACCATGCTGAGCAGCACCACGCGGGTGAGCCCGGAGGTCCGTCCGCCGGCTCAGCACTGCTGCGCCGGCGGCCGGGAGCACAGCGGGTACGCGCTGTGCGGCCAGGACCCGCGGATGGTCCGCGAGTACGCCGCGCGCGAGTCGATCGCCACCTCCAGCGGGCAGAACGACTCTGGCCTGTTCGAGCTCAGCTTCCGGGACGAGCGGTACCTGCCGTTCGAGTACCGGGGCGTGGTCAGCCGGTGGCGCATCGAGCTGCCGCCGGAGAACAACTACTTCGACCTGGACACGCTGACCGACCTGGTGCTGCACGTCAACTACACGTCCCTCGAGGGCGGCGAGGCCCTGCGCGACGCCGCGGTGCGGGACGCGCGCGGTCGGCTCCCCGGTGACGGGCTGCGGCTGTTCGACGTCCGCCATGATTTCCCCGACGCCTGGCCCAGCCTGCGCGAGGACGGCCGTGAGTCCGGCCGCGAGGACGGCCACGATCCCCGGCCGCGGCGGCTGCGGCTTCGCTTCACCCCGGCGATGTTCCCGTTCGTGCCCGGACGGCCGGTCCGCACCATCGACCGGCTGGTGCTGATGTTCGCGGCGCCCGGCGTTACCAGCGGGCGGCATCACCTGGTCCGGTTCTGGCCGGAGGGGGCCGACCGCGACGAGGTGACGGAGGTGGAGTGCGTGGCCGGCCGGGCGTGGCCCGGGTTCTTGGCCGGAACTATCGACCTGCGCGAGCACCCGCTCGGCCCGCTCCGTCAGGACCGCCCGGCGACCTGCACGTTCGAGATCCCCGCGACGGCTGGGCCGGTCCGCAGCGCGTTCCTGCTCGCCAGCTACGACGCGGCACCCGCTCGGTGGGAGGGGTGAGCGGAACCCGTTATCCAGAATGTACCCGCGGGCTACGATCAGAATCATCCAATGTCTGATGATAAAAATCAGCCATACCAGCTGAGGCTGCTTCGGCCGTAAAGAGCATACGAAAACGCTGGACTCCCTTATCCTTCCGCGCATCGTTCACGGCATTATCCCGGAGTACAGAAGCAAGCTGCCCGGCGAGGGCTCTTGGGTTGTCTGCTGGCACCAACGGCCAACCCGCATCGCCCATCGCCTCTGCCACGGGCGCGATGTCAGAGGCAACGACGCCCAGGCGCAGGGCCATAGCTTCTATCAGAGTGCCGCCCAGTCCCTCCCAGCGTGAGGGGAAAGATAGAACGTCCGCCGCGCACATCAAATCTGGCACGTCATTACGATGCCCAAGAAGACGAATGCCGGGGACATCGGCAGCTGCTGCCCGGATCACGGTAGTAGCGTTTCCCGGGCGGCCGACGACAAGAAGCACAGCGTCCGGTACCGCAGTGATCAGACCGCGGAACGCCTCAATTGTGGTATCGACACCTTTTTGCTGATCCTGCCTAGCCACGCTCAGCACCACTGGCGCCGCAGCGTCAATCGAAAGCGCCTTCCTTACTCGGAGCCGCCTTTCTGTGCTGTAGACGCCAAGTCGGCCCGGGTCGCGTCCTCTGTAGACCACCTGAATTTGGTCAGTCGGGATCCGCAGGCGGGGCCCCATGACCTTGGCCACGTCATCAGATATGGCATGAAACCGCCTCGTAAGAGGCGCTGTGATGAGTTCGGCACAGTAAGCAGATCGCACGGCCCAGGCGCCGTAGCGAGAGTTAGCCCGGTGCTCAGGGCCGTAATCCAAATTAGCCAAGGTAGTGACCACAGGTTTATGCGTCGCGCGCGCCGCAACGCGACCTGCGAGATTAGAAAATAGCAAGGTAGTGTGCAGCAGCCGCGGATTTTCTGCACGAACGATACCCCGCAACTTCAGCACGGCTCCCAGCGGCCTTCGACTATTCAATTTAATGCAGGTTATCCCGAGGGAAACAAGGCGGCCATCAAGGCCGCCGTCGTCTGGCACGAGCGTGACGATGGACGTCTTCACGCCTCTGCTGGCGAGGCCGGGGACGATTTCCAGTATGGAGGTTTCGGCACCACCACCGTGCATACTGTCAATAATGTGCATTACATGCATCAGGCTCCACTTTCAGCAAACGGCCGGTCATATATGTCTCAAGTCTATTTTCCGGGTCTACCGCCAATACCGCCCACCAGGTAGCTTGCGGCTACATTTCTAAGCTTATGGATCCGGCTGCGGCCACTGGCCGCGCGACGCCGGGCCAGAAGCCTACGCCAATTCCGGCGCGCTGACCGTGAAACGATGACCTGAGATCCCGACGTTACGTAACGGATATCGGTGTCACAAAGTACAAATGATAATTAACTGCCGAGCTAATAACAGCCTGCCAGCTAGTTGCCGCACCTGCCGATCAACTGATACCTTGACCTGCGGTAACGAGGCCTTTTCGAAGCGCAAGAGCAGCACCATTCCGCTAATTTATGCCCTATGTCCCGTTGATCGCACTAATCTACGCGTCGTCCATAGGAGCCCATAGAGAAGCAAACTAAACGTTGTGCGGATATGGCACGTTTGGGGGTTCCTGCGGACTGATTCAAGGTGCGTGCCGCATTCATCCCAAAGATCTGCGCGCCGACAAGGAAACTCTGCCGCGACTACGCCAGCTCGATCAGGAGTCACAAGGGAACTGACGATGCTTCAATCTGCTTCCGGCTCGCCTCAGCCGAGAGTGACGGTGGTTATTCCCACCCTCAACGAGGCTCGCAACTTGCCTTATGTGTTCTCTAGGCTGCCGCCAGGACTTCATGAAGTCATCGTCGTTGATGGTCGCTCAGTAGATGATACTCTCGCTGCGGCTCGCCGACTGCGAGCTGACGTCAGGGTCATCATTCAGAATCGCTCGGGCAAAGGGAACGCCCTGGCCTGCGGATTTGCCGCGGCTACCGGCGACATAATTGCCACGATTGACGCCGACGGATCAGCTGATCCTGCCGAGATCCTCCAATTTGTCGGCGTTCTTCTCGATGGCGCGGACTTTGCGAAAGGCACGAGATTTACTGAAGGTGGCGGCAGCGCCGACATCACCCGCCTGCGCCGTATCGGTAACCGGCTACTCACTAGCCTAGTGAACGCCCTATGCCGCACTCAGTATTCAGATCTCTGCTACGGATTTAATGCCTTCTGGCGTTATCACGTTCCAGTGCTCGGTCTTGATGCGGAATTGAACACACCGGCGGGTAGTAGTGTCCGGCTCTGGGGTGACGGGTTCGAAGTCGAGACCTTGATTAATATCCGAATCGCTCGGGCCGGACTAGTAGTCAAGGAGGTAGCGAGTTACGAATATCCGCGGGCCTACGGAGCCAGTAATCTGAAAATATTTAGCGATGGCTGCCGCGTCCTGCGGACTATTCTGGCAGAACGTCACTACTCCAGTACCCGGGAGGCGGACGCAACAAGCCTGATCCCAAACCTTCCAAGTGCTGCCCTTAAGTCCTCTCAGCACTCATTCGAGGGCCTGACTAACAGCCGATCAGGTAGTTTATTCGCGCACGATACGGCTAAAGTAAAGCAGCCGGTGAAAGGACCAGATGAATCCGCTTGGCCGGTACGCTGGAATTCCAGCCCTCGTGCGCAAGGAACAAGCGCTCGACCTTTTCGCAGCCCTGATTGCCGCAGGCCTGATCGTGCTTACTCTCGGCCGGTGGTCAGGCGTGCTGAGGATTCTGATGGCACTCGCATTTACTTTTTTCGTGCCTGGCCGCGCTATCGTCACTAACTGGCCCCGTGTCGCGCGCTGGTCCGCGGCCACTATGCCGATGGTCCTGAGCCTTGCCGTCTTGTCTCTCCTCGCCACTGTCGCACTCTGGGCCCGTGTATGGCACCCGGTCCAAATCTTTGAAATTGAGGCCTCATTGAGCCTGGCCGGGCTGAGCATCGGGATGACACGCAGGCATTCAGCCCTCCAGGTGCAAAGTTGCAAGTCACGTGAATACCCGGGGGATGACATGGATGAGTGAAGGCGACGCGATTTGGGTAGGTTGTTTCGATCTGGACGGCGCTGGACCTATCGCCGGGCCAACCGGACCAGTGCGATCGACCTACTCACGGGCCCGCGTTATGGTGCGCCTGCACAAAGCCCCATTGGGATACATACACGTGCCGGTAGAGCCGGAGAATACGCTGGTATCGAGAGTACGCGCAGCAGCCGCCACGACGCTCGCTGAACCATTGCGGCGCCATCTCGATAGAGATCGCTTCTTCGACGGGCTAGCTAACTCTGGAGACTGGACGGCAAACGTAGCTTGTCCGCGCCATTTTCCGGCTTCCGGCGGTTCGGGCCTGAGTATTGTCATCTGCACCAGGAACCGCGCTGAAAGCCTGCGAGTCTGCTTGCGGGCGCTGCAGAGGACCACGTTTACTCCAGTGGAGATTCTTGTCGTAGATAATGCACCAATCAGCGACGAGACGCGCAACACGGTCATCGCGGCCGCCGCGGCAGATGGCAGAGTCCACTATACTCGCGAGCCGCAAGCCGGTCTGTCTCGAGCGCGTAATCATGGACTCACGCACGCACGATTCGAAATTGTCGCATTTACCGACGATGACACCATGGCTGATCCAGACTGGGCAGCAGTCCTGGCGGCTGGGTTTGCGGCTGATCCTGAAACGGTATGCGTGACTGGGCTGGTCGCCTCCGGCTCACTAGACACCGGCTGCGAGCGCTACTTCGATTCCCGTTACTCGTGGGGCAAGGAATTCGAGGCACGTCAATATGACCTAGCCGAGCATCGTCACCCGTCACGGTTTTACCCGTTCCGCGCTGGGATGTTCGGGACGGGTGCGAATTTTGCGGTTCGCCGCCGTGATGTTGCCGCCATCGGCGGTTTCGACCCCCTGCTCGGCGCCGGTGGGCCAGGCCTTGGCGGCGAAGATCTGGATATGTTTCTTCGGATCATCCTGGCGGGCGGCCGAATTAGCTATCTGCCATCCGCGCTTGTCTGGCACAAGCATCGGGCTGACACCGCGGCCCTAGCGGAACAGGTCTTCTCCTACGGTCATGGCTTGGGTGCCTATCTCGCCAAGCATCTTTCAAGCAGCCAGCTGCGGACTCAGCTGCTGGCGAAAGGCCTACCCCAGGCCCGCGGCGTGTCTATCCGAATGCGCCAGGCCGTGCGTGAAAGCCAACTGCAATCAAGCGGCAGGCGGTTGGTGGCCGACGAGGTGAGAGGCGTGGCAATAGGTGCACTACATTACCGCCAAGCCGCCCGGCAAGCATCCCAAACTCTTTCAGGGGTATAGTGAGCGCGCCAGCTATCATCCGCGGACAAGAGCAGGCCAGGACCTTGCGTTCCCCGGTTCGAAGAATGCATATAGCTGATTTCATTCTTCCCGTCAGTCTCGGATGCTGGGCCTGCGGAGTAAGAAAGACCGACGTAACGGTACCAGGGCCGTACGGCCTTCCAGTTGACCTGCCAGTGATATTTTATGTCGGAATCGCCTTGTTCGTAATTTCTGTGACGCTTGAACTAGCCCGCGACCGCCCATCACGATGGCGCATGTCGGTGCATGCGGCCGTCCTGGTCGTCATGCTTTACGGTACGGCCCCCCTAGTGTATTCACAAGGCCGGTACTCCTGGCTCTACAAGACGATCGGCGTCGTTCAGTATGTTAATGCACATGGGAGTCTCGATCGCAAAATTGATATCTATCAGAACTGGCCCGGCTTTTTTGCGCTTGCTGCCTGGTTCGATAAGATAGCTGGAGTTTCGAGCCCGCTTGCTTATGCCAAGTGGGCCCAGCCGGTGTTTGAGCTTGCCTCTCTCCCCTTTC
>Ga0224557_1001309_pt1 | contig 24406 bp, 17 predicted proteins | sample 714S31014metaG_FD_180677 | JGI IMG/M metagenome (GOLD analysis project Ga0224557, IMG submission 180677) | Peat soil microbial communities from Stordalen Mire, Sweden - 717 S3 10-14 | ecosystem: Environmental > Terrestrial > Soil > Wetlands > Peat | place: Sweden: Norrbotten County, Stordalen... | reverse complement strand
GGCGTTTCACCTCGCAAGGACAGCAGGCTTCGTTCGGACCTTTCCGGTCGAATCCGCCCGTCGCGGACTGTTGGGGCCAGTCGTTCGCCAAGAGCCGGGACATTGCATGATCGTGTTCAAAGAACCCACTTTTATCGCGACCGTTTCGACTCCACCGGACCAAACCGACACCACCGGACGAGATTTTCCTCAAATCCGGATGATTTCGACACCATCGCGACCGAATCTGCCCTCCTCTTAAATGCGCACCATCGAACGGCCGTTCGTAATCAGATCTTTACCCAAGCGCTGGAGCATTTGTGCGGACGGTCCCGAGGGCGATGCGACGTCGGATCAGCCGACGAGCTGATGCGCAGCGGCGCGAACTGCGTTTCGTGACGCTCGGAATTCACTCTTCACACCGGGTCTTTGAACCAATTGGACTGTCCAGACATCTGCGCTCTTGGCGCTTCCCCAATCTAGAAGCAGGCTCCGGAAGTCGCCGCTACCTGCAGGTGGTTATGCGAGTTGGGAGTCCGGCAGTGATCTTCGTGTTGTTGTCGTCGCGAAGATACTTCTCGTAGGCGGGATCGTTCACTAATTTCGCGAGGCTTCTAGAACTGCCTTCTACCACGTAGTCGTAGTAGAGCCCGTCCTTGTCCAGAGCAAGGTAGTCCCGGGCGACGATTCGATTGGCACGAGCATTCGAGGGGGGTTCGGCTGACGCGAGAGCATCCACGAGCGAGGCGCTCATGATGAGGTACTGCGTGAACTGGCTGCGGTTGGTGACACCGTAGAGGGCGTCGTCATGAGCCACGATGTTCGTCTCAGCGGTGCAGTAGGAAGCGGAAGGTGTCGGGAAGATCTTGATGCCGATCACGACGATGAGGACGGGAGCGAGGACGGCGAGGAGGATGAGTTTCCAAGTCCAGCGCGCAGGCAAGAAGCGACGGTCCTTCACCTCGGCCCTATTCGCGCCAGGAATCATGAGCGGCCCCCAATTCGTGAGTATGAAACGCATGCAGCGAGGTGTTAAGAACAGCTGTGATCATCGGGGTCATCAGCATCGGCCCTCAACGTAGTGTCTTGGGCAACTGCGCGTGACTTGATGCCCGCAGTAATGCGCGTCGGCTGGCGATCTGATTCGTGCGCAATCAGCGTCGCATCCATCCGATGTCACCTCGATCTCGAACCCACACTTTCCTCACCTCTCTTCCTTGTCCGACTTCGTTCTCGCTCGTCGCCGTACCTGGTCTCGGCAACCTTGCGAGATGGAAATCTACTGGTCCTTTCTGTGAACGTATCTGAAGAACGAACTGAAACATCAGTCAGAACTACGGCTGCAGATTTTTAGTAAGTCCCCGCCTTCGGTGCCGCGATGGACCCACCCGTCCATCCTCTTGCCTCTTGTGCATCCAAACGCAGCGTGTGGTCAATTACTGGGTCTTCTGCCCTCGACCGCAAGGTCGGCGAAGTCACGACAGTGCGAGCCGTCTGGTCCTAATCGTCCAATGACCTGCCGAGCATCCTTGCGGCCTCCTCGGCAGGCACGGCGGGTGACCATAGGAAACCTTGGCCAAGTTCGCAGTCGAGGTTGTGCAGGCGATCGAGTTGGGAGGAGGTTTCAATCCCTTCGGCGAGCACGGTCATATTGAGTTTGTTGCCGAGCGTGACGATCGCCTCGAGCAATGTATCGCTTCGTTCCTTGTCGTGCTTGGGTCGAACGAATGATTGGTCGATCTTGATGATCCTCGGGTTGAGGGCCGCAAGATAGGAGAGTGAGGAGTAGCCCGTTCCAAAATCGTCGAGTGCGATACCGATCTTGAGTCGGTTCAATTCTTCCATGACGTTGATCGTCTCGGCGATATCGACAAGGGCCACGCTCTCGGTGACCTCGAGGATGAGGCGCTCGGGCTCAAGTCCGCTTCGCTCCAGCTCTTGCTCGATCAGTGAGACGAGGCCTGGATCGTGAAACTGGCGGGCCGAGAGATTCACGGTGACGTAGGGGCGACCGGACCTAGGGTCGCTCGCTTCCCAGGAGCTGGCCGCGGTCATGGCACTTGTCAGCGCGAATGAACTCAGTTCCAGGATGAGATCGCTCTGCTCGGCCAGCGGGATGAACACGTCGGGTGGCACCCATCCCCGCTCGGGATGGTTCCAGCGCATGAGTGCCTCGAAGCCGACTACTGCGGTCGTCGTGAGATCGATGATTGGCTGGTAGTGCATTAGGAGCTCGCCGGAAGCCGCGGCGTGGCGTAGCTCTTGGACCAGCGCAAAACGACTCACCGCCTCCTGGCCAATGTTGGCAGTGAACATGACGATGTGGCCGTGACCTTGACGCTTGGCTTCGTACATCGCGGCGTCGGCGTTCTGGACGAGTTCGACATTGTCCGGGCTCTCGCTATCCCAGATCACGATGCCGATGCTTGCTCGTTGTTCGAGTTTGACCCGATCGAAAGAAAACGGCTCGACGAGAGTGCCGAGCAGACGTTCGGCGATGAGTTCGGCTTCGGCGTGCGTGGTCAATCCCTCGGCCAAGTAGAGGAACTCGTCACCACCGAATCGGCACAACGTGTCCGACGAACGAGTGACCTGCTCGAAGCGGTTCGCGATAGTAACGAGCAATTGGTCGCCGACGAGATGGCCGTAAGCGTCGTTGACCCCTTTGAAGTCATCGAGGTCCAGCAACAAGACGGCGCCGAGCTTTCCTTCACGAGCAGCTCTCGAGCGCGCTTGGACCAGCCGATCATCGAAGAGTGCTCGGTTGGCGAGTCCCGTGAGCGGGTCGTGCAGCGCTTGGTACGAGAGTTGGTCGGCAAGGGCTCGTTCATCTGTGATGTCGCGCACCGAGGAGATGAAGTAGAGCGCCCTACCGGCCTGGTCGCGGGCGGCGCAAATCGACACCTCGGCGACCACGATACGCCCGTTCTTGTGCAGGAAGCGCTTACCGTAGCAATCCTCGTCGATTTCGCCCGACTTGATGCGCCGGTAGACGTCTTCGGAGATGCCGATGTCCTCGGGGTAGGTGAAGTGTTGCGAGTCATGCCCGACGAGTTCTTCCTCGCTGCGCCCACTCATCCGGCAGAAGGCGCCATTGACCGCCAGGAACAAGCCGTCCTGATCGCTGAAGACCATGGGGGCCATATTCCCTTCGAAGGCGAGGCGGAAACGCTGCTCGCTTTGCGCCAGGGCGGCGGCGATGGAGGACTCGGAATCGATCGCATGACCCTCGGTCATGATGTGGGCATTCTGCACTGCTCTTTGGGCAGTTTTGTCACGGATCTCCACGATGATCCACGAGTTGTCGTCGATGGTGAGCCGCGAGAATGCACAGCCGGCTGGTAGCTCACTGCCGTCACGGCGTCGGATCGTGAGGTCCCGATCGCGCACTACCTGGGTGCCGCTCGAATCGTCGCCGAGCTCGCTTCGGGTTATGAAGTGCGTAGTGCGCTCCCGAGGTGGCAGAAGTACCTGGATGTCTCTACCTACGAGCTCTTCCAATGGGTAACCCGTCATGTCTGCGAGGCGCTGGTTGAGATCGCCTATGACACCATGGTCATCTAAGAGGGCGGCCCCGCTAGGGAGCGCCTCAAGTAGGTTCTGCGCTCGAACAGGATGATCCTCGAAGTACCTCACGACGCACTCGCTTTCGTTCGCCCCATCGCGCGCGAAGCGAAGGTTCAAGAAACCACCATACGGACGGACACTAGTGGTCCGGATCTCACGGGGGAGTCATGGTCGCAAGACCTGATTGGCTGGTCTGAAACCGTCACCATGACGTCTCGACCGTAACGTGGTCAAACCGCTCTCGTGAAACAAAACTGTGGGCCCACGGAAAACTGCCTCACTTGCTTCTGCTGAGTGCCATGGTGACGTCCTTTCAGCTGCCTTCTTCACTCGACCGGCGCGCCCACATTCCCGGCGAGTCTCAGGTGGACCCAGAGAACCACGGGGAGCGAGCTAGCAGCGCAGACTAGAAAGCGGCACGACGTGAATGCTCGAGGTCGGGTTGCCACTATTGGGGTAGATAGTCTGGCTCCAAATGAGATCGGTCCCATCCACCCGGAGAGGACCAACCACACCCGAAGAGGCGATCGTCGTTCCAAAGGCGTGTGGTATTTGACACCACAACGTTGACAATGGTTTGAGGCGGAACAGTTCCTGGTCTAGGCCCGATGGCGTCGTTATCGCGGCGAACAACGAACCGTCCGGTGCGAGCAGCAGCGAATTTCTCGATGGTACCGAATCGGGACCATAGTTCGCGGCCGTAATCATGGGAAGCGCGATATACGACCACGTCTGGCCCGAATCCGTTGATTGCAGTAGGGGATACTGCGAGGACGGGTCCAGCAGGAACAGTTCATGCGAGGAGCTCACGACGAGTTGTTGAGCAAAGCAACTATTGACGGAGGTCACCCACGACGAACTCGTCCACTTGACTCCCGAAGGTGCGGTGGCGCCCGCAGGCCCGAGCAACAGAGGTTGCATGTCGTTGCTCATGTTGCAGTTGCCCCACTGGTAGGGACCGAATCTCATGCATGGCCCGTTCGCAGGACAACCAAGGGTTGCGGAGGTCCAACTGAGCCCACCGTTGGACGTGACTTCAGCGGGCACAATCCCATTGTCGGTTCCCGACGGGACGTCTCGGTTGGAGTTGTTGCTGGGACCGGAAAAGAGAGCCACTGTCTGGCTTCCCTCGGTGGTGAAACCGGCAAAATCCTCCATTGACGTGCCCGTCGGAATCGGTACGGTGTGCCAGGTGGTTCCCGCGTTCGTCGTATAAAGGGCCGCCAGGTAAACGGGTGGAATGTTGTCGCCCTGCCCAGTGCCAAAGCCGGCGTAGACACTGTCGCCGTAGCGCGGATCGAGTTGCACCGTGGCGCACTGGGGAATCGATGCAGGATTTGAAAAGATCTTGAGTGTCGAACCCTTTAGGGCCGCCCGCACTCCCACTGTGGGGACGCTGATCCGCGTGGGGCCGCCGGTGATCTCGATTCCCGACGGTTGGCACCACGCGATGAGCTTGGAGCTGCTCGCCGGTTCGACCGCGGACGAGCCGGAAAAGGTCGACGACACATAGTGAATCCGCCCCAAACTGGCCCACGTGGGGCTGGGCTCCACTCGCAATGCCTTTGGCGTCAGCACCACGTTGAAACCCCCGGCTTTCAGATCCTGCGCGAACGCGAGGGAGGGGTAGTTCTTCTTTGCTGAGCCTGGCGTGACCGAGAGGGTGTAGCCAAAGGGTTGGCCGATGATGGTCTGCAGTGGCGCCCACCCCTTGACGAGTATCTTGTTCCCGACCATGGCTTTCGAGGTACTGAGCGACATGGTCTCACAGGGTTGCCCGGCGAAGCACCTCTTGGGTTTGGGAGCGTTCAACTGGATCGTGGTCTTCGCCTCGGCGGCGCCGAGTGCGCACCCCGAAATTGACGTGAGGCACTGTACGCCTACCTCATAGTTACCAGAGGTCAGCGGTTGAACTGTTACCGCACGATGACTACTGACGAGCCACGCCGTCTCGGGTACTCGGAGTTTCATGTCAAAAGTTTTCGATGACGACCAGTGAACTGTTACACCCTGCTCCCGCAAGCCCCCGCAGCCGTCCCAGCAGAGAGTGGCGAAGGACTCCTTCTGTGCAACGGGCATGCTTAAGTGGCCCGTTACGACAACGGTTGCGCCCGGCGTGGCCGTTTTTGGCGACAACGACAACGAGATGTCGTCGTCCTTCGGAGCCGGCGGTGCGACGGTTGTCGTAGGCGAGTTTCTTGGACCAGAGGTTCCGTTCAAATATGTCTGGAGCGCAACGACCAAGGAGGAGCTTTCCAGGTTCGGCACCCGAAAACAGCCGGTGAAGTCACCGTTCAAGGACTGTTCAACGTAGTCGCCTTCATCTGATCCGCATATCGAGCTTGGGTTGAGGCCAGCGGTCGTGATGGGCATGGCGTGCGAGCGAGCATCCGAGGAACTGTTGCGGGCAGTGCCGCAACTTGCGAGCACGACCGCGGCCGCGAGGATCAACGCCCCGCTCTGAACAATGGATCGAGTTCCGAGCTTCCTTAAGAAGGGCATTGCATGACTCCACGTGGCGACGGTCTTGGTACGTCCAATCACCGACGCAACCACCCTAGCGACGCCCTCGAAAAGACGGTGGCGCGGACTCGGGGAACGCTCAATTCGTAGCGGCTGGATCACTGGTCGTGACGCGGACCAAGGTGGTGGGGCCAGGGCGCCGGGCAAGGTGTCAGCTCGCTCCAGGAGCGAATCTTCACTCACAGGCCGTCTCGCGGTGACCGGATACATTCGCAACTCGCATCAACCAGCGCCGACCTCACGCGGCACCCGGCGAAATGGTTACCTCTTGACTTGGTCGTGACGAGACGGTTACCATCAACACCACCTGAAGGTCCTGGTCAGCACCGGGTCGTCATGGAAAATGGGGGATCATGAGACTGGGATCAGTACTACTTGACGGACGACCTGTCCTCGTCGCTCTGGTTGGTGAAGAATTGCTCAACCTGAGTGCCGTCACCGAACGCTTCTATGACGTCAGTGAGGTCTTGACGGCGCCGGACGGCCTCGATGTCGTCGCTGAACTGCTGTCAGCAGAACGCGGTACGTTGATCAAAGAGTCCGACGTGATCTGGCGTCCCTTAACACCGCGGCCCGGCAAGGTGATCTGTCTGGGCCTCAACTATGCGGATCACGCCGCGGAGAGCCCGTACGATCGTCCGGACTACCCGGTGCTCTTCGCTCGATTCACGACGAGCCTGATTGGTCACCATCGACCGCTCGTGCGTCCCACCCTGAGCGACGAGTTCGACTACGAGGGTGAGCTCGTCGCTCTCATTGGCCGTCGGGCCCATGGTGTCACCGGCGACGATGCGCTGGCCTACGTGGCTGGATACAGCATCTTCAACGATGCGTCAGTGCGTGATTACCAGTTCAAGTCGCCTCAATGGACCGTCGGAAAGAACTTCGACGGCACCGGTGCCTTCGGTCCGCTCTTCGTGAGCGCCGATGAGCTTCCTCCGGGCGCGTCTGGCCTGCAGCTCACCACGAAGATCGGCAGCGACGTGATGCAGAACGGCAATACCGCCGACATGCTCTTCGGCGTGGCTGAAACGATTGAGATCGTCAGTGCGGCGATCACCCTAGAGCCTGGCGATGTGCTGGTGATGGGTACTCCTGGCGGCGTCGGTTTCGCCCGCAAGCCTCCGGTCTTCCTGCGCCCCGGCGACACGGTGACCATCACCATCGAAGGCATTGGCGAACTGGTCAACGACGTCGTCGACGAGTTACACCCCTAGATCGAGACTGCGAAATCCAAAGGAGAGAGCATTGTGAGCCTTGACCGGGAGATCGAGTCCACTGATCATTCGACCGAGCACATTCCGCGTATTGGTCATTTGGCGCACGTCGGCATCTTCGTGGAGGACCTCGATACCGAAGTGGCGTTCTACCGCGACGTCTTAGGACTGCAGGTCACCGATACGCAACCCGATATGGGGATTACCTTCATGAGCAGCCAGCCCGAGGTGGAGCATCACGAGCTGTTCCTCTGCTCGGGGCGCACATCATCTCGCGACGCGCTCATGGTCCAACAGATCGCGTGGCGTTGCGATTCGCTCGACGACGTTATTGGCTTTCACTACCGTCTGAAGGAGCGTAAGGTGTCGCTCGACATGGAAGTCAGTCACGGGAACGCGATTGGGATTTACTTCTACGACCCGGAAGGCAACCGTAACGAGGTGTACTGGGGCACTGGGCTGAAGGCGAGGCAGGCGTACCTCGCCAGCGTCGATCTCGAGGCTCCCCTCGAAGAGATCCTGCAGCAGGTGAGGGCCAACGTCGAGATCTACGGGGCTACTGGATATGTCGAGCCCGGATTCATGGAACAGCTGCAGATCGGCTCCAGCGACCGATCTCCGTGATCTCTGCGTGACCCCCTCGAACTATCGGGTCACGAGTTCTGCCCGAGGTCTTGGTTGTCGTATCTGACGTGCGTGCCCACTGCAGCGAGTCCTTAAGGTGCACCCTTCACTTCATTCGTGGCGTCGAAGATTACAAATCGGTGGAGTCGCGCTCACTGCTCCGTAGCAACCTCAGCGCCAAATTGAATTGAAGGCGAACCTTCACCGGGAGCATCTTGTACGTGCGATAGAGCGTGGCGACCAATCGGAAGTAGAAGGGGTTGACCTTCGGAGGATTGAGTTGCTCTTCGAGCTCAATGAGCGGCGCCATGAGCCGTTCGATCAAGTGGTCACTGCTCGGAACCACTGCACTTTGCGCGCTTTCTATCAAGCGAAGCGAGGTGCTAATGACTTCAGACTGTGCGGCGACGAGATTCCCCTCGAGCTTTTTCCGGTCGAGGTTCAGCGACGATGCCGCAGTGCTGTTCGTCGCACTTGAGAGAGCGCAGCGCAGTTGGCGCTCGGCGTCGTTGAGGTCGGGTTCCGCCCAATGGGCAAGTTCGTCGTAGGGGCCCAGTTCATGATTGCTCTCGCCGACTCTCGCCATTTCGTAGGAGACAGGGAAGAAGCCCCCCTCCATGAACTCAGAGAGCCCCCCGTAGTTGGTATAGACAACGGGAAGACCGCAGAGGGCGGCTTCAATCGGCGTGAGGCCCATGCCTTCGGAGCGATGGAGCGAGAGGAAGACCTCGCAGTTGCGAAGGAGGTTGAAGTATTCCTCATCGGAGAGGTATTCATCAATCAGTTCGGTGCGGTCACTGGTGTCAATAAGTTCGAGAAGTTCCGGTGGCGACACATCTCTCAGATTGGTGCTCTTGATGATCAATCGGTGCTCGGGATAGTCCGCTTGAACGCGTCGCCAAAGTTCCAAGACACCCTCAGGATTTTTTCGACTTAGCAGGCTTTTCGCATCAAACGTCGTCAGGATGTAAAGAGGAGAACGTGTCGTCTCAACGCTCTTCGAGGGTGGCGCGGCGAAGGTGTCGAAAAGATTCAAATCAAATGGGGCAAACCGGTCCACCGGCACCGGAAGAACTTTCGCCATGGCGTGGGCGCTCCACTCGGACAACGCGTGAATCCTCCCAATTTCACCCGACGAAGCGAGGTCGTACATCCCGGCGGGGATGTGCTCGAGTTCCCATGCCCACACGGCTTCTACGCGATGAATCGTTGAATCGACTCGCCCGGTCGAACGGACGTGGTTGTTCCATTGGTCGGCGTTTATGAAGCACAGCACCGAGGCATTCGCCGCCGCCAACGGGTTGTCTCGTTGCAGGAGCTTGGAGAGGTATTCGTTGGAGTCATTCGCGATGAAGATGCGATCAATCGCTGGGTGGATACCGGCGTCCTCGAGTGTCTGCAATGTCCACCTCGCTATTTGGCCAATTCCGGCCGAGTAGGTGAAGTAGCCGACGAGTCGAAGGTCGACCGCTTCGCTGAACGATTTCGCCGCGGCGCCCATTACCTCCGCCGCGAGACGGCCATTCCCCTTGGCATGATCTTGCAGGTGGTCTGAGGCCCACGACAACTGCGCCATGGGCGGCGCGTCATACTCGTGATGCGCTATGCGAAAGAACGCACTGATCGCGTTGGGAACGCCTTCAAGAGAGGGGTGACAGGCCCATCCGGCCAGAAACGATCGGGCTCTCGCGCCGACATTGTGGTGTTCGGCTCCACAGGTCAGACACGTCGACCACTTGCTCTCGTCATCTGGGCAGTAGATCTGCTCTCGCACTTCGCGAAGGCTGACTCCCGCACGGGCATGAACGTCCGCATCTTCGCGCAGACAACGGCTCCAACGGGTTGGGAGCGGATCTTGCGGGGTGGCACCACCCAAGGTGAACGCAACGTGCTCGGAACGTTTTTTCCCCTCTTGCAACATCTCGTCGTACTGGAGGGCGAAGGGCCTGGGCATGGCCCTGCCGAGCACCTGGCGGGTGGCGTGTAGCGAGAGTGAAGGTGACCGGTTAAGCCGGAAGCCACTGAAGTGGAAGAAGTAGAGCGGATGAGTTGACCCGTCATACGTGACCTTCCACCGGTCCTGATCCAAGACGATCGCGCGTTCGTGCAGGTTCCAGTAGGCAACATTGCAGCCAGGTTCTCGGACGGTCTGCACTCTCGCCTTAAGCGGGGCGAGGTCGAGTATTCGTTGATCGGTGAAATATCCCGCGGTGGGGTCGACCAGGCAGTCGAACTGTAGTCGTTCACTCCACCAATCCAAGAATGGCAACGCCGTGAGTCGCACCGAGCAGAAGCCCAGGTTGTAGAAGCCAGCTTGGAGAATGTCGTGCGACGACGGCTTGCAGCCGTCTCTTGGAATATCGGTGAAGAGGTGCGGCGTGAGCGACACATCAACGTGGTCATCTAAGAGATGCGTGAAGTCTTCAAAGACTTGAATATCCGGATCCAGATACGTGACCCGTTCCCACCCTTGACAGAGAAATGACCGCATGAGGGCGGGCTTCACCGAAGTCGCAAACTCCAGGGTGCTGTAGAAGAGCACTGCCGACTCAACGTCAAAATCTCTCCAGTCGACCTCGTCGAGGGTGATCGCCCGATGGTCCGCTTCGCTTTGTGCCGCGACCAGGTAATCATCGATGCTCTGTTGAAAGTAATCAATGTCGGCGCAGTCTTGCAGCACCAGGACCCTCAGGACCGCAGCGGGCATTGCGGCAGCCAATGACTGGCCCAGAATCAAGAATTGACCTAGATAGTTTGGAGTGACGATGGCACAAATGAGATGGGAATCTTCGGAGCTTGGCCTCATCATTGACTTACTTTACTGTTCCTTTCGGGAAATGGCTTAGTTGGGGCCTTGCAATACCGTTAAGACTTGTGACATTTTGAATGGATTGGCATGGGTTGAGCGCTCCGTGTCCAATCAATTACTACAAAAGTGGTACAAATCGCCAACAAGGCAGTCAAGTGACGCGAGATGACGTTGCGCTGCAGCGTTCACTATCTTCGTGGCGAACCGTTCGTTGCTTCATGGCGACCGGGGACACGGGATCGACCTAGTCGGGTGCGCCGGGGCTGTACTCCAAATGGCTCATCAGGTGGCCAGCGACTTTGTGGGAAAACGCCGTCAATGTCTTGGGAATCTCCACATCGATTGGGCGGCCCCACGTGGCGTAGAGTTTCGCAGTCTGGAATACCGGGATGAGTCCATCGTGGAAGACACCCTCCCATACCGCAGCCGTCACGCCGGGGGTGTGCAGCGTGATGATGTCGTCAAAGATCACGAATCCGCCCGGCTTCAAAAGTGACTTCGCCAATAAAAGGTCTGATCGAACGATTTCATATTCGTGTGATCCATCGACATGAATCAGACGGAAGGTCTGTCCGAAGTCATTCGCCGAAAGAGTTGTCGAAGACCCCTCAATAATCTCTGGAAGTTGCTGATGAAATTGAAGGTAATTCGCTTCGAAGCTTTCCCTACTCAGGTCGGAGTACGAGTCCGTTCGGCTATGGAAATTGTCGAGGGTTGGAGTCACGCCCTGGAAGAGGTCACACACGACGAGCCGTTCGTTGGGATTACGTAAATAGCCAAGCAGGATCGTGCTAGATCCTTGGTAGCAGCCGATCTCCAGGATGTCCCCGACGACCCGTGCCTTGCGTTGCGCGAGATCGATTGCGTTGAAGAGCTCTGCATCGCCACGCTCAAACCACCCAGGAACGGACTCGCGGCCTTCGATGATGTAGCGCGAACGATTCATTGGTCCAAACTAGAGCAGATGGCTAATAGTTTCATCACCGGGCTTCCTCACCTCGGACTTGACTTCGAGGGGTCGTGGTCTATCGAGTCAACCCCAGCGGTCTTTCGCATTTCGAAATTGGGCTGCAAATGGAGTCATTTGACACCCACGAAGGTTAAAAATCCGATCGACTCCTTCATCCCCATTGTCCTTCGGTCGTTGATTCCATCCCCACCGGTGCTACCAATGAGATTCGGAATCTTCAGCGATGATGCTGGTCTGATCGATAGGTGGGGCAGATCCTCGTCGGTCTCGTAGGATGGCACGCCGCCAAGGTTCATACTTCCTGAAATTCGATGGGACCGACTGGTTAGTTGACTGTGAGCGGATAGAGAATCTGCGCACTGTGACCGCGCGAGGAATCGACCTCAACACTTCAGACGATGTACCGAGTTGTTCACCAGGCCATAGGCTTTACGTCGTGACTTCCATTTGGCATTATCGCCTTCGCCTCATTTCAATTTCCCTTGCTCTTTGTACGGCCGTACTGGTGGTGGACCCTCTGGTGGCGCAAGCCTCAGTGAAGAACCCGAATGTCAGGTCCGTGCTGAAAGCCACAAGAGCGGCGATATCCAAGGAGTCGGGTGTCCACGTGACGCACACCTCCAAGTCGGGCTCCACCTCTGCGTCGGTTGTTGCCGATATCGGTCAAACCAGTGGGACAGAGCACGTCACGTCGGGCTCGGAGAACGTCACGATTACCGTCACACCCTCCTACGCGTACCTCAGCGGGAACAAGGCTGGCCTTGTCTCCATCATGGGTTTGAGCTCAGCTGAACAGAAAGGGATCGGCAGTGACTGGCTCACCATGAAGGCGGGAACAACTCCTTATAAGGATCTTGCCGCGAGTGCAACGATCTCGTTGGTCACCAGCATGCTTCCTTCGGTGAAGGGCACCACTTACTCGGCGGACAATCTGAAGAACACAAAGGAATACCAACTCAGCTGGACGACGAAGGCAACAAGTTCGACGCCAAAGGAGAAGAGTGTCTTTACCATCTCGGCGGCAAAGGCAGCACTTCCTATCAAGAGCACTATTAGTACCTCGAGCGGCGCAGGGACGACAACTTTCTCCAAGTGGGGAGAGCGGGTCACCGTAACCACTCCGCCATCGTCGTCGACGATTGCCTACTCGAAGGTCTTCGGTTCTTAGCCGCCGTATCTCCATTGCGACCATGCGGTGATGCTGACAGATTATCTTCGAGCGGCCACCGCACAATCACGATGCGAGTGAGTAGCGGCGATCTGTCGAGCGACTCGTCAGTGGTGATGATGTCGGAAGCGACGCCGTAGCGCTCGTTGATCTACCGCCGCGGTCCTGCAGGTTGCGGGCTTGCGAATCAAGAATCCCACGTCCCATCAAGACGCTCCGAGGGGACTGGCGGCTTCAGCCGCCAGCTCAATCGGAGTTCGCGGTGAAGCCGCGACTCGCTCTGTTGATGTAACAGGCTCGCCTTAGGGTGGGACTCGTGATCTCGCTCTGCGCTCGCACGACCAGACCGGGACAGGTTTTCGATGGTCGGGGCACCGCATGGTCGAGTGATACCCGATACCCCAGGACGGCCGGTGGCGTGACGTCGCGGGGGCTGCACGTCGTGCGGTGTCCAAAGTATCGCCGACGAATTCCACGAGGGCCGGTGGCGCGGCGACCGGAAGAACTCCTGGTCGTAGTCGCCGCCGAGCACGGCGGGGGGATTGTCGCATCCGAGGTCGCATCCGATCACGTTCATCGGTTCGTGCGCGTGCGACCCGCAGACTCGCCGGCCCACGTCGCTCGGTTGTTGAAGGCCAGATCATCACGAGTGCGGCGCCAGGAGCTCGCGTGGTGGTGTCACCGCCGGGTTCTCTGGTCCACGTCGTACGTCGCGGCGTCGGAGGGTGACGTCGCCGAAACCACCGTGACGCGATACACCCAACACCAGTGGGACGGCGAAAAATGAGACGCGCCTACAAGTTCCGCCTGCGCCCGACGGCCAAGCAGCACGTCGCCCTGGGTCAATGCCTCGACGCCCATCGCACCCTCTACAACGCTGGCCTGCAGGAACGACGTGACGCCTATGAACTTGTGGTGCGTCGCTCGCCCCACTACTTCTCGAAGGCCCTGCGCCCTAAAGGTCCCGTCAACTACGGACGCCAGTCGGCGCAGTTGCGCGAGATCCGCGAACTCGTGGCCGACCAGGACACGTGGTCCTTCTCGTCCCAGCAGGCCACCCTGCGCCAATTGAACAGGGCTTTCGAGTCCTTCTTTCGACGGGTCAGGTCGGGCGAGACGCCGGGCTATCCGCGGTTCAAGCCCGCCCACCGCTTCGACTCGGTGCTGTGGCCGAAGGACGGCGACGGCGCGAAGTGGGTCTCCGAGACCGGACGGGTCTACCTGCAGGGTATTGGTCACGTGAAGGTGACCCGGCACCGCCAGGTCGAGGGCCGCGTGAAGACCATCCAGGTCAAGCGCGAAGGACGACACTGGTATCTCATCCTGTCGTGCGACGACGTGGCGCAGAAGCCACTCGAGCACACCGGCGCGGTCGTGGGCATTGACGTCGGCATCGCACACTTCCTCGTGACGTCCGACGGTGACTTCGTCGACAACCCCCGACACGCCAGCGTCGGCGGACGGTTAGCAGATGCTCAGCAGGTGCTCGTTCGCAAACAACGTGGCTCGAACAATCGGTGTGCGGCCCGCGAGGTCGTCGCCAACCGGCACCGCAAGATCGCCAACCAACGAAAGGACTTCCACCACCAGGTCGCGCGGCAGTTGGTCGAAGAGTTCGACCTGCTGGTGGTGGAAGCCCTGACGGTGAAGAACATGACCAAGCGGGCCAAGGTGAAGTCCGACCCCGAGAACCCCGGACAGTTCCTGGCCAACGGGGGCAGCGCCAAGACCGGACTCAATCGAAGTATCAACGACGCGGGCTGGGCTCAGTTCCGCTCGATCCTGGAAGCCAAAGCGGAAGAAGCTGGGCGGACAGTGGTGAGCGTGAACCCCCGCCACACCAGTCAGACGTGCCACGAATGCGGCCACGTCGACGCTGGCAACCGGGTCAACCAGGCGGAGTTCTTATGTCGGAAATGTGGGCACGAGACCCACGCTGACATCAACGCCGCTCGCAACATCCTTGGGGCTGGACTGGCCCTTCTGGTCGCGCAAGCGGCCTGAGAAGAAACGGGCGGCTTCAGCCGTCCGAGATGTCACTTGGAACAGTCCTTGACGAGAGCAGCGAACGAATTACCTACGGTTACTTTGATGATGTGGATAACCCCATCGTGAGCGACGATGGTGCGACCTACACCGATGGTGGAACGCTCGCGAGCACCAAGAGCTACGAATGGAATCACTCGATTGGAGAGATCGTGATGGCCTTGATTGGACGCGGGCTCGTGCTCGATTCGCTGATCGAGCACGACTGGACCCTGTTTCAAGAGTTCCCCTGGTTAGTCGAGGATGAATCGGGCCTCTCTGTCATACCCGAAGAACGTCCCGGCATCCCCTTGAGTTTTTCCATCCTCGCCCACAAGCCCGCGTAGGTGACGCTCTACGTCAGATGGGAGGCTGGGTCGTGGCCCTACTCTCAGGGCCGAGACCGCATCGTGCGCTGTCGGCGCTTGGAATCAGATCTCTGATGCAGAGTCTGCGCCACCAGATAGTTACGAGTCACCAAATGACACCAACGGCGAGGGTCGATTGTTCGATGACCGTCCGGGCCTCAAAGTTCTCAACTCCAGTCCCAGGGTCAGGTGACGGCGTTCGACCTCTCGAGGAGGACCGTGTGCGACTCGACGTAGATGTCGAGTTGCTCGTCATGCCTCGAAGCTAGGAACCAACGGTCGCGAGGAGCGTTGCGATAGGCCCCAGTGGTGGGGTCGACGCATCGCCGCAGTCAGATCTTCTTTCACCGCAGATCGGAGACCCTTCGATTCGAGGGCAACGATGGCGCCGAGTCCTCGACTCGAATTCTCTCCTCGCATGGTCGTGACTCAAAATCACACTCTCTACCATCCAAACCAGAAACATCTCGATTCCGAAGGCATCGTCAGGCCCGCCTCGACGGCGAGGGATTTCAAGTGCTCGAGAGGCTCCCCGGGTTTGGCTCGGGAATTCTGGTGAATGATTTGGATCCGACGAGGTGGCCGTCAATCAGCTGCCAGCCACTCGGGAGAGCCGCCGGGGTGCCGGTGATACCACCCGAGGTGATACCTCCCCAGGTGACAGCGCCGGTCAAGGTGACGCTGGCAAGGTTGGCGCCCGTCAGGGTGACGTTCGTGAGGTTGGCTCCGGTGAGGTTGGCGTTCGCGAGGTTGGCGTTCGTGAGATCAGCGTTCGTGAAGTTGGCGCGGGCGAGGTTCGCGTAGGTGAGGTTGGCGCCAGGCCCGACGAGGTAGCCGTCAATCAGCTGCCACCCGCTCGGGAGAGCCGCCGGGCTGCCTCTGGTACCTCCCGAGGTGACCTCCGAGAGATCAGCGTCCGTGAGATCAGCGTTCGTGAGATCAGCGTTCGCGAGTTTGGTGTTCGCGAGTTTGGCGTTCGCGAGGGTCGCGTCGGACAGCTTCGCGCCGGTGAGAGTGGCGCCAGCGAGATCTGCGCCGGTGAGGTTCGCACCGGCGAGGTTAGCCCTGGTGAGAGTGGCGCCAGCGAGAGTGGCGCCGGTGAGAGTGGCGCCGGTGAGGGTGGTACCGGATAGGTTGACGCTGTCGAAGCTGGCGTTCGTGAGATCTGCGCCGGGCCCGACGAGGTAGCCGTCAATCAGCTGCCACCCACTCGGGAGCGTCGGCGGGGCGCCGGTGATAGCGCCCGAGACAACGTCGGTGAGGTTGGCTCCGGTCAGATTCGCGTTGGTCAGATTCGCTCCGGTGAGATTCGCACCGATGAGGGTGGTTCCGGTTAGATTCGTACTCGTGAGATCAGCGTTCGCGAAGTTGGCGTTCGTGAGAGTGGCACCAGCGAGGTTGGCGTAAGGCCCGACGAGGTAGCCGTCAATCAGCTGCCAGCCGCTCGGGAGAGTCGGCAGAGCGCCGGTGATAGCCCGCGAGACAACGTCGGTGAGGTTCGCGTTCGCGAGATTGGCGCCGGTCAGATTCGCGCCGGCGAGAGTGGCGTTCGTGAGATTGGCGCCGGAGAGATCGACGTCCGTGAGAGTGGCTTCGATCAAAGTGAGGTTGGCGAGGTTGGCGTTCGTGAGATTGGCGCCGGAGAGATCGACGTCCGTGAGTTTGGCACCGGCGAGGTCGGCCGTCGTGAGGTTCGCGTTGGTGAGATCCACATCGACGAAAGTGACGTTCGTGAGATTGGCGCCGGTGAGATTGGCGCCGGTGAGGTTCGCGCCGGTGAGGTTCGCGCCGGCGAGGTCGATTCTTGAGAGGGTGGCGCCGGAGAGATCGACACCGGTGAGAGTGGAGCTCGCGAGATTGGCGCCGGAGAGATTGGCGTAGGGGCCGACGAGGTAGCCGTCAATCAGTTGCCAGTCGCCCGGGAAAGTTGCCGGAGCGCCGGTGATAGCCCCTGAGATAACGCCGGACAAATTGGCGCCGGACAAATTGGCGCCGGTGAGGTTGGTACCAGTGAGGGTGGCGGTGGAAAAGTTGGCCTTCGCGAGATTGGCGTAGGGGCCGACGAGGTAGCCGTCAATCAGTTGCCAGTCGCTCGGGAGAGCCGGCGGTGCGCCGGTGATTGCTCCCGATATCACACCGGCGAGCTTGGCGCCGGTGAGGTCTGCGCCGGTGAGAGTGGCGCCGAAGAGGTTCGTGGTGGAGAGATCATTGCCCACGAGTTTCGCGTCGGTCAGGTCGGCGAAGGTCAGGTTGACGTAGGTGAGATTAGTACCGACCAGGTTCGCGCCGGTGAGCGTGGCGTCAGCGAGGTCTGCGCCGGTGAGATTGACGTAAGTGACGTTCGCGTCGGTGAGGTTGGCGCCGGCGAGAGTGGCGCGGCAGAGATTCGCTCCGGTGAGGATGATGCCGGTGAGGTTCGCGCTGGTGAGGTTGGCGTCGACGAGGTTCGCGTCTACGAGGGTGGCTCCGGTGAGATCGATGCCAGTGAGATTGGCTCTGGTGAGAGCGGAGCCAGTGAGATTGGCGTCGCTGAGGTTCGCGTCGACGAGATTGGCGTCGATGAGGGTGGCGTAAGTGAGGTTGGCTTCGAGGAAGTAGGTGACCGTGAGGTTCGCGTTGGTGAGATTCGCGTAGGTGAGGTTGACGTAGGGGCCAACGAGGTAGCCGTCAACTAGTTGCCAGCCGCTCGGGAGAAACAACGGAGAGCCGGTGATGTCTCCCGAGGTAATACCAGTGAGATTCGCGTTGGTGAGATTCGCGTACGTGAGGATGACGCCGGAGAGGGCGGCGTCGATGAGATTCGCGCCGGTGAGATTGGCGTAGGTGAGATTCGCGTCAGTGAGATTTGCTCCGAGAAAGTTGGCGCCGGTGAGATTGGCGGTGGAGAAGTTGGCCTTCGCGAGGTTGGCGTAGGGGCCGACGAGGTAGCCGTCAATCAGCTGCCAGCTGCTCGGGAGAGACGTCGGAACACCTCTAATGCCTCCTGAGGTGACACCGGTGAGAGTGGAGCTCGCGAGATTGGCGCCCGCGAGATTCGCGTTGGCGAGATTCGCGTTGGCGAGAGTGGCGCCCGCGAGGTTCGCGTTGGCGAGAGTGGCGCCGGTGAGGTTGGCGTAGGTCAGATTCGCGTTCGCGAGGTTCGCGTTCGCGAAGTTTGCTCTGTTGAGGTTGTCGCCGGTGAGGTTGGCGTTGGCGAGGTTGGCGTTCGCGAGATTCGTGGAAGTGAGATTCGCGTTGGCGAGAGCGGCGCCGGCGAGATTGGAGTCGACGAGATTCGCGTTCGCGAGATTCGCGCCGGCGAGATTGGCGCCGGCGAGGTTGGCACCGGCGAGAGTGGCACTAGAGAGGCAACCGCCGGCAAGATTGGCGTTCGTGAGATTGGCGCCGGCGAGGTCTGCGTAGGGACCCGCGAGATAACCGTTAATCAGCTGCCAGTCGCTCGGGAGAGATGCCGGAGGGCCAGTGGTACCTCCCGAGACAACGCCGTTGAGGTTGGCTCTGGCGAAATTGGCGTTGGCGAGATTGGCGCCGGTGAAGTTTGCTCGGGTGAGAGTGGCATCGACGAGATTTGCGTTCGCGAGAGTGGCCCCGGCGAGTTTGGCGTTCGTGAGATTGGCGCCGGCGAGTTTGGCGTTCGCGAGATTGGCGCCGGTGAGGTTGCAACCGGAGAGATTCTCGTCGGAGAGGTCAATTCCCCTGAGGTTGTGACCAGTGAGATTGGTGCCAGGTGCGGGTTTCAAGGGCTGGCCGCCTGAGTTGCGGTGGCGCTAGTGACATTGGTGCTCGGAGGAGAAGTGCCCAGGGTCGCGGCGGGGCAATGATCGAAGTAACGAGCACGCTGCACAGTTCTCCTTCAGTGGAATCACCAAAATGCTTACTACCAGCCTCAGACCACGAACAACTCTCGAGCCGACTGCGCATCATCGCACCATGGTCTCGGTCAAATCCTATTGGGCGTGCGCACTTCGTCCCCTTGCTCATTTCGTCATGGAGGCTTTAAGGTCGGTGAAGGAGAAGGGAAGTGGCCATGGGTGAACCACAATTCACGATCGGGGTCTCGGCACGTTGCAGCGATGGGGAGTGTGGCGAGGTTAGCCGGGTGGTCATCGACCCCGTCGCTCGAAAGTTGACCCACATCGTGGTGGAACCGAAGCACCGTCAGGGTCTGGGCAGACTCGTTCCCCTCGACCTCATTGATTCCTCGAAGGGTGAACTCACGCTTCGTTGCACCGTGGACGAGTTCCAGAGACTTGAGTTGGCTGAAGAGACGGACTTCCTTCCGGGAACCATCGACTACCAGGGTTACGACTCTGAGCGCGTGTGGTCCTTGCCCTATCTCGCCCTTGGCCCGGGCAGTACCACGCTACCGGTCACGTACGACAAGCTGCCACTGGGGGAAGTGGCAGTTCGAAGGGGCGTCCCAGTACACGCCACGGATGGTGAGATTGGAAAAGTCCAAGGGCTCGTCATCGACGCCGGCGACCATCACGTCACTCACGTTCTGCTCCAAGAAGGGCATTTGTGGGGCCGCGAAGAAGTGGCAATCCCCATCAGCGCCGTGGTGGACTTTGGACCTGAGATCCGCCTTAGCATCACCAAGCAAGAGGTAGAGGATCTGCCGTCCGTCGACCTCGACCACTCGGACGGATAGCCTCCAGTCCACCTCGACTTGCCATGAATCGGTGACTGTGTCCTAGCATGCCTGCTATGAACATCATCGTGACCTCATTGAAGGGCGGGGTCGGGAAATCGACGTCCTCGATCTACTTGTCTGCCGCTGGCGTTGAGCGGGGCTATGACCCCGTTACGCTCATCGACGCCGACCCTCAGGCATCATCGGCCGAATGGCTCGAGTTATGGCCCCTGCCTGGCATAACTGTCATCGAGGCCCCGTCAGAACGCATGGCGACACGAGCCATGGGTCGAGTCGAGGGCCTGGGTATCGTTGACACGCCACCGGGAAACGAGCGGATCACTCAGTCAGCTGTCGCCCTAGCCGACGCCGTCGTTATACCGACGCGCGCGGGAGGCGTTGAGTACTCGCGCGTGCTCGCCACGCTGGATTTGATCCCCACCCCAGTTCCGCGAGGCATCGTAATCTGCGCCGCGCGACTCGGTACCAATGATCTCGAAGCGGCGATTGCCTGGTGGAAGGAGCAGAAGGTGGAGATCTGGGGAGTGATCCCCGAGCGTGTCGGCATTGCCGCGGGACCCGAAGCGCGTCTCAGTCGCGAGGGCCTTGAGGGTTACGACGTCGTGCTTTCTCGAGCACTGCGCGGGTGGCGCTGAGGCACGACGCATTGCTCGGCGAATCGATCGAGCAGTCAGGTGATGTTTCCAACAGCAGCCTCGCGCCAGTAATCGCGCGGTGACTGGTGAAATCGGACCACGGCTTAGGAGGACCGCATCGTGCCTTCGCGCAGGTAGCGCACGTGCCATGAAAGCGCCTCTTCGAGCAGGTGCGGGGTGTGCTTGCCGGGCGCGGTCTTGCTGGCGCGGTCGAAATAGTCCTGCAGCATTGGTCGGAAGTCCGGGTGCGCGCAGTTGTCGATGATCTTCTGGGCGCGACGACGAGGCGCGAGACCACGCAGGTCCGCCACGCCCTGCTCGGTGATGATGACGTGGACGTCGTGCTCGGTGTGGTCCACGTGGCTGACCATTGGCACAATCGAGGAGATCGCTCCCTTGACGGCAGTTGACGGCGTCAGAAACATCGCGATGTAGGCGTTGCGAGCGAAGTCACCGGAGCCGCCGATGCCGTTCATGATGCTCGAACCCATGACGTGCGTGGAGTTAATGTTGCCGTAGATGTCGGCTTCAATGGCGCCGTTCATCGCCAAGCAGCCGAGTCGGCGTATCACCTCGGGATGGTTGCTGATCTCCTGGGGGCGAAGGACGATTCGGTCGCGGTAGTCAGCGATGTTGGCGTGAAGATCGGCGGCCCCGGCTTCGCTGAGCGAAAAGGCCGTTGCCGAGACCGTACTCATCGTGCCTGAGCGCAAAAGCCCCAGCATGCCGTCTTGAATAACTTCCGTGTAGGCGGTCAGCGGACGGAACGGTCCATCGTCGAGCCCGCGAAGCACGGCGTTGGCGATGTTGCCAACGCCCGACTGCAGTGGCAACAGTGAGGCGGGCAGGCGTCCTCGCCGCACTTCGTGGGCCAGGAACTCCAAGAGATGCTCGGCGATGAGTTGCGACGTGTCATCAACCGGCTTGAAGGCTGTGTTGCGATCGGGGGAGTTCGTCTCGACGACGGCCACGATCTTTTCCGGGGGGCAGTGCAGGTAGGGCACTCCGATGCGATCGGACGTCTCGAGAATCTGGATTGGCGTGCGGTTTGGTGGGAGAGCGGTGCCGTAGTAGATGTCGTGCATGCCCTCGAACTCGGTGGGTTGCCACGAGTTCACCTCGAGAATCACCCGGTCCGCCATGTCAATCCACGTCTTGTTATTGCCAACCGATGACGATGGAATCAGTTCGCCGTCCGCGGTGACGCCGGCGACCTCGATGAGCGCGACGTCGAGGTGCCCAAAGGCGCCCTCCCAGACCATCTGCGCGACGTGCGAGAGGTGCATGTCCAAGTAGTCGAGTAACCCGGCGTTAATTTTGGCGCGGCTCACTGGGTCGGACTGGTAGGGCATACGCAGGTCAATCGCATCGACCGCCGCGAGCGCACCGTCAAGCTCGGGCGCCGTCGATGCTCCGGTCCATACGCTGACTGCGAAGCGGTCTCCTCGAGCGGCCGCTTCCTCCACACGTCGAACCAGAGCGCCGGGAACCTCTTTCGGATAGCCCGCTCCGGTAAAACCACTCATCCCGACGTTGTCGCCCGGCGTTATGAACTGGGCCGCATCGTCGGGCGACATTACCAGCCCCGCGATAGTCGTCGATCGAATTCGTGATTGGTCTGCAGAAGTCACCTCAAGAGCCTAATACCATTGGATTTCAGTACTTCTGCGATAATCGGCGCTAAAGGACTGATCCGCGCGGACTGCATTTTTCACTTGATGAAGACGACGACATGGAGACCGTCATTTTGACGTCGAGCCACGAGCAGTCAACGCGAGGCGCGAGAAAGAACGGCGCACACAGCCGGACCGCCTGCACCAACGCGGCGGGGCGTCGAGATCGCGGTCAAGCGCCGGCGACTACTTCTTATGCCCGAGTCCCTTGCTCTTGTCAATCACTTTGCCGGCCTTACGTTCGATCTTGTCAGTGGTCTTATCGACCTTGTCCTTTACCCGGCTGACCTTCTCCTTGACCTCGCCAACTCGGCGGTCGACCTTACCCTTGGATTCGAGCTTCTTGTTACCGGTAATGATCCCGACTACCTCTTCGACTTGGCCCTTCACCTTCGTGGGTTTTCCAGCCATGGCGCACCACCCTTCGTGGTCTTAGGAAGGAGTAAAAAAGCCGCCTTCACGCCATTAATTTTACCCTCGGAGTTGGTAATAACTAGAGCCCAAGTGCCCTATTCCTGCGAACTCGGCCCCTGCTCGTATTTGAAAAGCCCATTCGCCACCGGCGGCTGGCACGCAGTCACTTTGGCGCCGTCGCATACTCCCTTGGTCGATGTTCTAACCACCGTCCCTGCCCAATAACGGCAGGCGGCCCAGACCTTGGGTCGTGGTATGAGATTCATGAAGTTCCCCAGACCTCACTGGTTGCGACTTGCGCTCGACGGGCGTTTCTAACGCGAGCAGCGCGGCGGCGCGAAATGCCTCCCTCATGTGTCAGTATGCGCAGTTAAGCCACTTAAGGAGCAGACGTGCCGTACTGCACAAACTGCGGGACCCTGGAAAAGGAGAACCAGCAATTCTGCGCAGTGTGTGGCGCTCGAAGACCTGACCAGTTCGACGCTTCACGAATGCCACCGATGCCGTCGATCGGTCCCCACGACGAAGCTCGAGTACTGGTTGGCATCTCGCTGGATCCGCCGCATCAGTCGCGCTGGTCGATTCTCTTTCGTCTGGTCTTGTCGCTACCACTCTTCGTGGTTGTCGTCGGTATCGGGTTTGCCACGTTCTTCGTCGTCATCGCCGCATGGTTTTGCGCATTGGTCAATGGAAGCGTCCCCGACAGTCTCCAGCGCTTCCTGACCAACGCACTGCGGCTCTACGGCAACGTGCAGGCCTACGTATTCCTTCTCACCCGTCGTTGGCCGGGTTTCGCGTTCGATGCGAAGCCAGGCGAACAACTGAACTTAGAAATCGATCACGTTGCCTTGCGACGCTGGTCGGTCTTCTTTCGCTTTGTCCTGGGCTATCCCGCGACGATTGTCGGCAGTCTTCTCGCCTTCGGGTTGTATCCATTGTTAGTCGTGATGTGGATCTGGGGAAGTATTGCGGGCCGAGAACCGAAGGCACTGCACCAGGCCGTCGCGCTCGTCCTGCGCTATCAGATACGCCTTCAGGCGTACTCGTGTCTGCTCACGCCAACCCAGCCTTTTCGAGGATTCTTTGGTGACGAGGGAGTGTCGACATCGATAGTGGCGACGAACTCCTCGTTGGGACCCCCAACGTTTGCCCCGCAGGCCCCTCAACCGGACAGCTTCGTGGATCTCCGGGGCTCCTCCTCGGTGGTGCCGGTCACCACCGCAGCGTTGCCGACACGATGGATCGTGGCGAAAGCGGCCAAGGTGGTGTTGATACTGATTTTGGTGATCAGTGTTGGCATGTACGTTTTGACGTTCTCCATTGATAACTCCACTCTCTCGAAGTTCAAGGAGGCCGTTTCTCGCTCGTTGTTCGTGGCTTCTCACGGCACCGCGATCACTGCGATACGTCAGTTTGAAGTGACGGCGAATTCCTGTCCGACGTCAGCATCTCATGGCTGCATCTCGCACGCTGCAGCGCGGGCGTACCTGGTGCTGAGTGAGCAATCTTCGTTGTTGGATGGCAACCTGTTTGTGCCAACAGACGCTCTGAGTCAGGCGCGGCGCTACGAGTCGGCGCTGCGAGATTTGGGGCGTGAGATGCTCGCTGTGGAAAATCCTGACTCGGTTCCCTCGCCAGCGAATGTGGTCAACAATGAGGTACCTGCAACATTGGCTCAACTCAACAGTTACTTCCAAGTCCTGAGGGTGCGGCTGGGCGGTTGAGCAGTAACGAAAGGCCTGCCACGAACGTGAGTGGTCAAGAGCCTCGTCATTCATCC
>Ga0224557_1001307_pt1 | contig 24437 bp, 26 predicted proteins | sample 714S31014metaG_FD_180677 | JGI IMG/M metagenome (GOLD analysis project Ga0224557, IMG submission 180677) | Peat soil microbial communities from Stordalen Mire, Sweden - 717 S3 10-14 | ecosystem: Environmental > Terrestrial > Soil > Wetlands > Peat | place: Sweden: Norrbotten County, Stordalen... | reverse complement strand
GAGCCGCGGCGGCTCTCAACAGGCCTGGTGGACCTCAGGCAAGGGGTGGAACTCTTGCTCTCGAGAGGCTTGGAGTTCGTTACACAAAGATACGGTATTGGGCAGAAACCCTCTGGAGCGGACGACCCAAGTTGAACCCACGGGACGTAGTTGATTGCGGCGCCGAAACCCTTGCTATCACAGAACATTTCGACCGATGACTAGTCACAAGCGGCGCACACCACGAGACCCAGTCGAGAAATTCAGTTCGAAGGATCGAGATATCAGAATTCGCCCTTTCATGCCCCGCCTGGACACAAACGTACCTCCGGCCGGAATTGAACCGGTGACCTCCGTCGCAACAACTGGTCAAAACATCAGTTGAAGACGGCGTTTTCGAAGTGACGACTAACCAGTCAGCAACTTTTGACCAGGTTCCCACAGAGAAACAGTCGAGAAAAGGCGCTTTCATTAACTAACAATAGCGCATGAACTCCATGTCGCGATAGAGGTCGCACTTAGAGAGCGTGTGCACGAGAAGTTGAAGTTCGTCACCGTGACGGGCATTGAACATCCCGTCGATTCGCGAGAGGACTCTTCGATGAACCGGTTCCTAGGCGCTACAGACTCCGAACTTGTGGGCAAGGATCACGAGGCTGCAACGACGGTGCCGAGCCGAACAATCATTTGCCAGCAGGGAATCGCCTGTCAAAGTGCCTTCTGCGACGTCCTCCAGTACATTGTCGACGCCGCTACCCCAGTACCTTCGTACGACGCGCCAGCGTGGGTATTCGACGAAGTTCTTCGATGGTGCTTCGGGATCCACCCCGATCTGGACCGGGCCCGTGTGGTCCTCGCTCTTAGGGTACTGGTGGTGTCACCTATGACGTGATCAATTCAACAAGCAGAAGCGTCACCGCAGTAGTTACCAATCCACCTATGAAGGAGTCTGCCCATGAACTGTTTGTCCGCCAACGAATCAGATCTCTCGTCCAAGCTCTACCGCCTCACCGGGGACCTCAACTATGAGATGACGCTGCTGCCGACGTGGCGTACCGTGGAACGCTGGAGCCGCCGTGAGGTATTCACTGCCATCATTCGATGCAAGGACGCCATGCTGGAAGCACAGCAGTGCGCCATACGGCTCAGCCGACTGGATAACATCGACGCTGTCTCGGCCGATTGGATCGAAGAGATCATCAAACTTTGCGAAGAGTACCAGGGCTTGCTCGCCTTCGTCGAGGAGCAACTCGTGGATCACGCGTCGTGATGGTCTCGGGCGTTGCCGCAGGGTGCGACGAGTGCCCTTGATGCGGTGCTGGCTGGCGCCCACCAGACCTCCTGGCTGTGTGAGCAGCCAACCAGCCGCAGTCGTCAGGACGTCATCGACCGAATGGAGTTGCCGCACGCCTCGGAGGCCTGACCGGGATGCAGCCAGCGTCAGATCCCTTGACCCAGTACTACCGCTTCGTCAAGTCGTCGATGGATAAGGGACAACATCGTCAAGAGATCAAGAGCGTCGGCCTCGGACACGTGCCACGCAACCTTCGGTTCGTGTGCTGCAGGATTGCGAAATGCGGAGAACGCCCCGCGCATGAGGCTCGCCAGCCCGTTCTGTTCATTCCGTTCCGTTGACGTTCGCAGTGCGTTGAAGGCTATTCTGGGCGCGCTCACTTTGAAGACGGCGTCGACGAGTTCGGATCCGTCAAGATCAAGTCCCGCCATGTCGCGAACGCGACTTGCTAACCCCCTCACCGCCTCGAAGACAGCGTTGAAGCAGTCCTGCGCGATGAGCTCCTTGGTGCAGTACTTGAACACCTGCGAGTGAACCCCTCGGCGGACCAACTTGTCGTGTAGACGTCTAGCGACGTCGGCAGCCTCCGAGAGTGTCTGCGCGGGAGTGATGCGCTGAACCTTCCCGTCCCCGCGGCCCCCCGTGTGATTGTGTAGAGGTTATGTAGGTGGATTTTGGCCACAGAAACGTGAGCGCCAGGGCCTTGTCGATACCATTGCGAGTATGCGTCGCATAGTTCTTATTGCTGTTGTCGCCCTCGTCATCGGAGGCGTGGCGTGGGCACTTTGGCCAGCCACGACGTGGCCTCGGGCGTTCTGTGCCCCGGTCGTGCGGGTCGTCGGTGCCGACGCTGACGCCATTGCCATCTACATGTCGCACAACGAGCCCGTAGCAATCACGCCAGCCGAGCACAAGATGGTGGCCACGCTTCGGGCCGACATTGTTCTGGCTGAGGCAGCCGCACCCACATCGCAACTCCGGACGGAGCTGAGCCTCTACCACTCACGGCTGAGCAACAACCCTTCGATGAACGCGGTGATGGATGCGCTGGGCCGGTTCGACCACCAAGCACGCACCCAGCTCAGGGCTTGCGGCATCAAGCCCATTGGTTCCTGAGGCGTCATCCGGTCACGCGCCAAGGCCCGCGTGCCCCAGGGGGTCGCACCTAAAAAGTTCACCTATCTCGTGATGCTCCCCGTCACCCAGATGATGAGATAGGCCGCCGCGGCAATGCCCAGACCGAGGTCCGCAGCAAGGGCCGTACGACTTGACGGCGTTTGGTGACCCCGTCTTGCGACGCCCCAAACCCCGAGAGCCACGAAGAAAACCAAGATGAGCGGCGGCATGAAGATGCTCATCGGAATCCCCAAGAGGAATGCCCCGACAGCCCACGGCCAGAGTGTGCTGGTACTCGAACGATGTGCGCTCTCTGCCTTCGACATCTCAGGACTCCTCGAGTTCGTAGCGGAGTCGGCCGCCGCGCTACGAGTGAAGTGGGGCGGTACCTCGGCTCGACGCTCCGAAACGAATGATCATCCAAGTCGCGACTAAGCCCACTACTAGCTCTAGAATTTCGGCCTTTTGCGCAAGAGCACTGTTCGGCCACCTGAATGGAACCCAGGGGACGCCACCTAAGCCGACCCTGCTCGCAGTCCATCGTGCGGGAGGTTCGAGCACCAAAGCAAGAGCGACGGGAAAGGCGTAGACCCAATAGCGACGAGTGCGCCAATAGAAGCCGAGCAAGCCCAGCACTGGGCTAACCAGCAGTGCGAATGCGAACCATTGTCCCTGACTCAAAAGTACGTGAACAAACAAGTTCAAGCTCAATTGGTTCCACGTGCCATGAAGACCCGTTGGCGCTGGCCCCAAGTGCGTGCCTTCTATCGGACTCACAATCATCAACACGTACGCAAGGACAGACAACCAGGTCGCGTACAGACTCACGAGAACTGCCCCCCGTTGATTCGACATCGAGAAGCCAGCGATGAATGGAACTATTAACCAGAGAGATGACATTCCATTGCTGACTTGCGTCCAAAACAAGTTGTTGTGAGCACCAATCCATTGATCGAATGCACCGAACAGCAGCGCAGCTGTCAGTACGACCAGAATTGGTGTTGATCGACGCTGGGAGGTCATTCACTATCAACATAATCGCAAGTCAATTGCTGGAAGACCACACTTCTGCTGCTTCCGGCCCAAACTCAGCTCCGAAACCCACTACATAACCTCTACACAATCACACGGGGGGACGTGCCACCGAAATCAAGATCGACACCGCAACGTTGAGAGTGGGAAGGTTAGAGCCATTTCCTTAGTCCCGCGGCCCGTCGGAATTGGCGTAAGGAAGGCCACCACCAACGTCGACTCGCTCGTCTGGATGGCGGCAACGGGGTCTTGTCTAGTCGCCGCTGGCAGGACTGCACTTGTGAAGCACCACGCATTCGATCCCGGCTTCAGGATCTCGAGGTGCTCGGCCGTCACGAGTGGAGAACCAGATACCGCAATAAGAGCCCCGTTACTTGCGAGCGTCATCATCTGCCCGAACGAGGCGAATCTCCCTCCTACAGGTGCCCCATCGATCTTCGGGAGCGACACCGTGGTCCAGTGGATTCCATCATGGGTGTAGAGCAGGGCGTTTATTCTGCTGCGATCGACAAGGAATTCATCACCTGAAGCCGTTGCGACGAGTTGCTGGCTACCGCATTGGCTCACTGAGGTGACCGCACCGGCCGGGCGCCACCGCGTTGCCGCGGTGTCTGCTCCAGCGGTGCCGACGAGTACAGACTGCTGCCACTCCGACATCCCGCACGCCCCCTGGGGAGCCTGCGGGCCAAAGATCACACAGGGCACACCGGCAGGACAACCCAGGCGTGCGTCCGTCCACGACTGCCCTCCGGTTGATGACGCCGCTGTGGAGAAAGTGGCTGATTGTCCCGGCTTCAGCGGGAAGAAGATGCTGCGCGAGTAGAGCATCTCGACGCCGCCCGGACGCTCGATGAATCCGGCAAAGTCCGTCAGCGAGTCACCGCGAGGCGGCGACACGAACCGCCAACTCCTTCCCATGTTCGAAGTCACCAGTGCAACGTTGTAGACGGGTGGAATCGATCCACCTTGACTCGCTTCGAAGCCGGCGTAGACGGTCTTCGGGTGGCTCGGATCAAGCGCGACGTCTTCACACGTTACGACGACCGTCGAACTCCCTGGCGAACCTGGAAATCCCAGGTGGGAGTTCTTGAGCATCCGCCCCACGGAACTGTACGAAATAAGAACCACTTGGCCCCCACCTGAGGAATACTCCACGCCCTTTGGAGAGCACCACCCATAGGTGGTGCTCCTGGGTTGGGCGGCGATCGGGCTCCCCCATCCCGCGGGCTGGATGAGCAGGGGCCGGACAACTCCGAGAGACGCCCACGGAACCGAATTGCCACTAGTCGCGGCGATTGAAGGCGGCGCAGCCGCGACGCTAACCCCAATCGTGGCGATGGCGAGAAAGATTCGGCGGAATTTGATCACTCCCCACTATCGCATTCGATCGTCGTAAACGTCCACTGAGGGAACGAGCTACTTCCACGCTTGAAAATAACTTTCGCAGAGCTAATGTCGGAGGCCCGACGTGACGTTACATCTGCAACCATGCACTGCGATTTCCATTGCCGCAGGTCTGATTGTTGTCCGAGGCGCGAGTTGCGGATGACACATTCCTCCCCGTGGCTGCGGCCACGTGTTCAGTTCGATTTCTAAGTGAAAGGTCGCAATGTTTGGTCCGCGTGAGTTCAATCTCTCACCCGATAGTCCCTCAAGTGAAGCTACTTGATGAGGCGCACCAGTGAGCCATTGCTCGCGTTGAGTTCAGTCACTGAGTTGCTTTGGGTGTTCACCACCCAAACGTGAATGGCGTCAAATGCGTAGATAGTGGGAGAGTATTCGAATCCGTCGGCCTTGGCCTTGATGAGGCGCACCAGTGAGCCGTTGCTCGCGTTGAGTTCGATGACCGAGTTCAAGTTCGTCGTCACCCACAGGTTGGTACTGCCCACAGCAATGGTGGAGGGCGAAGCGATTCCGGCGAAAGCACAACACTTGATGACGCGCGCCACCGACCCGTTTGAGGCATTGAGGACGATGACCGAGTTGTCGTTCTGGTTCGCTACCCATACATGGGTACCACTGGCCGTAAGCACATTAGGCCCAGTGCTGGCTTTAGTGTTGATGACGCGTACCAGCGAGCCATCGTTCGCATTGAGTTCGGTGATCCTGCCAGGTTGAACGTTGTTCATCACCCACACGTGCGAATTGCTGACGGCAATGTCGATCGGCATGCTAAGCCTGTCGGCCTTGGCGCTGATGACTCGCTCCACCGACCCGTTGCTCGCGTTGATCTCGATGACCGAGTTCAAGTTCGCCACCCACACCTTGGTACCGCTCGCGGTAATAGCGAACAGCGCCATCGGATCGGTAGGGTCGAGAGGAGCCTTGGCCTTGATGACGTGCACCACCGACCCGTTGCTCGCGTTTAGCTCGATAATGCGGTTGAAGTCCGTCACCCATACGTGGGTGCCGCTCGCGGCAATACTGTTGGGCGCGTTGAGTCCCCCGACGACGTGAGAAAGGCTGATGACGCGCACCAATGAACCGTTGGAGACGTTGAGTTCGGTGACCGAGTTGGCGAGCGGCGATTTCAAGCTCATGAAATTGTTCGCTACCCACGCGTGGGATCCGCTGACAGCAATGTCGACGGGCAGGGCGAAGAGTGCGCCTGGCGACCAAGCGCCCGACGCAAGCGGTGCGCCTACCGATAGGAAGGCCGCGCCAAGCGCGACACTGCAGGACAGTGTCACGACTCCAGTCAGGCGCGAAGTGAGTCGCACAGGACAACCTTCCTAATCAGTACGCGGGCAACTCGTTGCCCCGTGCCTCGGAGCATACGCACCGCGACGGTAATGGCAGATGCTCCGGGCGTGCACCAATTCCCTTGCCGGAAGGGTTTACGACTCACTGCGCCCGTCAGCATTGGCGCCCCACGGCATCTGAGGCCTGAATGGAGTCGGAGGCCCGATGTCATCAATCTGCGACCGGTCGTTGGTGGCCTTAAGACTCGAATGAATTCGATTGAGCACATCTCTTCTGAAAGCAAGTGCTGGTCGAGGTCTGGCCCTTCCGAGAAGCCGTCCCGTACCAGGCGCCCCGCTATTCAAGCGGCAGCGAAACGTCCAGCCATGTGCTTCCGCCATCAATGGTTCTTTCAAGTCGGCCGGCAGCTTGGTCGTCACCTGGTAAACAGAGCGCTAAGCCATCTCGCGCATTGGTGAAGATCAACCCGTTCACACTGGAGTTGATCTTGGAACACGACAGCACGCCCACCGTCGTTGCCTTCCGAGGTGACGTCGTGATGCGAACGAGAGGCCTCGTCGCGCCGTAGTCGAGATACGCGAGCGAGGTAGAGACTGGATCAAAGAACCCGCCACCGGTCCCAAAGAAGGGCTGTTGCGGAACGGGGGTCCACGTCGCTCCCGCATCCTTTGAGAAGAAGAATGACTCTTGCATCCCCGTAGGGCAATCGGCCCAGAGAGCGACGGCCGACTCCGGGATCAATCCACAGGCGTTGACACTGCCCAGTTTGGGTGTCGTGATCTTCTGAAACGATCGACCGCCATTGCGTGAGTAGAAGATGACGGCTTCACCCGGGGGTTGCTCGGAGATCCAGACCTCGCTGCCGAAGGCAGCTGGAACATAGGGGAATCCCCACACACCGGTCTTCGGGGAGTGGCCGATAGGCATGCTCGAACTCGTCCATTGACTAGCACTGAGCGGTGACCGGGCGATGCGATAGTCGCCACAGGAGGTCCCGCTGGACGAGCAGACACCCGTGATTGCGTATATCGCATTCGTCGTCGTAGTGAGGCCGAGCATCCGGGCCCCCTGCTGGAGGGTGACCCTGTGCCAACTCCGTGCGCCATTTAGCGTGACATAGAGAGAGGTTGAGCCTGCCGCGCCCACAATCGCGTAACCGTCGCTGACATTGGCGAACTGCATACTGTCGAGCGTTCCCGAGAGCGTTCCATGTGAGGCCTGGATGGGCGGGAGAGTGGCGGACGTGAACGACTTGGCACCGACAGTGGTCCGAAGAAGTCGAAGGCAGGATGGCTGCGCGCAACCGGTCGTAGACAACATGTAGACCACGTTGGACGAACGCACCTGAAAGATTGCTAGGGGCGTGACTGGCTTCTGGCTGGCGCCTGCGGAGGACACAAGTGCGCCAGTCATTGGCAACAGAGAAGCTGCCGCCACAGCAGAAACGACGATCACACGACGTAAGCGTGAAGCCCGCGATTGCCTGGGTAAGTATCCCATTGGCCAATACTGGCAGGTGGCTCGATCTGCCGCCAACGGTGTCGGAGGCCACACCTATTAGGAATGCCACCATGCACTGGCTGTGATTTTTTGAATTCTCCCGCTTCGGCAAACAGTGAGGCGTGGTAATTACGTGCGGATTCAGATCGGGGGCCCGACGTTAGAAGTGCAACCTCGCACTGGCGTATACCGGGCTAGTTGTAAGTCGGATCCCCTCGCCCTCTAGCGGAGTGAACCAAACCGAATGTTGATCAAGACCATCATTAAGGCAACGCTCCCGACGATTCCAACCACCACGAAGATAGTTTCAATCCTCCTAATTTTGTTTGAGAGAGATCTCCCGTGCTTCAAGTCCAGTCTCCAAATCAGAAGACATGACAATGGGCCGACAAGTATTAAGAGACAACTGACAATCACTGAAAACCAGGAGTCTTGCCACGGCGTGGTCTTGTAGTCGAGCACAACCGCCCCGAAATACATCTCTCCAAGTATGAAGAGACTGGCAGTGACGGCTTCGATGACTCGAATCACTTTGTATGCCGACGAGGCCGGAGTCGGCGCGACCGACAAGGTGCTCACGCGCTTACTCTATAGCCCGACCCGACATAAACGCCGTCATGCACTTGACTCTGCGCAGTTGAAGCGACGACGAAAGGGAGCTCCCCGTTTTACAGGACCCGCAAACTGTGTCCCTCGAAATGAGTAGTTGAGCAGCACGCCAGCAACCGACAACGAGTGAGTCGGAGAATGTTGGTGTCGGTGGCCCGACGTGACAAGTCTGCAACCCTGCATTGGCGGCTCAATTCAACAGGAGATGGATTGGGGTCGTAGTCGGAGATTCGACCTCGATGAGGTCTGTGCAACGATGGCCGAATGACAGCACAATCATTTTTCGACAGATTGCTCGATGAGGGCAATTCTGAACCCGTCGAAGGTTGGGACTTCTCGTGGCTCAGTGGCCGGGCCACCGAGGCCCGACCTTCTTGGAAATGTTTCGAGAGTCTCAGTGTACGGATGAATACGGCAATCGCAGTTCTGGATGTCCAGACGGGCGGAGGAGAACGGTTCGCCGAGATAATCTCCCGCGTGCCCAATCATCCAAAGACCCTCGCCGCCACCGAGTCGTGGCCACCGAACGCGGAAATCGCCCGGGATACGTTGCGCCCCCTTGGTGTATCAGTACTAGAAGTTCCTGACGACGCTGTCTTCCCGTTCGAAGATGAGATGTTTGACCTCGTTTGCAGTCGACACCCGACCGTCACGCTCTGGACTGAGATTGAACGAGTCCTTCAGTCCGAAGGAACGTATTTCTCTCAGCAAATCGGTGACGGAACAAACAGTGAACTGACCGACTTCATAATGGGTCCGCAACCCATTTCAGAAACACAAAGAATAGATCGGGCAATCTCGTTAGCCACGGTTGCAGGACTTGAGGTGATCGACGCTCAAGAGGAGTCTTTACCCGTCGTCTTTTTCGATATAGGCGCAGTCGTCTACTTCCTACGCAAAGTCATTTGGACTGTCCCAGATTTCTCCACCGAAAAGTATCGAGAACGCCTGAAACTTCTGCGTCACTCCATCGAAGATCATGGGAGTTTCAAGTCACACTCACAGCGATTCCTGATCGAAGCGAGGAAACCAAGGTAGATGTTGGACGATCGCAAATTGTTGGTGTCGGTGGCCCGACGCAACGGAAATGCCTCCTTGCGTTGGCGGCTTGATCAAACGAATTCCCGATTCGCGTCGGAGGCCCGATCCCCGTCAATCCCAGAGCTGCAAGAGCGTTGTGCTTCCGACAACGGTGCGTGGACCTTAGCGGACGGCTTTCAAACCTTTTTGACAAGAGTTCAGACATAAGTTCACTTCTTCATCAGTTTTGTTCAGATCCCAAACCTAATAATGAAGCACCAAGGCACGATGGCAAGCGCCTGACGCGCAAAATGATGTCACAGCTAAGAAGAGCCAGCCAAGGCCACAATGACACAGCAAACAGTTAGGACAAACCCGACAGGCGCCATGATAAGGCGCTCCCATCGGCTACGAGAGAAAATGTTGGCAAGAGTACTTACACCAAAGATCGTCACCAGCACCCAAATTCCAACACGCACCAACGACGACGATCGACTGCCTCCCCCAAGGAGGCCACCATGCGCGAGGATGATGAAAAACGCCGCCGCGAAGATGAACGCTGATATCACACTTGCCAAACGCAATTTTGCGGGTAACACTTCGTACTTTCCGCCAAACGCAGCGGCACCCAACGGCAACCCCACCGCAAGCAAGATCTGAAAAATCAACATCCCGACGATTCCTACCGCGCCAACAACTGCGACCCATTGAATAAGTGAATGATTCATACTGATTATATTGTCTCATGCCCACGCCGAAGACAAAATAACCAGTCTTGCTCACGTCGATGAATCCCCCACTATTTTAGGGACTCCTCGGGTTCCAGTGGGTAACTTGAAGCTCTGAACTAGGCATGTGGTCCTCGAAAGGCCGGTCCCCACTTGGGTTGACGGCCACTGTTCGAAGCGCTTGACCCTCGATATATGGCGCGCACGTAGTGCTCGTAGTTTCGGAAGCGTTCAAACAGCCGAAACCAGGAGGAACTACATGCGCGCCACCACAGCATTTAATCGCATTATCGCCATCGACGGCGTAGTCGTTGAAGGAGTGACCTTCACGCCCGAGGGAGTGGTGGTGAGGATCCGCCGGCGAAAGCGTTCCCACCAGTGCCCGTGCGGCTTTTCGACGAAGGCGCATTACGACCGCTCGACTCGTCGTTGGCGCCACCTCGATCTCGGGGCGGCGAAATGCTTTCTCGAGGCCGAGATCTGTCGGATCGACTGCCCGACGTGTCATCGCGTGCGCACCGAGGACGTGCCCTGGGCTCGGTCGGGTGCTCGTCACACGAACGCCTTCTGCTCGGTGGTGGCGTGGCTCGCCCAGCGGACCGACAAGACCACCGTCACCAAGCTGCTGCGCGTCAGTTGGGAGGCTGTTGCCTCGATCGTCACCGACGTCGTGGGTGAACTGCTCGACGAGAGTCGCTTCGACGGGCTGGCCCGCATCGGGGTCGACGAGGTCTCTTATCGCAAGGGCCACCGCTACTTGACCGTGGTCGCCGACCACGACCAGCAGGGGCGGGCTGTCTGGGCCCACGAGGGCAAGAACGCCGCCACCCTCATGGCCTTCTTCGACGAGCTGGGCCCCGAGCGGGTCGCGAAACTCGAAGCAATCAGCCTCGATATGGGCGGGGCCTTTGAGAAGGCGACGAACGAGAAGGCGCCGCACGTTCGTCAGTGCGTCGACCCCTTCCACCTCGTGAAGATGGCCAACGAGGCGATCGACAAGACCCGTCGATGGTCCTGAAACGAAGAGCGCCGCCGGGTCTCGGCACCTCGGGGACCGGGTCGACTCAGAAACGACGAACCTGCGCGGCCCCGTGACGAACCACGTTGGGTGAAACACACCCGCTGGGCGCTGTTAAAGGACCCGGACAATTTGAGCGACGAGCAGCTGGCGGTGCTGCACGAACTCAGAAGGAACAACTCGGTGCTCTATCGCAGCTGGCAGTTGAAGGAGGGACTGCGCGACCTCTTTCGCCTTCACAACCCCGCCGACGCACCCGCGCACCTCGAGTGGTGGCTTCGTTGGGCCAGTCGTTCTCGCATCCCCGCCTTCGTGAAGTTAGCCAGGACCGTGCGCAAGAATCGCGAGCGGATCCTGGGGGCGGTCGAGCTCAACCTCTCGAACTCCAAGCTCGAGGGACTCAATTCCAAGATCCGACTCATCAACCACCGCGGTTACGGACACCATTCGGCCGAGGCCGTCATCGCCATGGTCTACCTGTGCTGCGGTGGGCTCACCATCGAGCTACCCACGACGAGTTTCGCCTGACGATCAAGATTCAGCCACACAAACCCAGGAGAACCGCTTTTCTAACTCGTTTTGGTGAGATGAGAGCTTGGCTCGGATTGACGTTTGATCTCGGGCCTCAAATTTTCGCAACACTACAAAACCAGACCAACGAGCGACAACACCGTCTTGGAAATAACTTAGTCTCCCGTTTCCCGGCGTGATCCATTTCAGCGCTGACAGTTCGCACAGTGTCCGATGACGTCCAGCGCGTGTGACGTGGCCTGAAAGCCCTGCTCATCTGTGAGTTCATTCACCATTTTTGCCACGGTCCGCTCAAACGCCGGGGTGGGAGTCACGTCGATAACTCGACCACATGATGAGCAAAGGAGATGGTGGTGGTGGTGGAGGAAATCCTCTGCCAACTCAAAACGTGCAAACTCGTCGCTTGCAGCAATTCGCCTCACGACTCCAGCCTTCTGAAGATCGGACAGGTGGCGATAGGCAGAACTCCTTGGAATTCCAGGAATCACCTCTTCAATTTCCGAGATGCTTACGGGGCGTCCAGATGAGGCCAGAAGCTCAATTACCGCTCGTCGGCCCAACGTGTAACGCTGATCGATTCTCCGAAGGAGTACCTCGACAAACTCGTGAAGATCCTCGACTGAATCAAAGGTTTGCAACTTTGCGGCTCCTCTCGTTCGGGCCTCGTTTGGATAAGTGACGAACCTCTGATTCTTGAAACTCCAAACAGTCCCGTAAGAATTCCACTCTACCGTCTTAGTTGTAATGAGACTCAGTCTCAGTCTATTCTTCGCCCATGATCCTTTCAACCAAACCAACAAATGGATTTCACCGATGGCAAGCCTTTGGAAGCGTCGCAGTCTCAGGCGCTCTATTTGCCTTCACATTGCTTCTGGTTAACTACCCATCGAGCGACGCGTCGGCCAGCTCCAAGCCCAGCGTGATCGTCGCGGTGGGAGCGGAGAACGAGTACGCGAACGTGCTGAGCCAAATAGGCGGCAAATACGTTGCGGTATCTTCCATCCTCAACAACCCCAACACGGATCCACACACGTTTGAAGCGAGTACGACGGTCGCTGAAGAGGTGAGCAAAGCCCTCCTCATAGTACAGAATGGCGTCGGCTACGACGGGTTCATGAACAAGATCGAAGCGGCGTCACCGAATCCGCGGCGGAAAGTGATCGTGGTCCAGAACGTGCTGGGGCTCCCTAGCAACACGCCCAACCCACATCTTTGGTACAACCCAAAGACGATGCCGGCGGTGGCCAGTGTCATGGCCGAGGACCTCGTAGCACTTGAACCGAGTCACAAGTCCTATTTCCAGAAGAATCTTCAATCTTTCGACGCATCGCTTCAGCCCTGGTTCAAGGCAATTGCTACCTTCAAGGCGAAGTACCCCGGCACGCCAGTGGCGGTGACCGAGCCGGTTGCCGACTACTTACTTCAGGCGATGGGGGCGAAGATCCTCACGCCATTCATCTTTCAGGCTGACATCATGAATGGTGTCGACCCTTCCCCCGAGGACATCACCCTCGAAGAGGGCCTCTTCACGAAACACCTCGTCAAGGTCTTCTGCTACAACCAGCAGGTCGTGAGTTCGCTCACACTGTTGATCAGACACACGGCCCGGTCGGCGGGCGTTCCAGTCGTGGGCGTCTACGAGACCATGCCCACGCCAGGCTATGACTACCAGTCGTGGATGATGGCTGAGGTTGCGGCGATCCAAGCCGCCGTCGCGCACGGAACTTCGAGAACGCAACTATGACCAATAGTCCAGTGCTCGAGGTCGACAACGTCGGACTTTCATTCTCCGGCCGGAGGATCCTTGACGGAGTCTCGTTCGAGATCCACGGTGGGGAGTTCACCGGGCTGATCGGCTCCAATGGCGTCGGTAAGACGACGCTGCTCCGAATCATTCTGGGCCTGCAGCGGCCTGACAGCGGCGAGGTGCGAGTACTGGGAGCGCCGCTTTCTCCCCGGAGCCGATCGTTGGGCTATGTTCCCCAGAAGGTAGTCATCGATCCCGACATACCGATGCGGGCACGGGACTTCGTGGCGCTTGGTCTCGACGCTCATCGCTACGGCTTTGCCCGAAGAACTGCTCAGCAGCACGAACTCGTCGAAAAGATGTTGCACGATGTAGACGCCGAGCGATTCGCCGACCACCGAGTCGGTAGCCTTTCCGGAGGAGAGCAGCAGCGAATCTTCATCGCACACGCATTGATCAGTCAGCCAAAACTCCTTCTACTTGATGAGCCGCTCGCCAATCTCGACCCGAAGAGCGTTCAGGAGATCGTGGCCCTACTGCATCGGGTCGCTAGTGATCACCAGGTGGCGATTCTGCTTTCGGCCCACGAAATGAACGCCTTGTTGCCCGTAATGGACCGCATCGTATACGTGACCGATGGACGGGCCGCCAGCGGGACGACCGATGAAGTTGTTCGCTCCGAGGTGCTGAGCAAGCTATATGGGCATCACGTCGACGTGCTCAAACTCCACGGTCGGGTGCTGGTCGTCGCCGAACCGGGGCGGGACAACGAGGACATCGCTCAACACCCGACCCTGACCGTCGATTGAACGCCGTGCATATCTTCTTTGAACCCGGTTTCTTCACCAGCAGCCCCGTCCACGTGGCGCTGGTGATTGGCGCAGTAACTGCCGTAGCTTCGGCGGTGGTTGGTGTCTTCACAGTCGTGCGCAGTCAATCGTTCGCCGGCCACGCTCTCACTGACGTGGCCACGACCGGGGGTTCAGGAGCGTTCTTCTTTGGGATCAGTCCCCTGGTCGGCTTCATTGGTGGCGGCGTGATTGGTGCCGGTGCGATGGACCTCATCGGCGTTCAGCGGATGCGAAGTCGCGACATGGCGACGGGAATCGTGCTGGGATCCGCCACCGGTCTGGCCGCACTGTTTCTCTACCTTGATACGACCAAGAGCGCCACTACGGGGGCGACCCAGCAGATCCTCTTCGGATCGATCTTCACCATCGATCCTTCGACCATTCCCCTGGTCGTTATCTTGAGCGCCCTGACCTTGGCGGTGATCGGCCTGATCTATCGTCCGTTGCTGCTCAGCTCGTTTAGCGCCGAACTGACCCGCGCGCGCGGAATCAATCTGCGAGGTGTGGGGCTGCTCTTCATGATCGCCATGGCCGTTTCCGTCGGCCTTTCCTCAATCGCGGTCGGTTCGATTCTCTCTACCGCGCTGCTGATTGGCCCTGCCGCAGCATCGGTACGACTCACGAACAGCCTTCGAGCCGCCATGGTTCTGGCCTGCGTTCTCGGGGTCTTGGCAACGTGGCTGGGCATCCTTTTCGCCTACGACAGCTTCTACTGGATCCCTTCTAGCCAAGGTCTTCCGGTCAGTTTCTTTATCGTCTCGTTGATATTCGTGTCCTACCTCATATCGGGGCTATCCGTTGTGCGCCGAAGCCTCGGCTGGCTCACGGCGAACCGTCTGCCCACTGGTTCGACTCCAGCCCTTACCAGCAAGGTGGAGGTCTGATGTTCACTGGCTTCATGGTGAATGCGTGGCAGGTGGCGACGATTGTGGCCATTGTTGCCGGAGTCGTGGGCTTCTTCGTTGTCCTTAGAGGTTCCGCCTTTCCCGCTCACGCCATCCCCAATGGAGCCTTCGCCGGAGCCGCGGGGGCCAATCTCATCGCAGTTAGTCCGCTCATCGGTCTCGGAGTCTTTTCTTTAGGCGCCGCGCTCGGAATCGGGGCAATGAGCCGACGGGGAAGACCAGACGCTGTTACCGCACTCGCTCTGGTCATGATGCTCGCCCTCGGCGCGGCCTTTTTGAGCCTGAGCACCGAGTACGAGCCCGAGATATTCTCTTTGCTCTTCGGCGAGATCCTCGGCGTCAGTTCGAATGAAATCCTTCCCGTGGCGGTTCTCGGTGTCGTGTGCATCGTCGCCGTGGGAGTTCTGTATCGACGGCTCCTGCTAACTTCCATCGCGCCCGAAATCGCCGCAGCGCGGGGGCTTCGGCCGCAACGAATCGAGACAGCGTTTCTCATCGTTGTCGCGTGTGCCACCACCATGACTGTCCCAGTTGTCGGAGCGCTCTTGATCTTCACGTTGATGATCGGCCCTCCGGCAGCTGCGCGATGCTTCACCAACCGCACGGAGCGAGCGATGCTTGGATCCATCGTCATCGCACTCCTTACCGTGTGGATGGCAATTGGGTGCTCATATGAGACAAACTGGCCCGTTGGTTTCTACGTCAGCGTTTTCAGCGCCACTTGGTACGGCATCGGACGTGGATACGTCGTATGGCATAAGACCCGCGTAGTTCATCTCGAATCGGCGACATCGATGGAACTTGGCTAAGGTCGACGCTTCCGCTCCTAACAGGCCTCATTGGTTCTCCTAGAGTCTCGCGGAGTGATCAGAATTCACCCACACCAACCCGAGGAGAACCCTATTTTAATAACCATAAGCAAATTGGTGGGCCGTACAGGACTTGAACCTGTGACACTTGATACACGTTCTTCCTGATGGCGATGCTTAGTCAATCCAGCTGCATAGGCAGGACCATCAACTGAAGTGCGCGCCTACTCGATAAACCGTCGATCAATTCGTTCGACCTCGTTCAAATGCAGCTCAGAGGCTTTCGCGAAGCGATCGTGGACGACGAGGGATTCGAACCCCCGGCACTCTTGTGGTGCCCAACACAAATCCCCTCATCAACAGCTACGAAAGCCGTTCCTGCATAGGCCCATATGGAGTCAATGGTGTGCGGGATTCTAAGAAATACACGCTGAAGACCAACAAATCCAGCAACCTGAAGCGAAAGTTGCAGACCAGGGATTTAGGCTTGGAACCCGTTGATTAAGAGAAAGTTTTCGATTGTCGTTGTGTGTTGATCTGGTCGCGCGGGTCGTTTGTTTTCAACGAAACGTGTTGTCCCTTGTCAGTCTCGTCTCGTGGTGTTGCAGAAATATGAGGCCTAAAATTAGGCCTCTTCTGAAGGTCGGTAGCGACTTCTCCAGCAGCACCCCCCTTCGATGAGTTAGAGGCCTGTGACGCTCTTGAGGAAGTTTGAGATGACACCTGCAAGAACGTCAGTTCCGACTCCACGAGTCGCGGCTAACAACGTCTGAACTTTCGATCTGGCTTCCCCCTCAGGCATGGTGTTGAGGACTTTCTCGAGGTTTTGAAGGAAGGCCTCTGCGGGTTGCTCAAGAGGCCATTGACCAACGGCACGTCGTCCTTTTGGCGTCAATCTCAAGACATCGGCAGTGATTACTGGCTTGCCGCGACCCAGTGGCCAAAAGACCCCTCCACCGGTGACGTATCCATCTTCCATCAGAGCAGAGAGAGTGACGAGAATTTCGCCGTCTTCGCTGCACTCCTTGAGGATGTCAGAGGTGGCCGCATGCACGTCTGACGATTCGTCATTTAGCAGTCCTTCAAGGAGGGGGACCGCTATCGTTGTCCACGTTTCCGGAATCATTCGCGAATTTTACATTGGGAACTGCTCGAGATTGGGTTTCGTGGTCCGCAATTGTTAGGGCGGTGAATCGTGCAGACTTGGTGACTATGGCTGATCTGGAGCGGTGCGTCGTGCAATTCATTCACCCAGGTGGCGAGCACGGCCCCGACTGGGCCGGTGGCAAGAGGTGGAATCGAGGACTTCACAAGCGAAAATTCCTGCAGGTGCGCGGCGATTACCTAACCGCGCGGGACGGCGTTCGGCAGTCGGATGACCTGGTCTTCTGGAGTGAGTGGGAACCTGACTCCGAGGTGTCGCCGATCACGGCCCCGGTATCTGGCGGTCCCAGATTCATCCACCTTCCGTACTACGTGCGACCCTGCACATATTCCGGTGATCTTCAAAACACCGACCCATTCGTCTACGGCGACCAATTCCTCTACACCCTCTGCCGACAGACAAAGCCGATTCATGGCCACCCACAACCAACCTTCCTGCGCGACCTCGCGCCAGGATCACTGATCCTATTTGGTTCACTCAAGGGTGGTGGGTTCGTGCTCGACACGGCTTTCGTCGTCGCCGACGGAATACTGCACGGTGCCGAGAGCTGGCAGGCCAGCTTGCAGGGATTGATATCTGACTCCTACGCAGACGTGACAATGCGCCCTACTTACCAAACGGCATGGCCGCACGACCTCCGTTTGTACCGGGCGACGACACCAAGCCAGCGACTGGGAGGTATGTTCAGCTTCGTGCCTTGCCTTCCCGCTGGACTCGCTCTCTCGGGATTCGCCCGACCTACCTTGACACTCGCCGCAATCATTACACCCGGACTGATGATGGGAGCCAAGGCAACTCGGGGCCTCTCTCTGGACCATATAGCAGTCCTGTGGAACTCTGTCGTTACGCAGGTTCTCAATCAAGGCCTGACGCTCGGTGCGCGATTCGACATGCCGGAGAAACGAGACTCATGAAACAACTGATCGATCCCCTTCACTTCGGCGAGATCCCCCGATACGTCGTTGAGCGCATCCGGCGGCCATCCCCGGCGGACTGCTTTGTCCTCCAAGGATCGACACCGGTGGTGGCGTTCGGTGACGTGCGCCACGCTCGTGTTGCGACGCTCGGGTTGAATCCCAGCCGGGTCGAATTCAAGGAGCCAGGCGTGGAATTGGAGGGGTCGCTCCGGCGTTTCGAGACGCTGCAGTCCCTGGGTGTCGCGCGCTTGGAGGATGCGCATGATGATTCGGTACTTAGAGTGTGGCAACGCTGCAACGGCTACTTCCACGGCAATCCGTACAAGAAATGGTTCGACCCCCTGGAGGAAGTGCTTTTGGCCGCGGGCGCTTCCTACTTTGGTGACACGGCTTGCCATCTCGACCTCTCCCAGTGGGCAACAGATCCAACGTGGAGCGAACTCCCAGCGGTCGTACGCAAGCGGCTGACCTCGGAAGACGTCGAATTCTTGCTCACGCAACTCAGATCGGAGCGGATCGGCCTTTTACTCCTGAACGGGAGAGCGGTTGTCGACACGTTCTGCTCCGTTCTCAAAGGTCAACTCGAATCAGTCGGCACAATCGCGGACCGCACTGTCACGACGACGATCTACGTCGGGACCTTCGGCAATGCGCGTGTAGTCGGCTGGTCTACGAACTTGCAGTCGTCGTTCGGAGTCACAAAGGAACTGCGCTCGCAGTTGGCACAACGTGTTGCTGAGCTGGCTCCTTGATCCTTCACGGTCAGCGAGGCTAAACAGTTGCTCGGTATCAGTAGGTTCTTTATCCACGAGGCAATGCGGGTAACAAGATTCCATCAACGCGCATCGAAAGCGCATCCTCAGCCCAGAGCAATGGAATTTGTCAAGTCGGTGGCTCACCCGGACCTGACTTTAGGGGCGAGCGTTCCGACCTTTGCTGCAGTCACATGGTTCCTACTCCCCGCTCTATTTCTCAATCACTTTGCCGGGTCGACGACATCACAACGTTGCTCCAATGACGGGACCCGGAAAACCTCGACGTCGGACGGGCCAGTTGTTCCAGCCCCGATAAGTGACCTCTAATAAGGGCAATAGGGATTCCCACTCAGCAGACGAGATAGTTTGAGGTCGCTGGGGAGATATGTAAGGGGGAGGCGGCTCACGGTCTCGGAAACCTCGTGTTTGCTCAAAACTCTCGATTGGAACGAGAAGTTCCCCTGAAGTCCTCTCGAGTCCGGACTCGGTCAGGAAGTACTCATCGTTGATGAGTTCGATGAGGGGACCGCGAGGACCCGGTGAGGCGCTAGAGCGACCCGAAGTCGTTGACTCTCTGAGCGACTTCACAAGCTGATCAACCAGTCGCTGAGAGTCAAAATTCGTGTCGGGAGAGTTGCCCCTCTCCATGCGACGGACCAACTCGTCCAGTGCACCCGCGAAAGAGGTACCCGCCTGCCATATCACGGGCGGTGGGTCCTCACCGTTCAGTGTCCAAATTGCGATATTGATGTGCGGAGTTCCACCGTCAACCCTGTCCATAATGATTCCGCTCGATAGATGGAGGTGCGAGCGGGACACGTCATCGAAAAGTTGAACACGGAAATGATCGGAAATGAGGTTATTCCGGCTCGCAGACCGAAGTATTTGGTGGAGAGACTCAAAAGTGACATCGTCTCTCAAACGATCCAGAGACTCGTCTTCCTCCTCATGCCGCTGCGCCGTTAAATCCCTGAGCTGCTCAGTGACGTCGGCAAGAGTAACGCGTTGCCGATCAATCTCCTCCCCTAAAGCCGATGTTTGTTGGGTTACGGACTCAACAAGTTCCTCGGCCACTTCCGACACCTGTTTGACGAAGGCGAGCTGCAAGAAATAGAGAACGACGCCCAGAAGGATCGTGATGCCAACGCTGAATACAAACTCCGGCCACCAACCGATCCAACCCCACGTCAATTCGAAAATTGCGGAGAGGGCCACGAAGGCAGCTCCGATCACGGCGCAAACGTTCACGACACGCCAATTGATGTGTTCCAAATGTCTCGTGCGCGTGGGCATGTCGGTCACCCATCGACCATAGGCGCTGCCGCCGGGCAACCTCAAGCCGATAATATTTCCGGCCGAGCGCCCACATCGGTGGGCGCCGTGCACCACCTCTAGGCCATCAATACTTCTGCGTCGCGTCGAAGCCAAGTACGCGCCTTCAGGGCCTGACGTGAACCCGCACGCTAAATCGAATCCGCAGATTCACTTTGCTCGCAGAGCAGTCGGCTTCGTCGAAAAGAGGGACTTGCGTCCATGAGGTGCTCAACGCGAATCGCGGGGTACTCCCGTTGACCGAAAGCCTAGAAGTGAATAAAGGTTGCCTCGCCAATGGACTCATAGCGCTCGGGCGACGCAGTCAAAAGGATCACCTGCGCCGACTTGGCCGCTTCCGCGAACACCGGGCCAAGCCGCCGGAGGCGCGTTGGGTCCGCAAAGCCCAGTACGTCATCCAGAATTACAGGAGCACCAGCCTCACCGTCTCGCCCATCCGGATTTACCAAGATGGCGCAGGCCAGTGTGGCGACGACTGACATCTGCTCCTTCGCTCCGGTAGACAACTGGTCAAAGGAGACCGTAGTGCCATCCATAGTCCTTGAAGTGACCGTGAAATCAGACGAATTGATCGTGAAGTGAGCAGCAGGTCCGAAGACGAAGCGTCCGAGGCGGTTGACTTCGTCGGCGTACGGCCGGGCCCGATTCGCTCGCGCAGTCTCGCGGTGGCGGTTGAACGTGTTGCGAAGCAACTGCGCGGCGCGAGCCCGCCGCTCGAGCGCCTCGTATTCACGGGTGAGAGTGTCAACCTCGCTCTGAGATCGGTCAAGGTCAGCCTGGAGGTCCTGTGAGCCGAGCGCTCGAAGCTCTCCGGTCAATTGCTCACGACGGGTTCGATCAGCGTCGAGCTCGTTGAGCACCCTGCGCTCACGCGCCTCAAGATTGGTCTCAGCCGCACGGACCACTTCGGGCGACGCAGCGTCTCGACGTACTTGCAAGGTTTGCTGGCGCGCAATAGCCCCAGCCAGAGCCTCTTTGGAGAAATCCACGGCGGCACTCAAGTCAACGTCAATTCTCTTCGCACGCGCCTGGGACAAGGTCTCTGTCGTGCGCTCGAGAGTTTGCTGAGCGTGAGCATGCTCCCCGCTCAGTCGACTCAGCTCGATACGTTGGCCATTCGTGTGCTCGTCGAGACCTCGACGTTCGGCGGTAGATCTCCCGAGAGCCTGCGCTGCCGATGATCTTGTCGCTGTGGCCTCAGCCAATGCTGTCTTCGCCGTCTCCACATCGAGGGATGCGTCAGCATCTTCAAACCCTACGATGAGCGCTACGGCGTTTTCGTACTTCGCCTTCAACTGCTCTGGTGTCAGATCAAAGAGCGCTGCATCGCAGCGCGTGTCGGCGTGAACTATGTCTTGTTTCGCAGCAGCAATTTCGGCGAGTCGACTCTCAAGGTCACCCCGTGGATCGCTAACGTCAAGACCGTACTTCTCAACGACTCGAATGAGATTTGCATGAGCAGCGGCCAACTCTTCTTCGACCTCGTCGTCGGTCGGAGCAGTGACGATTACCTTCGCAATATCTCCTAGCGCAACTGTCGAAGTACCGTCAACTGTCCAGCGCTTGGATTCCCCGCCACCGATGGTTCCCTTCACGCCATCGATCTCGACCGTCAGGTCAGATGTTGGCTCGACGATTACCGTGGGCTGCCCGGCGGTGCGGACGGCCTCTGCCTGCGTCACCCTCGTCAATGCCTGGTCTAGAGCGCCTCTAGCCTTGGTCGTGATGGCATCGTTCGTCTCGAGCACCCGCGTGGCAGCCACGCGAAGTTCTTCAGCCTGGTTGAAATCATTGAGACGGCGACCGAGGAGCCCGACGGCCACATGCGCATCTCGTCGTTGGAGTTCAAGACCCGCCACCTCCTCGGCGTCCAATGCGGTCTGGTGGGCTTGCTCACATCGATCGATCTCTTCGAGAACGCCGACTAGAGCTGCGTCGGCCACAGACAACGTCTCGGCCACGGCGGCGTGTTGCGCCTGGAGGCGATCGACGTCGTCGCTTGCCGTGCGCTCGGCGTCTATCAACGCCACACGGGTCACCTGGTCCCGCAACACGCCTGCTTGCTCACTCTCGGCGAGTCGGCAGTCGGCAGCGGCCTCAGCCAAGTCTCGCTCTACAGCGTTAATCTCCGTGAGTTTTTCATCGATCTCTACGCGCTCAACACGACACGTCTCTAGACGGCCCTCAGCCTTCGTAATCCGCGCAACGACGGAGGCGAACTCAGTTCCAAGTTGTTCGAGCCCCCTTAGTGACTGCTCCGAAGACTCGAGACTCGCCCGTGCAGCGGCGAGACGCTCTCCCACCTGGGCACGCTCCACCTTGACCTTGCCACCGGGCGTGAAGTAGCGCTCGTACTCCGCCTCGATGGCATCGATTAGGGCAGTGCCACCGTCAGGCTCTGCCGAACGCGAACTGGTCGCCTGATCGAGAGCTGCCATGAGTGATGTCGACTTGGAAATACCGTGTTGGCCGACTGCGGTCCCCTGGACATACCGGAGTGCGTCGAAGAGTGGTCGGTCCAGATGGCTATCCAAGAGCTCGATCACCTTGTCGTGAGCGTCACGACCAGTGAATTGCTGGTGGGTCGGCTCAGTGATCGTTAGTGTCGTCGTCGCGTTCTTTAGCCAACGCTTGCTGTACACGAATCGATACTCGCCAAGGCTGATATCCGCTTCAACCTCAGGTCCCGCATCACGACCCACGGGTTTCAGGTCAGTGATCTCAGATCGTTTCGAGTCGTGAAAGATGCGGAGCAAGACATCGAGGCCTTCGGGTATTGAAGATTTGCCAATCTCGTTGGGTCCAACGAGCACTGTGACACCTTGTGTTGCGAACTCAACAGTGTTGTCCGTGACGCCACGGAAGTTCTTGAGCGTGATTCGATGAATCCTCATCTCGCCCCCTCAAGCAGTCGGTAGAGAGTACGGAGCGCTAGAACCGCATCGTCACCTGTTTCACCACCCTGCGTCGTCATGGCGATGAGATCCGCGACCGCGTCATCCCCGTAGCCGCCGATCGCTAGGTTCGTAAGGTCTGCGTCATCCACCAGAACGGCGAGGTCACAATGATCCTCCGACAGTCGGACCGACGCATAGAGATCGCCCGCTTCGTCGAGGATCTGATCGAGTTCAGCACGTTCCGCCAAATTAACGGTTCCTTCGAGTACAAACCTGATCGCCATTCGAGCGCGATCACCAGGCAGGGCCAACTCAGCTCCCACAGCCTCGAGAAGGTCCGATCCGGAAGCAGCGATCTCTAAGCGTCGGAATTCCCATTGACCGACCTCAACTTGGTCAACCATGACGTCGGCATCAAACGTGACTACGAGAGCTCGATTCGTGGTCTCCAAGTCCTCACGAAAGTTAGTCATCACTGGTGCGCCCGAGTACCAGACTCGACCAGTAACTCCGATCGACAGGGATGAATGCCGGTCACCTAGCGCGACGTAGTCGATGAGACCTTCGCCAATTGCAGACTCAAGGGAAGCAAGTCGAATCAAGTTCAGGTTTCCGGGATCGGGGTTAATGGAGTCAACCCCACCATGTCCAACGAGAATGCGCGTCGCCTCAGGTGAAGGCGGATCGAGGCCCTCTATCGCAAGGGCCACGAGGTCACGATCAGGACGACGGCTCGTCCATGGCGCCCCAACAATCTCCAAGCGACCGCCGCAGACGGGGTGGATCGTCGAGTCCCGGATCACCGATACATTCGACGGCAAGCGCGATGCAAGATTCCCAGTCGTCCAGATCGACTCGGGGCTACCGGCGTCATGATTCCCCGGAAGGAGGAAGACGGGAACAACAAACGATCCGAGGGCGTCGATGGTTCGAGTGATGATTCGGCGATCCGGCAGAACGGCATCGAAGACATCGCCCGCGATAACAACGGCGTCACAGTCGCGTTCGGTCGCGATCATCGCCAACCTTCGCAAAGCATCGAACTGGTCGTCGGTGTACCTTGCTTGCGCCTCGTGATCAAAGAATCGACGAGTCATTCCGAGCTGTAGATCGGACGTGTGCAGGATGCGAATCACGTCTCGATCGTAGAACCCTTCTGTGACACGTCGAAGAAAGTGATCAGTCTGTGAGATGAAAGGCTCGACTTTCGGTCCGAGATGATGCACTCACACCATCACTTGGAGAGGGCGCCTGCTCAAGAGCGGGCGTGAGATTGCCAGCTGCCGTGCCCTGTTTCCTCGGTAGCCTCGCCGGTCTCTAAAGATCTCCTCGCACCGCTTGTGCCGAAAGTAAACCCCAATATTGCGGATTCCGAGGGTTTTTGTACACCCGTTCCGATTGAAAGGGCTATATAGGTAACTACGCAGGCACAAGATGTAGTGGTCGGTCTCATCACTCGGAGGTCTCTTCGTCCCCCCGGGGCTGGCGACGATAAGGGCGCACAGATCGCCCCTGATCTTTAGCCTCGA
>Ga0224557_1001302_pt1 | contig 24497 bp, 18 predicted proteins | sample 714S31014metaG_FD_180677 | JGI IMG/M metagenome (GOLD analysis project Ga0224557, IMG submission 180677) | Peat soil microbial communities from Stordalen Mire, Sweden - 717 S3 10-14 | ecosystem: Environmental > Terrestrial > Soil > Wetlands > Peat | place: Sweden: Norrbotten County, Stordalen... | reverse complement strand
AATGCCAACGCGCGTCTCCGCCGGTCCTCCAGAAGACCGGCGCTTCCCTTCAGCCGGGGCATAGGTATTCTGAACCTCAATACCCATTATTGCATTATTTATGCAGGAGTCAATAGTGCTTAGACCGCGTGAATTGGTAGTTCATCATGGACAAGCGTGGACCGGGAGGTCCACGCTACAGCCGGCCAGGAGGCCGCGCTACATTCATTTGATTACGAAATCATGCGGTCACGGTACTAGAGGCCTGCTTTGTGGAGGGCGGAGTTGATCGACTCGTTCAGGTGCTGGCTGGTGAAAGGCTTCAAAAGATAGGCGTGAGTCGCCTCTTGGAGCGCTCGGGAGACAGTGATCGCATCGCTCGCGGCGGAGATAAAGATCACCGGGAGCTTCCGCTTGTCGAGCAGAGTATGGGCGGTCTCGATGCCATCGATATGGCCGGCAAGCGAAACGTCCATCAGGATCAGATCGGGACGAGTTTGCGCGAAGGCCAATTGCGCCTCGTGAGAATTCTGCGCGGTTGCAACCACCTTGTGCCCCAGGCGCTGGATTTGATGGCGCAGGTCCATCGCGAACATCGTGTCATCGTCAACAATCAGAATTTTGGCCATCTTCCATGCACCCCAAGATTGCAATCGGCTCCCCATCGCGGCGAGGGGCCACGGAGGGGGATTCTCTCTTGTTGAATATCGGCAAGAAACCGATAACTCTTCGCTCTTTTTCATCCGCCCCCCCGGTTTTGCTAGTGATTCAGGAAGGCAGCCTCGCCGGCGTTTGCCGGACTGGTTGCTTCACGCCGGCGACGATGACCACGATCGTCTTTACTTGCGGATAGGCTCTAAGGGGAATTGAATTAGAAACAATCAATCTGTTCTCCTTCGGTTGGTCCATGAGTTGCCTGGCATTGTTCCAGAGGTCTGAATGGAGTCGAACCTGTTTCCTTTCAGTATTCTCCTGGAGAGCGAATGCGCGTCTTGGTGCTTCAAAAGCCCAAGCCATGGCTTGGATACGGGTCGGCTGTGCTGCTGTCGCTTCTGGCGCAGTTTTGTCGCATTCCCTTGCATCCCCCCACCACGATGCCGTTCATCACCTATATACCTTTTATGCTGGTGGCGGCCTGGTACAGCGGATTTGGACCCGGCATTCTTGCTTCGGCCCTCTGCATACTTGAAGCGATTTACTTTGCCGTCGATCCCGTAGGAAGTTTTGCAATTTCCAATCCGCAGCACTTGGTGGGCTTATCGATCCTGGCCCTGATCGGGTTCATCTCGGCGGCTCTTTTTGAGAATCTGAGGGTAGCCTACCGTTCCGAGCTGTCGGCGCTGCAACGCTTCGACGATCTCCGCAACCACCAGGCGGAGATCGTCGAGTCGTCGGACGACGCCATCCTGTCCAAACGCCTGGATGGAACCATCCTGTCGTGGAATCGCGCCGCGGAGCGCATCTTCGGGTATTCGGCGGAGGAGGTGATTGGCAATTTGGTTCTGCGGATCATTCCCCCCGAACTGCATGCGGAAGAGCTTTCCATCGCCAGCCAGATCCAGCTAGGCCAGAAAGTGGAACCCTTCAACACCGTGCGCATGCACAAGGACGGCCGCAGGGTTCCCATTTCTCTCAGCATTTCGCCGATTCGCAACGCGCAGGGAGAAGTGATCGGCGCTTCGAAGATCGCGCGAGACATCTCAGCCCAGAGGCAGGCCGAAGCGCAATTCCGGTCCATCGTCGAGGGAGCGCCCAACGCGATGCTGGCAGCCAATCGCGAAGGCAGGATTGTGCTGGTCAATCGCAAGACCGAGGAACTGTTTGGCTACGAGCGGATGGGGCTGCTTGGGAAAGATCTCGAACTGCTGATTTCGCTGCGCTATCGATCCATGTATGCCGGTCTGGTTGCAACCTCCTTCGAGCATCCGGAAACTCGTCACGTGGGTGAACTGCCCGAGGTGTTTGGACTGCGCAGCGACGGCAGCGAGCTTCCCCTGGAGGTCGGGCTCAACGTCGTCCAAGAAGCAGGAGGGCCCCTCTGCATTTTCTCCATTATCGATATCACCAGGCGCAAGCAGTCCGAAGCACAATTCCGGTCCATCGTGGAGGGAGCGCCCAACGCGATGCTGGTCGCCAATCGCGAAGGCAAGATTGTGCTGGTCAATCGCAGGACGGAGGAACTGTTCGGCTACACGCGCGAAGAGCTGTTCATCCAGAGCATCGAAATGCTGATGCCGTTGCGCTATCGTGAGCAGCATCCCGCCAAGGTTCGGAACTTCTTTGAGAACCCGCGAAACCGGTCCATCGATGCCAAGGGCGATCTCTACGGGCAGCGCAAGGACGGGAGCGAGTTTCCGCTGGAACTCGGACTCGCCTACATTCAGGAAGGCGAGCAGACGCTGGCGCTCGCATCCGTCATCGAGATTTCCAAGCGCAAGGAATTGGAGAACGAACTGGCAGGCAAGATCGACGAGCTGGCCCGTTCCAATCGCGATCTGGAGCGGTTCGCCTACCTGGCATCGCACGATCTGCAGGAGCCGCTGCGGGCGGTCTCCGGCTGCTTGCAGTTGCTGGAGCAGCGGTATCGCGGCCAACTGGACGAGCCGGCCGGCGAATGGATCGGGCACGCAGTGGACGGCGCGGCACGCATGCGGGTGCTCATCGAGGCATTGCTCTCCTACTCGCTGGTGAGCAAGGGGGGCAATCCCTTGCAGCCGGTCGATTGCAATGCGGCGCTGGAGATGGCGCTGAGGAATCTCTCGGTAAGCATCAAGGAATCGGGGGTCGAGATCAGCCGGGAGCCATTGCCCATGGTTGCCGGCATCCCTTCTTACCTGGACATGCTGTTTCAGAACCTAATCGGAAACGCGATCAAGTTTCGCAGGCTGGACTTGCCCGCAAAGGTACGCATCGGCGCAGAGCTCAAGGAAGGCTACTGGGTGATTTCGATCTCCGATAACGGCATCGGGATCGAAGAGCAGTACTTCGAGCGCATCTTCAACCTCTTCCAGCGCCTGCACTCGCGCTCCGAATACCCCGGCACGGGAATTGGCCTGGCGCTGTGCAAGCGGATTGCGGAACAGCATGGAGGCAAGATCACGGTGACATCGACACCGGGCCAGGGTTCCTGCTTCAGCTTTACGCTCCGCCCTCTGGCTCAGAGCTGAGTTCAGCCGCCGCGGAGAAGGATGCAGGACAAGAAACAAATTGGAGACGCACACATGGATATCCCTGCTACGCCGCGGCTGCTTGACATCCTTCTGATTGAGGACAGCCCCACCGACGTGATGATGACCCGTGAAGCGCTGCGGGAAAACCGGATGCTGAATCCGCTGCGCGTGGTCCAGGACGGCGTCGCGGCCATGCAGTTCCTTCGCCGCGATCCGCCTTACACGGACGCGCCCCGGCCGGGGTTGATCCTCCTCGACCTCAACCTTCCCAGGAAAAGCGGGCCGGAGGTGCTCGAGGAGATCAAGAGCGACAAGAACCTTGCCCAGATTCCCGTAGTTGTTCTCACCACCTCGCGCGCCGAGGAAGATGTTGTTAGATCTTACGGGCTTCATGCCAATTGCTTTATCTCCAAGCCGGTGGACTTTTCCCGGTTTGTGGAAACGATTGGCTCGATCAAGGAATTCTGGTTTTGCGTGGTAACCCTGCCGGCTCAATGATGCGGCGTCTCGGAGCTTCGTCTTTCATGGAGCAAGAATGAAGAAGCAGGCAATGCGCATTCTGATCGTCGACGACAGCGACGTCGATCGCATGCTGGTCAAGCACATGCTGACGCAGACTGGTCTCGAATGCGAATTCACGGAGGCGGACGCGGTTCCCTTGGCGCTCGCTGCGTGCGAACGCCAGACCTTCGACGTGGTCCTGACCGACTACAATCTCCCCGGAACCGACGGCCTGGACGGACTAGTGGCCCTGCGCGAACGCAGTCCCGATTGTGCGTTAATCATGCTAAGCGGACGTGGAGATGAGATGGTTGCGACCGAAGCCATGCAGCGCGGCGCATCCGACTATCTGCCCAAGCTCCGCATGACCTCGGAATCGCTCAACCGTTCCCTGCAAAATGCGCTGGAGAAACGGTCCTTGCGCAGGAAACTTCTTGAAAAGCAGGCGGAGCTGGAGACCTTTACCCGGGTGCTGGCGCATGACCTGCGGTCCCCGGCAGCCTCGCTGCAGACATTCGCGACGCGCATCGGCGAATGGCTCGAAGAAGGAAATCTGCCAAAGGCTTTGGAGTATGCCGACTGGATCAACAAGACGGCGGCGCGCATGAACCATCTGATTGACACGCTGCAGAAGTATACCCTGGCCGACGGCACGGTGAAGATGGAAGAGGTGAAGATGGAAGAGGCGCTGCAAGCGAGCCTGGCCAATCTGCGGGAGATGATTGAAACCAAAAACGCCGTTGTAACCGCGGACAAGCTGCCGGCGGTCCTGGGAAATCCTCCCCAACTGATTCAGCTGCTGCAGAATCTGATTGCCAACGGGATCAAGTACTGCGACAAGCCAAATCCAACCATTCAAATCTCCGCCGCGGCTTGCATTGAGGAGGAAACGGGAGACGCTCTGTCTCAATTCGCCCTGAAGGACAATGGCATCGGCGTTTCGGAGGCAGATTCAAAGAAGATATTCGAGCCGTTCTACCGGGCCGGGAACGCACACCAGCGCGACGGCACGGGGTTGGGCCTCGCCACCTGCAAGAAGATTGTCGAGCGCCACGGCGGCCAGATCTGGTGCCAGTCCAAGCTGGGGGAAGGAACGAGCTTTTTCTTTGTCCTGCCGGCTTTTGCAGAGCCCAGGCAGGCTGAGAAACAGTGCGGATGAAAGGCGATCGGCAGGTTTATTGCGGTTCAGAACCCGCATTTCCCAGGCCCAAGAGCCTCGACAGCAACCGATCGGAGATGCGCTGGTCCGGATCGAGCGATAGATCGGTGAGCGATCGGCCAACAAGATGGGCTATCGTAAGGTCCAACTCGCTCAGGAGGGAACTGCTGGCGTCGAGAATGTTGTTCCTCTGGTCGAGGGTCACCAAAGCGGCAGAGGCGATCTCGCATTCTGTGGCGGTCTTCGCCGCGAGGGCTGCCGTGTTGGCATGAAGCTGCTCAACTGCGTCGTGCAGCATCAACAAATACCCCGTCCCATCGCCGGAGTCACTCACCAAGGACACAAGGGAAATGTGAACAAGAAGCAGCCCTCCACCGGAACCTTTGAGAGCCCAGCCGATCTCCTCGACGCGCACATCGCGTTTTGCACGGTACAGGCCGCGAACCGTCTCTTGTAAGTCCCGGCGGAGCCTGATGACATGGCTGAGCTGTTTTCCTCTCACTGCGACGGGCAACATTCCGGTCAGCCTTTCTGCGGCCGCGTTCATAAACTGGATGGTTCCGTCCATGGATACGGTTAGAATTCCCTCGTGTCGAGATGCAACCATTTCCGCCGCTTGCGAGTGCGCGGCGCGGTTCCCGGCCTCCTGTTCAATCCGGTAGAAGGCCAACTCCAACACCGCTTTCAGGTCGGATCGGGAGGTGGGTTTGATCAGATATCCATAGGGCATCTCCGCGGCGGCGCGCCGAATGGTCTCTTCGTCGTTGCAAGAGGTGAGAAAGACAACGGGAATCCGATAGGACTCCTGAAGCAACCGCGCCGTCTGGATTCCATCCAGACAGCCAAGAATGTGAATGTCCATCAACGCCAGATCGGGGAGGTAGATTTCGGAAATCGACATGGCCTCTTCAGCGCTTTCGCCAATCCCCACAACTTCGTACCCCAGTTTCTCCACCTCATACTGCAGGTCCCGCGCGACCATCGAATCGTCTTCAACGATCAGAATCTTCTTTTTCATCTGGCTTCCTCTCCCCACTCGATGTTCGCCCAAGGACGCGCGCATTGATTCTCTTTACCGGTTGAACCAGGACTCTAAAGCCGGCGTATCGGCCACAGAGCACAAAGTACGACGATTGCATCGGCATTGAACTGGCGCGCTCTTGCGGAGTGCAACGAAGAACGCCCGCCTCCCAGCAAGCTCTCGAAGGAGCCCTGCGTGGAAGGAGAATGACGCACCCGAGTCCGGTTGATCGGATTTTTCATCGCAAGCACTCCGGATGTTCTCGCAGAGCCTCGAGAAATCGTCTGTCTGTGACATAGACATGATTGGTCACCCAATCGAAGATGAAATGCATCAGCTCTTCTGCATCCTTCGCGCGTGTGCTGTTCTTGAAGCGGATGGTCATGTCGGCAATTGCCGCTGCGAAGCGGCGGTGCTCTTCAACCTGTTCCTTGAGGCCGGCGTATCCAATCCCCGATAGCAACTGTTCTTCTCGACCGCAATAGTAAGTGACATAGTTCTGCAGGCGATGAAGAGCGATTTCAATCTCTTGCGGATCGACAGCGCCATCGGCTTTTGCGTCCTGAACGGCGTAGTGCAGCTCATTGATGAAGTGAAGGAGCTTCTTGGCGCCTTCGTCTAGTTCCTGGACACCAACGCTCAGATTGTTTGTCCACAAAAGCAACATTGATTCCGCTCCCACCGCTGGTCAATTCCGGCGGATCCTATGACGCGCATGGTTCGTAGATGCCGATTGCGATTTGACAACCTGATGGAACAGTATTCCGCAAAGGAGCGCCTGATCCTATATCGGCAAATCTGGGAAAGAATATGAGGGGACAAACCGCCAACGAGCGATGGAGCGAGGCGAGCAAAAAAACGAGGCGTTCTCCCATCAATCGGTGTCCGAAAACGGATGTCTCGCTTAACGATTCACGTTTTTCTGCCGATGAGTCTGAGATGGAAGTTCTTCAAGGTCCATGAGAAAAGATGAGATTCAGCCAAGGCAGCGCGATGGAGGCCCACAAAAAATGGCAAAGGTTCTGGTGGTCGATGATGACCTGATGTTCGCGCTCGACCTGCAGCATCAAGTCGAGCGGTTGGGGCACGAGGTCGTGGGAACGGCGCGGAACGCGTCGGAGGCGCAGTTGGCCTTCCAGCAGAATCATCCGGATCTGATCTTGATGGACGTAGCCCTCAACGGTCAGATGGATGGGATCGAGACGGTTCATGCCCTGCAAGGCGCCCGCCCGCTTCCCGTGATCTTTATCTCCTCTGCAAACGATGCGCAAACGATCACGCGGGCGGTTCAGGAGGCGCCTTACGCATACCTCCTGAAACCGTTCAAAATCTGGGAACTTTACGAGTCAATAGAACTCGCCCTTCACGATGGCGATCAGGACGCTTGCCGCGAAGATGGCCATCCAAGCACCGCATCCGCAGATGTGGCGGGGGCGGACTCCTCACTCGGGAAGCATGGGATCCCGTTCACACCGGCTAGCGAACCACAACAGGCCGAGATCAAAGTCATCGCGCACAAGCCGAAGGAGTTCTTTGAGCTGTTCCGATGATCCGAGGACCTTACCAACTGAGGGAAAAGTTTCCGCTCTTCGCCGGACCGTTAAGTCAGATGTGGCGCAGCCCCGCAAGTCTCCCCCAGCCACCAGAACACGGCTGCACCTGGACGCATCCGGACGCAGAAAGACATAAAGCCGCGAGAGTGGGATTCATATCACAACGTATCCAGTTGTAAATACAATAGATAAGTTTTTATGTCGAATAAATACACCCAAAAGTACCCCCTTCCAGAATTGGCTCGGGCTTATTTGGGATCGCCCTTAAACTGCCACACTCGCTCGTTTTTGTAGGAATCGAATCAACACTTAAACGTACTTTCAACAACATGCAGGTCAGCGGATGACACCTTAGACCATGCAAAACAGCCTAAATCCGACAAACGGAGCGCGGATAGAGCGCGTTTTTGCAGCTTGAGTGCTCAAGTTCCCCCGCCTAATTCTTGCACTGTTTCTGTTGCAAGAAAGTACCTTTCCTGGGTGGTTCCAGCCCCATCCCGCTGAAAGAAAAAAAATGGACAGAGCGCGTTTAGAGAGCGTGATGATGGCTCTACGTTGTAGGTTTCCCGCTCACGATAGCGCCCGAATGCGCTAATCACTTCCCCATCCGTCGCAAATTAATCACGGACTGTCTTACCCAATGCAGGCACTGAATATCCTGCCGCTCGACAGACTTCCGCGGAACGAACCGCATGTTGGGCCGTGTCACGGCCTCGCAGATCGCCCCATGTCCGCGACTGCGCTGGCCAATTGTTGTCTGCCGTACTTCAGCCCCTCACTATCCAGATGTTTACACTCTGGCTTCGGCCGAGTCGGCATCGGTCCCTGCTGGCAGGTGATCCGGTAAATCGAGGCGCGCCACACCAATCCGGTTGTCCGCCATCCCGTAGTAGACGTCGAAGCGGTCGGGAGCGCCCAGGTCGTCGCGCCGGTCAATGCCGGTGGGAAATACGACATTGGCGACGATCCCCTGACGCTCTTGCGGCACCTCCGGTGTAAGCACCGGCTCCGCGGAACGGTAGCTGATCGTGAGCGGATGCTCCTTGGAGAAGATCATTACTCCCGCCGAATAGCGCAAGCTGTGCACATCCAGGCCAAGCTCCCCGATTTCGCTGACCCCGTGGTAGACGATCAGCCAGCCGTAGCGAGTCAAGACGGGTGGAGTGCCGCCTCCGATCTTAAGCCGTTCCCAGGGCGAGACTGGAGACGCGAGACGATGATGAAAGGTGAACTTGCCGGTGCGAAAGGGCCTATGGTCAAGTGTCATTTGGCAATAAGAAATCCAGATGCTCTCCCGATCGATATCCACTTCACGGGTCGCAGGGCCGCAGGCGGTCTCCTCGGGACGGGTGCCTGGGAAAAGCGGCCGGTGGAGCAAGGCCAACTCCGGCTGCCCGGAAGGATCGGGAATCACTGCGGGGAAGAGGCTGGCATCTTTATCGTCTACGTTGCCGAATTCGATACCCTCCGCCGAGGCAAAAGTAGCTAGCCCCAGCCGTCTCCAGTGGAAGATATCTTCAGATACCGCCAAGGCAATCCGCGGGCCGAGGGGCGACCATGCCGTGTAAGTCATCAGGTATCGCTGCAGAGGCCCCACAAACGTAACGCGAGGATCCTCACAGCCGCCGCTGCCGTCGGGTCGTCGCTCATAATCGGTTTCCGGCTCCAGTGCGATGCCGAGCCTCTCTACGCCTACCGGATCGCCGGCGTCATTGAATAACACTCGTGCGACGCCAATGCGCGAGTAATTCCCTTTCGCGACCAGCCGCGGAAACAGGTACAGCTATCCGTCGGAACCGCGAGCGGCGGCAGGATTCAAGACGCCGTCGACTTCTTGGGGATTGCCCGGGTTCCGGCTCCATGACCATCCCGAGGCGACGGAGCTTGAATTCGATCATTGGTGCTCCTCAGACAATCGCACCTGGCGCCTCAAAGGTTCGCATCTGTTGATCAGGATCTAAACAAGCAATGATCGCCTCGACAATCCTTTGAATCGATTTTCATCTTCCTCGCTTTTGTATTCACTTACACACGGGTCTTCAGGAGATACGGAGGCGGGCAAAGACGGGGATCTTGACCAGGTCCATGACTACGCCAAATGCGAGCGCAGCGCCAAACTCGCCAGCAATGATTGCCATGGGCAATGGCGCCATGGCGATACCCCGTAGCGCGAGCGTTGAAATGATAAGAACGTCGGCCACCGAAGAGAGCACGAGCCAGGCGCTGGGGCGCAATCCCCACAGGTGCTGGCGTCCGCGGATCACATATGTCGTGGCCTGGCCGCCAAACACAATGGCAAGGACGGAGAGGGTTTGGAGAGCTTCGATGCCGAGATGCAGCTCGAATTTGCCGACTGCCAGAATAGCCGCGGAGAAGGCAAGGAAACAGACTCCAAGAATGACGCCTGCGGCAGTGATTCGGCCAATATGCCAGGAATTCGGCATCTTCGACGGTTGCACTCTATCGGTCGTCAGTGACATAGAGAGGAAGTCGCCGGAAATCATCACAATGACCATCAGCATGGGAGTCAGGACCGCGTGCCTGGTCATGACCAGACCGGCTGCCAGCAGGAGCACTTGCACAATCTTTTTCATCACCGAGTTCAGCGTGTAGGTGAGGATGCGCTGAAACGTGATCCGGCCCTCTTTTACCGCGGCCACGATGCCGCCCAATCCGGCTTCAGTCAATACAACACCGGCTGCGGACTTGGCCACATCCGTTGCGGTTGAGACGGCGATGCCGATCTGCGCCTGACGAAGGGCAGGGGCATCATTGGCGCCGTCCCCGCACATCCCGACCGTATGCCCGCTTTTCTGGAATGCCTTGACAAGGTCATACTTGCCTTCCGGCAGGATGCTCGCGAATACCGCGAAATCTTCCGGCTTGACGGCATCGGGGAGCTTTCCGGGTGGGCATACGGCGCCGTTTAGCCCCACCGCGTGAGCGACGATTGCCGCCGTGGCCGGAGCGTCTCCTGTCACCATGACCGTGGCCACGCCGAGAGTATGCAACTCCGAGATGAGAGAACTGGAATCCGATCGCGGAGGGTCGCTGAGGGCGATCATGCCGATAAGCTGAAGGGAAGCCGAGGGCCCCGCGGCAACCGCCAGAACCCTGAAGCCTTGCTTCTCAAGTTCGTCAACGATCGCAGCCGCAGCGGGCGACGGAGCCGTGAGGGCGACGACCGCAGTATAGGCGCCCTTGACGATGCGCTGCGCGCCCCCCGTTGCATCCGTTGCGGTCGCCTCCGATGTCTTCTTGGCTGGGTCGAACGGCACAAACGTCACCAGCTTTGGCAGATCCTGCGCCGGCGCTTTCGAGGCCGCAGAACGAATCGCTGCATCGACAGAGTCCTGACCGCCCTCAGAACTGGCAAGAGCTGCCAACCCCAGAACGTGGGCTTCGTCGAAGCCGGGCAAAGGGCGAACGCTGGTTACGGAAAGCGCATTGAGGGTTAGAGTTCCGGTTTTATCCGAGCACAGGACATCGATCGATGCAGCCTCATCCACTGCCGAGAGGCGTGTGGGCAACACGCCCAGCTTCGCCAAAGAGCGAGCTCCAATCGCAGCGGCAAGGGTGAACGTTGCGGGCAATGCCACGGGGATGGCGGCCAGAATCGACGTGAGCAACAGGGGAACGATCTCGCTCCACGGCATCGCATGGGTATAGGCAAATGCAACCATGGCAAGAATGACGACGCCATTGAAGATCGCCAGGTTGCGTACGATCTTGAGCACTGCTTTCTGCTGCGTGCTCACGACGTGTGCAGTACGAACCAACTCCGCCGTGCGGCCGAATTTGGTGCGAACGCCCGTGGCCGTTACGACCGCCGTTGCTTCACCGCGCCGGACGAGAGCCCCGGCATACGTGTCTACGCCGGGGCCGGCTTCAATGGGCAGGGATTCGCCAGTGAGCATCGACTGGTCGAGTTGAACCGATCCGCCGGTCAGATGCACATCGGCAGCGACCACAGCGCCAAGCGATAGCTTCACCAGGTCGCCACATACCAACTCCGAGGCGGGCACAGTCTTCCATGCGCCATCGCGCTGAACTGAAGCATTGAGGGCGAGCCGTGATTTCAGGGCAGTCAGGGTAGCCTGAGCTCGACTCTCCTGGAAGTAGGCAAGCGCTGCATTGAAGACCAGCAGGGCTGCAATGACCGCAGCCTCGTAGTACTTATGCAGCATAAGCTCAAGCACAATGGAGGCTTCGAGCAACCATGGGACAGGCGCCCAGAACTTGGCCAATGCATTGCGAAGCGGATGAGCGGACGTATCCGGCATTGCATTGGGGCCGTCTTTTTCAAGGCGGGTGCGTGCCTCATCGCTCGTGAGTCCTTTCGAGGGGACGTCCTGGGCCGGCTCTGCCGGTTGACTGGGTGATGCGGGGGGGACAGTGGTCGTTGCACTCATGATGAGCCACCTCTACCGATGGTTTCGCTCCCACCATTCCGAAACGCGTCCGGATGGAATCTTCGCGCCGGTCTCAGGCTTAGCCGAGCGAAGAAGCAGGAGCGGACATTGCACGAGCTTGACGATCTTCTCGGCAATCGACCCGAATACCAACGGATGCCATCCCGAGATGCCATGAGTGGAGATAACGACCATGTCGATATGTTCACGCTCCACCACTTCCATGATGTTCCCAACCACGTCATTTCCAACTTCGACGCTTGAACTTGACTTGACTCCTCTGGTCAAAAGTGCGGCCTGACATTTCGCCAGACGGCGCGCGGCGAAGGTTCTCGCCTCCTGAACAAACTTGCCTTCGGAGACGATGTCAGGAGGAAATGCGGTTCCGGGAACCATGTCGGGGTAAGTTGTGGTGGGAAAGAACGGAATGACATGCACCAAGCAGAGTTCGGCGTGAAAATGCAGCGCAAGATCAGCCGCCATCTCCAAGGCCGCCTGGGATGATGGACTAAAGTCGATGGGCAGCAGGATTTTCGTGGGGATGAAAGGGAAAGCAAGAAATTCCGGCATGGCGGTTTCCTCGACGAGCAGATGCGTGCGACAGAAATCTCATTCTCCTTAATCATTGGGTGCAAGGGCTGTGCTCTTTTGGACAGTTCTTTGCGCCCGAGTGGTGCCGAACAGGCATTTACCGAGCTCGACTGAGATCATCGTCTGGCTGCGGTTTACACCTTTGAATCGCTCTCTGTTTCACTTGCGGCCGACTACGCTTCGCTTCCTGTGCGGGAACCGCTCTCGCATCCATTTGGGATCATGAAAACCTGTCAGGTGTCATGCCCCAACTGTCACCGAGGTGTTTGATCCGCGGGTCCATAGACAGATGTTTTGCCCTGGGAATCCGCATCGGACGGGATGTCAAGGTCATTTCCTGATTCTGTTTCACGCCTTTTGTGACGGATCGGTCATTCCGTGGCTTCATTCTTAGGTTGCCAACTCAAGGACGAAGAAGGGGCTTGAACTCCTCTTCAATCAAGTTCAAATCAGTTTCGCCTCGGAATAGAGCCTGGACTTTGCCTTGGCTGTCGATCAGAAAAGCTAATGGGAGGCCGAGCACTCCTCCATATAATTTTCCAAGTTTGTCATCGCCCATCGCTACGGGGTAGTTTAGCTTTTGCTTTTCGCACATTTTTCGCGCCAGTTCCGGATCGTCGTCCATCGAGATGCCGATGATTTGCAAACCACGCGAGCCGTATTGGGTTTGCCAGGCAACGAAGCGAGGCATTTCAAGCTGGCAGGAAGCACACCATGTGGCCCAAAAATCAAGCAAGACAACTTTGCCCCGATAAATGCGGAGATCCAGTTTTCGATGCTGCAAATCGGTGCGTACGAACTCCGGCGCTTTTTTGTGAAGTAGCGAAGTTGCCGCCACCGGAGCCTGCGCCGTGCTCACCCCAACACAGAGGCACAAAAGCAGCTTCACCGTAGATGAGCGGCGGAGTGTGGGCGGCGCAATCCCTACGGCCTTCGGAGTGGCTGGCGCGCCCCGCCACGATTCCTCGTTAGTAGCCCTGTTCAACCGGATATCCCTTGCCGGCCCAATCGGCGCCAAAATTGTCGGCCAGATAGAGGGCCTTCACATTGGTAAAACCCATGTCGCGCAATTTCGCGAACGCTGGCCCAAGGTTCGGACAGCGATTCCAGGGACAACAGCCGCAATAAAGCACAATGAGCTTTTTACGCGGAAGTGCTTTCACCCGATTCTGCAGTTGCTCGATTCCTGCTGGCTGTGATCCCGGCCCCGCGTATTCCGAACCGGGGATATGCGCCTGGGCGAAGAGCATATGCGAGCCAACTTGCAAGATCAGAGGCTTGTCTTTATTTGTCGTTTGCAGCAGTTGGACCAACGCCTCCGGCTTCAGCAACTGAGCCTCTGGAATGGAAGACGCGCTTCCCGTGGGAACCGGGGTGAACTGCGCTCGGATCTGCGGCAAGAGAGAGAGAAAAGCAAACCCGAGAAGAGCGGCAGTCCCTGACCGCCCAACCAAGCCAATCTTCATGTTGCTCCTCCGAAGCGAGTTTAACCGATAAGGCCAGGCGCTCTTACTTTTCGATAACGGTGCAGTTTGAATTCAGGTGAGCAAGATTGACCATTCTTCATCAAATGCTCTTGCGTAAGATGGTTCTCCTCTGAGCATCCGTCAGATCTGCGCTTGGGGTAATCGGCGATGATTTCCAGGCCGGCAACGGGTCAAACGGTCCCTTCTCCGTGAAACGAAAGAAGAACCCAGTAGTACAGATCCTATTTCCTGCGATTTGTCTTCATTGTATACGATGCACTTTTTGTTGCCTGGGTATACAACTTAATTACGCTGTCTGCATCGATAGACTGTAAGGGCATACCGCAGCGAGGCATTATGCACGCAAGCATAGCATTGAGGGCACTCCAAATTTGCGTAATGGGAATGTGATGCGATTTGCCTGCGACACAGCACCGAGAGATCGCATGAATGTCGGCGCCGATACAGTCGCCTCAGCTGGTGGAGGGTTGCTCAGATGGCAACCAATCGGAATACGACAGCCTCTCAAAGACAAAAGTCAAACTGGCTTCGAGTGGTGCAGGTGCTGCTGGTCGCCACTTTTGTGGTGGCCGTTTATCTGCTCGGTCTAAGCATGGTGCATCACCGTTTCTTTCGAGGCAGCCGTGTTGACCAAAACGGCCATGTCAGGCAATAGCGGCTGCTGATGAGCGTACTTGCCGCGACTGGCTGGTCTTAGAAAATAGTTGAGCAACCTATTTGCGCATTTGTGCCGTCAAAGAGTTTGACGATCCTTCATGGGCCGGCACGGTCATGGGTTGCGTCAGCCGCATGGGTTAGACTTAGATCTGTATCCGGGTGAAAGTGCAACGTTGGAGTGCAACTCGGTCATTCAATCTCTTGGGGATCCTCGCGTCCCTGGGGCTGGCTGTGTGCGTGTTCGCGTGGGGTCTGCAATATAAGCTTTCCCTTTATGCTTCACCTCAGGCAGCTTCTCAAAAGATTTCACAGGCCAAGCTCCTATCCAGAAACGAGCGATCTGGAACAGTGGAAAGCCCCCTAATAGTTAAAACGAAAACCTCCAACAGGGTTAGCTACACCGTTCCTAGCGCCGTCTTCTTTGCTGTGTTGCTGGCCTTCAGCATCTTGAACCCACAAGTGTCAGGCCAGAGGGAAGAGCGCGCGAGCCGTTCGTGGCATCTTCGTCGCGCCGCATCGAATACCTTCTTCGTTCGCCCCCCACCCATCCTCGCCTAGTTGATCCTCCGCAGTTAATCCTGGTACATCCGGCACTGGCCAATTGGCGAGCTGTCGTGTGGAATCTTCTCCACCGGCGAATATGCGATAACCCATTGACCCACAGTCACAAGATGTCATTTACGAGGTGCAATCGAATCATGCGAAAGCAGACCTCCTTGATTCTCGCCATAGGATTGGCGTTTCCGGTGGTGGCCAGTCTAGTTGCCTGTCACACGCCGGATAGCAAATCAGCCGCAGCTGTTCCATCCGCAAAGGTCGCCACAGCGCAGCGGGGCGACATTTCGCATGTGCTGACGCTGGCCGGTCAGTTTCAGCCCTACCAAGTTGTGGATGTGCACCCAAAGGTTAGCGGCTACATGTCGCGCATCAATGTGGATATCGGCGACGTCGTTCATCAGGGCCAGACGCTGGCGGTCCTGGAAGTGCCGGAGTTGAAAGCGGAGTTGCAGCAAACAGTGTTTCAACTCCAGCAGAGCAAAGAAGAGATCGCGCAGGCGCAGCACGAGATCGATCGCGCCGAGGCGGTACACGCGGCTCTGCAAGCTGCGTCAAAACGGCTGAAGCACGCGGCCGAGGGAAGGCCGGGGTTGATTGCGCAACAGGAACTGGACGATGCACAGGCCAAGGATTTGTCGTCGGAGGCACAGGTAAACGCAGCTAAAGCTGCGATGGCGGCGGCGCAGGAACACGCGGGCGCAGCGCAATCGGACTATCAGCGCATCGCGGCGCTGGAAAACTACACCAACGTGACGGCGCCTCTGGACGGGGTTGTGATTTGGCGCTACGCGGACACTGGCGCGCTGATCCAGGGCGGCACCAATTCCAACGACCAGGCGCTTCCCATCGTGCGGTTGTCACAGAGCAATCTTCTCCGGCTGCGCATCCCGGTACCGGAGGACGATGTGAAATACGTCCATGCCGGCGGCCAGTTACAGGTGCGCGTGGATGCGATCGGCCGTTCTTTTACGGGAAAGATCGTGCGCTTTACGCGCGAAGTGAACTTCGAAACCCGGGCCATGGAGACCGAAGTGGATGTAGAGAACAAGGATCTGTCCATCGCGCCTGGGATGTACGCCAACACGCTTTTGCAACTGGGGCACGTGACAAACGTGGTGACGATTCCGGTGGAGGCGCTGGTGCTGAATGGGGAACAGGAAACGGTCTACGTTCTAGATGACAGCAATCGTATTCACATTCGCAACGTCGCCGTGGGTCTGCAGGGTTCGAAGCTCGCCGAGATCACCAGCGGACTCAACCCCGGCGACCGGGTGGTAGTAGGGGGGCAGGATAAGTACCAGGAGAGCGAAGAAGTGAGTCCGCTGCTCACCGCTTCGCCCGCCTCGGAGACCGTACAGGAGACGGGCGGCATGATCGACATGAAGGCCGAAACGAGCGATGGAGGCGCGCACTGATGCCGAAGTTTGCTCTCAGATTCCCCTACTTCATTATCATGCTGTGCCTGCTGGTGTCGCTTGTCGGAGCGGTCAACATCGCTCAGATGCCGGTGGATCTGTTCCCTAAAATCGACATGCCGGTGGTGGTGGTAGCCACGTTCTATAACGGGATGCCTCCAGAGCAGATTGAAGCCGACATAACGAATACGTTCGAGCGCTTTTTTACACTCGGCGCCAATATCGACCACAGCGAGTCACGTTCGTTGACTGGCGTGAGTCTGATCAAGATCTATTTCAAGCCTGGCACCGATCCCAATGCGGCGTTGAGCAACATCGCCAACCTGGCCATGGCCGATCTGCGCCGACTGCCGCCGGGGACGCTGCCCCCGGTGGTGTTGGGCATGGATGCATCGACGCAGCCTGTATGCCTGGTGACGCTGAAGGGTCAGGGACTGAACGAGACCAACCTGAAGGACTTGGCGCAGTTCCAGGTGCGCAACCAGATTTCGAATGTGCAGGGTGCGTCGGTGCCGCAGCCCTACGGAGGAACGTACCGTCAGATTCAGATTTACGTGGATCCGCTGAAGTTGGAAGCGCGTAACCTGAGCCTGAACGACGTGGTGACGTCGGTAAACAGCTCAAACCTGATTTTGCCCGCGGGCGATGTGCGCATCGGCTCCAAGGACTACAACATCTACGCCAACAGCCAGTTTCCCGATGCGAATTCGATGAACCAGATGCCGCTGAAGTCGGTGGGCAACTCGTCGGTGCTTGTGGCCGACATCGGCAAGGCGATCGACTCCGGCGCACTTCAATACAACATCGTGCGCATCGACGGACAGCGTTCGGTTTACGTGCCGGTCTTCAAGCAGGGCGGCGACAGCAACACCATCACCATCGTCAACGGAATGAAGGCCGCGATCAAGCATCTGGTCGATATTCCTGAAACCCTGAAGACAGCAGTGGTATTCGACCAATCCCTTTTCGTCGTATTGGCGATCAAGAATGTTTCGAAGGAAGCGTCCATCGGACTGGTGCTGACCGGTGTGATGATTCTCGTTTTCCTGGGCAGCCCGCGCGCCATGATCGCCGTCGTCCTCTCCGTTCCGCTTTCGATGGTGGTCTGCCTTCTGATCGTCGGTTACACGGGCGGCTCCATCAACACCATGATCATGGGCGGACTGGCGCTGGTATTCTCCAGGCTGATCGATAATGGCGTGATTGTCCTCGAAAATATATTTCGACATATGGAGATGGGTGAATCGCCTGCGGTTGCGGCAGAGGCGGGCGGAGCAGAGGTTTCGATGGCGGTGCTGGCCGCCACTTTCACTACATCCATCGTGTTTTTCCCGGTGACGTTTTTCACGGGTGTGAGCAAATACATCTTCACGCCGATGGCGCTGGGCGTGGTCCTTTCGATCTTCGCATCGTACTTCTTCGCCATGACCGTCGTGCCGCTTTTTTGCGCCAAGTTCATCCGCCTGCACGGCGACGTCGAAGGCAACCAATCTCGGCTGAGCTTCTTCACGCGCTTCGAGACCAGATTCAATGAGAAATTTCAGGGCATGCTGAACTGGTACGAGGGACTTGCGATGCGGGCTATGGAACGGCCCGGCTTTACCGTCGCAGCGATCCTCGGCGGTGTAGTGCTGCTGCTGTTGGTTACGGTTCCCTTCATCGGCCGCGCGTACTTTCCCCGCACTGACCCAGGCCAATTCATCATCGACGTGCGCATGCCAAGCGGCACGCGTCTTGAAGTGAGTAACGACTACATCGCAAAAGTCGAAGGCATCATCCGCAGTGTGGTGCCAGCAAAGGATCTGGATATGATCGTCTCCAACATTGGCGTCTATCCCGATCTCTCGGCCATCTACACCACCAACGCGTCGATGGACACCGCCTTCGTGCAGACCAGCCTGAAGGAGGGCCACAGTACCGGGAGCTACGAGTACATGCGCCGTGTACATGAAAAGCTTGCGCGCGAGATGCCGGAGATATCGACCTATTTCCAGGCCGGCGGTCTGGTCGATTCAGTCATCAATCAGGGGCTGCCGGCTCCCATCGACATTCAGATCAAGTCGCAGGATATGGATGGCTCGTATGCCCTGGCCACGCAACTGGCAGCGAAGATCAAGGCGATGCCCAACGTGAGCAGTGTGTATATCCCGCAAAGCATCGATTATCCCGGCCTGGCGCTGAACATCGACCGCGAGAGAGCCAGCCTGATCGGGCTTTCAGCCAAAGACGTGGTGGACGACGTGATTACGGCGCTCACTTCAGACGGCATGGTGGCGCCCAGTTATTGGATCGATCCGAAGAGCGGTAACAACTACATGGTCACGGTGCAATACGCAAACAGCTGGATCGACAACATGTCGATGGAGGATATGAAGAGCATTCCGCTGCGCGGCGTGCGCCCAGCCGGCTACAACCCGATGCAGGAGGGCGGGCAGTCGGATCCAGCCTCATCGCAGACGCCCGGCAACGGCGATTCGGCGGGCTACGTGCCCTTGGGCGCGGTGGCCGATATCCAGCAGATCAACACGCCCACCGAAGTGGACCACAATCAGATTCGCCGCGTGATCGACATTTATGTGGCCACCAAGAGCGAGGCACTGCAGGGTGTGGGCACGCAAATCGGCCGCCTGCTGGCTGACACGAAGCACGACAAGAACACGGTGATCGATGTGAGGGGGGCTGTGGTGAGCATGAACCAGGCATTCCACGACTTCGGCGTTGGCCTCATCATTGCCATCCTGCTTGTCTACCTGATTCTGATGGCCCAGTTCGCCTCGTTCATCGACCCTTTCATCATCCTGATGGCGATTCCACCGGGGCTGGCTGGCGTGGCCCTCATCCTCCTGGTGACCGGTAGTTCACTGAACATCATGTCGCTGATGGGAGTGATCATGATGGCCGGCATCGTGGTGTCGAACAGCATTCTGATCGTCGAGTTCGCGGGGATTCTTCACCAGCAGGGCATGGGGCTTAAGGCAGCGGTGGTGGAGTCGTGCAAGGTTCGTCTGCGCCCCATTTTGATGACCTCGCTGGCGACGCTGCTGGGCATGATTCCGATGGCCCTGGGGCTGGAGGCGGGTAGCGAACAGTATGCGCCATTGGCGCGGGCCATCATCGGCGGATTGGCGCTATCTGTTGTTGTCACCATGTTCCTGGTTCCAGCGGTGTACCTGGTGATCCATGGACGGGACGAACCCAAGACCGCGGTCGCGGAGGAATAGACATGGCTGAATCCGTAAAAAGGAGATTGATCCCTGCCGCGTGCGCGTTATCGTTACTGGTCTATTTGCCGTGTGCAATGCGCTCGCAACAGACGCAGGCGCCGATAGCACAAATGCCCTCCCTGCAACTGCCGGCTGCACAAGCGCCCACTGGTCCTGTTGCGTCCCTGGGACCGAGACTGACGCTGGCGGATGCAGAGCGTTTGGCGATCGAGCACAACCCAAACATCAGCGTGGCGCGGCTCATTGCGCTAGCGCAGGCCCAGGTGACGCGCGAAGTGCGTTCTGCCGAACTGCCCACGGCACAGGGTGACTTGACCGCTGTGGGCGCGCACGAAAACAGCCGCATCACCGCGGGTCTACTGAACAACCCATCAGTTTACGACCGCGCCGCGGGCGGCTTGACGGTAAGCCAACTGATCACCGACTTTGGGCGCACGCACAACCTGGTGCGGAGCGCGCAATCGAACGCAAAGGTGCAACTCGAAAACGAGCGTGCCACGGAACTCGACATCACGCTGACCGTGGATCAGGCGTTCTATCAGGTGTTGACGAGCCAGGCGGTGCTGAAGGTGGCGGAAGAAACGGTAAATCAGCGCCAGGCGACGGTGGACCAGGTTGGAGCCCTCACCAAGGCGAAGCTGCGGTCGGATCTCGATCTGAGCTTTGCGGATGTGCAACTCTCTCAAGCCAAATTGCTTTTGTTGGACGCCCAGAATGACGCCGCCGACGCCATGGCGAGCCTGAACACCGTGTTGGGCTCCGAACGGGATGAGCAATACACGCTCGTGGATGAGACTAGGGAAAACCCTGAACCGGCGCCCCAGGACGCCGAGGCGTTGCTGCCAAAGGCTTATTCCACGCGTCCCGATCTTGCAGCGCTCAATTACAACTACACCGCTGCCCGCCAGTTCAGCACCGCCGAACGCGATCTATGGATGCCGACCGTTTCGGCGCTAGCCGCTGTGGGCGGTACTCCGGTGCGCGCGGATCAGATTCAATCCTCGTGGTACGGCGCCGCTGGCGCAAACATTAGCATCCCGGTCTTCAATGGATTTCTGTACAACGCCCGCGCACAGGAGGCAAAGCTGCGCGCCAATGCTGCCGGGGAACAAGTGAGGAACTTGCGCGATGTGATTGCGCGCGATTTGCGCACCGCGGTCCTGAATGCGCAGAATGCGTTCCAGCGCATCGGCGTCACGCAGGAAATGCTGAACGAGTCGAACATGGCCCTCGATCTATCAGAGGCACGGTACAAGATCGGCTTGAGCGGGATCGTGGAGCTGACCCAGGCACAACTTGCACAAACGCAGGCAGAGATCGCCTATACCAATGCTCGCTACGCCTATCAAACTGCGCTGGCGGTAGTACGGTTCCAGATGGGCCAGTAGCCTTGTGGAACTTGCCATGGCCTCTTCGGCGTGGTTGGATTCTCCCCTCTACCGGAGCGTATCCATATCTCCGTGAGAGGCGATCGTACTAATCATTCTGATGTTGAGCTCTTTTTCGAGGAGATTGCCACCATGCCAGTGATTGGCGACAGGCCCGAATTGAACCTGAAGACCATTATCTATGCAACAGATTTTTCTCTTTGCTCCAAGAACGCCGGCCTTTACGCTGCGCGCATGGCCGCCTATTTCTCAGCAAAGCTGCTGATAACTCACGCCTTCACGCTGGAACAAGCCGCGTTGGAAGTTGAAGTGGGTGACCGTCGATTAAGCCAGCAGAGACAGAAGTTGACGCATCTTCTATCGAGGGCGGCTGATTTCCTGGGAGCAAGTTCGATCGAGGTCATTCCCACACTTTTGGAAGGAAATCCGGAAGATGTGATTCCAGATCTGGCAGATAAGCATGAGCCGTCCATGATCGTTCTGGGAACGCACGGTGGAGGTCGGCTCGAGCGGGGAATCATTGGCTCGGTCGCGGAGAAAATCCTAAGGTCCACCCGCTGGCCCGCGCTTACCGTTGGACCCCAGATTCCGCCCTTGACTTCACATACGTTCCGCTTCGAGAGAATTCTCTTTGCGACCGACTTTACTGAGGCGGCCGCCGTTGCTGCGACCTATGCGGTTACATTCGCTGAGGCTTTCGCGGCGAAGATTGATGTGCTCAATGTGATTCAGAACGATGCCATTGAACATCCGGATCGATTGCTCGATCTTCAGACCCGCTTCTTCAACGCTCTTGACTCCCTCGTGCCTCAGTCTGCCAGAGAGTTCTGCGATCCGAGAACCTATGTGGCTGTCGGCGGGGCGCACGACAAAATCCTTGAACACATCAGAGAACGATCGATCGAACTCCTGGTGCTCGGTATCCGGAATACTTCGCATATCAGCATGGAGATGAGAACATCTGGGGCCTTTCGGATCATAGTAGATGCTCCTTGCCCGGTCCTGACGATTAGAAGCTGAGAAGTGGATCGCTTTGCCGGAGAATTAGATGGGAAGACGGAAGAACCGTCCGAGTTACGAATACGATTACACCGCTACAACGCTGCTGTTAGCGTTGCTTGGAGGTTCGTGTGCCTTCATTGCCGTGGAGACGACACTTCCAGACGTTATGGATGTGTGGGGTAGCCAGATGAACAAGTTCCCGGGATGGCAATTTCATATGGGATCGGCGTGCAGTGGAATCGTGACATTCCTCACATTCTTGTTCCTTCTGGAATTGCACGAAACAAGGTCACGCATAACAGCGTGGCGATCAAGTGCACCGTGGTTGCCTCTCGTTGGACTCACCTTGTTGGCAACAATCATCCATATCCCCTCCTACATTGTGATCATGGTAGGAACCATCTTTGCCGTATGGGCTTACCTCCAAACTTCCAGCGTGCGTCGCTCGCCCCGCCTTCCGTAAGCCGAAAGCGTGCACGTAATTTTGGCGTTGCTGTTCGCAAAGCACCAAGAGCTTCTTCAAGACGCTATCAATTGTTTGGTATTTGGGATAACTTCTCAGCCTCAGTTGTTGGTAAATCGCCAAGTCACTCATTGACCCGATTGGTACCGTGAACGTTAGAACCCTATCGAAACCGCCTCGGTCGCGGAACCTGCGCCGAATTCCGCCTCAACTTCCGGGGCGGTCCCGATTGGGATCTAACGTTTCCAAGGATTGCTGCATTCGAAGTCTGCCTCGGAGTAAATATCATGCCACCCAAAGCTCCCAAGAGCCACAACGATCAACAAGGGTTGGCTGTCCTGCCGTAAGACTTTCAATCAAAAGCGCTTGTTTCCTATGGATTTCAACAGGGTTCCATAGACGGTCCGATCTGCTTTGGGAGCAGAGGGAGTGCCCAAAATAAGCCAAGCAAAATCAATGGCTTGGGAGAGACACATGTTGAGACTTGTTGAAGCCGGTGTATTTGTAGACTACAAATCCGATTGCATTGCTCACTCTGCCTTTGTTTTCAACTGGTTGTAGGCTGGCTTTGTGATCTGTTCTAACGACAGATGGTGTCGGGCGGCCAGTTGTCGCGCGTGTCACCGTCAGTAAGCGTGAAGCTACGCACGTGTTCCAGATGCGTTGCCGCGAATACCTGAGCAATACCGGCACCGCTGTCGATGCCCACCAGGTCAACCTGATCGATCAACTGTAGTTCTAAAGTTTCAGCGGATCACGGCAGTCTGCGCCTTCATTGAATGGGAAGTGCATGCATCAGCCCACCGTCCAGCCACAGCGCATTCACTCCACGCGGTAGCCCGAGAGAAGCGCCGACGGTGCGCTGGTAGATTTCGCCGTAATTGCCCACCGCGGAGATCACCGTGGCGGCCCAATCCTTATTCGGCAGCCCCAGCGCCTGACTCGTACCCCAATCCACTCCAAGCAACCGCTGCACCACCGGGTCTTCGCTCGTCTTTTGTGCGACCACGTTGGCACGAGTCACGCCGCTCGCCTCGGCCTGGACAAGCGCATGGATCGTCCAGTCGACCAACAGGCCCCATTGCGCGTCGTCGCGCCGGTAAGCCGGAACAACGGGCGAGAGCGTCAACAGTTCCGGTAAAATGCGCGCGTTCGCAAGCTGTCGATATTGCTGACGCAGCGGTGCCAGCCGCGTTACATAGGCACCCACAGCATCGCACCAGTGAGTCGCCATGGCATCGTCCATCTCACCCTCTTCCTGCCACGTCGACACCCGCATCTTCAGCACGCCCGCATTGGCGCGCGCTTCCAGCACGCGATCGTTGTCGGTACCGTCGATCACGCAAAGCTTGCGGCCGACAAGATCTTTTACGTGCATCGCTGGCAGTTCCGGCTGCACCAGAATGCCGAGGCCGTCGTAAAAGACCGGCGGGCCAAAGGCCAGCTTCCATTTCGCGGCCGCTGAAACGCTCGGAGTCACTCCGACCACCAGCTCAACACGCGATTGACTGAGTCCCTCTTCGGCCTCGGCCTCGGAATTATAAGTATGGATGTCGATCTTTGCGCGCGTGCCTAGAACTGCGATACCCACAGCCTTGCAGATCTCGGCATGAAGTGAGCTCAGGTCCCCATGCAGGTCGACCTTGTTCCAGTCTTCTCGCGCCACGACCACACCGCAGTGCAGGACCCCAGCCGCCTCAATTTGCTGCAGCGTAGAACCGGCGGCGATGGTTGGTGTGTCTGCGTCTGCGCTGGCCGCCAGCGCCAATAGTGCTGCTGCCAATAAACCATTCCACTTGGAGTTCATGTTCCTCATCACAATCGGGATAGGGGGAGGCCTGACGGCCTCTCCCCTCCCACACCACCGGACATGCGGGTCCGCATCCGGCGGTTCGAGAAGTTGAGGCTAACCCTGTG
>Ga0224557_1001300_pt1 | contig 24514 bp, 21 predicted proteins | sample 714S31014metaG_FD_180677 | JGI IMG/M metagenome (GOLD analysis project Ga0224557, IMG submission 180677) | Peat soil microbial communities from Stordalen Mire, Sweden - 717 S3 10-14 | ecosystem: Environmental > Terrestrial > Soil > Wetlands > Peat | place: Sweden: Norrbotten County, Stordalen... | reverse complement strand
GCGCAACTTGGAGTTTGGCAGTTATCGCACGGCGTTATTCATGGCTCACCGCATCCGGCACGCGCTCAAAGAAAACGGCTACGCTGACAAGATGGACGGCATAGTAGAAGCGGATGAATGTTTCGTTCCAACTGGAACAAAAGGCGAAGGCCAGCCCGCTCGGAAACTAACGCCAGTTTTTGCGATGGTGCAACGTGGCGGCCCTGTCCGCAGCAAGGTCATGCCGACAGTGAACGGCGCGAACCTGAAGCAAGCCATCCGTGACAATGTGCAAATCTGCTCACAACTCCACACCGATGCAAATTACGCCTATCGCGGTTTGCAGCATGAATACGAACATAAATCAGTAAAGCACATGGCGGGCGAATTCAGCCGCCATGAAGGGGAAAATGTCATTACAACCGCTTCCGTTGAATCGTTTTTCAGCCTGCTAAAGCGCGGCGTGGTTGGAACTTTTCACCATATCAGCGCACAGCATTTGCCGCTGTATCTGGCAGAGTTTGATCATCGGCACAACTGCCGGAAAATGACAGACGGAGAACGCAAGGATTTTGGTTTGACCAAAGCGGTTGGAAAGCGTTTGATTTACCGCGCATGAATAAAGATGCGGTTCTGAAATTCAACCATAGCGTTTTATCAGTTCTGACCTTATTGCAGACAGCTCTGGAGAAAGAGAAAGCATCTGCGGAAAAAGTGGAGTTGCCTGCGGATTGGCCTGCAACACAAGCCATCTTGCGAGGCGTTGCGGAAGATTTAATGATTGCGGCAAGCGTAGATGAGGCCACACGCCTGCTGAAACGGGATCTAAAAGCAGCACTAACAACCGTATTGGTGGCCAGAAAGCTGACGCCGGAGACTGCGCGCAAAGTAATACGGCTCGCACACGCAAAAGCACCTGCCGAATCTTCGATTTTACCCTGTCAGCCTTTGGCCATTTTTCTGATTGAATTATGCAACAGTTTAGAAATTCCAAAACCAACTTGAATAATTTTGACTTCACACCAATTTAACCAAGTCAAACCGCCATGCCAAAACCCAAACCCGCCATCGCCAACGAAGTGCTGAAGTTCTCATTCTCGCCAGATGAAGCGTTGCTCCGTTGCGCTTATACGCGGCTGCCGAAAAGCCGCAAGAAGTCAGTCAAGACCCGCCAATCGTGCCGTTAATCTCCTAACTGTCTGCCTTCAATGCCTTGCAACTATTACGGTTTGTTTTGTGCATAATCCCAGAACGATTCACCTTTTCGGGAAAAGCCCGTAGGGCTGGCATCTTTGTAGCTCTGCGATTCAAGAATGAACAAAGCTCCGTAGGAGCGACATCTTCTGAATACGCCGCCCCGACGGGGCTTGCGGATTTTATTGGTTCTGGTTTCTACAAAGATGTCGCGCCTACGGCGCTGCCGGTGGCCGGCGTTTTGTCTGTCGCCATCATTTCCATGGCCAAAACAAAAATTTCTCGACACGGTTCGGAAATGGGCGTATTCAGCCAACAGTTGAAAAATCCTAGCTTCAAAGGGCCATGTTGTTTTGGCTGTTTTGAATTTCATTGGCAATCCTGTCGCGCATTGGCTTACTCGCCGGGTGTCGCAGCCAAAAAATAACGCCGTCACCGCCGCCAGCCTCCTGTTCGTGATTTTTCTGTGGGGCGGCAACAACGCCGGAACCAAGTGGCTGGTCGCCGCGTGGCCGCCCATCTGGACCGGTGGCATCCGCTTTCTTCTGGCCGGCTGGCTCTTGCTGGCGGTGCTGCGCTTCACTTCGTGGCTTGGTGAATACCGCCCGTTGACCTTCGGCCTGCGCCGGCAGTTGTGGTGGCGTGGCGGGTTGTGTCTGGCGGTATATATTGTCGCCTTCAACTGGGCCTTGCGCCTGACGGCCGCTTCGCACGTGGCGTTGTATCTGGGCGCGTCGCCGGTGTGGACGTTGTTGTGGGAGGAACGGCCGCAGCGGACTTGGGCCAGCGCGCGGCGTTATGGAGCGGCGTTGCTGGCACTGGCCGGTGTGCTGGTGTTGTTCTGTCCGGCGTTGCAAACGGCAAAATTGGACCTGGTCGGCGAGTTTCTTGGGCTGGCCGCGAGCATTTTGTGGGCAACTTTCAGCCATCAAATGCGAATTCTCAGCGCCAGCTTGAGCGGGGCGGAAGTCGCGGCGCACACGATGTGGATGTCGGGGATTGGTCTCATGCCGTTCGGACTGGCTGAGATTTATTTCACGCGCGGCATCCCCATCACCGGCGGGATTCTGGGTGTGCTGGCATTCTGCATCGTGTTCGGCGGGGTGATTGCCTATGCGCTCTGGAACGATGCGCTCCGGCATTGGCGCACGAGCCAGGTGATGCTGTTCAACAATCTCATTCCGTTGAGCACGATGGCCTGGGCGTGGATCTTTTTGCACGAGCCGGTCACGCCCACGTTTTGGACGGCGATGGCTTTGATTGTTGCCGGGGTGGTGCTGGGGCAGGCCAATTGGACGAAAATCTTTGGGGTGCCGGAGGGATTTTAGGCCTTAAATCCTCCTCGTCCTTGTCCTCGTTCTCGTAATCGGGCTAGATTTTTCGATAATTCGAGAAGGAGAAGACCAATTATGGTGCAAGGATGACATCCGCCCTCGCCCCGGCCCTCTTCCCACCCGCCTACGCTGCGCTACGGCGCGGTTCAGTTGTATAGTCGCGTCGAAGCGAAGCGAAGACGGAAGGAGAGGGAGAATCGTTTGCCGCTCTTTTGATAATTTGTACGACTGAGTCGGTCGGAGAGCTCCTCCGCAAAACCAGAAACAAACGAAAGCTATTTCCTCTCTTGGGGGAGAGGATGAAAGGTGAGGGCGGAAGTAAACACTCATTCCACTGAACAAGTCGAGGACGAGGACGAATTTAACTTCGGAATTAAAAACCCTTTGGCATTTCAAATACCACGGTCACCTGCCGGACCGGGTCGCCAGTGGAACGGTCGGTGGGAGTTTTTCGACTGGGCTTGATGTCCACGCTGAAATGTCCGGTCGCGGCGTCGTATCGAACTGATCCAGCCCGTCCGGATTCAACCCGCACCTTGGGCTTTGCCGCGGCAAATCCGTGAAGTGTGACGGCTGCCTCCTTTTCCGCAAAGACAACGGTCACTGCGAGTTTGCCGGGTTCATCGTGGAGCGAGGCAATCCGCTGACGGCCGGTGCCGACAAACTTTTCGTTGTCGCCCAGGAACGCAATGCCGCTTTCGCCAACCGGTGCCACCACGTAGAAAGCAAATGCGCCTTGGACCAAAGGCGCGGAGAAACTTTCATTGGTTTCCAGCCGCCGGCCCGCGCCGGCAAAGTAGTCATAGACATAAACCGGACCCGTCTGGCCCAGTTCGTCAGACGCAAACCGAACTTCGACGGAGTTGGTTTTGGACCGGTTGCAGGCGAAGACATAACTGGTTTTGATTTTGCCCTGCCTTGTATAGGTACTGGCGATCAACGGTGCCGGCTCGTGCCGGGCATCGGCAAGGTAGCTGCGGTCCAGCGGCACGATGGGCGCATCCGGTTTGACAATTACACCGTCGGCGCGGAGGGCTTGGAGAAGATTGGTCCTGGTTTCGGTTCCCATGGCGTCGCCAATGCCGACAGGCCCGGCGGATAGGGTTGCCAGCAGCACGTTGGCGGTTTCGGAGCTTCTAAAAACGTCAGCCCAGGGCCAGATGCCGAGCGACGCGGCGAGGCGGGACGTGTACAGGAAATTGTTCCACTGGTTGGGATTGAACCGGTCGTCGCTGGTGCGGATCGTGGTCAGGTTGGCATACCGGCTGCCTTGCAGGAAGTGGCAGGGATAAGGCATGCAATATTGGAGCGTGATGCCTTGCTCGCGGCAGGCGCGGGCCATGTTGTCGAGAAAGGTTTCGCCGGTGTCCAGATTGCTGCTGAACGCGGGCGAGTACTGGTAGATGCGGTCGAGCCAGTCCTGTTCATAAGTGGCCACGCCCGAAGATTTGAGGTAGGCGGTAATGTCGTTCCACCATTGCGGGTCCACCGCCGCCACGCCGGAAAATTTATAGCGTTGATGATAAGGACTGGCCGGGTCAATCCAACGGGCATGGGTGACCAGCGGCAGGCCGATGGATTGTTGAAAGGCTTGCAGGCCCTGCGGAAAAAGGAAGGGATGCGCCCTGTATTCCAGCGTTCCGCCGTAACGATTCCATTCGCCTTCGGGCAGCTTGCCCGATTTTCTTGCGCCGCCGGGTTTGCCGTCGGCATCGGTGGTGGTTTTGGAATACCACCAACTGTCCAATTGCAGATAGCGGATGGGAATTTGTTCCTGGCGATACCGTTTCACGAGCGACTGGAGCGTGCCGGCGTATCCCTGGTCCAGGTCGTAATTGTAGTAATAATAGGCGCCGTTATCGGTCCAGTAACCCAGATATTTCAGCACGGCATCAGCGTCATTGGCCGGACGTTTGGCCTGTTCCAGTTCGAGGAGCGACCGGCCCCACAAATCCCATGTCTGGTTGATGCCCGGGCCGAAGGCGACCAGGGTTTCCTGGGTGAAACCCGCCGGCAAATCACGAAGGTGGGGATTGAAGCCGCTGGCCACCTGTTGCCGGCCATCACCCACCATGCTGGCAACCATGAAATGGGATGCCGGCGAAATGATGAAGGCATTGGCGTGGTCATCAAACAAGAGCCACGGTGTGCCAGCCTCGCTGGCGGTGAATTGCGGCGGGGCAAAAGTCCGCAAGCCATAACTGAACACATGCAGGGCCGCCGGCATTTTCGTGAAATCGGGAAAGGCGGCCGGCGGTGTTTCGGCCGCCGTTTGGCAGGTCTGTGAAAAAAGCGCCAGCGCCGGTTCATCGTAAAGCCGGATCTGGCCGGTCATGGGGATTCCGTCCGCTTGCCACTCGAAACTGACTTGCTGGTAGGCTCCCACAGCATCGCTGCCGCGGCTGGCAGCCACATTGGCCAGCGGGGCCGGGACGTTGCCGCCAAAAGTCCATGCCAGGCTGCTCGACGCAATTTCGTAAAGACCGTTGGTCGGTTCCAGCCGCACCGACAGACCGCTGCCCGGTGCTGTCAGACTGAGCGCCGATGTTTCCCGGACGGTCATCCCGAGCGCCAACAGGATGGCGGCAGCCAGCCGGGTGGTGCTTTTCGATTTAAATATTCTGACGGGCGGATTCATGGTTGTGAGAGATTATTTTGCCGGAGCAGGCCGCAAAGCGCACGTTTGTTTTCTAGTTTGGCTGGGGCGCATCCGCATACTGCCCCCAAACGACCAAACGAGCCTGCTCGTAGCGCAGGTTTCCAAACCTGCTGTATCGCCGACTTCCAAGTCGGCAAGGCGTTGGGCATTACATAGTTTGCGGGTTTGGAAACCCGCGATACGGCAGACTTGGAAGTCTGCGTTACGGGGGGAGTATCAGGATGCATCCAATCGCACTACGGCAAACTTTTTCTCGTTGCCAGGTATGGCGCTGGCACTAATCTGACAACCAGAGCAGCCCAAAATCTGAAAATCCCATGGATATTAAGAATCTCAACAACCTTACACCTTTCATCACGAAGGACGGCTCGGAAATTCGCGAATTGCTGGCGCATCGCAATTCCGTCATCCGCAATCAAAGCCTGGCCGAGGCGCGCCTGCCCGTTGGCACGAGCACGCAGGAACATTATCACGTGAAAGCCGGGGAGATTTATTACATCACGCACGGCGCGGGACAGATTCGCATCGCCGACGAAACGCGCGACGTGAAAACCGGCGACGCCATCGCCATACCGCCGGGAAGCAAACACAAGCTTTGGAACACCGGCGCCGAACCGTTGCGATTGCTGTGCTGCTGCGCTCCGGCCTACGAGCACGACGACACGGTGATCACTGAAACAACGCCCTGAATTTTAACCACGGATGGACACAGATGAACACGGATAGGGAAAAGATTCAGCCAGGCAAACAAGTATCATAAATACGTGAGGTCTTATGGGTTCGTGGAAGAGCCGTTTTGCCTTGTCTTCATCCGTGTTTATCCGTGTCCGTCCATCCGTGATTGAATTAAATGGACATGTGAATCGTGAATTGACCTGCGCGTCGCCACGCGCTTAACTGTCGCCATGAAATCGCTCATGCCGTTGACACTCGTCATCGCCGGAATGTTGGCGGCCGGTTGCCTGCATCACCGGCCCGCGCCCAGCGCCAAACGCGCCACGCCTGCCCCCGTTGTTCCGCAGTCCATTGTCACGCCCGATAATTCGCTCACGGCCAGAGTCGTTTCATACAATGCCGCCGGACGTTTTGTCGTGCTGGGTTTTCCCGTCGGCCAGATGCCAAAATCGGACCAAAGCTTTTTTCTGTATCGCAATGGCATGAAAGTCGGCGAAGTCAAAATCGACAGCAGCAAACAGTATGACAACTTCATCGTTGCCGATCTCGTCACCGGCGAAGCCCAGGTTGGCGACGAAGTGCGCGATCAATGATGTTACCGGAGGGACTTGGCTCCGCGGTCCCCCGGTGATGGGTTGTTTTGATTAAAGCCGGCAGGGCAGGGGAATCACCGCAAAAGACGCCGTTCAGCGGAATGACTAATTTCTAAACCATAATGACGAAAGAAACCCGGAGGCCGAAGCTCGAATGCGCGCAGGGAAGTCGGTTGGGTGATTTGGTGATTTTAAACATTCTTTAGTCATTCGGATTTAGGAATTAGTGATTTCGGTTCCGGTCCTCCTCACCATCTTTCATCAAACCGACCCACTGCCAATCCCAGTATTGACTTCGGATTTGGATTTAAATTCAGCCTTCCTTCTTTTGTGATTTCTCGGTGAATGCTTTCACCGTCTTGGGGAGCGCGTTCTTCTGGTAAGGCGAATGGAGATTGAAATAAATGCCGCATAACGGCCGTTCGTCGTCGCCCTGACTCAAAATAATCGTCATCTGGTTGTCCAACGCGATGCCGTGACGCAGACCCGCGCCGCGGCTTTCATAGGCCATGATCGCCTTGCCCATCAGCGAAACCAGCGACACTTCAAAATCCTCCGGCGTTTTGTCAAGGCAGACGACGAATTTGTCATAGGTTTTGACGGCGGCGGCAATTTCGCGCTTGAAAGAATCAATGGTCATCAATTCAAGCTAAACCATTTCGCTCAAAATGCAGTAAAATTCAGTGCATGAATTTGCTGTAGTGTCGGCGCTGTGTGCCGGGCGGACAAATCGAGCCGCAGGCTCGACACTACAACCGGATAAGAGAACGTTTGAAATTTAATCCGCCTCCGCGCGCGGTCCGGCTTTTATCCGCGGTCCAAATAACTCCGTGCCGATGCGCACCATCGTCGCGCCTTCTTCAATCGCAATTTCAAAATCGCCACTCATGCCCATGCTCAAATGCGGCAGCGGAGCGCCGAGCACCGCCTCGGCGCGTTCCTTCAACTCGCGCAGCCGGCGAAAATGTGGCCGGGCCTTTTCCGCTTCCGCCGACCACGGCGGCACGGTCATCAAACCGTGAATTTCAATTCGCGTCAGCGCGTTGAGTTCCTTGAGTTCCACCAGCAGTTGTTCCGGCCGGTAACCAAACTTGCTGGCTTCACCGGCGACGTTCACTTCCAGTAGAACCGGCATGGTCCTGGCCGCCTGCTCCGCGCGCTTGTTGATTTCCTGCGCGAGCGACAGGCTGTCCACGCTCTGGATCATTTTGAAAAGCTCGACCGCGTCGCGGCACTTGTTCGACTGCAAATGGCCAATCATGTGCCAGCGCAAATTGCCGGGGCACAGTGGAATTTTTGCCTTCGCTTCCTGAACTTTATTTTCGCCGAACAAAAGCAGGCCGAGCGCCGCCGCCGCCTGCACCACTTCCGGCGGTTGCGTTTTTGTGACCGCCAGCAACGTGACGGAATCCGGGTTGCGCCCGGCGCGCCCGCACGCGGTGCGGATGCGCTGGTGGAGCGTTTCCAAATTTGCGGCTAAATTCATGTGCGCATCGTAAATCGTAAATTGTAAATCGCAAATTCTTTACATGAGCCTGGGAGCGCCGGCGTCTCGCCGGCCAGTCGGGAGCCGAAAATCGAAACTTGCCGGCGAGACGCCGGTCGTCGCGTGGCTATGCCCCGGCAAGCCAGCGATCCCAGGAATTGCGACGGTCATGGACCGCCGCTACAGCTTCCCCAAAACTTCGCGGATTGAATCAAAAACCGCGCGGATTATTTTCTGCAACTGCGCTTTCGTCGTGCAATAGGGCGGCATCAGCACGATGACGTTGCCAACCGGTCGCGTCAGCACGCCGCGCCGCGCCATCGCCTCGCAAACGCGAATGCCCGCGCGTTCCCGCAAATCAAACGGCTCGCGCGACCGCCAGTCCCGGACCAGCTCGATGCCGGCAATCAAACCAACCTGCCGGATGTCGCCGACGTTGGGCAGCGACCAGAGCGCTTGCAATTCATCGTGCAGATTCTTTTCGAGATTTTGCCGCGCGTAAATGGATGTTTTGCCCTGCAAAATGTCCAGGCTCGCCAGCGCCGCTGCTGCGCCGAGTTGATTGGCCGTGTAACTGTGGCCGTGGAAAAAGGTTTTAAAATCCCCGTATTCACCAAGAAAAGCGTCGAATACTTTTTGCGTCGTTAATGTCGCCGCCATCGGCAGATAGCCGCCGGTCAGGCCCTTGGCCAGGCACAGAAAATCCGGTTGAACGCCTTCGTGCTGGCAGGCAAACAGAACAGTTGAGGGTTGAGAGTTGAGTGTTGAGTGAGAGAATCCTGTTCGTCCAAACCCGGTCATTACTTCGTCCGCGATGAGCAGCGCGCCGTGGCCGCGCCCAATTTCTGTCACCTGACGCAGCCAGCCGGGCGGCTGCGGAATCATTCCCGCTGCGCCCTGAATCAATGGCTCAAAGACGAACGCCGCGTAGGGATTTCCCTTTCGCCTTTGCGTCGTGAATTTCTTTTCAACCAGCCCGACGCATTCCCAGCTGCATTTGCGATATTCGCGGGCGTCGGCGCGCTCCGGCTTGGCGCGATTAAACGGACACCGATAGCAATACGGCGACATGACCCTGTCTGTCTTGAACAGCAAACCGGAATAACTTTTATGAAACAAATCAATGTGACCGAGCGAGACCGCGCCGACGGTGTCGCCGTGATAGGCGCCGGCGAGTGACAGGAAGCGTGGTTCGATTCGACGGTGACTCGCGGGCAAGCTGCCCGCGCTCCGGGTGCGCCGGGTGAATTCGTAGGCGAGCTTGAGCGCGACTTCGAGTGCGGTCGAACCATTGTCGGAAAAGAAAACCTTTTCCAATTTGCGATTTGCGATTTGCGATTTACGCGGCGATTTGGCGTATGACTCGTAAATCGTATGTCGTAAATCGCAAATCTCAGGGTTGGTTGCTGTGACAAGTTCCCGGGCCAAAATGGAGGCCGGTTCATTGGCCAAACCGAGCGCCGAGCTGTGCGCGATTTTTTTAAGCTGTCGCTGAATCGCCGCGTTGATCCTGGGGTGATTGTGGCCGTGCAGATTCGTCCAAATCGAAGAATTCGCATCGAGATATTCACGTCCGCGAATGTCGCGCAAAACCGCGCCGTTGCCCGCGACAATGACCACCGGCTCGCGCTTCAGCCAGTCGCGCATCTGCGTGAAGGGATGCCAGACGAACTGATGGTCAAGTTTGGCGAGCTTGTTCATTTGTGATTGTGGATGGACTGCAATGCCGCGACCAGTTCTGAAACGTCGTCTGGCGTGTGAGTCACGGTCAGCGTCACACGCAAACGCGCTTGGCCACGAGCCACGGTCGGATAACGAATTGCCGGAACAAAAATGTCCTGCTCGCGCAACGCGGCGGAAGCGGCAACTGCCCCGGCTTCATCGCCGATTAAAATGGGAATGATCGCGCTTAACGTGGGACAGGCGTCCCGCCTGTCTCCATCTTTTGCAGAGTCAGAGATAGGCAAGATGCCTGTCCTACACTGTTCCACGCGCTCCCACAATGTGCGCCAGCGCCGTTCACCTTCGCTGGATTGAATAAAGCGAACCCCGGCGGTGGCCGCGGCGGCGGCGGCCGGAACGGGCGCGGTGGAAAAAATAAAACTGCGGGCGCGGTTGACGAGGAAATCAATCAACGGACGTGTGCCACAAATGTAACCGCCCGAAGCCCCCACCGCCTTGCCCAGCGTGCCCATCTGGATTTCAATTCGTTCGCTCACGCCGGATTCCTCCGCCAGGCCGCGACGATTTTTCCCGTAAAGCCCGGTCGCATGCGCCTCGTCCACCATCAACCACGCGCCATGTTTTTCCTTGAGGGCGACGATGTCGCGCAATGGCGCGGCGTCGCCGTCCATCGAAAAGACCGACTCCGTAACGATGAGAACACGCTTTCGATGTTGGATGTTGGATGTTGGATGTTGGATGTTTTTTTTAGCCCACTTCAGTATTTTCTCCAAGTCATCCAAATCGTTGTGGGCGAAGACACGAATTTTTGCGCTGCTGAGCCGGGCGGCGTCCACAATGCAGGCGTGAACAAGCTTGTCGAGGATGATGATGTCATTTTTGCCCAGCAGGGCGCAGATGGTTCCGGTGGCGGTGGCATAGCCGGTGGAGAAACTCAGCGCGGCTTCGGTGCCTTTGAAATTGGCGAGGGTTTCTTCAAGTTCGTGGTGCGGTGCGAGCGAACCGCAAATCAGCCGGGACGCGCCGGAACCAGCGCCGAATCTTTCAATGGCCTTGATTGCCGCTTCCTTCAAAATCGGATCGTTGGCGAGACCAAGATAATCGTTCGATGAAAAATTGAGCAGCGTTTTGCTGCCGATTTTGATGCGCGACGATTGCTGCGAATCCACGCGGCGCAGTTCACGATGCAGATTTTGTTGACGCAACGCGGCCAGCCGCCGGTTTAATTCTTCATCAAACGAGTTCACGCCTGAAATTTACGATTTACGATTTACAATTTACGAGCAAAAAGGCCAAAGCATGCGTCAATCGGGCGCACCTTGATACTGCAGAACATCCAGTCGCATCGTTTCGGCAGGAACGCCGGATTTATCCGGCAGGCTGTTAATTGTGCTGGTTCGCTGCCGCATGAATGCGGCGTTCCGCCGCAGTGTCCGGCCGCGTCAATCGTAAATCTGGAATCTGAAATCATTCCGGTGGGATGACCCAATGTCCGTCAATCATGCCGGCGCTCACGTCGCCGGCGTGACCCAGCACGGCTTCACAGATATCACTCGTTTTTGTGCCGGTGGGGATGGCAATCAAATCGGCCAGGGCATTTTCTGAAAGCTCGCCGATTTGCCCGGCCCGGCCAAGCGCGCGTGCGCCGTTGACCGTGGCCATGCGCAGAATTTCCTCTGGCGCGAGCTTTGGGTCGTTGGCTGCCAGCTCGCGCATTTCTTCGAACATGCTCAGTTCGGGGTTCTGTTTCCTGATTTTGCGAACGGTGGCCACGCTGTCCGTGCCGAGGCAGAGGTTGACGCCGGCACGGGCGAGCCGTTTGCGTAGAAACGGCGGATGGCGGAAATAATCATGGCTGCGCGGGCAATGAACAACGTGAACGCGATGTTTGCCGAGCAACGCGGCGTCCCCGCGCGCGAGACAATTGACGTGGATGGCGAGCAGATTTTTGCCAAGCATTTTGTTGCGGGCGAGGTGCTGGACCGGCGAGCCGAGGCCGCAATCGGACATGTCGCGTTCGTTGCGCTGCATCCAGTTGAACATGTCGCCGCGCGCGCGCATGAACATTTCAAATTCCGGCGCGGATTCCGCGACATGAATGCAAAGCGGCCGGCCGCGCTCACGGGCGGCACGCACGCTGAGGCGGAGCAGCTCGGGCACGGTGGAGTAGGGGGCGTGCGGCGAGAGCGAGGCGGAACAGCGCGGGTGCGAAAGTGAATCCATCTTTTCGACAATTTCATGGAGCACTTCTCCCGGATCGCGCCGGGCGCGGATGCCGGTCATTTCAAGAAACGAAAAGACGCGCAACGGCGTGGCGTCCCAAACTTCCGGCAAAAGTTCGGGCACGGTTTCAATGTCCGCGACGGTTGTCGTGCCGGTGCGCGCGAGCATCCGCGCCCCATTCAGCCAGGAACGCGCGTAGTCGGAATAACCCCATCCGGATTTGGCGGAAAGGATGAGCGAAATCCAGTCGGTGAAGGTTTTTGGCGGTGGCAGCATTCCGGCCATGTCGGTATAGTCGAGGTGGCAATGGGCGTTGATGAGGCCGGGAAGCAGAATGACTTCACCGAGATCGGAAAGGTTTCCGTTTGCGTGCGGCCGCAGGTCCGGCCAGGAACCCACCGCGCGAATGCGATTTCCAGAAATGACCACCGCGCCATTTTCAATGGGCGGCTGCGAGACCGGCAAAATCGTGCGGGCGCGTAAAATCATCCCGGTTGAATCGTTCATCGTCAAATCGTCAAACCGGTTAATACGATTTAACGGCCAACGAATCAACGTTCAACGCTTACTCCGCTTCCGCTTCCTGGCGGGTCTGCTTGCTGCGCGCGGCAATCTTGTGTTTGCGGGCCTTCCACTTGTTGTGGCGTTTGCGGATTTGCTGCTCGATTTTTTTGGTGACCTTGTCAATGGCCGCGTAAAGATCGCTTTCGACGTGCTCGGCAAAAAGATCGGGCCCATGCACACTCAGGCGAATGGAGCAGGATAATTGTTTTCCGGCGGCGCGGGTATGATCGAGTTCGAGCGTCACCCGCGCATCAATGGTGCGCGGGTCAAAATGGTCGAGTTTCTCCAGTTGTTTAACGACATGATCCTCAATGGCCTTGGTCAATCTGATGTTGTGCGTCGAAAGAATCAATTTCATGCTTCCAAGATGCAATCGGGGGGCAAAGAAATCCAGTTTTTCCTTGGGTTTTTCACATGCAGCGAAAGTCATGCCACTTTTTGCTTGTGGTCGTTCAAAACCGGATTATCTTGCAATACAAATGGTTCAAGGCTTGCAATTATCAACGCGCCTGACGCAGTCGTTGGTGCTGGCGCCGCAACTCCAGCAATCGCTGGCGTTGTTGCAGGCACCCACCCTCGAACTCAAGGCGCTCGTCGAACAGGAATTGCAGCAAAATCCCGTGCTGGAAGAAATGGCGCCGGAAGAAATCGACCTGCGCGACCAGTCGGAACGCGATTCCGATGAAGTGGCCGAACCGCCCGGTCCCGCCGAACCGACGGAAGAGGTGGTGCTTGATTCCGTGTCGGAAAAAAGTTCGGAAGCACCCGTGGACGATTTTCAGGCGGAATTCGACAAACTCGTGCAACTGGACCAGGAATGGCGCGATCATTTTTCGCAGACCAACATTCCCATCCGCCAGACCGCCGAAGAGGAGGAAAAGCGCCAGTTCATGTTCGACTCGCTCGCGGTGGGGATCTCCTTTGCCCAAATGCTGATGGACCAGGCCCGGGAGACCGACTTGAAGGACGAGCAGCACGGCATCGCGGAATTGATCATTGGCAACATTGACGATTACGGCTACCTCAAGTCAACGTTGGACGAGATGGCGGCGGCAACCAATTTGCCGCCGGAAAAAATCGCCGACGTCCTCAAAGTAATCCAGACCTTCGATCCGCCGGGGGTTGGCGCGCGTGACTTGCGCGAGTGCCTGTTGCTGCAACTCGAACGCGCCGGCCGGACGGAATCGCTCGAATATCGCATCGTGCGCGATTTTATGGACGCGCTGGGCAAGCGGCGCATTCCGGAAATTGCCCGCGGCACCGGCTGCTCCATCGAAGAAGCGCAGGAGGCCATGGGCCGCATCGCGCGTTTGGAACCGCGTCCCGGGCGCGCCTATTTGCCGGACGCAAATCAATACATATTGCCCGAAGTTTTTGTGCAAAAGTCCGGCGACGATTATGTTGTGACGACCAACGACGAGCAAATTCCCCACTTGCGCATCAGCAACATCTACAAGGACCTGATGGCGCAGGGCGGAAATACCGCCGAAGTCAAAAATTACATCCGCGAAAAAATCCGCGCCGGAAAATTTCTAATCAAAAGCCTGCATCAGCGGCAGCAGACGATTTTGAACATCGGCAAGCAAATCGTGAAACGCCAGCGCGAGTTCATGGAAAAGGGCGTCTCGCATCTCAAACCCCTCATCATGGCGCAGGTGGCCGAGACCGTCGGGGTTCACGAAACGACCGTGAGCCGCGCCGTGTCCGGCAAGTACATGCAGACGCCGCAGGGCGTTTTTGAGATGAAATATTTCTTCACCGGCGGGTTGCAGACCGCCAGCGGCGAAAACGTGTCCAACACCAGCGTGAAGGACATGATTGCCGAGATTTTCAAGAATGAAGCTCCGGGCAAGCCATTGTCCGATCATGAGGTGGTGAAAATGCTGAGCGAAAAAGGCATCGTCATCGCCCGCCGCACCGTTGCCAAATACCGCCTGGAACTCAACATCCTCCCGTCCAATTTGCGGAAGGTTTATTGAGTCACCGTTTGCCCGCCGCTTCCAGTTCGGCCTTCGTTTTCGCCTGCAAGTCGTCCAGTTCCGGTCGCAGTTCTTCCTTGGTTTTCCGGCTCATCCGGTCAATGAACAAAATGCCGTTCAAGTGATCCACTTCATGCTGGATGGCGCGCGCGAGCAGGCCGCCGCACCGAAATTCAACCGGCTTGCCTTTTTGGTTCAACGCCTTCACGTCCACCGACTCGGGACGCGTGATTTCCGCGAAAATCTCCGGAAAACTCAAGCAGCCTTCGCCGCCGGACACCGGCTCTCCGCCCGGTTTGATTTCCGGATTGATCAAAACCAGCGGCATGAACTCGTTCACATCGGCGGGCTTGCCGTCCAATTCCAGCCAGGACGGGCGGTCCTTGACCTCACGCACATCAAACACGGCCAGTTGCAGCGCCTTTCCTACCTGCTGTGCCGCCAGCCCGATGCCATGATTTACGTGCATCGTTTCGAACATGTCGGCGACAAGCTTTTTGATCTCCAGCGTGACCTTTTCGATGCGCGCACCTTTTTGCCGGAGCGCAGGATGACCGTATTTGACAACGTCTAAAATCATGGGGAGGTGACAAGTGACATGTGACAGGTGGCAGGATTAAGACTGCCGGCGGGAACGGCTCTCAATGGTTTGAATGGTTTTGCTCAGACCGCGTAAATTTTTAAACGCAGAGAACGCGGAGAAACGCAGAGATTCGCAGAGAATTTCTTCTCCGCGTTTCTCTGCGTCCTTTGCGTGCTCTGCGTTAAAGTGCATTATGCCCGGTTGCGGTCGCGCCGCATCGGGATTTTTGTCACATAATATTGACATCTGTCACTCTGAAGTTACACCGAGGACTTGCAGGATCCGTTCCAACTCCTCGTCGCTGAAAAACGAGATTTCCACCGCGCCCTTGCCCTTCGCATAGCGGAGCTGGACCTTGGTGCCGAACTTTTCGCGCAACCGGTCCTCCAAATTCGCCACGTGCGGATCGGCGCCCGGCGCGGCAACCGTTTCCGGTTTTAGCGCGAGCTTGCGTGAATCACGGCCTTGCAATTTGGCCACCAGACCCTCGGTCTGCCGGACGTTCAACCCCTGCTTGATGACACGTTCGGCGGCGAGGTTTTGCTTTTTCTCATCGGAAAGACCGAGAATGACCTTCGCGTGGCCAACCGAAAGCCTCCCTTCGCGGATAAAATTCTGAATAACCTGAGGCAGTTTCAGCAGGCGCAACGCATTGGCCACCACCGCGCGGCTTTTGCCGACTTTCGCGGCGATTTCCTCCTGCGTGAGTTGAAATTGTCCGGTCAGTTGTTCGTAGCCGTGCGCTTCCTCGATGGCGTTGAGGTTTTCGCGCTGTAAATTTTCGATGAGCGCCAGTTCCAGCACCGCCCGGTCGTCGGCCTGGCGGACGATGATGGGCACTTCGGGCAATTGCAAAAGCTGGGCCGCGCGCCAGCGGCGTTCGCCCGCGATCAATTCAAAAAAACCGCCCCGTTCGCGCACAATGAGCGGTTGGACAATGCCTTGTTCGCGAATCGAATCGGCCAGTTCCCGCAGCGCCTCGGCGGAAAAATCCTTGCGTGGCTGCAGCGGACACGGACGAATCCGGTCCAGCGGCACACGCTGCACGCGCTCGTGCGCGTCGGGCGCGGGCGACAGAACAACGGGTTGTGAAACGGGTGCTGCCGGCGCGGGTGCCGGTTGCGTCAGAACCGGATTGCCGCCCAACAACGCGCCGAGACCGCGTCCCAAAGCAGGTTTCGCCATGCGCGCAGAGTGTCGCAGGGCAGGGGAATTGTCAACGCGAAGCCATCGGAACGCGGGCAGGCAGCCTGCGTCTGTCGCCAGCATCAGAGTGGTGGGAAAAGCCCGTAGGGCTGGCATCTTTGTCGAATAGCAATTTAATAACAGCCAAAGCTCCGTCAGGAGCGACATATTCCGAATATGCCGCCCCGACGGGGCTGATATTTTGTTTGGGTTTTGGTTCTACAAAGGTGCCGTGCCTGACGGCGCTGAAAACCGGCGGAGTGTGGCCGTCCCCGGCCACAGCCACAGCCAGATGACGGCGCATTTTAGCCAGTTCGACAGAGGCCCGCTCTACCACATTGCTGCGCCCGGGGACGGGCGCACTCCGGCTGCTATGGCGACTTTGGACTTTGGACTTCGGGCTTTGGACTTTACCCTGTTCATGTGAGTCACAAGAGCGCCCGCATCGCCGCCCATATCGAGTCCTTCCGTGGACAGGAACTTGACGCGCATTACGCCGGCTATTTCGATTGCTTCAACCGGCAACTTTTTTACGAGGCGCACGAAGTGTTGGAACAATTGTGGCTCAAGGACAAGTACGGGTCCAACGGGGCGTTTTACAAGGGGCTGATTCAACTGGCTGGCGCATTTGTCCATCTGCAAAAAAAACGGCCGCGTCCCGCCGCCGCGCTGTTCAAGCTTGCGCTGGCGAATCTCGAAAAATATCCGCACCGGCATGAGCGATTGAATGTCGCCGCCGGATGCAGTTTGATCCGAAACTGGCTCGGAAGCCTGGAAGCCGCGCGTTTTGAAAAGAACCCGTTTACCAGCGGAAACGCGCCAAAGCTGGCACTGGAGCCACCTTACAATTAAAGTTTGAACATGAACAAAAAGCGCGTCGTGCTGGCAGGCGGCAGCGGGTTCCTGGGTCGGGCGCTCGCAAAGGAATTGCTCCAGCGCGATTACGAAGTCGTCGTTTTGACACGCGAACTGCGCGAACGGGATGAAGACGACGAGGTCAAGGAAGTGGAGTGGGATGGCGAACATATCGGCGAGTGGATAAAATGTCTGGACGGAGCGGAAACCGTGGTGAATCTCGCCGGACGCAACATCAATTGCCGTCACACGCCGGAAAACCTCCGGGAAATTACCGAATCGCGCGTCAACCCGGTGCGCGCCATCGCCGCAGCTATCTGCCACGTCAAACAACCGCCGCGCGTCTGGGTGCAGGCGGGCGCCGTTGGTTTCTACGGCAATTGCGGTGACCAATGGTGCGACGAATCGGCCCCCAACGGCCGGAATTCGCTGGCGGAAGTCTGCCGGCTTTGGGAACAGGCCTGCCACGCTGCCGCCTCACTCCACACCCGCCGCGTGCTGTTTCGGATCGGTCTGGTGCTGGGTCGCGATGGCGGGGCGTTGCCCATCCTGGCCAATCTGACGAGGTGGTTTCTCGGCGGCGCGGCCGGGAATGGCAAACAATACATCAGTTGGATTCATCTCGCGGACCTGACCCAGATGTTCATGCAAGCCATCGAGCCGGAAAATTATTTTGATGGCACCTACAACGCTGTCGCCCCCAATCCGGCAACCAATGCGGAATTCATGCGCACGCTGCGGCGCACCCTTTATCGTCCGTGGTGCCCGCCGGCCCCGGCCTGGGCGGTAAAACTGGGTTCCCGGCTGACGCAAACCGAGCCGTCGCTCGCGCTGGACGGTTGCCGCTGCGCGCCAAAACGTTTTGTTGAAGCCGGTTTCAAATTTCAATTCCCGGACTTGCGCGGCGCGTTGAAAGACATTTGCCGCTGATGGCGGGAGCCGGCCTTGGGAATGCCAGCGTCCCGCCGGCAGGTGGAATTCCTGTAGCGCAGGCTGGCAACCAGCTGTATCGCCGACTGATAGTCGGCAGAATTCGAATCTGTGAAGGTGCAGCGGATTACCAATCCGCGATACGGCAGACTGTCAGTCTGCGCCACTTTGGCATTCCACCGCTGCATCTGGCGTCACACCAGCGCTTCGGCCAGCACTTCCGCCATGTGCTGGGTGCGGACCGGCGTCAGGTGTTGAATTTGATGGCGGCAGCTGGTCCCTGATGCCACCACGATGTTCCCGAACGGCTGGCTCCGGATTACTTGAATGAGCGGTTCCGCGACTTTCACCGAAAGTTTGTATTTCGATTCCAACATTCCGAACGCACCCGCCATGCCGCAACAGCCCGCTTCGAGCATCGTCACCGTCCGCTGCGGCAGCCGGGTGGCCAGTTGGTACATGTAATCTGAATTGGCAAGTGATTTGGCGTGGCAATGCACATGAATCATCATGCGCTCGGGATGGTCGTTAAAAATCAGCGCATTGGGTTCCCGATCCAGCATGTTTTCAATAAATTGCTCGAATAAAAAACAACGGGCGGCAACGCGCTTCGCGTCCGGCAGTTTTAACTCGTGATAATCCTGCGCGAACATCGAGTAACATGACGGTTCGAGAAAAATGATCGGCGTGTTGCTTTTGTCGCTGCTCAACAGCGCGAGATTGTGGCGTCCCAGTTGCGCGGCTTCGTCGAGATTGCCCTGGCTGAAGGCGGCCCGTCCGCAACATTTGCGCGACTTCGGCAGCACGACTTCAAAGCCCGCGGCTTCGAGCACCTTGACGGCGGCCATGCCGACGTGAGGTTCGTAATAGCGCACGAACGTGTCGTCCCAAAGCATGACACGGCCACGATAGGCCGCCCGGAAAGGCGGGCGTTTGGCAAACCAATGATCGAACCGCTCGTGCGCGAAACGCGGCAACAGTCGTTTGGTGGAAATGCCCAGCACGCGGCTCAGAAACGGAGTATTCAAAAATGCATTGGCCACGCGCGGCATCTTGCAGCCCAGCCGGCCCAACTGATCCACCGAACTGAACAGCCGTTCGTGCAGAGTTAGTCCTTGTTTCCGGATGCGCGCGTGCTGTAATTCGGCTTTCAGCAACGTCAGATTTACGTTGGAAGGGCATTCCACGGTGCAGGCTTTGCAGGACAGACAATTGCTCAACGCTATTTCGAGTTCCTCCGAACGGAGGGGGTCGCCATTGATGCCGCGCAGCTCCAGCGCGGCGCGAATTACGTTGGCGTACCCGCGAGTGGACTTGATTTCCTCGCCGGTGGCCATGAACGTGGGACACATGCTCGGCGTCAGCTTGAGGCAGGTGCCGCATCCGTTGCACTGTTCCAGGTTGGCGGTGAACGACCCGTCCTTGGCGGAAAACGCCAGCACCGGTTCAAAAGGCACTTTCAGGGAATAGCCGGCGCCCAGCCGCAGATTTTGATCAATTTTATAGCGGCCATCGGAAATAATTTTACCCGGATTGAACAAATTAAACGGGTCGAAGCACTGCTTGATTTGCCGCATGAGCTGGTAAACTTCTTCGCCCACCTGCGCCTTGAGATACTCAGTGCGCGCAATGCCCACGCCGTGTTCGCCGCACAGCGTGCCTTTGAACTGCAACACGAGCGCGGCCACTTCGTCGGCAATCTTCCGGTATTTTTTCAAATCCTCCGCCTTGTGCAAATCCAGCACCGGCCGCACGTGCAGCAGTCCCGCCGCGGCGTGGCCGTAATAGGAGGCATTCAAGCCGAGCCGCCGCATCAGCTTCTGTAATTCGGCGGCGTAGGCTGGCAGGTCCTTGGGCCGCACGGACGCGTCTTCGATGAAAGTCACGGGTTTGGCGGCGCCCTTGCAACCGGTCAAAAGCGACAGTCCCGCCTTGCGCAGCGACCATACGAGTTCGGCTTCGTCCGGTGTTTCCAAAATGCGGGTGCGCAAACCCAGTTTGCGTTTTTCCAGCAGCGCCAGCCGCTCGTCAACATCCTCGAAAAATTCGACGATTAAAACCGCCTCGCCCGGCTTGGTGTCGAGTTCGAGCAAATCGCGCGCCGCCTGAAACTCGAGCTGGCCGCGGGTCTGGTCCAGCAGCAAACGGTCAATGTGTTCAATCGCCGCCGGTTTCAGATCGAGCAATCCGACCGCCGCCTGCATCGCCTCGGCCACGGACGCAAAGAACAACAATCCCACTCCGCGCTTCTCCGGCAACGGGACGATTTTTAGTTCGGCGGCGATAATGGCGGCGAGCGTGCCTTCGCTGCCGGCGATAATATGAGCCAGATTGCCCGGCTCGCGCATCGACCGGGCCAGCGCGTATCCCGGCCAGCGTTTCAGGAGACCCGGCGGAAAACGCTCGGCAATTTGCAGCTCGTTCAGCGAAGTCAGGCTTTCCAGCAGGTCGCGCTGTTTCGGCAGTGAGTCCTGGCCCGAACCGATTCTCGCCACGCGCCCGTCGCTGGTTAAAATTTCCAGCACGCTGATATGGTCCGCCGTTGTGCCATAAACCGGCGCGTGCGCGCCGGACGAGTCGTTGGCAATCATGCCGCCCAGCGTCGCGCGCGAACTGGTCGCCACATCCGGGCCGAACCAAAATTTGTACGGACGGAGAAAATCATTCAACTGGTCCAGCACGACGCCGGCGCCGACGCGTACGGTACGGCGTTCCAGGTTCAGATCGAAAATATTGCGGTTGTAGCGCGCGAAATCAACGACGACGCCGTCGCCGATGGCTCCGCCCGAAAGACTCGTTCCCGCGCCGCGCGGAATGACCGATACGCCCGCCTGTGCCGCCGCCTGGATGATGGCGCTGGCATCGTGCGCGCTGCCGGGAAACGCCACGGCCAACGGCTCGATTTGGTAAACGGACGCATCCGTGGCGTAGGCTTGACGCGTTACATTGTCAAAAGCGACGTCGCAAACCGCCGCCTTCAACGTGACCAGTTGTTGATTGGGTGTCATATATGACCCGGCCCAAAGCTATCGGCGTAACCGCGCGTTGACAATGCCATTAACTCAAATGTCAGTATAATCAGGCGCAGCTTGACACTGTCCCGGCAAGTTCCTTCAACGATGAATGTTGAGGTGGTGGTCAATTTCCATTCAAACTAAATGCCGTGCCTGGCGTTTGGGCAGGGCGGTTTTGGTTTTGCGCAGCGGAATTACCTTTTCTTCCGTGGACAGAAAATTTTTCAGGAAACTCGGTTTGTCGTGGCGGCCACCGCGCTGGTAATCGCACCACAGCGTTTTGGCAACTTGCCTCGCGTCGAGCTGAAGTTCGCCGGTGAGAAATTCAAAGAGCAGTTCCATCAGGCGCACCAGCGCGATGCCATCGGTGCGGCCCGTGCGCGCGTGCAACCAGTCGCTGAAGCGTAGAAAACCGGCGAAGGGAGAACGTAGGACAGGCATCTTGCCTGTCTCATTCATTTCGGACTTAGATGGAGACAGGCGGGACGCCTGTCCTACGGACCAAATCAGCGGCGCGGTCTCGACGAAGTTGCCGCTGTTGCCGACCAAATCCCAGTAGCGGGCAAACCGGCGCAGCCGCTGCATGGTTGCAAAATCAATCAGCTTGTTCTGCAAAATTTCGCAGGGCGGATGCGGGTTGTAAATCACCTGCCATTCGGCGTCGTGCCGGACAATCGGCGTGCCGCGCAGCCTTTTGAGCATGCCCACCTGGATTTCCTGCGGGCCAAGCGCAATGAGCCGGTCAAAGCCGGCGGCAAAACTTTCCAGCGTTTCACCGGGCAGACCGAGAATCAAATCAGCGTGGATGTGGACGCCGGTTTCGCGGCGGAGGAAAAGGAAATTATCTTCGAGCTTCTCGTAATTCTGCCGGCGGCTGATGCGCTGACTGACTTCCTCGTTGAAGGTCTGGACGCCCATCTCGAATTGCAGCGCGCCGGGCGGGAACTTCGCGATGACTTCGCGCAAGGCTTCCGGCAGCCGGTCGGGAACCATTTCAAAATGGAAGAAATGGCCGGGTTGATAACGTGCGAGGAAAAATTCGAGAATGGTTTTGCTGGCATCCACATCAAGATTGAACGTGCGGTCAACGAACTTGAATTGTTTCACGCCGCGCTCCAGCAACCGCCGCAACTGTTCGAGCAAAGCGGGCAGGGGAACCTGCCGCACCGGAATGTCGAGCGACGACAGGCAAAACTCGCACGTGAACGGGCAGCCGCGCGACGCCTCGACGTAGATGATGCGGTGCGCGATATCGTCGTCGGTGTAGAGGTCGTAGGGCAGGGCGATTTGCGAAAAGTCCGGCAGTTCGGCCAGGATGATTTTGGGCAACGGAGCGCCGGCCTCCGGCACGGCGTGTTTGGAATCACTGGCTTCATCGAGCCGTGCCGGAGGCCGGCGCTCCAACAACACCTGGCACACCTCGGCGAATTTCAAATCGGCCTCGCCAGTAATGACGTGGTCAGCGAGTTGGACAATGGACTGGTTTTCGGTTTCGTAGCTGACTTCCGGGCCGCCGAGGATGATTTTGATGTCGGGCCGGACGCGTTTGATGGCAGCGATGACTTCGGTGGTTTGCTCGACGTTCCAGATGTAAATGCCGAAGCCGATAATTTTGGGGTTTTGCGCGAGGAGGATTTCCGCGATGTCGAGCGGACGCTGGTTGATGTCGAACTCGGCGAGGCACGCGCGCGATTGGAGCGGGCCGAGATTGGCCAGCAGATAGCGCAGGCCAAACGCGGCGTGGATGTATTTCGCGTTGAGCGTGGTTAAAACGATGTCCGCCACGTCTGGCAGTTTAGCAACGAGTGCTATGAGGTGCAATGAAGGAGGCATGGTGGCAATCCTGGGAGCGCCGCCGTCCCGGCGGCACATGTACTATTTCATCACTCACGCATCAAGCCGGCGGGACGCCGGCGCTCCCAGGATGGAACGGGTCGAATTTTCATTCGACCCGGGGTGAATTCGTTGTTAGCCTGCCCACACTATGACACCCGACGATATTTTGCTGGAAGCAGAGGACAGGATGATCAAGACCGAGCAGGTGGTCGTGAATGAATTCACCGGCGTGCGCACCGGCAAGGCGTCCGCCGCGCTGGTCGAGAACATCATCGTGGAGGTTTACGACTCGCAGATGCGCATCCGCGAACTGGCCGGCATCACCACGCCGGAACCGCGGCAACTGGTCATCCAGCCGTGGGACGCGAACTCAACGCACCCGATTGAGAAGGCCATCCAGAAGGCGAACCTGGGACTGAACCCGGCGGTGCAGGGCAAAATCATTCGCATTTCGTTTCCCGAGTTGAGCACGGAACGGCGCCAGGAATTCGTGAAGATCACCAAGAAGATGGCCGAGGACGGGCGCGTGGCTGTCCGTCACGTGCGCCGCGAAGCGATGGAGCAGTTGAAGAAGCACGCGCACGACAGCGGCATCACCGAGGACCAGGAAAAACAGGCGGAAAAGGATTTACAGAAGCTCACCGACGAATACGTCGCCAAGATTGACCAGCACCTTGCCCACAAGGAAAAGGAAATCATGACGGTCTGAGCCGATTTACGAATTGCGATTTACGCGTCTCACACACAATTGCCGTCCACGGCGTAAATCGAAAATGATGTGCGATCCAGCGCCTGCGGCGCGGCATATTTGTAGGAAATCATTCCGCAAGAAATTCAGCTCCGTCAGGAGCGGCATATTCCCGATGTCGCTCCTGACGGAGCTTGTGTTTAATGGGCGACACAACTACAGAGATACCGCGCCGATGGCGCTTAACGGCAAAACCACCGAAAATCAAATTAAATTCTTCTATCGCGCCGGCGCGTTCGTGGTGGCGGGTTCAAAGCGCACCACCGTTTCATCCGGCCGGGCGTAACCGAGTTTTTCACGGGTCAAACGTTCGATGGTTTTCGGGTCGTTCCGCAACGCTTCAATCTCGGTTTTGAGTTGTTTGGATTTTTCCGTTTCCTTCTCGAGTTCCATTTCCAGCCGCAATTTTTCCGCGCGCATCCGTTCGTTTTGATGGATGAGCGGCAGATAACACATCCCGATGAGCAGCAAAAAGGCAAGGACGACCAAACCGACGACCACTTTCGTCAGTTTGCTCCAGATGCCGAGATCCACATTCATCCCGGCGAGTTAAACACGCGCGGCGCGCCGGCGAAAGCGGATTTTACCCGGCGACTTCCTTCCAGGTTTTTAATTTGCCGTCCGCGCCGAAGGTCAGCCGTAAATATTGGGCGGGCACGTAAGTTTCGGTGCGCATGGGCGTGAGCGGGCCGAAATAACAGCCGGGCGGCGCAAAGCAAGGTTCCGGCGCGACAATGATTTGGGCGTGGTGCGTAAGCCAGTCGGCCACAACGGTGCCGTCGGCCAATTTCGCGGATTTGTCGGGCGGGCCCAGTTCCATGATGGCCTGATTTCCATTTTTGGCCATTTTTTTGAGTTGCAACTCATCGCTTAGCCGGAACGATTCAGCTTGAAAGAGTGAACACCGTTTGGCGGGCTTGGGGTGATGAACCAAACACAAGCTTACGAGCCTCGACGGGAGGCGGACCAAACGGTGCGCCTGCCAATTGACACC
>Ga0224557_1001297_pt1 | contig 24543 bp, 23 predicted proteins | sample 714S31014metaG_FD_180677 | JGI IMG/M metagenome (GOLD analysis project Ga0224557, IMG submission 180677) | Peat soil microbial communities from Stordalen Mire, Sweden - 717 S3 10-14 | ecosystem: Environmental > Terrestrial > Soil > Wetlands > Peat | place: Sweden: Norrbotten County, Stordalen... | reverse complement strand
TTCACCGCCCTCCGCCGACGCTCGTTCAACGCTGCAATCGATAACCTGCGCCCGTCAACTCGATCCATACTTCATTGGATGAGGCTGACTGCAAATAGTTTCATTATTTAGGGCCGGATCAGTAATCCCATGAGCTACGAGCAGCCGACATACGAAGAACTTGCAAAAGCTGCGCTTGCGCAGATGATGTGCGACCTCAGCCAGGACTGCTTTTGCGCTGGATGGATTCACAACAACGAATACCGGCTCTGGACGGCACTGACCACAGGACACCGGGCATACGGTGGGGCTGAGATCCCGGAACGCGATGCGAATCGCATGAGGTATTTGCACGAACTTGCCGGCGGATGGTGGATCTGGCCGGAAGGCGAGGACTCCATCCGATTTGTGACCACCGAGGAATGGCTGACGATCTTTGCCAAGAATCATGCGGCCTGACGGCGCGCTCTCTCAATGCCGAGGGTCTTCCGCCCGCTCTGCAATCAGCGCCGGAATCCCATCCACAACCGGATACCCGCGCCCACACGCAACACACACCAGCCGCGCCCCATCCAGCCGCAAGGCACCCAGGCAAGCCGGACAGGCCAACTGATCGAGCACGCTTGCGTCAAACGGGAAATTCTGGCTGGAATCGGCAGGCATCGGGCCCTACTCGATCGTCGTTTCGGCGCTGGTTTCAGGGTCTGCCGCGGCGCGCTTCGGCCTGCTGGCAAACTCCTGTTCGATGCGCGCGTTGGTGCCCGCCTTGGCAAACTCGTAGGCCACGCGAATCCCGTTGAAGATAGCCACGTCGTTCGAGGAGCCGTGGCCGATGATGCACACCCCGCGCACCCCCAGCAGTTGCGCTCCGCCATACTCTCTGTAATCCAGCCGCCGGCGGAAATCGTTGAATGCCCGCCGCGAAAGCAACGCTCCCACCTGCGCGGTCACCGTGCGCGTCAGCGACTCGCGCAGCACATCGCGCACAAAGCGGCCCACTCCCTCGCTGGTCTTCAGCGCCACGTTGCCCACAAAGCCGTCGCAGACAATCACATCCGCCCGGCCGCTGAAGATGTCGCGCCCCTCCACGTTGCCGATGAAGTTGATGGGCAGCGCCTTGAGCAGCGGGAAGGCCTCGCGGGTCAGCTCGTTGCCCTTGGTCTCTTCTTCGCCGATCGACAGCAGACCTACGCGCGGCTGGGAAAGTTTCAGCACCGTCCGGGCATACATCTCGCCCATCACCGCAAACTGTTCCAGGTTCTGCGCCTTGCAGTCCACGTTGGCGCCCACATCCAGCAGCACGCACGGATTTCCTTTGGAACTGGGCATGGGCGTCGCCAGCGCCGGCCGATCCACGCCCGGCAGCGCGCCCAGGACCATCTTGGCAGTGGCCATGGCCGCGCCGGTATTGCCCGCGGTCACAAAACCCGCCGCCTTGCCCTCGCGCACCAGCTTCAGCCCCACGCGGATCGAACTGTCCTTCTTGGTCCGCACCGCGTGCGCCGCCTTCTCCTCCATGCCGATGCGTTCCGAAGCATGGTGGATCACGATGGGCAAATCCTCGTTTTCAAGATGCTCGTCCAGAAGATCGCGCAGCTCCCCCTCCGGCCCAATCAGATGGACCCGCACAGGCAGACTCCGGCAGGCGAGGATCGCCCCCCGAATCTCTGGCTCTGGAGCTTTGTCGGAACCTACGGCGTCAAGCGCTATATCGATGAGCATCGGTGCTCAGTCTACTTGGCTGCTTCCTTGATGTCCAGAACCGCACGGCCCTTGTACGCGCCGCACTTCGGGCAGGCGTGATGAGGCAGCTTCTTCTCGTGACAATTCGGGCACTCGGATACTCCCACAGCCGTCAGAAAGTCGTGGGAGCGGCGATTGGCGGTCCGGCGCGTCGAGTGGCGCCTCTTCGGATTCGGCATGACAACAATTCCTTTCGTATCTGAAGCCCCAACCAACTCCTGGCTGGATCCCGGCCGCCCTCAGGCCTCACGGCCCCTTGACTGCCTTCCGGCATGGGCTTCAACACCCTCAATCTCTGGGGGTTATGTTCAGGACTTGATCCGGCCGCGGAGCCCAGCCAGCGCTTCCCAGCGGGGGTCGCTTGGACCCTCTTCGCAGGAGCACGCCTGACTGTTGCGGTTCTCACCGCAGCGCGGGCAAAGTCCCTTGCAATCCGGCTTGCACAGCGTCCTGACCGGCAGGGACAAAAGCACCTGCTCACGCAGCACATCTTCAAGCAACAGACTGTCCTTTTGATAATACCCGATTTCCGTCTCCGGCGCTGTAATGGACCGTTCCGGAGCCTCCGAATCCGCTCTCGCCGGTCGAAAGATCAGGTCGAAATCGGCCTCCAGCGGAATCTCCACCGGCTCCACGCACCGCGCGCACGGAACCTGGAAATTCCCTTGGAACCGCCCCTTGAGCCGGATGTCGGCCACAATATCCCTGGGTCCGCGATGCTCGTGCAGCACCTCCGCCCGGCCTGAGCTGGCCAAAGGCCCCCGCTGCTCGGCCAGTTCGCCCAGATCCACCGCTCCCGGAGCCAGCTCCAGGTCAAAATCAATCGGCTCCCGCTCCAGCTCGCTTACCTTGAATTCCATGCTATGAGCCTACGGCGCAGCCAGTCCGCCGTCAATGTGCAGCCGAACCAGAAGCCGGACTCCCTCCCGGCGCATGCAGATAATGGCTGGCAAACTCCAAAAACGTTGGCCAGTTCGGCGCCGGCGTGTGCCCCCCGGAGTGCTGCCGGAACCCCAGATCTCCATCGATCAGCGCCGTTTCAATGGGCGGAAACTCCGTCGTCCCCAGGTCCTTCTTGCCCAGCAGCCGGTAGACCGGCCCCGCGCCCACTTCAGCCAGGAACATCCCCCGTGCGTCCGCCCACGCATCTCCTGCCGGGTTGGCATATCCGTCCCCCACGCTGGCTCCAGCGCCGATAAACACCGGCCGCGGCGCGCATAACGCGATCAGCTCGTGGTTATCCACGGGCAGGTCCGCGGCCGTAAGCGGCCCCGCATACTTCAGGAAATTCCCCCCAAACCAGTGGTACAGGCTGGTCGAGGCCACGTTTGGCAGTTGCTCGCCAAAAATGTGCCGGTAGAGCTTCGCGCCGCCCTCACCCGAAGAACTGCTGTACAGTACCGCGAAGCGCGGGTCACACGCCATCGCCACCAGCGCCGTCTTCCCAAACCGCGAGTGGCCCTCGATGCCCACCTGCTTCGCATCCACACTCTTGTCCGTCTCCAGGTAGTCCAGCACACGGCTCGTGCCCCAGGCCCATGCGCGCAGCGTGCCCCAGTCGTCCAGCGTGCGCGGCTGCCCCTTGTTCATCAGGCCAATAATGCCCTCCGTCAGCCCCGCGCCGTCGTCCGCCTGAAAACTGGTCGGAGACAGCACCGCAAAACCCCACCCCCTGCCTAGCACCATGCGCTCCCACGCCTGCCCATAGTCGCCCGCCGCGCCCGAACTCGCGTCGGAAACCGGCCTGGCAAGCGACGCTTTGAACTCGCCGGCAAAGGCCAGTTGCAAAATCACCGGAACCGGCCCGGCCGCATGGGCCGGCGTCGTCAGCGTCGCGTCGATGCTGACCGCAATCCGCGGGTAGGCCGAGTTGTCCACGTGGCCCGCCAGCCGCTTGGTCACCACCGGCACATCGCCGATAGTTTCCTGAGTAATGCCCACCACCTCCCATTTCACCGTGGGCAATTTGGCAGGGGCGCGGCCCAGAATCTCGCTGTCGTAGTCCGCCACGATCTCCGGCCGGCGCTCGGTCCACCAGACCTCAGCCGTTGTCACCCGCTGGCCGTTTTTCAGTACCAACGGGTCGGGCAAATTGGGGTACACATTTGCCTTGGATTCGTCGTAGTTGGCCGCGCGCGGGGAGTTGGCGTCATTCACCGCGCCGGGACGCAGTTCCTTGATGCCCAGCAGCTCCAGCATCCGCTGGTGATCCTGCTCTGCGGTCAAATGCACCGGAGCCGGAGCCGCCGCACCCGACTGTGCCGCCCCACTACCCACCGCAGCCGCGCCGGGCGCATGCAGAAACCGGCTCGCAAACGTCAGGAACGTCGGCCAGTTCGGCCCCGGCGTGTGCCCGCCCGAATGCTGGCGAAAGGCCAGGTCCCCATCGATCAGCGCCGTCTCCATGGGCGGAAACTCCTCGGTCCCCATATCCTTCTTGCCCAGCAGCTTGTACACCGGCCCTGCGCCCGCGGCGGCCAGGAACATTCCCTTGGCATCCACCCGTCCGTCGCCGTCCGTAGCCCCGCCACTGATGAAGACCGGCCGCGGCGCGCACAGTGCGATCAGTTCATGCGCGTCCACCGGCAGGTCGCCCACCGTCAGCGGCCCCGCGTACTTCAGGAAGTTCCCGGCCATCCAGTGGTACTCCTGGGTTCCCGCCACGTTGCCCACCTGCTCGCCAAAGATGTGCCGGTAGAGCTTCGCGCCGCCCTCCCCGGAGGAGCTGACGTAGGCAATCGCCAGCCGCGGCTCAAAAGCCATCGTCACCAGCGTCGCCTTCCCGTACCGCGAATGCCCCTCCAACCCCACCTGCTTCGCATCCACGGATTTGTCTTTCTCAAAGTAGTCCAGCGCCCGGCTCGCGCCCCAGGCCCATGCGCGCAGCGTGCCCCAGTCGTCCACCTTGCGCGGCTGCCCCTTGTTCATCAATCCAATAATGCCCTCGGTCAGCCCGGCTCCGTTGTCCGCCTGGTAGCTGGTCGGAACCAGCTCCGCATAGCCCCACCCACGCGCCAGCACCTGCTGCTGCCATGTAGGTCCGTCGCCGGGCTTGGGAGCAAACTGCGGAAACCGTTTGGCCATCTGCGCCATGAACTCCCGGCTGAATCCGAACTCCATGATCACCGGAACCGGCCCTTGAGCGTTGGCCGGTGTGCTCAGCGTCAGATCAATGTCCACCTTGATCTGTGGATCGATCGAATTGTCCACATGCCCGAGCAGCTTCTTGGTCACCACCGGCACATTCCCGTTCTTTTCCTGGGTGGTGCTCACCACCTCCCACGTCACCTTGGGCAGATTCGCCGGAAGCCGCCCGTAGATCTCCCGGTCGAAGTCCTCCACAATCTCCGGACGCCGTTTTGTCCACCACACCTTCGCCGAGGTCACGCGCTTGCCATTTTTCAGCACCAGCGGATCGGGCAGGTTGGGATAAATGTCCGCTTTCGTCTCGTCGTAGTTGGCCGCATGGGGCGACTTCGCGTCCCCGTCCACCCCGCGCCGCAACTCCTTGATCCCCAGCAGGTCCATCATCCGCCGATGATCCTTCTCCGACGCCGCCTGGATGGCCAACATCTCCGGCGTGGGCGTGACCCGAGCCGGAACCGAGGGAGTCGCCGCCGGAGCGGCCTGTTGAGCAGCGGCAGGCGCCGTCGCAGGCGCCATCTGCGCCATCAGCCGGCAAAGAGCCGGGCAAACAAGAACCACCAGCGCCAACGCCGCAAACCTGTACAGCACATTCATTCGCAATCCGCACATGGGCAACCTCATTTCCGGCACGCTCTCCGCAGGGAGATCTGGGCGGTCCCAAGAATATCGATTTACTGTGATTTGAACAAGCAAGAACGCGCGCACGGATGCGTCCCTGCGGCTCCGGCGCCCTACCGGTCTCTCGCTGCTGCCGATCCAAACGAAAGTACTCAAGTCCGGCCGTTTCCCGCCGATGAAGTCCACGAACCGCTTAAGAAAGGGCTCCTCGCATGTCCATGCTCCGCAATCTTCCCATCTCCCGCAAGTTCAACGTCGCCTTCGGCATTGTTTGCGGCCTCTGCATCCTGCTAGGCGCCTACACTTTCGTGATGTTTCGCGACATTTCCGCAAAAAGCGCGGATGTGAGTGGAAACCATCTTCCCGCCTTGATTCTCATTGGGGGCATCCGCAACAGCGTCGATGTCGAACGGCGTGAGGTTCTCGAGCTGATGCTGTGTCAGAGGCCGGCCTGCACGGCGGACCACACCGCGAAACGCCAGAAAGCCATCGCCGATTACCGGGATGCGTTGAAAGAGATGGAGCCTCTGATCATCCCTGAAGAGCACGATCAATACCTGAAGTTTGTGGCGGCAATCAAGCTGTATCAGGATGCGAGCGATCGCGGCATAAGTCTGCTGGCCGCCGGGAAGACCGGGGATGCGTTGGACCTTCTCTCGTCGGACGCCGTGACGGCGCCGCTGGGAGAGGCTCTCACGGCCGCGGACAATGGATTTCAAATCCACGCGAAGATCGGCGGAGCGCACGCCGTAGCTGCCACCGGCGCCAGCGCCAGCGCCACCTGGATCAACGCCGGGGTTACCCTCCTGATCGTCCTGCTCTGCGCACTGACCGGGACCATGCTCACCCGCCTGATTGTCCCACCTCTGCAAGCCGCCACGGCCGCCCTCGAACGCGTGGCGGAGAAAGACCTGACGGTATACATGGACGAGTCCGGCGCCGATGAAATCGGCCGCCTCGCGACCGCCCTCAACACCAGTGTCGCCTCCATGCGCAACGTCCTGCAATCGGTGGCCCACGCGGCCGATACCCTCTCCGCCGCCACCACCGAGATCAGCGCCCGCTCCGTCCAGAGCGCCGGCAACGCTCACACCCAGTCCAGCAAGACCAACCAGATTGCCGCCGCCGCCCAGGAGATGACCGCCACCATCGGCGAGATCAGCCACAATGCCGAAAACGCCGCCAGCGCCAGCCGCGAGTCGGCCGAGACCGCCAATCAGGGCGGCGCCGTCATGCAGGACGCGGCCACCACCATGGAAAAAATCGCCGCCGCCACCAGTTCCGTCTCCGATAAGATGACCTCCCTCGCCCATCGCTCCGAGGAGATCGGCAAGGTGGTCAACGTGATTCAGGAGATCAGCGAGCAAACCAACTTGCTGGCTCTGAATGCGGCCATCGAAGCCGCCCGCGCCGGCGAACACGGCCGCGGTTTTGCCGTGGTCGCCGGCGAGGTCCGCCGCCTCGCCGAGCGCACCAAGGGCGCCACCGAGGAGATCGCCGGAACCATCCGCAGCATCCAGGAAGAGACCCGCGAAACCCTCCAGGTCATGCAGGAAAGCCGCACCGCCGTCGAATCCGGCATGGACGAAACCGCCCGCGCCCGCACCAGCCTCGAGGCCATCATCGAATCCTCCAAACAAGTCGAGCACCAGATTCACCTCATCGCCACCGCCGCCACCGAGCAGACCGCCGCCTCCGGCGAAATCTCCGAGTCCGCCGGCCAAATCTCCCAACTCTCCGTCGAAACCGCCCAGGGCGCCGAGGAAGCCGTCGAAGCACTCAAGAACCTCGCCTCCCTGGCCGGCGACCTGGACGGCATGATCCGTCAATTCTGCCTGGAAGGGGGGAGTCAGTCCGGCGGAACATTTGGCGGCAAGAGCCAGCCCGCGTTCCAGCCCAATTTGCGACCCGCCCACTCGTAGCTCGCATTATCGGTTTCCCCAAGATGGCGGCAGCCGGGCCCCAGATCTGCTCCCAGCGACCACAATCCGTCGCTGGGAACCCCGGTCTGCCGCCGCCCTCTCATTCCCCCGCCTCAACCATCGTCCTTTTCTCCGCATTCAAACCACCCCGTCCTCTCCAGCCGCTGCGCGCTGTGGTAGCCTCCGGTTGAGGACCATCGCCGCTTCCCGGTAGCTCGCGCCGCATCCAACCCTTACAGCGGTTCTCCAATTGCTCTACCCCGGAAGCACGACTGCTGAGTGGTTTTCTCCGGCCGCGGCCCCAGCGATAGGTCCTTGTCGATGGGGTGGGAGTAAAAGCCACCTTGCACAGAGTTGGCAAGGGCACGTGAATTGGAGAACCGCTCTAGAACTGCCTCGGGGAGAGACTCTCGCATGAGCGCCGTCAAGTATGACCTGATCGTCATCGGTTCCGGGCCGTCAGGCCAGCGCGCCGCCGTGGCCGCTTCAAAAATGAAGAAGCGCGTGGCCGTGGTTGAGGCTCGTTCCGTCGTCGGCGGCGTCTGCATCAACACCGGAACCATCCCCTCCAAAACCATGCGCGAAGCCGTACTGCACCTCTCCGGCTACAACTACCGCTCCCTCTACGGCATGAACTACAAGGTCAAGGAAAAGATCACCATGGCCGATCTGGCGTTTCGCGTGCAGGCGGTCGTCAAAACCGAGGTGGACGTCACCGAGGCCCAGCTCTCGCGCAACAGCATCGACGTCGTCCACGGCGTCGCCCGCTTTGTCGACCCCCACCAGGTCCGCGTCGAGGGCCCCCAGGGCGACTCCACTCTCGAAGCCGACCGCATCATTCTCGCCGTCGGCACCAAACCCGCCGACTCGGCCAAAGTCCCCATCAACGGCCGCACCATCGTCAACAGCGACCAGATCCTCGACCTTCCCGAACTGCCCCGCTCGCTCATCGTCGTCGGCGGCGGCGTCATCGGCGTCGAATACGGCTGCATGTTCGCCGTCCTCGGCGTTCGCGTCACCCTCATCGAAAAGCGCGACCGACTCCTCGAGTTCGCCGACCGCGAGATCATCGAGGCCCTCAGCTACCACCTCCGCGACGCCCGCGTCACCCTCCGCCTCGGCGAAGAGGTGGCCAGCGTCGAACAACTCCCCGACTCCACCGTGGTTGCCAATCTCGAAAGCAAGAAGCGGGTCTCCGGCGACGCCCTGCTCTACGCCGTCGGCCGTCAGGGCGCCATCGACGAACTCAACCTCGCCGCCGCCGGCCTCGAAGCCGACAATCGCGGCCGCATCCCCGTCGACGAGAACTACCAGACCAAGGTCGACCACATCTTCGCCGTTGGCGACGTAGTCGGCTTTCCCTCCCTGGCCTCGGTCTCCATGGAGCAGGGCCGCATCGCCGCCGCCCGCGCCTTCAACGACTGCCGCACCTCCTCCAACCCCAGCTTCTATCCCTACGGCATCTACACCATCCCCGAGATCAGCTTCATCGGCAAGACCGAGGAGCAGTTGACCGACGAGGATGTGCCCTACGAGGTGGGACTGGCTTACTATCGCGAGACCGCCCGCGGCCAGATTCGCGGCGACACCACCGGCCGCCTCAAGCTCGTCTTCCACCGCGACACCCGCAAGGTGCTCGGCGTACACATCATCGGCGAGGGCGCCGCCGAACTGGTACACATCGGCCAGGCGGTCATGATCCTGGGCGGCACTATCGACTACTTCATCGACACCGTCTTCAACTATCCCACCCTCGCCGAGTGCTACAAGGCCGCCGCCTTCAACGGCCTCGGCCGCCTCGGCCGCTACCAGGCGGGGTAAGGCAGAGCGCGCACTATTCCCTATCAGCCACCATTGGGAACGGCTCTATGAATTAGGAGGACTAATCGTATGAAGCTTGTTCTTTTCGGCATCCTCGGCCTGCTTATTCAGGGAGGCGGGTTAGCAACCTTCATCGTCGTATCCCGCATGAGTATCGCTGATGAGGGAAAACCAGCAATTATCGCTGTGACAGGCCTTGCGGTTTGTGCTTTGCTATGGGAGGGAGTCAGGAGATCGAGCGGAGTTCTTTCGGTGTGCATGATGCCAGCCCTACTCGCACTTGGTTATTGGGTCGCCTTCCATCTTGTTGGTCTTCTTGGCTTCCCAGGCTTGTTGAGTGATGCTAGGGAAGGCTCAATCGATTACCTTTTGTCTGTGCTACAAGGCATGGGCTTCTTATTCATCCTCTACGGCATGGCCACAGCGCTGCTCTTTGCGCTAATTAGAGGATTTCGCAGAATCCGGCTGCACTCAGAATGGAGGGCGCAATGACCACCGCCATCGGCGTCGTAATGACCGAACATATCGTAGCCGGAAGGCTCCAGGACCAGCGCCTCACCGGTGAGATCCTCCGCCATCCCGAAAATGCAGACGAGCTGGATGCGTTCTTGGCCATCCCCGGCAGTGAACTGGTGGAGCTTTTGGCCACGCAGATCGCCGCCCTGGCCGCCAGCGAGCCCGTCCCGGTGGACGCCATCGGGGTCGCCGTTCCCGGCATCATCCGTGCTGGCGTGGTTGAGGACTCGCCCAACCTCTCCCAAATCAAAGGAATGCGCCTCGCCAGCGACCTGACCAAGGTTCTCGCCGCTCGTGGCATCATGGCTCCCGTGCATGTGGCTAACGCCGCCGACGCCATCGCCGCCGGCGTAGCCGCCACCCGAGGCCAGCTCAACAAGCTTACCCGCGTCTGGACCATCGGCAACGGCATCGGCTATGGCCGCTGGCCCTATATCGACGGTGTCTGGGAGGGCGGCCACGTCACCGTCACGCTTGACCCCAAAGAACGCTTCTGCGGCTGCGGCGGCATTGGCCATCTCGAAGGCATCATGGGCTACCGCGCCATGCGCCTGCGCTTCCTCGACCTCGAACCCGAAGAAGTCTTCGCCAACGCCCGCCAGGGGGACCAGCGATGCCGCGAGTTTGTCGATCTCTGGCATCGCGCTCTGGCCGCCGCCACGGCCTCCTTCATCCACCTCGCCGGCCCCGGCCGTTTCTACTTCACCGGCCACAACGTCGGCTTCCTCGATCTCTCCATCCTTCGCCCTCACATCGAATCCATGGTCAAGATGAGCTCCCTGCAAAGCTTCTCGCTCGAAATCCTTCCCGAAGACGACCAAACCGCCCTCCTCGGCGCCGGCGTCTCCGCGGTGCGCGCGTTAGCCTCGTAAGGGCCGGGCTGCCAGGTCGAGGGTCTCAACAACCGGATTCGCGCGCTAACCGGACGTTCCAACCGCTTCCGAACGCACGAATCCGTGGCAATGGACCTCTATCAGGTCAGGACGGCTCCTAATACACTAATCGACCCACGAGGTCTGCCGAGGACGCCGTATTATGTGTGTGAAGAAGATGAGCGTTCGATTCTATCGACCACAGGAAATGTCATGAAACGGCTTCTTGTTCACGCAACGTGGACCATGGCTCTCAGCCTGGGTTTGGAATGCCTGACCGGCTGTGGCGGTTCGTCGAGCAGCGCGCCACCACCCCCTCCTCCAACCACCTATGTCCTTACGGTCGACTCTACCAATCCCGCCAGCGGCGTGGCCATCACTGTCTCTCCGGCCGATAACAACAGCGCCGGGAACGGCACGTCGAGCTTCACGCGGACGTATAACTCCGGCACAACCGTGACGCTTACCGCGCCGGCCACTTCGGGCAGCAATACCTTTTCCTCGTGGACCGGCTGCACCTCGGCCAGCACCGTCACCTGCACGGTATCGATGACCGCCAATACTACGGTCACGGCCAACTACGCCACGCCGCCGCCGGTTACCTACGTGCTCACCGTCGATTCCACCGATCCCGCCAGCGGCGTGACGATCACCGTCACCTACCCCCCAACTGCCCTGTCAACCCAGGGCACGACGAGTTTTGCCGTGAGCGGCGTAGCCGGCTCGACCTATGGACTCACGGCGCCGTCAACCGCGAGCGGCAACAATTTTTCTTCCTGGAGCGGATGCACCACATCCAGCACGACTACCTGCAACGTGACGCTCAATGCCAATATGACCGTGACGGCTAATTATGCGGCTCCGGTATTGATCGTGCCGACGGTCACGGTAACGCCGGCCTCTTCGAGCATCACCACCTTGCAGCCGCTGGAGGTGACGGTGGGAGTGAGCGGAGGCAGCGGCAACCCGACGCCCACCGGCACGGTTACGCTAACCAGCGGGACCTACACCTCGGCGGCGACGACGCTGGTGACGGGCAGCGCGCCGATCGATATTCCCGCCGGCTCGCTGGCTGCGGGAAGCGATACTCTGTCGGCAAGTTATACGCCCGATTCGGCCAGCTCATCGACTTACAAGACCGCTACGGGCACATCTTCGGCGGTTACGGTCACCCTGCAAACTTCGATCGCGGTGGACCAGTCCAGTTCCGGCCCGCCCGTGACCGACCAGCTTCTCGGTATGAATCTGGCCGCCTGGTTCGACGTCGTGGGCAATGCGACGGCTGTCAATGACGCGTTCGCGCAGGCGGGCATCCAGGCCATTCGCTGGCCGGGTGGCTCATGGTCTGACGAATATCACTGGCAGACGCCCAACAGCTCGTCCAATCCCAATCTGCCTTTCATGTGCGAGAACAACTCAAGCGGGGTTCCAAACGGAAGCACCACTTGGGGCGGCTACAGCACCTTCGGGCAGTTCGTCACCAGCATCGTGCAGGGCGGAAACTACGACCTTGCCCTCACCGCCGACTACGGCACCGACCCTGCTTGCACCGGCCCCGGCGATCCCACCGAAGCCGAGGCATGGGTCGCCGCTGCCGTGACCGATGGCATCCACGTCAGCCACGTGACCGTCGGCAATGAGGAGTACGGCACCTGGGAGACCGACCTCCATACCGCGCCGCACGATCCGACCACCTACGCCAACGCAACCGTCACCGGCTACTATCCCGATATCAAGGCGGCCAGCCCGAACACGCTCGTCGGCGTGGACGTGGAGCCCGACTATGCTCCCTGGGATCAGGACGTCATGTCCGGCGCCAAAGGCTCCTACGACTTCGTGGAATACCACTATTATCCGGAGACGCCGGGAGAGGAAAGCGATAGCTTCCTGGTGAATCAGGCGGCGCAGAATCTGACCGCCAACCTCAACACCATCAAGTCGGAACTGGTCAAGTGGGGAACCCCGGATACGCCCATTTACGTGGGCGAAATCGGGGGGCCTTACAGCAATCCGGGCAAGCAGAGCTGGTCGATTACCCAGGGCTTGTATGCCGGTCAGGTGCTAGGCGAAATGATGAACGATGGAGTCTCGCGCCTGACCTGGTGGATTGGCTTCGGCAATTGCAACGGCGCAAGCGGAAATGATAGTTCTTCGCTCTATGGGTGGCAGGATTTCGGGGCCTACAATGTCTTCTCCGATGGACCTTCCGATACCACCTGTCCGGGCGCGGGTCCCATCGGTACCATGTCTCCCACGGCGCGCGCCTTTCAGCTCTTCAGCAACGTAGCCGTCACCGGCGAAAACGTGCTCACCGCGACCGTGGCCGGCGACACGACCGATGTGGTTGCCTATGCGGCAACCCATAGCGGTGGTACGGCCCTGGTGCTCTTCAACCGCAACGAAACCGCCAGCGAGCCGGTTACGGTCACGCTTTCGGGGCAAACCAGCGCTACAACCGTTACCGTCGAGACCTACGACAAGGCCATCTACGACCTCTCGGGTTCGCCCACGGGGGTTTTCCCGGACCCGGCAGGGACCAGCACCTGGGCTCCGCCCACCACCACCAGTCTCGGCGCGCAGAGCCTGCCGCTGACTCTCACTCTCACCCCCTGGAGCATGAACGTGGTCATTATCCACTAACTGAGGCGGCCAGGACGACATCGCCGTGCTCACCTTCACCCGCCTCGCCGCCGGCGAAGAATTCACAGCCCTGCACACCACCCCGGCCCTCAACCCCGCCTGGGCGCTCAACGCCTCTATCAGATCGCGTTTTCGACCTTGAGGCCTTGCACCCGCCCGAATTCCCGCGTGTTGCTGGTCACGGGTCGCCGGGCCATGGATATTTTGAGTTCACAAGTGGGGTTTCGGCCTGCCCTGTTTGGCGATGAAGCCCTGTTCGACATTTGAAGGCGCCATCCGAGCTGTGCTCGAACCGTTCTCGCAGGATGAAGTTCGCGAGGAAGAGATTCTTGCACGCGCAGCGATCTTCGGCAGTCCGACTTGACGGAAGGGCGCGCGTAGCGTCTCGATGTGCCGATCAGGGCATTCTCGACTTCAGCTTGATCATCTCGCCATCCACAGCAAACCTGCCGTATCCGTGGTGGTGAATGGTCTTCGGATTCTTTTGCGTTGGGTCGATCTAGGCTTTGAGGACCTCCAGAACGAAGAGATTGAACTTGTTAACGAGACGGGTATCGATCACCTTGCATTCGAGGTTGGCGAAACACTCGGCCACCAGAGGCGGCGCTACACACTCGGCTGGCGCCTGCGTCAGACCGAATCTCTCGAACTTGTCCAAATCACGGCCCGAGCAGTTGCCGATGCCCACGACTATGGGCGCCAGTTCCAGCCCCGGAACGGCAATCACGCACTCCTTCGTTGCCCGCAGCGTGGCAAAGCTGTGATTGGCATTGCTGAGGACACAGGCAATCAACGGCGGTTCAAACTCGACCATCATATGCCAGGACATCGTCATGACGTTGGCGCGGCCCTTGTGGGCGGTCGTCAGCAGAACCACCGGACCGGGTTCGAGCAACTGGTAGACCTTCGACAGAGGCAGATCCTTCATCACGTTTGCTGCTCCTGGACACGGCCTGCAAGGGCTTCGAGTTAACTGAAGCCGAGCACTGGATGAGGCACATACGGCTCCTCAAGAGAAGCGATTTCCTCAGGCGTCAAATGCAAGGAAAGCGCCGCCGCGGCGTCCTCAAGATGATGCGGCTTGGTTGCGCCAACAATGGGCGCGGTGACGGCCGGCTGGCCGAGCAGCCACGCGAGCGCAACCTGCGCGCGGGGGACGCCACGCTTTTCCGCAACCTGGCCCAGGCGGTCCACAACTCTACGATCGGCTTCTTCGGTTTGCGAGTACATCTTTTTCCCGAACTGGTCGGTCTCGTAGCGTTTAGTGCTTACGCTTTGCCAGGGGCGCGCCAGGCGACCGCGCGCCAGGGGGCTCCAGGGAATGACGCCGATGCCTTCGGACTGGCAGAGGCCGATCATCTCCCGCTCCTCTTCCCGATAGAGCAGGTTCCAATGATTCTGCATGGAGACGAAACGGGTCCAGCCATGAAGGTCGGCGAGATAGAGGGCTTTGGCGAATTGCCATGCGTACATGGAAGATGCGCCGATATAGCGCGCCTTGCCGGACTTCACCACATCGTGCAACGCCTCCAGCGTTTCCTCGATCGGTGTTTCGTAGTCCCAGCGGTGAATCTGGTAGAGATCTACATAGTCGGTCTGAAGGCGGCGAAGACTCTGATCAATTTCGAATAAGATGGCCTTGCGCGAAAGGCCACGGCCGTTGGGTTCGTCGCGCATGACGCTGTGAACCTTGGTGGCGATAACAGCGGCTTCACGGCGGGTGTTGTCCTTCAAGAACCGGCCCAGCACCTCTTCGCTGGAGCCGCTTGAATAAACATTGGCAGTGTCAAAAAAATTGATCCCCAGATCGAGCGCCTGGCGAAAGAAGGGCTGGCTCTCTTTTTCGTTCAGAGCCCAGGCCTGTCTGCCGGGTTTCAGTTCGCCTGTGGCGGGCTCTCCGTAGGTCATGCAGCCGAGACAGATGCGAGAGACTTTGAGTCCGGTCTTGCCAAGATTGACGTAGTCCATTGCTACTCCTTCAGACTATTCGGATCGTTCAGGTCATGGCGACCCGTGGAGTTCGGTGCTTTCTCTGAGTATGAGTCTACTGCCGCCAGGAACGATGCAACGCCTTCCCGTTTTCAGCCGCTTGCCGCCTGACTTCTTGACGCTCGCGCAGGCGGGGGCCAGGAGAGCCTTCAAGCATTTGGGCGCAGACTGAGCAGTTGCTCGGCATTGCGATGGGTGAGCTTTGCGATGTCATTTTCGCCGAGGATCTCAGGCACGCTGTCGAGAAAATCCCGGCCGCGTGTATTGGGGCTGTAGGGGTAGTCGATGGAGAAGAGAAGCCGATCGATGCCGACCACCTCAAGAGCGCAGCGCAAGGGCGGCAGCGTGAAGTAGCCGCTGGTGGTGCAGTGAATGTTGGATTGAAAATAGGCGGCGACAGGCTGGCGAAGATTCGGCGCGGCGTGAGTGAGGACGCCGCTGGAGCGGGCGAGCGCATAGGGCAAACCTTCTCCCATATGGCCGATGATGAGTTCGAGCGTGGGCAGCCGATCGAAGAGGCCGGAGACGATGAGGCGGAGGGTATGAAGGCCGGTCTCAGCGTGCCAGCCCCAGCCCGCGATGGAGAGAAGGAAGCCGAGTTCACCGGGAAGGCCGGAATAATAGGCCTCGCGGACCGGCTGGGGCGGCGGCGCGGGGTGGAGATAGATGGGAACACCAAGATGAGCAGCGGCCTCAAAGACCGGGAGGAAGCGAGGATCGTCAAGAAACAGGCCGCCGGTGGTGCCATTGAGGAGAGCGCCGTGGAAGCCGAGGCGGGTGATGCAGCGCTCCAGCTCCGCCGCTGCCGTGGCGGGAGCCTTCAGGGCAAGCGTAGCAAATCCCCCAAAAAGGGCGGGATGGGAGCGCACCGCCTGGGCCACTTCGTCATTGATGTCGCGGGCCAGCGAACTTGCCGTATCCGCATCGAGCGCATCGAAGCCCATCGCGGCGAGCGACAGCACCTGGAGATCGATCCCGGACTTGTCCATGTCGGCGATCCGGCCGGGACCGATGTCGAGGAGTTTGGACTCGAATTCCGCAAGCTGCGGGGGAGTTTTCCTGTCATGCGCTCCGGTTGCTCGGAGGAAGATTCCGTAACGAAGTGTTCTTCAAGCGTGATGGTGCTCATGGAGGATTGGACGATGCCAGTGCGCCGGGAGTTTCCTGACTGTGGAATGAGAATGGCGGAGCTGGATACCGATTTGATTCAATCCCCTTCGCCGCAAATCCATTGCCGCAGGCTGGCCGCCGTCATTCCCGAGGGGTCGGCCACGCCGCAAGAAACTCGCCACGCCTCTGCGCGGGCAGCCATACTATCCTGTGCAATGAAAGGAATCCTGCGATGAGCAGTCTCACACTCGATCCACGGCGCAGGCCATCGTGGTCATCGATCTGCAGAAGGGCATCTTGGGGATGCCGAAGACCCCTATTCCGACGCCAGTCGTCATCGCCAACAGCGTGCGCCTGCTCACTGAAGGCCGCCGCGTCGGCGCACAGCCTGTCCTGGTTCATGTGGGTGGTTCTGCGGATGGAGCTGACCGCTTGCACACTGCATCCGACCAGCCCATGCGGACCACTGCGCCGCCTTCGCCGGAGTGGAGCGACTTCATTCCCGAGCTCGACCGCCAGCCTGGCGACATTGTGATTCTCAAGCGCCAGTGGGGCGCTTTCTACGGCACGGACCTCGACCTGCAACTGCGCCGCCGTGGGCTGACAACCATCATCCTATGTGGCATTGCCACCGAATTCGGAGTTGAAAGCACGGCGCGCGATTCCTATGAGCACGGTTACGAACTGATCTTTGCCGTGGATGCCATGACGGGCCGCCATGCGGAAAGCCATGCTAACTCCGTGGAGCGCATCTTTCCCCGCATGGGAAGAGTGCGTAGCACGGAGGAGATCGTCACGGCCTTGCAGGCATAACTGCTGAGGCAATCAATCGCGCTGGACAAGGCGAACAAGCTGCTCGAAGCAGCCGTGAAGAGTCGGAGCCGCTTCCTGTTTCCGGCGCCGATGATCTATCTGCACGCGGGCATGCACGGTGCTGATTCGCGGATGAGGTGGAAGCAGGCGGATTTTAGGAGGCTCACCGTGACCGTCGGCCGCTCCAAGACGCACGGTGGAGAGGGCCGGGGCATCCCGCTGAACGACGAGGCGTTTGAGATTCTAATGGAGTGGCACTCGGTAGGGTCGAGGGCTGGCGCGGTGTTCCGTAGGTCTAGTCGACGACTTTGCCACAAACTGTGCGTGCGTCTGCGCCTGGTTCCAGCCTCCCATGATGCCGAACCCGATATGAATGTCACCCCTTTTCCATGAACGCGGGAATGATGGTGTGGAGCGGCCGCTTGTGGCCATCCAGTGAGTTGGGGAGGCCCGGTGTCAACTAGAATCCCGCGCCACGGTTATGAAACGAGAAGCCGAGGCCGGGTGCGACCATTCCCGTGCCATAACCCGCGAAGTTGCTCTGTATTAACGAGACGATGTTGCCGTCCTTATCAATCGTGGAAAGATAGATGGTCGAGTTCCCGTGGGCGTCGAGCATCTTCTCCATGTCAGAAGGAACCACCTGGCACGCGGGAGAGCATGCAAAGTTGTGGGGTGGCTCTCCCCCGACGTCCCCTTCATGTTCTAAGTCACCGTTTAAGTTGTGCTCCTGCACCGGCACCGAGGCCCTCGGCCGCTCATGGACCCGCTCAGTCCAGTCTCACAACGTGATCACCCCACAACTTTGCATGCTCTCGACTTGAAGTCCGATTTTTGGCTTTGAGGACTGCCTTAGGATTGGTCTCTTCCCTGTTGAGGACGGAGTTGTTCTGGCGCCTCACATTATGGAATCCCAATAATAATCAATGCGATGGGAAGCTGGGGCAGGCTATTGACAATGTGCTTCTGGCCGATAATGCATTCATTTGCAGGTGTGGCCTTGCGTCTCAGGCACTCCCTTTAGACATTCTCGATCCTGGGAGACCGATCGCCAGATCCAGCCCTGTAATTGAAGAGAGTGCTTGATGACCGACCTACGTTCCAAGCAGGATGACCGAAGCGCCAAGGCACGGCGCCAACGCTCCGCCGGGATGCAGGTGGAGCGAAAACTGGAGCCGATCTTCATCGAAGCCGAGCGCTCCGGAGACTGGATGCCTGCGGAAGAATTGCGGGAAACTGCGCTGCATGCTTCGGGAGAAAGCAGGAACGTGACCGTCAATCTCGTCAACATAGATCATCTGGATGCGAGTGCGCTGCAGATACTCCTGGCTCTCGACGCTGAGCAGAGGAGGAAGGCACGGCATCTCCATTTGGCGAATGCTTCAGCGCATTTGCGGAAATGGTTTGAATATGCGGGAGTGGCTGAACATTTTTTCCCGGCGGAGTGAAGGAACGATGAATAAAGCCGTCCAGAGCCGGCCGAGTGGGACCCTGTCCAGTTTCCCTCTAAGCATGGATGGGGACGGGCTCGCGAAGGACCTGGACGTAGAAACGGAACTCGCCCGGTACTTGCCGCACTTCAAGGGGATGAGCGAACAACTGAAACAGACCTCGAAGCAAATCGAAAGTTCCGTTGTGGAGGTGTGCAACAGCTTTCAGGGGATTGCGGAGCGGACAAAGGAGGCCGTGGCGCGCACGGCGAGCTTTCTTAGCCAGGCAGGCGAGGGAAGTTCCGATACGCGGTCCTTCGAAACTCTGATCGACAATTGCAGCGGAACGCTGGTCAAGATCCTGAATGTGACGGAGGAAGCAGGGGAAATTTCACAGCGAGCCATCGAACGCATCCGGCAGATGGACAAGGCTTCGCAATCCATCAGCGGCGCGATTCAGCAGTTGGAGCAAATCGCCGCAGGCAACAAGATACTGGCCCTGAACGCGCGCATCGAGGCGGCGCGCGCCGGAGAGCATGGAGCGGGATTTGCGGTAGTTGCCATGGAAGTGATATCGCAGACCGAGCGTTCGCAAAAAGTGAACGCAGAGGTCAGCGAACTGATCCTGAATCTGCGCGCGCTGGCGGGATCGACGCTGGAGGATTTGCAGCGGATGAACGATCAGGACCGCAAGCGCGTGGAGCAGTGCAGGGGCGAAGTCGATGAGTCGCTTAGAGGCCTGCAAGGCGCTCACGACGAAATGAAAACGATGCTGACCGGGATGACGGAAGAAGGGGCGTCTCTGAGCCAAGAGATTGGAGCGGCGGTGCGCGGCTTGCAGTTTCAGGACCGGACCAGCCAGCGGATTGCCCACGTGGTTGAGGATCTGGATACATTGCAAACGAGGCTGGCAACCCGTTTGGGCAGCGGGTCCGATGTGGGAGTTGCAACCGAAGCGGGATTCAGCGATTACACGATGCACGAAGAGCGCGCGGTCGCCGGTATTCATGGGGCGGAGTCCAGCCAAGGCGACGTGGAATTGTTTTGAACGAAGAGGAAGGCCGCGGTTCGGGGGCCTTCCGGAGGGTTGGCGGATTGCGAAAAGTACTGATTGTCGACGATGCGGTTTCCATGCGGCAGATGGTCAGCTTCACGCTCAAGCAAGGCGGCTATGAGGTGGTCGAGGCCGAACACGGGCAGGATGCGCTGAGCAAGCTGCAAAGCAATGCGGTTGACCTGATCATTACCGATCTCAATATGCCGGTGATGGACGGCATTACATTGATTCAGAATGTGCGCAAGATGCCGTCCATGAAGAGCAAGCCGATCCTGATGCTGACCACGGAAGGGCTTGCTGCGAAGAAGGAACAGGGAAAGGCGGCCGGAGCCACGGGTTGGATCGTCAAGCCCTTCGATCCGGATAAGCTGCTGCAGACGTTGGCCAAGGTGCTGCCATAACGCCATGAAAATCGATCTGAGCCAATTTCGCCAAACGTTTCTCCAGGAAAGCGCGGACCACATCGCTTCGATGGAGACCGGTCTTCTTCAACTTCGAACGGCTCCCGACGACGTCGAATTGCTGAACAGCATCTTTCGCTCGGCGCACTCGATCAAGGGCGGGGCGGGCTCGTTCTGGATGAAGAATCTCGCCCATTTCACTCACTCTCTGGAGAATCTTCTGGACCGGATGCGGTCGCTGGAGATGCGCGCCACCGATGAGGTGATCGGCATTCTGCTTCAATCGGTGGATGTGCTGCGCAATTTGCTGGACGCCGACCCGAATGCGAGTCCGGAAACGGAAATGCCCGCGGATGCTGTGGAACTGGATGCGCGCATCGCGGCGTTGATGCCCGTCGAGACTGATTCGGCGGCAGCTATTCCAGAAGATGCGCGTCAGCAAGCTTCATCGCAACAGGAGCCGCAAGAGCCCGCTGAAGATGCGAGGGAGATCGTCCTGTACAAGGTGGAATTCCGCCCCGACCGGGAGATGTTTTCCAGCGGAACCAACCCGATCACGCTGCTGCGCAATCTCGCGGCGTTGGGAACGGTCAGTTGCTGCCATCTGCATACCGAGGAATTGCCCGCGCTGGCCGATCTGGATCCGGAGCAATGCTACCTGAGCTGGACGGTAGAATTGGCGAGCCGATGCGTGGAAGCGGAAGTGCGCGAGGTCTTCGAGTTTGTCGAGCATCTGGCGGAGATTCGCATCTCCCATTCGGATGCTGCGCCACAGACCGACTCCCTGCCGGCTCAAGATTCGACGGCGGCCCCGAAACTCGCGGAGCCGTCTGTATTGGACGGTTAGCCCACGTTTGTTGAACGCCGCAAGACGCCGACTGCAGATCGCCGCCAATCTTCCGTAACGGATCGCCGCCAACTCTCTGCGAAGTCCGCGGCGAGTGGCGAATCGAGTTCGATCCGTGTAGCCATCGACAAGGTCGACCGGCTGATCGATCTGGTGGGCGAATTGGTCATCGCGCACGTGATGACCGCGCAGATGGTCGAGGATTTTGTACCCTCTTGCCTGCCCAAGTTGCGCGAGGCGGTGGCGTCGATGGAGCGCAATACCCGCGAGTTGCACGAACGGGTGATGGGGATTCGCATGCTGCCCGTGGGGACACTCTTCCAGAAATATACGCGCACGGTCTACGACATCGCGCAAGCCACCGGCAAGCAGATTCGCCTGGAGTTGAGCGGAGAGGAAACCGAGATCGACAAGAGCATGCTGGAGTTGCTTGGCGACCCACTGACGCATTTGATCCGCAATGCCGCCGACCACGGCATTGAAGCACCCGAGGTTAGGCTGGCCGCGGGCAAGCCGGCGGAAGGCGTCCTCAAGCTGAAGGCCTTCCACCGCTCGGGCAGAATCGTCATCGAGGGATCCGACGATGGAGCGGGTATCGATATCGAGAAGGTGCGCAGCAAGGCGATAGAGCGTGGGCTGATCGGCGCCGAGGCGCAATTGAATGACGAACAACTGAGAATGTTGATCTTCGAGCCCGGCTTTTCCACGCAGGAGGAGGTCAGCAACCTCTCCGGCCGTGGTGTGGGCATGGACGTGGTCAAGCGGAACGTGCAGCAAATGAACGGAACGGTGAGCCTGGTAAGCGAAATAGGACGCGGCACGACGGCGACCATCGAACTTCCGCTCACGCTGGCCATTCTGGAAGGACTGCTGGCGCGCGTGGGCGACCGGACGCTGGTGCTGCCGCTCTTGTCAGTGGTTGAAACCGTCCCGCTCCGCGATGGCCAGATCGTGCGACTCGCCGAACGCGGCGAGGTCGTGGTGATCCGCGAGGATTCCATTCCGTTGCTGCGCCTGTCCAGGTTCTTGGGGTTGACGCTGGAAACAAATGCCGGCGCCGCGGAGGAAAACAGCAATCGCCGTCTTGCGGTGATTGTGGAAGCCGGCCGCCGCAAGGTCGGCCTGGTCGTCGATGAACTGCTTGGTCAGCAACAAGTGGTCGTCAAGAGCCTGGAACGGAATCTGCGCAGGATTGACGGCTTGATGGGCGCAACTATCCTGGGCGACGGCCGCGTCGCTCCCATTGTCGATGTAACCAGCCTCGGCGCATTGGATCTGTTCTCGCTTCAAGTTCCAGTCAAGAATTCCCAGCAGGTTGCGCCTCCGGCCCAGTCTGTCAGGGCAGCTTCATCCAAGGAAAGGAATACAGGAGGAACCGCACATGAACTGGTTTAAGAATCTCAATGCCACTCCGCGGCTGATGAGCAGCTTCGGCGTCCTATTGGTGCTCACACTGGGAATCAGCTACCTGGCGATCAGCAACCTGAGCAAGGCCAACGATCGAGTCGATTCGCTGTATCACGTAGATATGGTCGGCTCGACCCGTGCGGACGGCATCACGATCGATGTGACCACGATCCGGGGCGACGATCTGAATGCGATTTACCGTGTCGCCGATTCTGCCGCCGTGGCGGCCTCCGAAAAGGATGAGCTCAACGCGATGGCGGAATTGCACGCCAATCTCGATGAGGCCGACAAACTTTTTGTGACCAAGAAAGGGATGGACCAACTGGCTATCATCCGCAAGGCATTGCCGGACTATGAGCGGGCGCAGGCGGAGCTGTTTCGCGCGCTCCGAGCCAAGGATATGCCCGCTGCCGAGGCTGCGGTTGTCTCGGCGGTGCAGTACCGGGCGGTCATCCTGGGAGCCAGCGATGTGGCCAGAACCCTCAAAACGGATCATGCGAAAGAGGAATTCCAGGCCAACGGTCAGGCGTATCAGGCAGCGCGCACACTGATGATCAGCGCCTCCGCCATTTCACTGGTGTTGGGAATCATCTTGAGCATCGTCATTGCGCGCGGATTCTCGGTGCCTCTGGGACAGGCCGTTGCCGTACTGGAAAGAGTTGCCGACGGCGACCTGGCCGTCACGCTCGATGTGAACACCAAAGATGAAGTGGGACGGATGGCCGAGGCGCTGAACCGAGCCGTGGAAAAGCTGAATAGCACCTTGCAGGAGGTGGCAGACAGTGCCGCCAATGCCAGTTCTTCGTCGCAGCAACTGGCGGCGGCGGCCGAATCCATCGCGTCCGGCGCGCAGGAACAGGCGGCCAGCCTGGAAGAGACATCGGCCAGTTTGGAAGAGATTACCGCGGCGGTACGGCAAAGCGCCGACAACGCGAACCAGGCCAGCCAACTGGCGTCCAGTTCGAAGGACTCCGCATTGCAGGGGCAGGATGTGGTCTCGAATGCGATTACTGCGATGGCGGAGATCAACGCCGCCTCGGCCAAGATCTCCGACATCATCTCGACCATCGACGAAATCGCCTTCCAGACCAATCTGCTGGCGGTGAATGCCGCAGTGGAGGCGGCGCGCGCGGGCGATGAAGGCCGCGGCTTCGCCGTGGTGGCCTCCGAAGTGCGCAGCCTGGCACAACGGAGCGCCGTTGCGGCCAAGGAGATCAAGGTGCTGATTCAGGACTCTCTGCGCAAGGTGGAGGCCGGCTCGGGGCTGGTGAACCGCTCGGGCGAGACGCTGCAAGGCATCGTCGGCTCGGTGAAGCGCGTGACCGACATCGTCGGAGAGATCGCGGCAGCCAGTGGAGAACAGAGCACCGGCATCGAGCAGGTGAACACCGCGATGACGCAGATGGATCAGGTGACGCAGTCGAACTCCGCGCAGACCGAAGAGCTTTCGGCTACGGCGCAAGCGCTCTCCGAGCAGGCCGCGCATCTGATGGAGTTGGTAAGCACCTTCACTCTCAGCCAAGGCGGAAGAAATACGCGGGAGCGTCAGGTCTTCCAGCCGCGCGAGACCAATCCCGTGCATTCCGTGGGGGCAAGCCTGGTGCATTCCGTAAAGGCGAATCTCGTGCATACGGCTTCGACAAACCCGTCGATCCAGACAGCACAGCGTTCCGCCAAAGCTTCGCGAAGCACTGCGTCGTCGAAGCCCAGTTCACGCTCCCGGAGCAAGGGGATGAACAGCGGGCAACCAACCCTGGCCGTGGCAGCGGTTGCGGCTGAATCTGGCGGAAGCGATGCCAGCTTCGAGGAGTTCTAAATATTGGTTGGCGCTTCGATAAGGCGCGGCTGGCTGGGGATGAACCCCGGCGGAATCCGAGCCGCATCGAGCCCCGATTCTCCGGGGCTTTAGTGTCTGCGTGAGAACTACACAAGGTACTTGTAATCCACCGCGGGGTTGGGCGACAACAGAGTATGTCGCGATTTAGGTTGTACAGTCCGGAGCAGGCGTACTTGTTGCCGCCGAGCGTGCGGGATGAGTTGGGCGAGGATCATCTTTGCTTCTTCGTGCGGTCGGTGGTGGAACGATTGGACCTGAGTGTGTTTAAACTTGAGAGTACCGAGATCTGAAGGGATGCGTATCAAGCGGCCAATCGTGTTCCTTCGGTTCTGGACAGGTCCAGCCTTGATCGAATGAATTTCACCAGGGTTGTGGTTTCTGGGTCAGTTGCGAG
>Ga0224557_1001293_pt1 | contig 24557 bp, 23 predicted proteins | sample 714S31014metaG_FD_180677 | JGI IMG/M metagenome (GOLD analysis project Ga0224557, IMG submission 180677) | Peat soil microbial communities from Stordalen Mire, Sweden - 717 S3 10-14 | ecosystem: Environmental > Terrestrial > Soil > Wetlands > Peat | place: Sweden: Norrbotten County, Stordalen... | reverse complement strand
CTCACGACTTCACCATCACCGACACCTTCTCGGCCTCCGACAAAGCGATCGGCACCGCGCTCAGCAGCGGCACCATCGACATGTACTGGCAGTACACCGGTACCGAGCTGAGCGACTACCTCGGCTACAGCACCGGCCAGTTCCCCACCCAGCTGAACCAGGCCTTCGACTTCGTGCAGCAGAAGGACGCGCCCAAAGGAATCTGCTGGACCTCGAACACCCCCTTCGACGACACCAACGGGATCGCCATCAAGGCCTCGCAGGAGTCCACCTACGGCACCACGCTGAGCCAGTTCGGGAGCTACCTGGCATCCCACCCCGACACCTCGATCTGCATCCTGGCGGAGTTCCGCACCCGTCCGGATGGTCTGCCCGGCCTGGAGAAGACCTACAACCAGTCCTACGCCAACGCCAACTACGTGACCGTGGGTAGCACGGCTGAACAGGAGATCGACAGCGGCCAGTGCGCTGCGGGCGAGGTGTTCACCACCGATGCCGGCATCCAGTCCGACGGCCTCTACGTCCTCCAGGACAGCAAGAACCTGTTCCCGCCGGACAACGCCGGTCTGCTGGTGCGCAAGAGCGTTCTCAACCAGCACCCGGCCATCGCCGCCCTCATGGCCCCGGTGGCGGCCAAGCTCACCACCCCGGTCGTGCTCGCCCTCGATGCCGATGTGGAGTTGGACAATGAGACGGTGTCCACCGTCGCCCACGACTGGCTGGTCCAGAACGGTTTCCTGACCAGCTGATCCCCGCGCCGGGCGAGGGCTGGGAGGGTCGCGAACAGGTGGCGGCCCTCCACCCCATCGCCCGGTGGTTCACCATCGCGCCACCCGCAGGGTCCGAAGAGGCGCACGTTTGGGCTGCCCCGGGGGTGCGACGGTGGCGGACTCGGGACTCAGCTGTCGGGCGTCACCGCATCCAATCGGCGCCGAACCTCCGACGTGTTCACGCCGAGAGCGCCCAGCAGCACCGCCGCAGGGTCTGGTGGTTGGAGAGTGAGGATCTGGGCCAGCACCTGCTGGGCCGTGACCTGGAGCCTCCGACGGTTGGGCCTGGACGCTTCCTCAAGCACTTTCTTTGCCGCGGGCGCCATGTGGAGGCGATCTCTTTGCGCGATGTCTCTGATCCTCGGCTTCTTCGGCACGGCGCGCATCGGCAGTGGGGGAGCCTCGGCGCCGGACCCCAGACCCAGGGCGACCAGGGCTTCCTGATCGAGCGACTCAAGGGCCTGGCGAGCTTGCTGCAGGCTCACGCCCAACACGACTTCGATCGAGGGATCCTCCAACAAGGCGAGCAAGATGTGATCGGTGCCAGCTCGGCGATCACCTCGACGACGAGCCTCCTCACTGGCCCGCAGACAGATGGCCCAGGCGTGAAGCGTGTCTGGCACCAGGGCTTCGGTGGTCATGATGATTCCTTGTTGTATTTGGTGTGCACGGATTGGCGGGTGACGCCCAAGGCGTCTCCGATCTGCTGCCACGACCAGCCCTTTGCCCGGGCCGACGCGACCTGGCTCGCTTCGACCCTCTCAGCCAGGCGATGCAACGCCAACGAGGCGCGAAGCCCAATTGCCGGGTCATCCGACGAGAGATTCACACTGAGTTCTTCGATGTCCATGCCTGTCAGTATAGACTGACATGGTGGAGCTGTCAATCTAAACTGACACAGCGGATCGTCGAGCTTGCAAAGTCCTGCTCGGCCTGATCACTCTGTCCGCCGCGTCAGAATTACGCTAGGGCAGGCCCCTGGCTTCGGGCGAGCGATGCCCGCGGGTCGCGTCCGGTGAAGGCGGCAAGGCGTTCCCAGGCGGTGGCACCGGGAGGTGGCGGCACCTCCGCCCCGAACGGCGATCCCGGCGCCACCCTGTCGCGGTACTCCGGTTTGATCATGGCTCGCGCCCCGTCGAGTGCCGGCACTGCGAGGGAAGGGTCCAGCCTGTCGAGCTGCCCGGTGGCCAGCGCCAGGTCCCAGGCGTGGGTCGCCAACTCAGCGAGGTACATGTTCACCAACGTGGCGCCCGAGTACTCCTCACCCCAGGGCATGGTGAACGACGACGACAACCGGGAATCGTCCCCCCATGCCTGCGCCGCCTCCCCAGCGGCGCGGCGTAGCTGAGCGGGCGCGTCGGCCAGTTCGAGGTGGGGCGAGACGTCCCCGGCCGGAGGGGTCTGGCCCCGCCCGAGAGCGGCCGCCCGGTGGGCCGCCTCGACGAGGTGATCGATCAGACCGGCCACGTCATAACCGGGGCAGGGAGTTGGGAGGGTGACCTGGTCGGCTGTTATCCCCGACACGATCACGGCAGCGTTCTCGTACGCCGCCAGTAGCGGAGTTCGACGGTCAGGGTCGGCCACGGGGTGCTCCTTCTGGCGCCCAGCAAGTAGGCGCCACAGTATGCCCCGGCGCGCCTGGCGTCGGATTGGAGGACGCGCTGCGTCTCGCCTCGCCGCAACGGCCGCTGCCGAGCTCGGGCCCTGGTGCGGCGCGGCCGGTAAGATGGATCTCATCCTGGACGTCCTGCCCCGCCCCGAGCCGTTCATCTCACAGACCGCCCCCGGGGCGCTCGAGGACCTCCGCGCGCGGTTGCGCGCGACACGCTGGCCGGATGCGCCCGCGGACGCAGGGTGGTCGCTCGGCACGGATCTCGATTACCTCCGCGAGCTCGTCGCCTACTGGGCGGACGGGTTCGACTGGCCGGCTCAGGAGGCGGCGCTCGCCCGGCTCCCGCGGTTCCGCGTCCGAATCGGCGGCCTCGGGATTCACTTCGTGCACGTCCGGGCCACCGCGCCCGCCGGGCCCGTCCTGGCGCTGGTCCTCAGCCACGGCTGGCCAGACTCCTTCTGGCGCTACGCGAAGGTCATCCCGCTCCTCGCCGACCCCGGCGCCCACGGCGCCGACCCCGCCGACGCGTTCGACGTGGTCGTGCCCGACATGCCGGGCTTTGGCTACTCCGACCACCCCGCCGGCCCGTCCCTCGACTCGATCGCCGTCGCCAGCCTCTGGGCGGAGCTCATGGGTGTCCTTGGCTACGCGCGGTTCGGCGCGGCGGGAGGGGACATGGGTAGCCACGTGAGCCGCTACCTCGGGCTCGACCACCCCGACCGGGTGGTGGCCGTCCACCGAACCGACGCGGGCATACCAGTCTTCACGGGCGACCCGGCCGACCTCGCACCCGAGGAGCGCGCCTGGCTCGAAGGCGCGGCGGCTTGGGGTGCGACCGAGGGCGCCTACGCCGCCATGCACCGCACGAAGCCCCAGACCGCCGCCTTCGGGCTCACCGACTCGCCCGCCGGGCTCGCCGCCTGGATCGTCGAGAAGCTCCGGGCGTGGAGCGACTGCGACGGGGACGTCGAGCGGCGCTTCACGAAGGACGAGATTCTCACCAACGTCACGCTCTACTGGCTCACGGGGACGATCAGCTCGTCGATGCGCATGTACCGCGCGAACGCCGCGATTCCGCCCGCGCAGCACGCCCGCCGGGTCGAGGTGCCGTCCGGCTTCTCGCTCTTCCGCGGCGACATCGTCCGCCCGCCGCGGGCATGGCTCGAGCGCACGACGAACGCGGTCCGCGTGACCGAGCCCGCTCGCGGCGGGCACTTCGCACCGTTCGAGGAGCCCGAGCTCTACGCGGAGGAATTGCGCGCCTTCTTCCGCCCCTACCGGACAGCGGCGACGGGGCACTCGGCGCCGGTGTCCCAGCGGTGCTGACGGGCACCCTCGACGTTACCGTGTTGACGGTGGCGCGGGACGACGGTTGGGAAGCTTCACCGAGTCGGCGTCGCCAACCGGGAACCCTGGTCAGCTTCGGCTGATGGAAACTCGCCAGGCGAGTGCGCCGCTCGGGAGATTGTTGGTGGCGATCGTGGAGGCTTCGATCGAGTCCACCTGCCACCCATCGCGGAAGCTGGCCCTGATCTCGTCCTGAGTAACCCGCCGGGGTCCCCAGTCGCCGGGCTGGCGGTCACTGAAGCACAGCAGGTAAAGGTGGCCGCCTGGCGGAAGGACGGCCCGGAGGCTGTCGACATACCGGACCCGGTCACCATCGTCAAGGACATGAAAGAGTCCGCAGTCGAGCACGTTGTCGAACTGTTCGTCGAGGTCAGATAGCCGAAGGGCGTCCCCAACGAGGAACCGGGCGGTCAGGCCTCGGTCGCGGGCCTTGCCTTGCGCGATGGCGATCGCGGTCTCGGCCGTGTCGATGCCGGTGGCCTCGTGTCCGAGGCGAGCGGCCATGAGAGCATGCTCTCCGGTCCCACAGCCGACGTCAAGCACTCGACCGCGCAGAACGCCTCCCTCAGCAAGTTCCAGGAAGGCAGACTGAGGTCGGCCGATGTCCCACGCGGGCGTGCCGGCGTAGGACGCGTCGAAGTCCTCGTGCCTCCGTCGATTGGGACCCGGCGCAGCGCCGCGTGCCCCCGTGGCGTCGCTCATGCACGATATGTATCACGACATGGCCCGGGGACAGCGTGGTGACGCCACCGCCGCGATAACCGATGTCGTCCCGGCGGAGCCCGAGAACCCGCCGGTTGGCCCCGTGGTTCGGCAGGCCCGCCTGTGGGGCGTCAGCCTGGCCCGGCCTGGAAACCAGGGAGGCACAAGCCTCAGTCCGGTTGTACATGGTCACCAGCGTAGGGCCACGCCCGGGCCTCTAGGAGGCCCTGCCAGTACCCGTAGTGGGAGGATCTTCCAAGTCGGTCTCGGACCTCGTCCACTGGTGCCACGAGGTCTCCAACGATCAGGACCGGGTACCGCACCGAGGTGCGCCCCGAGCGACAAGCAGCGTGCCAGACGAAGGGATCCATCATGCGAGCAGCGATCTTCAACGGCCCCCATTCCGTCACCGTCGGTGAGCGACCGGACCCGGTCATCCAGAGCCCCACCGACGCCATCGTCCGGGTCGTCCTGGCCTGCGTGTGCGGATCCGACCTCTGGTACTACCGGGGGATTACGCCACACGACGTCGGGCCGATCGGCCACGAGTTCATCGGTGTGGTCGAGGCCGTCGGCGGCGAGGTGACGGCGGTCAAGACCGGAGACCTCGTGATCGCACCGTTCATCTTCAGCGACATGTCCTGCCCGAACTGCCTCAACGGTTCGACGATCACCTGTCCGGCGGGAGGCGTCTTTGGCGACGGGCGCATCGACGGCGGTCAGGGGGAAGCGGTCCGCGTGCCGCTTGCCGGCAGCACTTTGGTACCCGTGCCTGGCGAGGGCCATCCCGATGAGGTCCTCAAGTCCCTGCTCGCCCTCTCCGACGTGATGTCCACCGGGCATCACGCCGCGGTCAGCGCGCGCGTTCGAGAGGGGTCGGTGGTGGCCGTCGTCGGTGATGGCGCCGTCGGGCTCTCCGCGGTGCTGGCGGCGAGCAGGCTCGGCGCCGAGCGGATCATCGCCCTGAGCCGGCATCCCGGGCGCCAGCAGCTGGCGAAGGAGTTCGGAGCCACCGACATCCTCGAGGAGAGAGGTGAAGCCGCGAACGAGAAGGTGCTCGAGCTCACGGGCGGTTTCGGTGTCGACAGCTCGATGGAGTGTGTGGGAACCGCCGAGGCGATCGCCACAGCGTTCGCCATCGCCAAGGCCGGATCGACGGTCGGCGTCGTCGGCGTTCCCCACGGAGGTCCCTCGTACGGAGAAGTCTTCTTCCGCAACATCGGCTGGGACGGTGGTCCCGCTCCGGCTCGGATCTACATTCCCGACCTGATGCGGGACGTGTTGGACGGGCGCATCGACCCGGGGCGGGTCTTCGACTTCGAGACCGACCTGGACGGGACCCCAGGTGCGTACGCCTCCATGGATGAGCGGCGAGCCATCAAGTCCATGATCCGGGTCAGCTCAATATGAGCGAGCCGGGAGGTGCTCGGCGTGCGGCAGAAGAGCACGAGCGGCTGATCCGTCCCTTGGTGCGCAACGGTACCGACGCGCGAGGATGAGCCATGTCACGATTCCGCGCGAGCCGAAGCCACCGGCAGGACGCGTTTTCTGCGCTGCGCTCGGTGGTCGTCGTCGCCCGCCTCTTCACGCCGCGGGGTGGCGTTTCATGGCGCGATCGCCGCACTCGTCCTCGGACGCTGTCGCGACGCACGGGGCGCCGGTCACGGGGACGCTCGCCACGTGCCCCTTCACCCACCGCCCTCGATCGAGAATTCGCCCAGCCTGCCAACCGGAGCTCCAGCCATGACGACACCGACACTTGCACCGGAACTCCTCGGAAGGATGGACGCGTACTGGCGAGCCGCCAACTACGTCTCGGTCGGGCAGATCTACCTGTACGACAATCCGCTCCTCAAGCGGCCGCTGGAGCTGGCGCACGTCAAACCGCTGGTGGTCGGGCATTGGGGCACGGTGCCGGGCCAGAACTTCATTTATGTGCACCTGAACCGGGTGATCAAGAAGTACGACCTCGACATGTTCTACATCGCCGGGCCCGGACACGGCGGCCCGGCGCTGGTCGGCAACACCTACCTGGAGGGCACCTACAGCGAGATCTACCCTGACGTCAGCCAGGATGAGGCCGGGCTGAAACGGCTGTTTGGCCAGTTCTCGTTTCCCGGGGGGATCTCCAGTCACGTGGCTCCGACGACGCCGGGGTCGATCCACGAGGGTGGTGAGCTCGGGTACTCGCTCAGCCATGCCTTCGGGGCTGCGTTCGACAACCCCGATCTCGTGGTCGCCTGCGTGATCGGCGACGGCGAGGCGGAGACCGGCCCGCTGGCGACGGCGTGGCAGTCCAACAAGTTCCTTGACCCGATCACCGACGGAGCCGTGCTCCCGATCCTGCACCTCAACGGCTACAAGATCAGCAACCCGACCGTGCTCGCCCGCATCGAGCCCGAGGAGCTGGACCAGTTCCTGCGCGGCTGCGGCTGGATCCCTCACTTTGTGGAGGGTGACGATCCCGAGCAGATGCACCAGCTCATGGCCGGGACCCTGGACGAGGTCATAGAGGACATCAAGAGGCTGCAGGGCGATGCGCGGCGAACCGGCGATCCCACCCGGCCGCGCTGGCCGATGATCGTTCTCCGATCACCCAAGGGCTGGACGGGGCCGAAGGTGGTCGACGGCGTGCCCATCGAGGGGACGTTCCGATCTCACCAGGTGCCGCTCCTCGTCGACCCGGACCATCCCGATCACGTCGCGCTCCTCGAGGCCTGGATGAAGAGCTACCGGCCGGCCGAGCTGTTCGATGAGGGAGGCCGGCTGCTGCCGGAGCTGGCGGAGCTGGCCCCCACCGGCGACCGGCGCATGGGTGCCAACCCGCACGCCAACGGCGGCATCCTGCTGCGCGATCTGCGCATGCCGGACTTCGCCGTCCACGCGGTGACCGTGCCGGCACCGGGGGCGGTCAGCGCCCAGGACACCCTGGTGCTCGGCCAGTTCCTCCGGGACCTGGTGAAGCTCAATCAGGAGCAGCGCCACTTCCGGCTCTTCGGCCCCGACGAGACCGTCTCGAACCTCCTGGGCGCGGTCTTCGAGGCGACCAGCCGCCAATGGGATGCCCGGATGGCGGCCAACGACGAGTTCCTGGCGCCCGAAGGGCGCGTCGTGGACTCCATGCTCAGCGAGCACCAGTGCGAGGGATGGCTGGAGGGCTACCTGCTCACCGGGCGTCACGGGCTGTTCAACTGCTACGAGGCCTTCATCCACATCGTCGACTCGATGTTCAACCAGCACGCCAAGTGGCTGAAGGTGACCAGGGAGCTGCCCTGGCGCCGGGAGATCGCTTCGCTGAACTACCTGCTCGCCTCGCATGTCTGGCAGCAGGATCACAACGGCTTCACCCACCAGGATCCGGGCTTCCTCGACCATGTGGTCAACAAGAAGGCCGACATCGTCCGCGTGTACCTTCCTCCGGACGCCAACTGTCTCCTGTCGGTCGTCGACCACTGCCTGCGCAGTCGCAACTACGTCAACGTCGTGGTGGCGGGGAAGCACGCTCTGCCCCAGTGGCTGACCATGGATGAGGCGGTGGTGCACTGCACCGAGGGGATCGGCATCTGGCAGTGGGCGAGCAACGATCAGGATGCCGAGCCGGACGTCGTGATGGCCTGCTGCGGCGACACACCCACGCTCGAGATCCTGGCGGCCGTCTCGATGCTCCGCAACTATCTGCCGGAGGTGCGGGTGAGGGTTGTCAACGTGGTCGACCTGATGAAGCTTCAGCCCAGCACCGAGCACCCGCACGGGCTGAGCGACGCCGACTACGACTCTCTCTTCACCAAGGACAAGCACATCATCTTCGGCTTCCACGGCTATCCGTGGCTGATCCACCGGCTCACCTACCGCCGGACCAACCACAATCTGCACGTCCGTGGCTACAAGGAGGAGGGCACGATCACGACGCCCTTTGACCTCAGGGTCCAGAACGGGATCGACAGGTTTCACCTCGTCGAGGACGTGATTGACCGGCTCCCCCAGTTGGGCGCCAAGGGCAGCTACCTGAAGCAGATGGTTCACGACAAGCTCGTCGAGCACAAGCGCTACGTCGACCGGGACGGCCAGGACCTGCCCGAGGTCCGGGACTGGAAGTGGAGCAGCCCGCAGTGACTGCCTGCGCTCCGATGGAGAGGAGATGACCAAGACACAGGCGGTGGGTGAGGCACCGGCAAAGGGACACGCTGAGGGCGGCGACGAGCCCCGCAAGGTGGCGGGTGGCAAGCCGCCCGGAGCGAAGCCGGGTGCGAAGGGCAGCGCGAAGGACGACTTGAGATCGCTTCCCCTCGCCGAGGTGGAGAAGCGGCTGGGGTTCTCAGCGGGCGGCCTCAGTCAAGAAGAGGCCAAGAAACGGCTGATCCAGTACGGGCCCAACGAGCTCGAGGAGAAGAAGGCCAATCAGTTCCTGAAGCTGCTCACCTACTTCTGGGGCCCGATCCCCTGGATGATCGAGGCCGCGGTGATCCTCTCCGCCGTGCTCGAGCATTGGCCGGACTTCTGCATCATCCTGGTGCTGCTGCTCGCCAACGCCGGCGTCGGATTCTGGGAGGAGCGCCAGGCGGGCAAGGCCATCGAGGCCCTCAAGGCCCAGCTGGCCATCAAGGCCCGGGTGAAGCGTGACGGCAAATGGATCACCCCGCCGGCGCGCGAGCTGGTGCCGGGCGACGTCATTCGCCTGCGGATGGGCGACATCGTGCCCGCCGACGCCCGCCTGCTGGAGGGCGACCCCGTCGAGGTGGATCAGTCGGCCCTGACCGGGGAGTCCTTGCCCGCCACGCGCAAGACGGGGGAGGCGCTCTTCTCCGCCTCGATCATCCGGCAGGGGGAGAGCGGCGCCCTGGTCTACGCCACGGGGACGAACACCTACTTCGGCAAGACCGCGGAGCTGGTTCAGGACGCCGAGACCATCAGCCACTTCCAGAAGGCGGTGCTCAAGATCGGCACCTTCCTGATCATCCTGGCGGCGGCCATGGTGGCGCTGATCATCGTGGTCTCGCTGGTCCGCGGTGATGCCTTTCTGACCACCCTGCAGTTCGCCCTGGTGCTGACCGTGGCCGCGATTCCAGTGGCCATGCCCACGGTGCTGTCGGTGACGATGGCGGTGGGCGCGCGTCTGCTCGCCAAGAGGAAGGCCATTGTCAGCCGGTTGGTCGCCATCGAGGAGCTGGCGGGTGTGGACATCCTGTGCTCGGACAAGACCGGCACCCTCACCCAGAACAAGCTGACCCTGGGGGACCCATTCGGGGTGAGCGGCGTCGCTCCGGAGCAGGTGATCCTCGACGCCGCGCTGGCGTCACGCGCCGACAATGACGACACCATTGACCTGGCCGTGCTGGCGGGGGTCACGGACGCGAAGGCTCTGCGGGGATACCACGTCGTCCACTTCCAGCCCTTCGACCCCGTGCACAAGCGCACCGAGGCCACCGTCAAGGCCACGGGCGGCAAGACGTTCCGGGTTTCGAAGGGTGCGCCCCAGGTGATCCTCGAGCTGGCCGCCAACTCACGCCAGGTCAAGGCCGACGTCGACAGGGCGGTCAATGACTTCGCGGCGCGCGGCTTCCGGTCCCTGGGTGTGGCCCGCGCCGAGGGGACGGGCCCATGGCAGTTCGTGGGTGTGCTGCCCCTGTTCGACCCGCCGCGGCGAGACGCCAAGGCCACCATCGCCACCGCGCTGCAGATGGGGGTGAAGGTGAAGATGGTGACGGGCGATGCGCTGGCGATCGCTCAGGAGACGGCCAAGACGCTGGGGATGGGCACCGCCATCCTCGACGCCGCCGGCCTGGGCGACGTGAAGCGCAAGGAGACGGCGTCGGCGGCCGAGGCCATCGAGAACGCCGACGGTTTCGCCCAGGTGTTCCCCGAGCACAAGTTCCACATCGTGGACGTGCTGCAGAAGCGGGGCCACATCGTGGGCATGACCGGTGACGGGGTCAACGACGCGCCGGCCTTGAAGAAGGCCGACTGCGGTATCGCGGTCTCGAGCGCGACCGACGCGGCGCGCGCGGCGGCCTCCATCGTGCTGACCACCCCCGGCCTGTCGGTGATCATCGAAGCGATCAAGGAGAGCAGACGGATCGTCCAGCGGATGAACAGCTATGCGATCTACCGCATCGCGGAGACGCTCAGGGTGCTGCTCTTCGTCAGCCTGACGATCCTGATCTTCAACTTCTTCCCGGTGACGGCGGTGATGATCGTGCTGCTGGCGTTGCTCAACGACGGAGCCATCCTGTCGATCGCCTATGACAATGTCCACTACAAGGATCAGCCCGAGGCGTGGAACATGCGCCTGGTGCTGGGGATGGCCTCGGTGCTCGGGATCGTCGGGCCTGTGGCGGCGTTTGGCCTCTTCTACCTCGGCGATCGCGTATTCCACCTAGGCCATCCGCAACTCCAGACACTGATGTACCTGATGCTGTCCGTTGCCGGACACCTGACGATCTTCCTGGCCCGCACTCGCGGCCCGTTCTGGTCAATCCGCCCTGCTCGAATTCTCTGGATGGCCGTGGTTGGCACACAGACGCTGGCAACCCTCATCGCGGTATTCGGAATCTTCATGACCCCGCTCGGGTGGGGTTGGGCAGCCCTCGTGTGGGGCTATGCGCTCGTGTGGTTCCTGGTGACCGACCGCGTGAAGTTGCTCGCCTATCGGATCCTCGATCCGGTGAAGCTGGTGGCCGTGAAGGGGAAGCCCGTGCTGGTGGCAGCGGCGGCGGTGCCCGGCGGCGGGGCAGGTCCTGATCGGCGGGCGGCGGTCGCGACGAAGGTGATGACGAAGGTGAGAGTGGCTGCGTTCCATACCGACACGGATCCTGAGGACCCCGTGTATCACGATCGGAGCGACTGTCCCTATGGGCAGGAGATCAAGGACGATGGCAACGACAAGCCAGGCAGAGCTGGCCGCCGCCGGTGTGATTGGTGTGTCCATGCCCATGCGTAGTGGCGTCTCGGCCCGGATGTCGGCGCTTGAGATGACCGGTGCCAGATCTGAGATGCAGACCATGTGGATGCGCGCCTTGCTGGGGGTTCAGCCCAGGTGGGGTCGGGACTTCGACGACCTCTCGAATGAATGGCGCCGCCTCTTCGCAGAGGTCTTGGGGACATTTCTCCTGGTGCTCGCAGCCGCAGGGGGGCCGACAGTGTCGTCCTTCAGTCATGGCGCTGTCAGCCGCGTCGCCTCTGTGTCCGCGCCCGGCCTGATGGTGATGGCGGTCATCCTTTCCATTGGGCTGATCTCAGGTGCACATCTGAACCCGGCGGTCACCCTGGCGTTCGCGCTCCGCAATGAGTTTCCCTGGAAGCGCGTTCCCGGCTATCTGGTGGCCCAGGTCGTGGGATCGGTGCTGGCCTGCCTGCTGCTGTGGACTCTTGTCGGGAAGGTCGGACTGCTGGGGGCGACCGAGCCAGGGCGCGGGGTCGGTGATCTGCAGGCGATGGTGATGGAGGCCGCGCTGACCTTTGGCCTGGTGACCGTGATCCTGGGGACAGCCTCCGGGGCTCAGAACGTTGGACCGCTCTCAGCCATCGCCGTGGGGGGCTACATCGCGCTGGCCGGCCTCTGGGCCAGCCCCATCAGCGGAGCGTCGATGAACCCGGACCGGTCCTTCGGTCCTGATCTCGTCATGGGGAACTTCTCCCACTTCTGGGTGTACCTGGTCGGACCGCTGCTGGGGGCTCTGGTGGCAGTGGGGGCAGCTCACGTTCTGCGGGGCAGAGGGGGAGGCGCGATCGCTGTGCGCGCCGCCCAGGGGACCCTGAATACACCCTCGCGTGGAGGGGTGGCCCAGGCGCCCCCGGTCGGGCAGCCGGAAGTGAGTCCTGGAGGGCAGCGGGAGTCCCAACGCGAGTCGCCACCGGCTGGCTGACTTCGGGCGGCACCAACGAGGCCAGAGGTCGCGGTGTCAAGGCATTTCGATCGGCCGCTGAGGAATCAACCACGGCCACCGACGAACACCCTGAACGTGCTCGCTCTGGTGCATTTCATCAAGCGAGTGCCCGAGACCAAGGGTCTCAGTCTCGAGCAGATCGAGCGTCAGCTGGCGTGATCCTCACGCATGCTCCCGAGCCCACTCAGCCTTGTGCCGCGCTGTCCGTCCCGAGCTCAACCTGAGGGGGGAGGAGACGAGCCGGCGGTATCATTCGGACACAGGGACCTGGCATCAGCAGGAAGGAGCAGGGCATGAGTGACAAGCGTGAAGCGGTCAGGTCCGGGGCCGTGGTCGTCGGCGTCGATGGCTCTCCAGGCGCCGGGGAGGCTCTGCGCTGGGCGCTGGCGGAGGCGCGTCTGCGCAAGGTTCCACTGCGTGCTGTGAATGCCTGGGCCCACAGCTATGTGGGCGTGACGTCAGGGGGCTATGGCGACCTCAGTTTCATCGGTCCGTTCGACTCGACCGGTGCCAACACCGATGATCTTGGACGAGCGGCGAAAGCGGTGCTCGAGACGGCGATCAGCGAGGCCGTCGGGGAAACGACGGACGTCGAGATCGAGCGACAGGTCGTCGAGGGTCAAGCAGCCGCCGTCCTGATCGACGCCGCCGGACCGGGTGACCTGCTGGTGGTGGGGTCGCGTGGACATGGCGGGTTCGCCGGCCTGCTGCTCGGCTCCGTCAGTCAGCAGTGTGTCCACCACGCCCGGTGCCCGGTCGTCGTCGTGCGTCCTTCGACGTAGGACGTTGCCGGCCACGTTGGGCCTCAGCCCTGACGGCGGGGCAGTCGCCCACCGCTCCGGGCGCCCCTTCCGAACCCAGGCCTGCTCTCCAGCGTGGACGGCATCCCAGGCGGTGCGCGCGGCTACGGCGTCGTCGCCGCGGGGGCCAGGTCAGCGAGCAGTCCTCTGACACGCTCCTGGATGTCGTCGCGTATGCGGCGAACCATCGCCAGCGGTTGGCCGGCGGGGTCCTCGAGCTCCCAGTCCAGATAACGCTTCCCGGGATAGAGCGGACAGGCATCCCCACACCCCATGGTGATGACCACGTCGGCGGCCTGCACCACCTCGGCCGTGAGCGGCTTGGGGAACTCCTTGGCGAGATCGAGACCCAGCTCACTCATGGCCTCGACCACCGCTGGGTTGAGGCGATCGGCAGGGTCGGATCCAGGTGAGCGCACGTGCACGGAGCCGTGGGCGAGCTGGTCGAGGAGGACCGCCGCCATCTGCGACCGGCCCGCGTTGTGCACGCATACGAAGAGCACCTCCGGCACACGACTCTCGGCGGGCTTCTCCGCCTGACCCAGCGCCTGCAGCCGCTCGCGGGCAAATCGCTCGGCGAGGATGACCAGGAAACCGGTCACCGTCGCGGTGGCGGCGAGCCGCTCGAAGGAGTCCATGACGCACTCTTCGACGGTCTCGAGGCTGAAGACGCCGGCGAACTCACGCGACAGGCGCCGAGCGGCACCCTCCAGCTCCTGGCGATCTGCGGGCGTCATCATGGGAGGTCGACCTCGACGCCGGCGGGCGACGCCGCGACATCCCTGTCCCTGCAAATGTTGGTGGTGGCCCCGGACATCAGTTCACCTCCGTGAGGTCGTGCACGAGCAGCTGGATGAGGAAAGGGATGCGGCCGGCGAGATCCGCGGCCGTACGCTCGAACGCCGGATAGGTGGTCGCGTCGTCGCCACCTTCGGCGGGGTCGGGGATGCTCCAGTGGATCGTTCTGGCCCCGGGGAACTCGGGGCAGACCTCCCGAACCCGGTCGCAGACGGTGACCACGCAGTCGAAGCGCTGGTCCAGGAATTCCTCGAAGTGCTTGGCCCGCCGGCCCGCCAGGTCGACGCCGTGGGCACGCATCACCTTCACCGCGTTGGGGTGCAGGCGAGTGGGCTGGCTGCCCGCGCTGAACGCGGGCACGCGGCCGTCAGTCAGATGTTGGAGCCAGCCCTCGGCCATCTGCGAACGGGCACTGTTCCCGGTGCAGAGGAAGAGGACGCGCCCGGAGAACTCCACTGGGGCCACGGGGCGACCTGGGAGCGGACCCAGCGCGGGGTGCAGCGTGGCACCGGCGGCACCCAACAGCTCGCCGCAGCGGGTGAGATCCGCCGAGTAGTAGCTGTCCCGGCGATCCGCGGAGCTGGGTCGAGCCGACACCAGGCGGGCAGCCCGAAGCAGGCCCAGATGGTACGAGACGAGGCTCTGGGGCTCGCCCAGTCGGGCGGTGAGCTCCCAGACCCGGCGGTCGCTCTCGGCAAGCTCGCGGAGGAGCCGCCAGCGCAGAGGGTGGCCGGCCAGCGCCAGGAATGGCGGCGGCTCCGTCGGGGGTTTGGGCTGGCGGGTGCTCGTCACCCCTCCAGGATACATCAAACTAGATAGATGGATTACCTCCATCCCTCGGGTCGCGGGTTGGTCGCGGGACGTCCAGGAAGGGGGGCGCGGGCAGGCGATCGAGAGGGGATGACTCTGGGCTGGGTTGGACGCTCACGCTGAGGGCTCGGGAGCTCATCCTCCCGGTCCCGTCAGGGGGCGCAGGGAAGGCGGTGACGGCCCGCCCGCTTGGCGCTGCCGGCTAGCTCAGTGAGGCTCGCCGCCAGTGCATCCAGGACGTGCGGGGCGAGCCGGTACCAGGTGAACTTGCCATCCTCAGTGGTGGTGACAGCGCCTGCCTCGCGGAGGATCCGCAGATGATGGCTCACCGTGGTCTGCTTGGCACCGGTCTCGTCGATCAGGTGACAGGTGCAGAGCTCCTCGGCGGCGAGCAACTCCACGATCCGGAGGCGGAGCGGGTCGGCCAGCAGGGCGAAGACGGCGGCGCGCTCACCGCTGACGTTGATGGTTGCGATTGTCACGGCACTATTAGATCACATCAGCGGCGCTTCATATCAGGATGGGTTGATGTATACTGCCCGAACCGGGCGGCTAGCAGATCGCCCACCGAAGGCTCGGAGGAGTGGCATGGCCAGCGTTGAAGTGTTCGATCCCGCGATGTGCTGCTCGACCGGCGTCTGCGGACCTTCTGTCGATCCCGCCCTGGCCCGTTTCGCTGCCGACCTCGAGTGGCTGGCCGGGCAGGGCGTCACGGTCGCGCGGGCGACCCTCTCCCAGGAGCCGGAGAAGTTCATTGCGTGTGTGCCGGTCCACGCGGCGGTCAACACCCGGGGTGAGGAGGCGCTGCCTGCCGTGCTGGTGGACGGGCAATTGCGAAGCACCGGGCGCTATCCGGGTCGTGTCGAGCTGGCCGGATGGGCCGGGCTCACCCTCTCGGCGCCGGTGCCGGCTGCGGCGGGGATCCGTGAGCTGCCGCAGGCAGAGAGCTGCTGCGGTGGGACCGGCTGCTGCTGATGAGCATCGCTGACCCGCTGATGCGAAGCGCAGCTCCGCTGGCGGGCCTGCTGGCCTGCCGGACGCCGTTTCTCTTCTTCACCGGCAAGGGCGGGGTCGGCAAGACGTCGATCGCTGCTGCCACCGCGGTCGCTCTGGCCGAAGGGGGTGCCCGCGTGCTGATCGTGTCGACCGACCCGGCCAGCAACCTCGACGAGGTCCTGGCCGTGGATGCCGGCACGTCGCCGACGCCGGTGCCGGTCCCCGGCGTGGCGGGCCTGGTCGCCCGCAACATCGATCCCGAGGCGGCAGCGGCCGCCTATCGGGAGCGGGTTGTCGGCCCCTATCGAGCCCTGCTGCCCGCCGGCGTCGTCGCCAAGATGGAGGAGGAGCTGTCCGGCTCGTGCACCGTGGAGATCGCGGCGTTCAACGAGTTCGTCGCCCTGCTCGCCGATCCGAAGGTCGCTGGCGACTACGACCGCATCGTGTTCGACACCGCCCCGACCGGGCACACGCTGCGCCTGCTGACCCTGCCCGGTGCCTGGACCGGCTTCCTCCAGGCCAACAAGGCTGGCATCACCTGCATCGGGCCAATCTCCGCTCTCGGGCAGGCCCAGGACCGCTATGCGGATGGCGTCGCGGCCCTCCGCGACCCAAACCGCACCACGCTTGTGCTGGTGACCCGGCCGGATGTCGCCGCCCTGAGCGAGGCGGCGCGCGCCGCCGGGGAGCTGTCCGCCCTCGGTGTTGTCTCGCCGCGTCTGGTGATCAATGGGGTGCTCGGCGCCACCGACCCCACCGACGAAGTCGCACAGGCGTGGCAGGGTCGTGCCCGAGCGGCGCTGGCCGGCATGTCCCCGGTGCTGGCCGCGATCACCGGTGTCGACAACGTGCCGCTGCTACCCGCAGCGCCGGTCGGGCTGGACGGCCTGCACCGGCTTCTCCGTCCCGAGATCGCCGGCCTCCGTCGCAGCTCCGGCGAACAGGCCGCCCCCCGGCTCCGGAGCGGTCTGGGTGAGCTGGTGGAGCAGATCGAAGCCGGGGGGCCCGGTGTGGTCATGACGATGGGCAAGGGCGGGGTTGGCAAGACAACCGTCGCCGCTGCCATCGCAGTCGCGCTGGCCGCCCGCGGCCACCACGTCACCTTGACCACCACCGATCCGGCCGCCCACGTCGCCGACGCCCTGCCCGACCCTCCGCGCAACCTCACCGTCACCCGCATCGACCCTGCGGCTGAGACCGCCAGCTACACGAAAGGCGTCCTCCTCACTGCGGGCAAGGATCTCGACGCGGAGGCCTACGCGCTTCTCGAGGAGGACCTCCGCTCACCGTGCACCGAGGAGGTCGCGGTCTTCGAAGCCTTCGCCCGCACGGTGGCGGCCGCGGCGGATCGATACGTCGTCATCGACACCGCCCCCACCGGGCACACCCTGCTGCTTCTGGACTCCTCGCGCAGCTTCACCCGCCAACTGGCCGCGCAGTCGGGCGCCCTGCCCGATCCTGCCGCGAATCTGCTCGACACCCTCACCGACTCCGCTCACACCCGAATCCTGCTGGTGACCGTGCCCGAGGCAACCCCCGTCCACGAGGCGACAAGGCTTCAGGTTGACCTCGCCCGCGCCGGGATCACTCCGTTCGGCTGGGTCGTGAACATGAGCCTGGCCGCGACCGCCACCACCGACCCGATACTGCAGGCCCGGGCCGGCCACGAACGACGCTGGATCAGCGAGGTCAGTCGCCTCTCCGGCCGCCCGCCAACCATCCTCGGCTGGTCATCACGGCCTTTGGTCGGCGCCGAGAGCCTGGCTACCCTGGCCGCCCTGGCGGCGTGACGATCGGCCGGTAGCAAGGCTCCGTCGTCACCCTGGGACTCGCAGTCGGACGAGCCCGTGCGTTGTCGGGACGCATGTGGCGTCGACCAATGGGGGCGGATACCCATGCCCCGTACTGGTATAATGTCGCGGTCATGACCACTCTGCGCGCCACGACCGCGGCCTCCGCCCAGATCGAGCTCGAGATCGAGGGAATGACCTGCGCCTCCTGCGTCCGCCGCGTGGAGAGGGCGGTGTCCGCCCTCCCTCAGGTCGAGGGCGCCAGCGTCAACCTGGCCACCGAGAAGGCCGTGCTGACCATCGCCGCCGGCGCCTCGACCACCACGGTCCGGCAGGCCGCGGCCAGGGCCGTCACCGCCGCTGGTTACGCCGTGCGGGAGGTCCCCGCTCCCATCGAAGGGTCTCGCCGCGTGCAGCTGACGATCAGCGGCATGACCTGCGCGTCGTGCGTTCGCCGGGTGGAGCGCGCTCTGAGCAGCGTGGACGGCGTCAGCTCGGCGACTGTCAACCTGACGACCGAGTCGGCCGAGGTGAGCGTGACCACACCGGTCGAGCCGGCGAAGCTGGTCGCCGCGGTGGGCAGGGCCGGCTACGGGGCCGAGTTGATCTCGGAGAGCCGAAGCGCGAGCGAGGAGGTGGAGGAGCGCCGCGCTCGCCGGCGGGCGGCGATCCGCGCGCGGGCGCGGCAGCTCGCCATCGGCGCCGTGCTCAGCACCGGCGTTCTGATCCTCAGCTACGGATTCGGCTCGGCGCGGTGGTCGCCGTATGCGCAGCTCGTCATGGCGCTGCCGGTGTGGCTGTGGGTTGGCGCCGTCTTCCACCGCGGCGCGCTGAAAGCTGCACGGCATGCCCGCGCCAACATGGACACCCTGGTCTCCCTGGGGTCGAGCGTCGCCTTCGCGTACTCGGCGGTGGCGGTGTTCGCGCTGCCGCACGAGCCGCTCTACTTTGACGTCGCGGCACTCATCGTCACGCTGATCGCCATGGGCAAGCTCCTCGAGCTGATCGCCCGCCGCCGGGCCGGGGAAGCCATCGAGGCGCTGGCCGGGCTGCAGCCTCGAACCGCCCATCTGCTCGCCCGGGGGGCGTCCGCCGACCGCTGGGCCGAGGCATCGCCGGTCGACATTCCCGTGGGCACGCTCCGGGTGGGTGACGTCATCCAGGTCCGACCCGGCGAGCGGATCCCGACGGACGGGGTCGTCGTCCAGGGCCTTGGCGCCGTCGACGAGTCGATGCTGACCGGGGAGAGCCTGCCCGTCACCAAGCATCCGGGTGACGACGCGGTCGGCGCCACCGTGAACACCACGGTTCCCCTGGTGATCCGCGTCACCAACATCGGCTCGGAGACCGTCCTCTCCCAGATCCTGGCGCTGGTGGATCGGGCGCAGACGGAGAAGGCGCCGGCGCAGCGGCTGGCCGATCGAGTCTCCGGCGTCTTCGTCCCCATCATCCTGCTCATCGCCCTCGGCACCTTCACGGGCTGGGTGCTCACCGGCCACGGCCTGGTCGCGGCCATGGTCCCGGCGGTGGCGGTGCTGGTCGTCGCCTGCCCCTGCGCCATGGGTCTGGCCACGCCGGTCGCGATCATGGTGGGCACCGGCCGCGGTGCCGAGATGGGCTTGCTGATCCGGGGGGGCGAGGCGCTGGAGCGCATCCGTGCACTGCGGGTCGTCGTCTTCGACAAGACCGGAACCCTCACGGTGGGTGCGCCCCAGGTGGTCGACGTCACCGGGGTGGGCGACGCTGACCCACGACGAGCGCTCGTCCTCGCCGCGGCCGTCGAACAGGCCTCGGAGCACCCGCTGGCTCGCGCGGTCGTCGAGGCGGCGGCGGTCGAGAGGCCATCGCCGGTCGCCCAGGACATCGAGGCGGTGCCGGGCAGTGGCGTTCGGGGAAGGGTGGAGGGGGCGGAGGTCGCCGTCGGCTCGCTGCGATGGCTCGCGGAGACCGGTGTCGACGTGGCGGGCGCCGAAGTTGCGATCGCCACCGCCGCGCGGCGTGCCTGGAGCCGGTTCGGTGTTTCGATCGATGGTCACCTGCAGGCGGTGATCGCTGTTGCCGACCCGCTCCGTCCGGATAGCGCCCGAGGCATCGAACATCTCCGCTCTCTCGGCCTCCACGTCGTCCTGGCGACGGGCGACCTCCCGGAGACCGCCGGGGCGATCGCGGCGGAGACGGGCATCACCGACGTCCGGGCCCAGCTCCGTCCCGCCGACAAGGCGGAGCTGATCGGCGAGCTGCGCGCCGCCTTCGGGCCGGTGGCCATGGTCGGCGACGGCATCAACGACGCTCCAGCGCTGGCCATGGCCGATGTCGGCATCGCCATGGCGAGCGGCACAGGGGTTGCCATGGCCGCCGCCGACATCACCCTCGTTCACGGCGATATCGAGGCCGTCAGCCTGGCGATCGCCCTCTCGCGGGCCACGCTCCGGAACATCCGCCAGAACCTGGGCTGGGCGTTCGGGTACAACCTCATCCTGGTTCCCCTGGCTGTGCTCGGCATCGTGCCCCCGGTCGGTGCCGCGCTGGCGATGGCCTTCAGCTCGGTGAGCGTCGTGCTCAACGCCCTGCGTCTGCGGCGCTTCGCGCCCCGCGCTCCCGTCCCAGGCCAGGCCGCCGCGCTCCCCGGGGCCGCCGCCACAGTCTGACCGTCTCATGTCATCCGTCAACCTCACCGAAGGACCGACCACGATGCCAGAACTCACCCTCGTCGCTCCCGACATCAGCTGCGACCACTGCAAGCACACCATCGAAACCGAGCTCGCCACCCTCGCGGGGGTGGCCCAGGTCCAGGTCGAGCCGCCCGCCAAGACCGTCCACGTCGTCTACGACGAGGCCGTCGTGAGCGAGCCCGCCATCCGATCCCGGCTTGACGAGATCGGTTACCCCGTCGCCGTCTGAGGGGCGCATGGCCGCTCCCGGATACAGCCACGACAAGGTTTCCCTCCAGGCGCGGCTGGCGCGGATCGAGGGGCAGGTCCGCGGCATCCAGCGCATGGTCGATGAGGACCGGTACTGCATCGATGTCCTCACCCAGGTCGCTGCGGTCAAGGCCGCCCTCGACAAGGTGGCTCTCGCCCTGCTCGACGACCACGTCAGCCACTGCGTGGTCGACGCGGTCCGGGGGGGCACCGGTGATCAGAAGGTGAAGGAGCTGACCGCGGCGATCGGCCGCTATCTCGGCTGAGGACGGGTCGCCCGGCACGGTCGTGGCGACCGCTGGGAACGCTGCGGACCTCCCCGTCGGTGCCCTCTCACTGGGCGCTTCGGCGCCAGGATCAGCCTGTCCGATGCGCTCCGACGCTCAGGCTGAGCGCCCGGGCGGGAGTGCCTCCGGCGCTGCCGCCCAGAGCACGACGTCGACGACCGGCTCCCCCGTATCCCCTCCGAGGGTCCGCTCGCGGCGTTCCAGGAGCAGGGTGCGGAGACCGGGGAGCGCGCCGGCCAGCGCTTCTTCGGTGTAGAGACGGGCTGCGTCCAGCGGTCCGACCCGGCCGAGCGAGTCGACATGATGACCGACGAGGAAGAGGTGTCCGCCGGGGCGAACGGCGCCCACCGCCGCGCGCAGGAGCTCGGCGCGCTCCTCGGGGGAAGGGTGGATGTTGGCGATGACCACGAGGTCGAAGGTATCCCCGCGGCGCAGGAACTCGCCGATGTCGGCCTGGACGGGGGAAACGCTCAGTCCCTCCGCCGCGGCCGCGGCGCGCGTGCGGTCAAGGGCGACCGACGACCCATCGACGGCGGTGACCGTCCACCCCTGACGGGCAAGCCAGAGGCTGTTGCGGCCCTCCCCGGCGCCGAGGTCCAGAGCCCGCCCAGGTGGAAGCGCTGTCACCAGCTCGACCATCGCGGTGTCGGGATGGATCGAGAATCGCCGCCCCACAGCGGCATACCGCTCGTCCCAGTCTTCTCCGTGCTCCACCCTGGATCCTCCAGCTGGTCGGTTGTTCTGAGGTTGACATGATACCCCATGGGGTATATCGTGATCAGGTCGTTAGCATACCCCTAGGGGTTACAATTGAGGTGATCATGTCCACTATCGCGCTCAATCGGAAGACCTTCACCGAGGCGGTGAAGCAAGACGGCATCGTCCTCGTGGACTTCTGGGCGGCCTGGTGCGGCCCCTGCCGCGCCTTCGCGCCGGTGTTCGGCGCAGCGGCGGAGGAGCACCGCGACATTGTGTTCGGCAAGGTCGACACCGAGGCCGAGCCCGCTCTGGCGAGGTCCCTCAACATCATGTCCATTCCCACCCTCATGGCCTTCCGCGACGGCATCCTGGTGTTCTCCCAGCCGGGGGCATTGCCCGCCGCCTCACTGGCCCAGCTGATCGGCGCCGTGCGAGACCTGGACATGGACGCGGTGCGCAGCCAGGTGGCCGGCGCCGAGGCGACGGCGAGGACGGCATGACCGGCGACGCTGCGGCGAGCCGCCGGGTACGGGTCGACTACGAGGCCGGAGATCGGTTCCGCATCGCGATCCGTCAACACACCATCACCGTCGATCAGCCGGCAGCCGACGGTGGCGAGGACACGGCTCCCACTCCGACCGAGCTCTTCATTGCCAGCCTGGCCTCGTGCGTGGCCTTTTACGCCCGCCGCTTCGCCGCCCGGCATGACATTCCGACCGAAGGCCTCGCCGTCACCGCCGAGTTCAGCATGGCCTCCCACCCGGCCCGGGTGGGCGAGATCACGCTTCAGCTGCATGTCCCGGCGGAGCTCTCGGCCGAGCAGCAGGCCTCGCTCCTCGCCGTCACCTCGCATTGCACCGTCCACAGCACCCTGATGCACGCTCCGGAGGTCCGCATCGAGCTGGCCGCGCTGACACCCGGGTCCGTGTGAGCAGGCCGGAGCCGCCCGGCGGGGCGTGTGAAAGAGGAGGAGATGCCAATGCCGCTTGACGATTCTGCCGTCACCGAGGTGCTCAAGCGGCTGCGGCGAGCCGAAGGCCAGATCCGCGGGGTCATCGGCATGCTCGAGAATGGCCGCGATTGCGCCGACGTCGTCACCCAATTGGCGGCAGTCTCTCGCGCCCTCGACCGAGCGGGATTCAAGCTGATCGCCAGCGGGCTCCAGCAGTGCGTGGCGGAGCGCGAAGGCGGGGCAGTTCCCACGGTGGACGAGGCCCAGCTGGAGAAGCTGTTCCTCTCTCTCGCCTGAGCCCGAGGGATCATGGTGATCTGCTTGGCGATTGCCGATGACGGCTGCATAGACCCTCGCTGGGGGCGGGCCCAAAGGGTGGCGATCGCCACCGTCGAAGCGGGGGCGATCACTGGCTGGGAGGAGTTCGACGTGGCGTGGAACATGCTGCACGACACCGGCCCCGAGGGCGCACACCACGCCAGGGTGGCCCGTTTCCTGCGTGAGCATCATGTCGACACCGTGCTGGCCAACCACATGGGTGAGGGCATGGCCCGCATGCTTCAGAAGATGGGGGTCGCCGTCCGTCTCGGGCTCGTCGGCGAGGCGCGCGGGGCCGTGACCGCTGCCGCCGTCTGACGAGGTTCGAGTCACGTCGACCATCACAGAGGGGGCGTACTCGGTGAGCGGCCCCGCTGTCGACCGAGCCAGGGTGGCGCTGTTCGCGACCTGCCATGCCGTCGATGACATGTACCAGGGAGCGGTGCCCGCGCTGCTGCCCTTCTTCGTCGCCGATCGCCACTACAGCTATGCGGCGGCCGCCGGGCTCATGTTCGCGCTGACGGCCATGTCGTCGGTGATCCAACCGGTCTTCGGGGCCCTCACCGACCGGCTCCATCTCTTCTGGCTGGTGCCGGTCGGCCTCACGGTCGCCGGGGTTGGCGTCGGGCTATCGGGACTGACCCAGAGCTACCCGCTGACCTTCCTGGCGATCGCCGTCGCAGGGGTGGGGGTGGCCGCGTTCCACCCCGAGGCGGCGCGCGCCGCGCGTGCGGCGAGTGTCGACAGTCAGCAGGCGATGAGCGTCTTCTCGGTTGGCGGCAACGTGGGCTACGCGATCGGTCCGATGTTTGTCTTCGCGGTGCTCTTCTTCGTTCCTGGAACCGGCGGCACGGTGTTCTTGGCGGTGCCCGCTCTGATCACCGGTGCTGCCGTTTTCGTCGTGCTGCGGCGCCATCCGGAGCCCCACAGGGAGCGGCATGTGAGTGGGCAGCGTCCGCAACTGTCGGACGATTGGCGGGGCTTCATCGGGCTCACCTCGGTGGTCATGCTGCGGTCCGTCGTGTATTTCGGGCTGACGTCACTGGTGGCGCTGTACGTCGGGACCAGCTTGCGGGGGGGGAAGGGGCTCGGTGAGGCGGCGCTCACGACCATGGTCGGCTTCGGCGCCATCGGCACGATCACCGGCGGGCGGCTTGCCGACCGGTTCGGCCGTCTCCCTGTGACACGGGTTTCGTTGGCGGCGAGCATTGTCAGCCTGCTGGCCGTCGCGCTCACACCCTTGCCGTGGGTCTTCCTGCCGGTTGCGGTCACCGGCTTCGTGCTCTTCCAGTCGTTCAGCCTGACGGTGACCCTCGGCCAGGATTACCTGCCCACGCGCATCGGCACGTCCTCGGGGGTGACGCTCGGGCTGGCGATCAGCGTTGGCGGGCTGGTCGCACCCGGTCTGGGTGCCTTGGCGGATGCGACCAGCCTGCGCGTCAGCATCCTCGTGCTCCTGGCATTCCTGCCCGCCGGGCTGGCGATCGCCTGGCGTTTGCGCGACCCGCGCCCCACGCGGAGGCAGAGCTCCGATCGACCGGGAGTCCCAGCGGCCGGCGCCCCCTCGGCGCCCATACCCCACGTCCCGTGATTCCTCCCGGCCCGATGTGATCCCGTTGGTCACCGGTGCGTCCGGCTTCTGCCCGCTCTAGGTGCCCTTCCACCTCAGCGCCCCACCCCGTAGGGCGGCGAGCCCGGCGGCAGCCAGCGCGACCACGGCCAGGAAGAGGGCGCAGGCGCCAAAGCCGCTGACGAGCGCGGAGGGGTGCACCAGGCCGGCGGCGGCCAGGCTCAGGATCAGGGCGGCGAACGCCTGGCCCATGGCGGTGCCCATCCCACGGGTCATGTTGAGGACCCCGCTCGCCACCCCCG
>Ga0224557_1001292_pt1 | contig 24560 bp, 25 predicted proteins | sample 714S31014metaG_FD_180677 | JGI IMG/M metagenome (GOLD analysis project Ga0224557, IMG submission 180677) | Peat soil microbial communities from Stordalen Mire, Sweden - 717 S3 10-14 | ecosystem: Environmental > Terrestrial > Soil > Wetlands > Peat | place: Sweden: Norrbotten County, Stordalen... | reverse complement strand
AAGATGTTATGCGGTTCCTCGAAGAATCGACGGATGAAAACATTATCGAAGACCTGTTATTCGCATTTACGCTTGCGGACTGGCAGAAGATCGAACCGATCAAATCGCCATCCGAAGATGAAGTCGAGGCTTGGCCCGTGTACGCGCTGCTGAAGCAACTGTTCCTCCCCAACTCCGTTTCCACGGCGGCCGGTGATGTTTTCCTGACGGGTGACCTAAGTGTCTTGGCGGCGCTAACGGCGGGCGATGTTGGGCAAGCTGCACGGATCGTCATACGGCGGCTGCAGAATGCTGGGCTGCGACCCATTGAGGCGAACTTCCAGGGCGGATTCGATGGCACACGCCTGGCGGCGTGTTTGTTAATACCCGTTCCATATAGTGCCGCGTTGCGGCAAATCTACTATTAGGGAGAAATGACTTGATCGATTGGACAAAGCTCGAAAAGGCTCCGCGGATTCTGTTGGAAGCGGAGTTACGTCCGGCCCAAGGCGAAAGATTCCAGCCGACTGGTTTCGCCGATCTTGGCGCTGCCCAATACACGCGGCCGGATGGAATGGACATGTTGCTGGTGGAGAGCGCTCAATCCGTCGCCAACCGCCTGGAAACGACCTGTCTGGATGGCGATGGTCCCGACATGGCCACGAGTCTAAGCGGCCTGCCTTATGTTGTTGCCACTCTTACCGGAGCAGGCAGCCCGGTGCGGACCAGTTCGCTGGTTGAGGCCCACCGAATAGGGTCGCCTTACTTCCTCTTGAACAAGAAGTTTCGCGATCAGCTTGCCCTTGAGATGAAATACAACCCGAAGCGCCCGATGGATTGGAAGCCGATCTACGCCACCTTGTTCAAATACGATCCGAACAGCTTGCTGCACGGCGTTTTTCTTTCGTTGCTGGCGGGGGGCCGGGTTCGCGCACCTCGCGCCGTAACCGGCTTCATTGAAGCGGAGGGCGTCAGAAAGGTGATTTCAGGAGGCGTGAAGAACAGCCCGGTGGACCCGAAGGGGGAACTACAGGTTGCCGAGGCGGACGCCGGGGAAAAGGGCGTTTACAGCAATGTCCCCTACAGCCGGATCGAGTTTACCGCGAAAACGATCAAGGCGTATTTCAATCTCGATTTGGCGCTGATCCGTGGCTACGGGTTAGGTGAACCGGCGGTACGATTATTGACCGCGTTGGCGCTGATGAAGGTTCGGCGGTTCCTGACCGCGCATCTGCGGTTGCGTACCGCGTGCGATCTCCTCATGTCAGGCAACATCGTGGTCATGATGCCGACCGGTTTCGTGGTGCCGGACGAAGACGCATTGCTCGAAGCGGTGAGGGCTGAGATTGTTGCGTGCAAGGCCCAGTTCGCCGATCCGGCAGTCACGGAGGTCGAGACGCCGGTGAAAATCGTGAAGAAAAAGGAATCCGAAGCCGAAAACAGCGGTGCTCCGGCATGACTACCATTGAATTGCGTTTTCCGGCGCACCGTTTTCACGCGACGCCCTGGGGACGCCATGTGAATGAGGGTGTAGCTGAATGGCCTCCTTCACCATACAGGCTCTTGCGCTCTTTGTACGACGCTTGGAAGCGTAAGCATCCGTATCTGCCGGAGGCCACGGTGGCTGAAGTATTCAGGGCGCTTTCAGCGGAGGCGCCACGATTCGCGCTGCCGATCGCGACGGCTTCGCATACTCGTAGCTATTTGAACAGCAATACCGAAGACCCGACAGATAAGAGCCTGATCTTTGACGCCTTTGTGGCGGTAAGCCCCGGTGAGTCGTGCTATTTGACTTGGCCGAACGTGCAACTTGCGACACAGCAACGCGAAACACTCGAACGTCTGCTGGGATCGCTGAATTTTGTGGGCCGCTCGGAGTCATGGGTAGAGGCAAAAATATTTGAAGGCGAAGTGAGGGCTGCCATCCGGTGCGAACCTCTGGCGGAAACAGATCAGAGCGGCGAGACCATTCCGGTAGCTTGCGCCACGCCAGCGACCGAGTACCACGAGACGCGGCCATGGCTGGAGGCCATCGCATACTCCACGGCGGAGTTTCTGAAAGACCGGCGCAGCCTGCCTCCGGCGATGCGGATGGTGCAGTATGTCCGCCCGCTCGCGGCACTGATGACCCGCGTACCCAAGCCGCTTCGGGAAAACGCCGCCGGCACTCAAGCGATACTCCTCGCGCTGGCCGCTCCGGTCTTACCGTTGGTCACCGCAACGGTTGAGATTGCCGAACAAATCAGAGTAAGGCTCATGGGGATTCACAAGAGGCTCGTGCGTGATCCCACGAAAGTTTCTCCCAAGTTCAGCGGCAAGAGTTCCGACGGCAGTCCGCTCAGTGGCCACCAGCACGCCTTCATTCTGCCTCTTGGAAATGACTTGGGACGGATCAGCAGTGTCCTGATTTACACCCGGAGCGAAGAGGGCTTCGACGGGTCGGAATTGCGGGCCATATTGCAAGTGCATTCGTTGTATCAGAGTGGTTCTGAAGAGGGCATCCGTACCGTGGGCACGTGGCGCGGTCGTTGCGATGATGAGTCCGTACGGCCTCGCATCAAAAAAGTGGAGAGCAAGACGCCTTTTGTCGCGCCCCGCCATTGGCGCAGGGGCCGCGGGTCGGTGGAAGAATTCTTGAAAGCCGAAGTGTGTCGGGAGTGTCGCAACCATCGCTTGCCTAATCCGATTGATGTTCGACTGCTGCCAAAGTCTCCGGGCTTATTCGAGTGGGTGGAGTTTCGCCGCAACCGTAAAGCTGATGCGCCGCGTCCGGGATATGGGTTCAGGATTGAGTTTCCCGAAGCCGTGCCAGCTCCTTTCAGCTTGGGCTACGGCTGCCATTTTGGATTGGGGCAATTTGATCGGTCGAGGTAGTTCCGATGCGATTTTCTTACTTGATCTGCTACGATATCTGCGACGACAAACGCCTTCGCAAGGTCTTTCAGACAATGCGCGGGTACGGGGACCATTTGCAATATTCGGTGTTCGAGTGCCAGTTAACGGCTACCGATCTGGCGCGGTGCCGGGCAGAACTGGCGGCGATTATCCACCATACCGAGGATCAGGTGCTCTTCGTGAACCTGGGACCCGCTGAGGGGCGGGGAGACCGCGTGATTGCGGCGCTAGGCAAACCGTACACGGCGCTCGATTCGCCGTGCATTATCGTGTGAGGAGTCCACCATGGGCGCTCTGCCGATACAGATCGAAGCGAAGCGGGAACTGCCGGATTACTTGCCGGCGCGGATGGTCAACGAGTTCGCATACTGTGCACGGTTGTTCTTCTATGAATGGGTAGAGGGGCTATTCGCGGAAAGCGTTGATACGGTCGAGGGTTCGATTCAGCACCGGCGCGTGGATGCTAAGGCGACGGCGCTGCCGGACGCGGGTGAGTTGCCGCAATCGATCCACTCGCGAAGTGTGACCCTGGCGAGCGAACGGCTGCGGGTGATCGCGAAGATGGACCTGGTGGAGGTCGAGGGCGGCGTGGTGACGCCGGTGGATTATAAGCACGGGCATCCGCGGGATGGAGCGGAAGGTCTTGAGTTGTGGCCAAGCGATCGGGCGCAACTTACAGTCCAGGGCATTGTGCTGCGGGAGAACGGGTACCGGTGTGAGGAAGGCGTAGCGTATTACCGTAAGACGGGGCAGCGGGTGCATGTGACGTTCGACGTGGCGCTGATCGCGGAGACGGAGGCGCTGATCTTGGAGGCTTGGGGTCTGGCGGAGGCTGGAGGCATTCCGGCGCCGCTGGTGGATTCGCCAAAGTGTCCGGGGTGCTCGCTAGTGGGGATCTGCCTGCCGGACGAGACGTGGCGGGCAGCGGAGGAGGTCGAGGAACCGCGGCAACTGGCACTGTTCGATGTGCCTTGGCGTAAGCCGATGAAGCGCGAGGTGCGTCCGATGATGACGCCGCGCAACGAGCTGAGACCGTTGTATTTGAACAGCCAGGGAGTGAAGTTGGGGAAGAGCGGGACAGTGTTGCAGGTTAAGGATAAAGAGAAGCTGCTGCAAGAAGTGCGGATCGGCGAGATATGTCAGGTGAACCTGATGGGGAATGTGCAGGTGACGACGCAGGCGGTGCAAGCGCTGTGCGAGGCGGAAGTGCCAATCTGCTATTTCTCGATGGGCGGGTGGTTCTATGGAATCACGATTGGATTGAACACGAAGAACGTATTTCTGCGGCGTAACCAGTTTCGCCTGGCGGAGCAGGAATATTTCGCCCGGACCATCGCGCGGCGACTGGTAGCGGGGAAGGTTCGCAACCAGAGAACGCTATTGCAGCGCAACCACGTGGAGCCGAACCGGCAAATATTGGCGGGTATGAAGGAGATGGCAGAGCGGGCGGAGGAGGCCGGTTCATTGGAGGAGCTCCTGGGCATCGAGGGGAATGCGGCGCGGATGTACTTCGGGGAATTCGCGGGGATGATGAAGCCCGATGACGTGGAGGGGGCGAGTCCCTTACCGTTCGAAATGGACGGGCGGAATCGGCGCCCGCCTAGGGACCCAGTGAATGCCATGCTGTCGCTGGGATATAGCCTACTCACGAAGGATCTGACGGTGGCGTGTTACGCGGTGGGGTTCGATCCATATGTGGGGTTTTATCACCAGCCGCGCTTCGGGCGGCCGGCGCTGGCGCTGGATTTGATGGAACCGTTTCGTTCGCTAATTGTGGACTCGGCGGTGCTCACTGCGATAAACACGGGAATGGTCACGGCGCGGGACTTCGTGCGGGCCGGGGGCGCGGTTGCGCTGACGGCGGGCGGCCGAAAAGCATTTTTCCGGGCGTATGAAATGCGGATGGACACGCTGGTGACCCATCCTCTGTTTGAATACCGGGTCAGTTACCGGCGACTTCTTGAGATCCAGTCGCGGCTGCTGGCGCGCGTCCTGGAGGGAGAAATTGGCGAATATCCGGTGTTCACTACGCGGTAGTCGGATGCGAGCGCCAGGCCGGGAGCGACTAATCGGGAGGCGCTCGCGAACAGCTAAAGTATGGCAATAGCGACAGTTAGAGGCGCGGAGGATCGGTTTGGTATGGCGTGTCGGTAGGAGAATAGTGAGGCGCTCGCAAACGAGCGCACAGGTCCTTGAAAACAGAATAGGATAGAAGGGAGGCGAATTCCGCGATCACATGATCGCGGCCCCATTGAAGCCACCACGCCTCGATCAGCCCTGCCGTCGCCGGCATAATTCCGCGATCACATGATCGCGGCCCCATTGAAGCTCTTGGGGGCGGCTTTCTTCTTGGGAGCAGGCGCATAATTCCGCGATCACATGATCGCGGCCCCATTGAAGCACCGGGACTACCTCCGGCCTGTCCTACGGCGCGCCTAATTCCGCGATCACATGATCGCGGCCCCATTGAAGCTCCCAAATCCCCGCCGCACCGCCATGAAAATAGTCAATTCCGCGATCACATGATCGCGGCCCCATTGAAGCTTCGATGGGGTCGTCGTCCTCGGCAATCGCGGCGAAATTCCGCGATCACATGATCGCGGCCCCATTGAAGCGGATCTTCGCCCGCGTGGCTGGAGTGGGGAGAATGGAATTCCGCGATCACATGATCGCGGCCCCATTGAAGCAGGAAATGAGCCTGCACCACGGGCGGTATGGGGTGCTTCAATTCCGCGATCACATGATCGCGGCCCCATTGAAGCAGCAAAGCAGCCCGCAATTCCCGCTCTCGTATTCCTAATTCCGCGATCACATGATCGCGGCCCCATTGAAGCCAGATGATATCGCCGCAGCCCAGAATCGCATACGGCTAATTCCGCGATCACATGATCGCGGCCCCATTGAAGCGCGGCTTTCACAATCGCATCCGCGACGCGGGTAACAATTCCGCGATCACATGATCGCGGCCCCATTGAAGCAACGCGCGGGCATCCTGCTCCCCCTGCGCTACCGCCAAATTCCGCGATCACATGATCGCGGCCCCATTGAAGCCGATTGTAAAGCCACCGGAAGCCGATCAGGCCTCCGAAATTCCGCGATCACATGATCGCGGCCCCATTGAAGCCGTTATCGCGCAGCCGCCTGCCGAGTTTCTTCTCGAATTCCGCGATCACATGATCGCGGCCCCATTGAAGCTTCGCCGCGTAGATGAAGTGAGCCGCGTAGTCGTTGAATTCCGCGATCACATGATCGCGGCCCCATTGAAGCACGTAAATCAGAATCACGCCGAAACCCGCGAACAGGAATTCCGCGATCACATGATCGCGGCCCCATTGAAGCCGCACATAGCCTCCATAAACCGGCGTACCGTTTTGGCAATTCCGCGATCACATGATCGCGGCCCCATTGAAGCCTGGCTGGCCGCGCCGTTCTTGCAGCAGTTGCCGCAATTCCGCGATCACATGATCGCGGCCCCATTGAAGCGTTCCGGCTGGGGGCACGGGCACAAATCCCACGAGCAATTCCGCGATCACATGATCGCGGCCTTCGGCGCTCGCGAGAATTTACCCACCCCTGCTTTCCAAAACTGACCCAGGCATTGTGACCTGAACCCGTCTCACGCAGCAATGCGTGGTGACCTGAAGCATCACCATGCCAGAGGCCCGGAAGAGACCGTGTGCGATTTGCCGTCGGTGGTTCCGGCCGGACGCGCGAGTAGGTAACCGCCAACATGCCTGCGGGGAGCTGGAATGCCAAGCGTCACGGCGGCAGACGACGCAAGCCGGTTGGCGCCGCCGGAACCCAGGTTACGCCATCGCCTGGCGGATCGACCAACGCGCGACGCAGACGCCATCCCCGCCGGAGCCCCTGCGCATGCCAGCCCCATTGAACCAACTACCTTGGGATGTCGCGAAAGACCAGTTCGGCCCCCAAGGCGCTGATTTCATTGGGGTTATGGGAGCACTAATAGTCCGTGCCGCGAAAGACCAGTTCCGGGCGTATCTCATTGATCCCACGAGACTTCCCGGCACACTTCCCGCGCCGGCGCAAAAGGCCAGTCCCAGCATGGGGCATACTGAATCCGCAGGCGGCCATGCAACTGGAGTTTCACCAACTCGACCGGCCATGGGAACACCTACGAGTCCGCCAGCCGCACCTCCAGCGGCGCCTGCTGGCCTCCCTGGCTGAGTCTGGCCAGCAGACGCCCATCGTCGTAGTCCTGTCCCCAGACCACCGCGACCGCTATCTGGTAATCGATGGCCACAAGCGCATCGCAGCGCTCCAGCAACTGGGCCGGGACACGGTCGAAGCCACGGTCTGGGCGATGAGCGCTGCCGAAGCTTTGCTGTTGGACCGATCCTTGCGCTTCAGTCCGCAGGAAAGCGCGCTGGAGCAAGGCTGGCTGTTGTCGGAGATGGAGCAACGCTTGGGCTACTCGCTGGAGGAGTTGGCGCGGCGCTTCGACCGCAGCGTGAGTTGGGTGTCGCGGCGTCTGGCGCTGGTGGAACTGCTGCCGGAAGCCATCCAGCAGCAGGTGCGCGAAGGCCAGATCGCCGCGCAGCTGGCCATGAAGTATCTCGTCCCGGTGGCGCGCGTCAGCCTGGAGCAGTGTGAGCAAATGGCCGCCGCCTTCGTCCAGCACCATTGCGACACACGGCAAGCTGGACAACTCTATGCCGCCTGGCGAGACGGCTCGCGCGTGGTCCGCGAGCGCATCCTGGCCGCGCCGGAACTGTTTTGGAAGACGCAGCGGCAACCGCCTTCCGCCAAGCCGGCCGCGGCGGCTCTCGATGGCGAACTGGAGATGGCGGTGGCCATCCTGCATCGCGCCGGCCGGCGGCTCGCCGCAGCCCTGCCGGAGATGGATGGCCGGCAGCAGGAACAGGCGCAACGTCAGATCGAAAGCGCGCGCCGGGAACTGGAGCGGATGGCGGCGCGCATGGCAAAGGAACAGGAAACCCAACATGCTGAGTCAGGCACAACGAACCGCGATTCTGGAACTGAGTGCGAAGGGCGTGACCAAGCGCGAGATCGCACGCGTACTGCAACTCTCGCGCCCGACTGTGCGCAAAGTGCTGCGCTCAAACTCCAACCAGGTTCCGGAAATCCAACGGACGGAGAAAGCCGAACCCTACCGGCAACAGATCCTGGATCTGTTGGTTTCCTGCAAGGGGAATCTCGTGCGAGTCCATGAGGAACTGACCGCGGACGGCGCGGCATTGTCGTATCCGGCGCTGACCGCATTCTGCCGCCGGCAGGGTATCGGGCAAACCCCGGTCGTGCCGGCGGGCCAGTATCACTTCGATCCGGGCGTGGAGATGCAGCACGATACCTCTCCGCACTCTGTCGAAGTGGGCGGCAGGAAGTACCTGGCGCAGACGGCCTCGGGGGTGTTGTGTTACTCGCACATGCTGTTCTTCCAGATCAACCCCAGGTTCCAGAGGTTCGACTGCAAAGTGTTCCTCACCGACGCGCTGCGCTACATGAGCGGCGCTCCCGAGCGCGTGATGATCGACAATACGCACGTGGTGGTGCTGCGCGGCACGGGACGCGAAATGATCCCGGTGCCGGAAATGGAGGCCTTCGCGGAACGCTTCGGATTCCGTTTCGTGGCGCATCAGATCGGCAATGCCAACCGCTCGGCGCGCGTGGAACGCCCGTTTTCCTTCATCGAAAACAACTTTCTGGCCGGCCGTACGTTCGCCAGTTGGGAGGATCTGAATCAGCAGGCGCGCCAATGGTGCGACCGCGTCAACGCGACTTATAAGAAACATATCCGTGCGGTGCCGCGGGAACTGTTCGCGGTCGAGCGCCTGCACCTGAAACCGTTGCCGGCGTGGATTCCCGAAGTGTATCGCCTGCACCAGCGCACGGTGGACGTGGAAGGCTATGTCTCGGTGAACTCCATCCGCTACTCCGTTCCGGTCGCCTGGATCGGGCGCCGGGTGGAGGTGCGCGAGACGCGCGACAACATCGAGATCGAACTGGATGCGCGCCACCTGGTCACGCATGTCCGCGCCGTGACTCCGCAGTCACAACGGATCACGCTGGACGCCCATCGGCCGCCGCGCGGAGAAGGCACGCGGTGTCGCGATCCGCACCCCGAAGAACAAACCCTCTTACAGGCCGCGCCGGAGATCGCGGCGTACGTGACGGCGCTCAAGCAAAAAGGCCGCAAGGTGGTGGCGCTGGCCCTGCGGCAACTGTTGCGCTTGCTGAAAGAATATCCGCGCGAGCCGTTCCTGGCCGCGGTCCGCGAAGCCGCCCAGTATGGCCTCTACGATCTCGACCGGCTGGAACGCATGATTCTGCGCCGCGTGGCGCGCGACTACTTCCTGTTGTTGGATACCGACTCCGATCCCCATGACTGAAGAACTGGAACAACTCCTGAAGAATCTCAAACTGCGGCGCATGCTCCACGTGTATGACCAGCAGTTAAGCGCGGCCGAGAAGGCCGACGTCTCCTACTCCGAGTTCGTCGCCGGATTGTTGCGCGCGCAGTGGCACGACCGTCAGGAAAGCGCTCTGGAGTGGCGCATCGGCAGAGCCAATCTGCCCGAACGCTGGTCGCTGGAAACGTTTCCCTACGCGCGCCAGTCGGGCGTCAACCGCAAGCAGATCCGCGCCTTCGCCGAACTCGACTTCGTCGCCAAGCACGAGAATCTGGTGTTGGTCGGGCCCACTGGCGTGGGCAAGACCGGACTGGCTTGCGGACTCCTGTTAAAGGCTTTGCAGAACGGCCACCGCTGTCAGTTCGTTCGCGCCCAGGACTTATTCGATGAGATGTACGCAGCGCTTGCCGACCGCTCCACGCGCCGTTTGCTGAATCGCCTGGCCCGTTTGGACGTCTTGTTGATCGACGAGTTCGGTTACTTGAATCTCAAACCCGAACAGTCCAACACCTTCTTCAAGTTGATGGAAGAGCGCTATCATCGCCACTCCACCATCATCACGACGAATTTGGGGTATGACGAGTGGCACAACTTTCTGGGCAACAAATCGATGGTGGACGCGCTGCTGAGCCGCGTGCGGCACTACTGCCACACAGTGACCATCGACGGTCCGTCGCTGCGGGACCCGCAAGGCTGACATGGACCCCGTGGAAGAGCGGCCCATCAGCCGGCAAGAATATATCCAAAAGGTTCTCAGCGCCTACCGCCAAACGCCGGGAACGGCGGGAACCATCCGCCAGCCGGACCGTCTCCTGGCGGCCCGGCTACAGGATCGCGGCGTGCCCCTGGCTGCGGTCGAAAACGCATTCGTTCTCGCCGCGGCGCGCCGCATCTTTCGGGCTCCCGGATCTCCGCCGCTGGGCACGATTCGTTCCCTGGCATACTTCTCGGCAGTCATCGAAGAAGTGTTAGAGCTGCGCGTCAAACCGGAATACTTTCAGTATCTGCGCGACAAGATCCGGCGCTTCATCCAAACGGGTCGCTGACTCTCCCAGCGAGACGAAATCCCACACCCCCACCCGCCTCCGGCGAGATGATGTGAAATCACCCCGCACGCCTACGGCGTGGATGATACTGCTGGCCCTCTCTCACATCAAACACACGCCTGCGGCGTGGATGATCTCCGCTTCCCATTCCTGACCCTGTTCGCAGCTCAGGCAACTTCAACCGAGCGCTACCGGGTCATTTCTGCCGAGCGCCGAAGCGGATAGGCGGCAAGCATGAAAAAAGGTCTGCGATGGCATCGGTAAGCCGGTCGGCGATTTCGGCGCTGCCGCTTTCCCTGGCCGTGCGATACCAGATATCGTCCAATTCAATCTCGGCTTCCGGCGCGAGGCGGTGTGCCATCAGCGGTGCATATCGTGCTCGGCGTCCACGCGGGCGCGGCCCCTCTGCTTTACTTCCTGCGATAGATCCCGCATGGATTGTTGCGTTATGATGCGGCCGTGGCCGCGAGCGAGTGAGGCTTCCGCAGCAAGAACTTCTGCCCGCGTCCGCTCGCGCTCCTCCCACAAAACAAGCGCTTCTTTTACCGCGTCTTCTTCGCGCTGAAGCCGCCCGCTTTCGATGGCCTGGCGGACGAACGCTTTTTGGTCGGGGGTGAGGCTCACATCCATAGCCTGAACGTAGGGATTCCGGGCGGGCGTGTCAACGCTACCGAAGTGGACGGAGATGCGCTTCTACCGGTTTTGGCGGTAACAGATTTGCAAGGCTGGATGGACGGGCGGGTGACCACAATGCCAGCAGAGGAGCAGCGCCAAGTATTTGCAATACCTTGCGACCTTTCCGCATGCAAACTGGATCTTAACGGTTCTTGGGTATGGTTTGCTTACTGCGGTTGTGCTATCTGGCGCGGCAACGCATGCACGGAGGGCTCCCATGGATTCTGCCTGCTTTGACTGTGGCGCGCCTCCATGAAACATCTGGAGCGTTATATTGAACGCATCGTGTCGTCTCAGACCACGCAGGAGGCGTTTGACCACTTTTGCGACGCCATGAGTCAACATGGCTACGACCGGATCGCGTACAGCCTTGTGAACGACCATCCCTCCCTCGGTCTCTCCAGTCAGCACGGTCTGGCAACCATCTACCCAGAAGACTGGATGAAACATTATGCGGCGCGTAAATTCTCCCTGATCGACCCGGTAACGCGGCAGGTCCTCACGAGCCGCACGCCGTTTTTCTGGTCCGATGTAACCGCCAAGCTTGATCGGCTCCTGCCTCCACGGCAAATGATGGACCAGGCAGCCGACGCCGGTCTTGGCGATGGGATAGGCATCTCGTTGCGCGGCGATGGCCCGGAGCTGGTCGGGGTTGGAATAGCAAGATCGTCATTGCCCACATCCGAACAGAACAAGCCGCAAGACTACAATCTCTTGGGTGGCGCATACCTGCTCAGCACATGCCTGCATGCAACCTACCGCGACTTGTACATCAAATCCGCAAGAGCCGCCTTGAGTACGCGTCAACATGATATTTTATCCTGGGCCGCAGAAGGCAAGACGGACGAACAAATCGGCTTCATCCTCAATATCACCGTCGACACCGTACGATTTCATTGGAAGAAGATCTTCAAGAAGTCGGCAGTGAACAGCCGTACCTACGCGATCGCCAATGCTATCCGCAGGCAACTCATCGTCCCCGTCTCGATCCGCACCCCCTACCGGAATCGGTAGCTTGCGGCGGGCGGGGCGGACGCGTTCAATTATTGGATGATTGATTGCGTAAGCATCGCATCTGCGCACTGCTTTCCCGGTAACCTCATCGCCGCCCAGCACCGGCTGCGCTATCGGGAGGTCATCGCGAAAGAGGACTGGGGCAATATCTACGTCGCCGACGAGATGGAATTTGACCGATACGACAATGTCGCAACAGAGTATTTCATTGCCCGCAATTCAGAGGGGAATGTGCTGGGCGTCTCCCGGTCGTACCCTACAACGATCCCGTACATGCTCTCCGACGTTTTCCCCTTTCTTGCATCGGATGAACTCCCTTCCAGCCACAAAATCCATGAAGCAAGCCGTTTGGTGCTTGATCGCTCCTTGTTGACCAAAGAGGCGCGGCGGCCAGTCGTCAATAAACTGATTGTGGCCTACATGGAGCGCGGCATGCAGCGGAGCATCGACGCGTATGTGGGCTTCATGCTCCCTCGAATCTGGGACAGCACCTTCTTGAAAGCAGGATGGGACGTAGAATGGCTCGGGCCGGAGATCGCATTGCCGGGAACGGCAGATATCGTTCGCGCCGCATTGATGCCGGTCAATAGACGCATGAACGACAGAGTCCGCAAAGCGACCGGACTTCGAGAACCTGTTCTCAATGTCGGCTCAGAATCCGGGGCTTTTGTCCCAACTCTGGTTTCGTATTCCCACCTCCGCCGGCAAGACAACCTTGCGGCCTGATCATAGCTGACGGTTGGTTTCCATGACTTCTGGCCTTCCCGACTCCCGCATCGCGCCGAACGAAGACCCGGAGCGACACAGCGCGCTTGTGATGCGCAATGTGAACGTCCACGGGCACAGGACAAGCATCCGGTTGGAGCCGCAGATATGGGATATGCTGGCCGAGATCTGCCGCCGCGAATTCTGCACGCCACACGACGTGTGCAGCTTTGCTGCGGAACGCAGGCCGCCGCACGGCTCGCTTGCGTCCGCTCTACGCGTTGTCGTCCTCGATTATTTGCGCACATCCACAACCGAGGACGGGCACAGAAATGCCGGGCACGGCCAGGGCATGTTCATGGCCCAGCAGCGGGAACACCTGGAGATGCGCAAGCCGAAAGCGGAGCGGCGGGAGCCGGATGGGTTGGAGCCTGGTCCGTAACGCCTAATACGGGCCATCCGGGAAACACTCGTGTCCCTGGGATTTCACTCTGGGGGATTTCAGTTCGCACCATTGCGCTCAAGCGCCGCGACCGCTCGCTCGAAGGTTTCGCCCAAAACCCAGCCATAGCGGTCGGCCAGCGCGTAGAACCGCTCGATAGTATCCGCTCGCGCCTTGATGTTGAACTGGGTATTTCGACCTGTGCGATGCCGCCTTGGCTCGCGCGTGGCGGGCGCGGGCTGGAGGGGCGCCCGGATCGGGTCGCGGCTCACAAAGTTGGCAGTCTCCGAGACTGCCTTCACCTGGTCTGGCTGGGCGGCGGGCTTGGCTGCCGTTCGCGGATTAAACCCGGAAATGTCGATGTCGGGTCCGTGATCGAACACACTGGCGCGCTCCGAGCTCATCACGCAACCTCCTGGGCTAATGAGGACTCCGCATCCTGCGTCAATGAGGAATCCGAGTTCTGGCGCAACAAGGTGATGACCTCGCTCGCCAATTCGCGGGCATTTCTTATGGCGGCGTCCCGGTTGCTGACCTGGCTCGCCTCAAGCGATTCGAGTGTGCCGCCAAAGGAGAAGATGGCCTTAAATGCCTCGCGTTCGTGCATCTGGGTGCGAAGCGACGGGACTTTGTGTTTTTGGAATTCGTCGCGAATATGTTGCAGGGTGCGCGGGCGGATCGCCGCGTTCGTGCGCGTGAATAGCAGCGCATAGGGAATGCTGCGGCCGAAGGCCCGCTCCTGCTGACGGATCAGCTTGACAGCCTTGGCGGCCTCGAAGGCATCAAGTTGCGATCCCTGGGTCGGGACGATCACAAGATCGGCTCTGCTGATTGCGTACGCCACCGTCATCGAGGCCGTGCCTTCCAGATCGACCACTACAAAGGTCGTTCGTCGCGCCGCGTCTTCAATGGTTTCGATGATTGTTGATTCTGAGATGTTGGCGAGGACGGTCATGCTCTTGGGACAGCCCGGCCGTTGCGCCCATTGCGACACCGGCTTGTTCGGGTCGGCGTCAATTGCGGTAACCGTTGCGCCCTTGAGAGCAAGCTCTGTAGCAAGCACCACGGCGGAAGTGGATTTTCCCGCGCCTCCCTTCGGGCTGGCGAAGACGATGACTGGCATGAGACCTTCCCATGTGAGAGTTGCGCGTCCTTAATAGTGGATCGCAGAGTTATCCGACGGTCAACCGAAAGCTTTCTGGTACCGGGAGGCTATCTGCACTCAGAAAGCTTTCCAGTAGCTACCAAGTAGCTATCCAAAAGTATGCTTTTATTCGAGATCATGGGCGAGACTCGTGCGCCGCGACATCATCGGCTTTCTGGTAGCTACCCAGTAGCTACCTGGAAGCATGCCTTGGTTCGAGACCATGGGCGACAATCGTGCGCCACGACGCCATCGGATTTCTGGTAGCTACCAAGTAGCTATCTGGAAGCATGCCTTAGTGATTCGATGTCATGCGTGAGGCTCCAGCAGGCCTCCGTCCGTTGATCGGTTCGCGATGTCCGTATGGCACATCGTCTATAGATTCTGCCTTGTCGAACAGGGCGTTGCGTGAAAGTATGGCAAGGATAGGGTGATGTCCGAATCTTGGTGATGTCCGCTTATACTCCCGATAATGTACCTTTATCGGGAGCATGGTTTTTGTAAGATTGCCCTTGACGTTGATCGTGCGTGTGTCTATCTAGTGTGTATGAGAGAGCATGACAATATACACATGGAAGGCGGTAAAGCCCGCACGAACGTCTCCGTCGATGCGAAGTTGCTGGCTCTGGCTCGGGAATTGCGAATTAATGTGTCTGCGGCTCTCGAAGGTCGCCTTAAGGAACTGGTCGCCGCAAAGCGCTCGCAGGTCTGGCTTGAGGAACATGCCGGAGCGATCGAGGATGCGAATATGTTTCTGGAGCGGCGCGGTCTCTGGAGCGACGGAAAGCGGCAGTTCTGATGCAGTTTGCCGTTTACAAGAACCCAGGCGACTCGCAGAGCTACGCTCCCTACCTCATGGACGTGCAGGCCGGTCTATTGGACAATCTGGAGAGCCGGGTGATGGTGCCGCTGGTGCGCGTCGCGGAGTTCGGACGGCGCGCGGGTCGGCTGCATCCGGTGTTCACCGTGTGCGGCGAAGAGGTCGTCATGGCGACGCATCTGCTCGCGGCAATCCGGTGCGCCGGCCTCGGTCGCGCCGTGCATGCGCTGACCGGTCACCGGAACGAGATCATCGGCGCGCTCGACGTGCTCCTGGTCGGTGTGTGAGAGCTAGCGCACGGGCATATCTGAAGGAGTTCTTCTGATGCAGGACACCAAAGGCACGCGCCAGGAGGGGGCGCGCGCGCTGCGGGCCGGAGACATCGCCGCCATCTGCGGGACATTCCGTCTCGACACGCGCTCAATCCGGAACAAGGCGATTATTCTGCTCGGGTTCGCGGGCGGGTTCCGCCGGTCGGAGATCGTCGGCCTTAATATAAGCGACCTTGCATTCGAGGATGGCGTGCTGCGGGTAATCCTCCGCCGCTCGAAGACGGATCAAACCGGGGAGGGCAGAACCATCGTCATTGTTCCAGGAGAGAATCCGCAGACATGCCCGGTCGCGGCCGTGCGCGCCTGGCTCAAGGAGGCCGATATCGAACATGAGGGCGACACCGCCGCGTTCCGCCCGGTCGGGCGCACCGGCGTCGAGTTCACACGCCTCTCGGACAAGACCGTTGATCGCATCGTCAAGGACGCAGCTCGGGCCGCCGGCCTGAAAGAGTCCTACTCCGCGCACAGCCTGCGCGCGGGCCACGTCACCGAAGCGCTCGCCCAGGGCGCCGACCGCGCGGCGATCAAACGCCAGACGGGCCACCGCAGCGACGCCATGCTCGACCGCTATGCCCGCGAAACCAATCTTGCCGCCAACAACAGCTCAGCCGCACTCGGCCTATGAGCACCAGCCGTGCGGGCAATCTTACGAGTGCGGATGTGGCTCAACTTGCCGCCGGGGAGACTGCTGTCAACTCGCCGAATGGCGGCCCTGAATACATCTGGAACCGGCTTGTTGTCTCTGGGCCGCACGAGCGCCTTTACGATTTTATCGGCGCCTCGTCGGGGCCGGGCTTCGTCGATTGGCGGCCGGAGTGGTACAGCGTGTACGAGCAAATCTACTTCGGCGTGGTCAAAGGAGGCGCGCCGACGCGCGAAGCCGCCGAGCACCTCGCCCGCAATTTGCGGGACACTTTCTGGCGGCGGCATGAAGAGGAGCGCGTCTGCGCCGAGCGGGATTCGCACCGCGTGCCGCTCGATCTCAATGCGCTCATCCCGATTCCGCGGCGGGTCCTGCGCAAAGGCTTCGGCGAAGCCGGGCAGAAGTGGATGTGGGCGAATTGGGGCGTGCGTTGGCCGATCCGGCGCGTCACCCTCGCAATCGAGCGCCAACGAAAAAGCGGCGTCGAGCGGGGCGGCTTCGGCCCTGTCGCGGTGTTCCGCTTCCTCTCCGAAGATTGGTCGCCCTGGATCGCGCTTCTACGCATACGCAAGCGCTGGCCGGAATTGCGGTTTAAGATGACGGCGGAGTATTTGGAGATGGAGGGATAAGCGGCCCCCCTCTACGGTTTGTGTGCATGGATATGCAAGGCGGCTGACGGGTCGGCTGTACACGGGGTTTGAGATGAAGCCTGGTTATCTCGAATTCATCGAGACTTGAGTTGGTGGCGAAGGTCTGAAGGCCCACATCTCATCATTTTGCCAGTGCCGCGTCTCTCGGAGATCGGCGTAACGATGACCCGAGTGTGTCCGGTCGCCGCGAAAGATTGCATTTGTCGAATAGTTATCGCGCATTTGTTTGATACTTACCATTGTTTTAAACTCATTGCGCTATAGTTTCCAACTGTAGAGGCCAGTCTCCCGCTCAACAACCAACTGTGGAGGTTATTATGAGGTTACAAGTTTTCATGATGACAATGCTCGTCGCTGCTAGTATGAGCGTACATCAGGCCAACGCTGCTACCCCACCATCAGGACTGTGCGCTATGCAAGCTCAGCAGGGGGCGGCGATCCCCAAACCCGTCCCCACGGCAAGCGAACAGGTCACCCCACTTTGCAGCGGCCTGTGGCCGAAGTTGCATGAGGCTTGTACTGTGGCCCTCACACATAATCAAGCCTGCACTCCGTGTGAAAATTTGCTGACCGCCTATATCAAAGGCTCTTGTATCGGTCAGTGAGATCAAACGGAAGAGTCGGAAACGACTGCGTTTACGTCCGTTTGACAAACATTGCGTGAATCGGTGGCGCCTACGTGGAGACACCGGGTACGCGCGCCGTCTCTACACGGTTCCAGGCGGTCGCGTAATACCCGCCGTCAAGTTCGATGCCCACGAAAGAGGAGCGCGTCCACGCGGCCCCGGAATCGCATTCTTGTACCGCTCGATTCGCAATGCGCCCATTCCGATTGCCGGCCACGTCCTGCGTAAGGGCTTCCGCCCTAAATCGCGCTTCTGCGCATGCGCCGAACGCTGGCCGGAGCTGCGGTTCGAGATGACGACGGGGTATCTCGACTTCGTCGAGACCTGAGCAGGCCCTTGGTTCGCGGACGGGTCCTGTATCGGGGTCTGCTTACGAAACGGATGCTTACATATTCAACACTGCCTAGTTCATAGTGCATGTGCCAAAACTTGTCCCGCATTTGCTTGATAATTACCTGTTTCTTAAACTGATTAGGCTATAGTTCCTAACTGACTCACTATCTCAGACTTAACGACTATAGTTGTGGAACATGCGTGTGAAGGGACTCTTAAGCATATTCGGGTATAGTCCCAGACCAGCGAGATTGCATACGTCAGCGATGACTGTAGCCTGTGAACGGTCGGCCTAGACCCGCCTGTCTTATTCACTAAGGCGGCTCAGTTAGGGGGTCTTATGAATACGATAGTGTTCGTAACTTGCCGCGGAAAGATACTGCCACCGATGGAACTGCTGGCAAATGCTAGGAATCCCGCTTTCATTTTGGTTTTCGAGATGACCCAACTCTCTCATCGATAGGTCAGGCTAGATGATCAAGATCAGTCTCGCGCCTGCCGTAGGTCTAGCCTTGTTGATCTGCTGCGTTAGCCAGGCGCAAGCGGAAGATACTAGCGACGGCTCCTGCGGCGCATCGAATGGCGCCGGGTCCCTGACGGCGCCGAGCGCCAATCTTTGTAGCGTCGGCACACCCTCGGCTGTTGAGGGTGACGGCCCGTGGACCTGGTCCTGTGGTGGTAGCGGTGGCGGCTCGACTGCATGGTGCAGCGCCCCCGTTCTCGTCAACGGCTCCTGCGGCTCTTCGAGTGGAGCGGATTTCCTGAACGCGCCGAGCGCCTATCTTTGCAGCGCCGGCGAGCCCTCTTCTGTCGCGGGCGACGGCCCATGGACATGGTCCTGCGCCGGCTGGAATGGCGGTTCCACCGCATCTTGCAGCGCCCTGCTGGCGGTCAACGGCTCCTGCGGTTCGTCGAACGAAACGGGTTTCCTGACGGCGCCGAGCGCCAATCTTTGTGGCGTCGGCGCGCCCTCTTCTGTCGTCGGCGACGGCCCTTGGACCTGGTCCTGTGCCGGCAGCAATGGCGGCGTAACAGCGTCCTGCAGGGCTCAACTGACAGTGAACGGCTCCTGCGGCTCTTCGAACGGAGCGGATTTCCTGAACGCGCCGAGCGCCTATCTTTGCGGCGCCGGCGAGCCCTCTTCTGTCACTGGCACCGGACCATGGAACTGGTCCTGCGCCGGCTGGAATGGCGGTTCCACCGCATCTTGCAGCGCCCTGCTGGCGGTCAACGGCTCCTGCGGTTCGTCGAACGAAGCGGGTTTCCTGACGGCGCCGAGCGCCAATCTTTGCAGCGCCGGCGCGCCCTCTTCTGTCGTCGGCGACGGCCCGTGGACCTGGTCCTGTTCCGGCAGCAATGGCGGCGGAACAGCATCCTGCAGAGCCCTAGTGGCGGTCGACGGCTCCTGTGGCTCGTCGAACGGAGCGGATTTCCTGAACGCGCCGAGCGCCTATCTTTGCGGCGCCGGCGCGCCCTCTTCTGTCACTGGCACCGGACCATGGAACTGGTCCTGCGCCGGCAGGAATGGCGGCGCAACGGCATCTTGCAGCGCCTTGCCCGTCATCAATGGCTCCTGCGGTTCAGCCAACGACGCGGATGCCTTGAGCGCGCCGACGACCAATCTGTGCAGTTCCGGGACCGCTTCACAAGTTGGGGGCGAGGGCCCGTGGAACTGGACCTGTGCCGGCAGCAATGGCGGTGCTGCGGCCTCTTGTAGCGACACTCTCGAAATCAATGGTGCTTGCGGTCCGTCCAACGGGGCGGATGCCTTGAGTGCGCCGACGACCAATCTGTGCAACGCTGGAATCCCCTCGCAAGTTGCAGGCACCGGGCCGTGGAATTGGACCTGTTCAGGCAGCAATGGCGGTTCGCTCGCCTCCTGTAGCGAGCTGTTGACGGTCAACGGTTTCTGCGGTCTGGCCAATGGCGTCGACGCGTTGAGCGCGCCGACGACAGGTCTCTGTATTTCCGGAACGGCCTCACAAGTTGCTGGCACCGGGCCGTGGACCTGGACCTGCGCCGGCAGCAATGGTGGTTTGGCCGCTTCTTGTAGCGACTTTCTGACGGTCAATGGGTTCTGCGGTCTGGCTAATGGCGCCGGCGCTTTGAGTGCGCCGACGACAGGTCTCTGTATTTCTGGAACGGCCTCACAAGTTGCTGGCACCGGGCCGTGGAACTGGACCTGCGCCGGCAGCAATGGTGGGTCGTCCACCTCTTGCAGCGATCTCGTTATGGTCAATGGCTCCTGCGGTCCGGCCAACGACACCGATGCCTCAAGTGCGCCGACGACAAATCTGTGCAGCGCCGGCACCGCCTCCCAAGTTGGGGGCGTGGGCCCATGGAACTGGACCTGCGCTGGCAGCAATGGTGGTTCGCTCGCCTCTTGCAGCGACCTCTTGACGGTCAATGGTTCCTGCGGTCCGGCCAACGGCGCCGACGCCTTGAGTGCACCGACGACTAATCTGTGCAGTGTCGGAGCGCCTTCTAAAGTAGCAGGGACCGGGCCATGGAACTGGACCTGTGCTGGCAGCAATGGCGGTTCGTCCTCCAATTGTACCGACATTCTCGAAATCAATGGCTCCTGCGGTCCGGCCAACGGGGCCGACGCATCGAGCGCGCCGACGACTGGTTTGTGCAGCGCCGGGGCGGCCTCGCAAGTTGGGGGCGTGGGCCCGTGGAATTGGACATGCGCTGGCAGCAATGGCGGCTCGCCCGCTTCTTGTAGCGACCTCCTTACGGTCAATGGCTCCTGCGGTCCGGCCAATGGGGCCGATGCCTTGAGCGCGCCGACGACTGGTTTGTGCAGCGTCGGGGCGGCCTCGCAAGTTGGGGGCACCGGACCGTGGAACTGGACCTGCGCTGGCAGCAATGGCGGCTCGCCCGCTTCTTGCAGCGACATCCTGATGGTCAACGGTTTCTGCGGTCTGGCCAGCGGCGCCGACGCCTTAAGTGCGCCGACGACCAATCTTTGCATCTCCGGAGTAGCCTCGCAAGTTGCAGGGACCGGGCCATGGAGCTGGACCTGTGCTGGCAGCAATGGCGGTGCGTCCTCCAATTGTAACGACATTCTCGAAATCAATGGTTCCTGCGGTCCGGCCAACGGGGCCGACGCATCGAGCGCGCCGACGACTGGTTTGTGCAGCGCCGGCGCGGCCTCGCAAGTTGGCGGCGTGGGCCCGTGGAATTGGACCTGCGCTGGCAGCAATGGCGGCTCGCCCGCTTCTTGCAGCGACCTCCTGACAGTCAATGGCTCCTGTGGTCCGGCCAATGGGGCCGATGCCTTGAGCGCGCCGACGACTGGTTTGTGCAGCGTCGGGGCGGCCTCGCAAGTTGGAGGCGAGGGCCCGTGGAACTGGACATGCGCTGGCAGCAATGGCGGCTCGCCCGCTTCGTGCAGCGACCTCCTGACAGTCAATGGCTCCTGTGGTCCGGCCAACGGGGCCGATGCCTTGAGCGCGCCGACGACTAATCTGTGCAGCGCCGGAGCGCCCTCGCAAGTTGGGGGCGTGGGCCCGTGGAATTGGACATGCGCCGGCAGCAACGGTGGTTCCCCCGCCTCTTGTAGCGATCTCCTTATGGTCAATGGCTCCTGCGGCCCGGCCAATAACGCCGACGCCGCGAGTGCACCGACGACAAATCTGTGCAGCGTCGGAGCGGCTTCACAAGTTGGGGGCGAGGGCCCGTGGAATTGGACGTGCGCTGGCAGCAATGGCGGCTCGCCCGCTTCGTGCAGCGACCTCCTGACGGTCAATGGTTCCTGTGGTTCGGCCAATAACGCCGACGCCTCGATCGCGCCGACGACTGGTCTGTGCAGTGTCGGGAATGCCTCGCAAGTTGCGGGCGTGGGCCCGTGGAATTGGACATGCGCTGGCAGCAATGGCGGCTCGCCCGCCTCTTGTAGCGACCTTCTGATGGTCAATGGTTACTGCGGCTTGGCCAGCGGCGCCGACGCTTTGAGCGCGCCGACGACCAACCTATGCAGCTCCGGCACCGCCTCGCAAGTTATGGGCGTGGGCCCGTGGAACTGGACCTGCGCCGGCAGCTATGGCGGTTCGGCCGCCTCGTGCAGCGATAGTCTCGAAATCAATGGTGCTTGCGGTCCGGCCAATGGCACCGTCGAGATTGAGCCGACAACGGGTTTCTGCAACGCCGGGACGGCCTCACAAATTACCGGCGATGGGCCGTGGAGTTGGACATGCACCGGCAGCAATGGCGGTTCACTCGCCTCTTGCACCGCCTCTCTTATCCCCTTTAAGTTTTTAACACCTAGCTGGAGCAGTTTTAGCCCCGGCGGTTTTTCAGACTATCCGACACTTGCGACTCCTAATGGCCTGGTGCCTAGTGTCGGTTGGCAGGACGGCGTTTTTGTGAACCAACAGGCCATTTATTTCCCGTGGGGTGTTCTGCCGAGCAGCGGGACGGGCTGGGAGGCTGGGCTGGAGACTCCCCAATCGGTCATATTAGCCTACAATGGCTCTGCCGAAACCGCTGGGTTCAACGACGTGAATAATTGGTCATGGTTCAATCTGACCACGCTCAACTGGCAAGGGAAAGGAACTCTGCCGAATACACCTGCTGGCTACACGGGCGGTGCAGTTGACGGAAACATGGTTTATCCTGCACCCAATGGACAAAACGCCGATCCTATTTTCATAGCCTACGATTCTTCCCAGCCCCTGACCTCACCAGCCGCTTACCAGACTTTTGTTCCTCCCCCAACAGTAACTCCAAAGGGGGGCACCCCATCTCCAGGGACAGGCTCACTTGGTCCCAAATATGGTTGGTGCGAGGCGGTGTCTGACGGTCGGTATGTTTATTATGTGCCCAACATGAACCCGAGCGGCTACGTCGGCAATATCGTCCGCTACGATACGACGCAACCCTTTAGCACTCTCAGCTCCTGGTCGGCGTTCAATATGCAGACGAAGATCAACCAGGGCGCCGCAGCTTTTCAATCAGCCGTGTACGATGGCTACAGATTTGTCTACTACATCCCATTTCGCGAGACTCTGATTGTCCGCTATGACAGCTGGGGCGGTGGCTCTGCGCCCAATCCGAGCGCCTTCACGAACGCGGCCTCCTACACGCTGTTCGATCCAACGCAGCTCAACACAACAGGTCACCCCACCGTCTCTGGCCAAGGAAGTCCCGCCAACCTCGTGGGCTTTACCGGCGCGGCCGTCGCCTGGGATTCGGCACATGCCAACGAGTATTTGTATCTTGTTCCTTGGGGCTCCTTTCCGAACAATCAACAGAATCCGGTGTTGCAGAGCACCACGGCCAGGGTGCGCATTGGCACGCAAAGTGGCTCGACCTGGACTTATGTTGATTTCACCTCCACCACGACTTCCGCCGCGGCAGCCCCCAACTGGGAACTTTACGATCTGAGCCAGTTGACAATTAACCCGGCCTGGCCGACGACATGGCCGACAGTGTATCCAGCGTCTGTGACGCTATTTGCGGGTCAAAGCACCATTGCCGGCTGGCAGATAGCTTTTGTCACTACGACGCCGCTTTCCATGGTCGGATTTGTCCCGGACGCTTCCCAGTACTTAGTAGAGCAGAATGTTGACCATGATTTGTTCGATCCTTCCGGATGGTATGTTGCCCCTCCTGTGCCTGCTGGCTACCACGAAGGGACAATGGGCGGGCCCTATGACCCGGTCAACCAAATCCTGTATCCCGCTGCACCTGGCGATCCACTTTTCGCGGTCAGGTTGGCGCCCTCGGCTCAATAGGCGCCGGAGACACACCCGACCGGGGCAGACCCGGCCACCGCAGCGGCACACGAGAACTTGCGCTTACGCCGATCCCGTGCGTGGTGGTCTACACGGTGAAAACTGACGCCGTCGAAGTCCTGCACATCCATCGCGGTGCGCAGGATCGGCGATAACTCCGCCTTGGGAGTCGGCAGGTCTGCCGTGCCGCGCGCACGGGTGACGCTCCGAAAAACCCGCGTCCGGCCGCCCAGCGGCTTGTGCACAAATATGCAAGGAGAAGCGGGGCGTCGGGCGTGCACGGATATGCAAGAAGGTTGGTAAGAAGATCGTGATGCATCAATCGGTTGCATGGGGTGGTTCACGACGCTCGACAGAGGTTCCCAAAGGCCTCCGCGCGGGTTCGAGGTGGGCTGTTTTTTGCATCAGTTACCCGGCAGCCCTTTTCGCGAGCGCTGATCGTGCGCTGGAAGGCTGGAACATCCGGCACGGGAACGCCCAGATACAGCCTCCCTCGTCTTGCTCCACCGCGTCGTAAATCTCGTGAAAGTGGTGGCGCGGGCCGGGATTGTGGGTTTAAGTTGCTTCCATCGCGACGCCGAATCGCGCCGGTTTTCACGTAGGAATCCACGGGTTTAAGAACCGGCAGACAAGCTCTGATTCATGGTTTCACCAATGCGGCCTTCCGCCTTACCCCGCCGCGGCTGCGCGGTTCTGCGGTCTTTCTTGGTTTGCTCCTCGATGTGCTGGAGTGGTACAACGCCCCAGCGATGAAAAACATACCAAGCTTGAATGCTACTGCTGCGAAGACGTAGCTGATGATGATCGCGCCTTGAAGGGGCGGACTTGGCGTAGACTGCCGCAATGCCTCAACAGTCCATGCGGGCGCGTTCTCGTCGTCGAGGAATTCGGTTGCTATGCGATAGCTGCGGCGAATTCCGGTGGCGGGGTCATGCAGTGCGGCAAGCGTGTCCCTGGCTAGCCGGTCCTCGTCTTGTCGCGGTTCAGCTACGCCGATGGCGGTCGTGATGCGCGCGGAAACGCGGGTGAGGCAGACATCGGCGATGCAGGCGAGCAGAGCTGCCCCCAGAAGTGCGGTGCCCGTGACGGAAAGCAGCTTAGGAGCGTCAATGGGACGCAAGACCTC
>Ga0224557_1001291_pt1 | contig 24605 bp, 24 predicted proteins | sample 714S31014metaG_FD_180677 | JGI IMG/M metagenome (GOLD analysis project Ga0224557, IMG submission 180677) | Peat soil microbial communities from Stordalen Mire, Sweden - 717 S3 10-14 | ecosystem: Environmental > Terrestrial > Soil > Wetlands > Peat | place: Sweden: Norrbotten County, Stordalen... | reverse complement strand
CATTCAATAGAATAATTTCTCCTTCATAATGCTTCCATTTAAAGGAATTAGATAGCATATTACTATCTTTGGTTTTCTTTTTATTCTATTGTATCATTAGAAAGGATTTTTTGCAACGGAACCAGAAAAGCTATGTATTTTCTTAGTTTTGGTTAAAATTATAAAGTATTTTTCCCAAAATATTGAAATTTACACAGATTTTATAGTAAAAACTCTGTATTTTTTACTATTTTTGTTTCATTTAATCTCTACACACATCTAAGTTGTGATTTTTCAAATTATAATTATCCATTAAGATTTCAGGGCTACTGTATTATCAAAATTATCCAAAGAACCCCCTAAAAAATGCTGTAGTGCTTTTCTGGCTGGCCAATTTCACTCTATTCCTATTATAAGGTATCTGGTTGCTTTATTTGTTTAATCATGCTGGTCAAGTGCAATTGATTTTTGATATGCATCGATTACTTCATTGCATTTAACTAATTAATCAAAAAATATAGCTATATATATAGATCATTAAATGTTTATTCCAACTATTGATTATATAACAAGTTACAAAGGGTTAAAATACACATGATTAACTATTGATAGTACCATATAGATATACATTGGCGTACATTATATTTAATAATAGATCCTGATTATAGAAACCGAAAATGAAAAAAAACGATATTTAAAGAAACAATTACTATTTTTTCAACAGTATGTTTTTTCAATTCAGCTACAAGGGTTCTAATCTGATTAAAATTATATTGAATTTAATAAAAAAGGAAGGAATAAATGTTGAAACAACTATCTAACCAAATGAAACATACATTCGCTATTTTGTTAGTATTTTTTGTAATAATTTCAATGACAACTAGTGCAGTAAGCGCCTGGGATCAGGTAGCTACAATAACAAAAATACCAAATCCATCAACTTATACTGACGAACAGAATGTCGCCTACACTTACACCGTAACGAACACTGACCTTGATCCCCTATCCGATATTAGTGTTGCCGATAACTTAACTGGAACAATCACTAATCTGGGAACCACTTATCTTACATCTGGTCAGCAAACTACAGGAACAGGGAACTACACTACAACACAGAGCGATTATGATAACGGTTCTGTTACCAATACAGCAATGGTCTACAATGGTACTATAAATCTAAACCAGACTCAAGCAACAATAACAGCAATCAATCAGAACCCAGCTCTAACCCTAACAAAGATACCAAATCCATCCACTTACAATGATGGTCAGTCTGTAACATACACCTACAAGGTAACCAACGTTGGAAATGTTACTCTTACATCTGTTAATGTAGCAGATACCACATTTGGCAAAGCAATCATTCTGGGCACCACTACTCTTGCACCCGGTGCTAACACTACTGGAACATATACCTACCCAACAACCCAGACAGACTATGATAATGGTTCAGTTGTTGATAACGCACTTGCAATGGGTACATTTAAATCCACAGTCGTTCAAGCCCCAGCTAGTGCTACAGTAACAGCAATCAATCAGAATCCAGCTCTGACAATAACAAAGGCAGCATCTCCATCAAGTTATGATCATATAGGGGAGCTTATCACATACACCTATACTGTAAAGAACACAGGAAATGTGGATATTTCAGCACCAATCACCGTTACAGACGACAAGGCTGCCACAGTACCTATACAAAACAGCGGTATTCTTAGTCCAGGTTCAAGCGTTACAGGATCGGCTACCTACAAAATAACAGATTCCGACATTAATACAGATTCTGTGACCAATTCAGCATTTGCAACAGGTTCATTCAACAGCAAACCAGTAATTTCACCCAGTGCTAATGCGATAGTTAGCTATGAAGAAGTGCACAATGGTGACAGAGATAACTATGGCGGACCTGGCTATGGTGGTTATGGCGGTGCTGTAATTCCTATGATCCCTGGACCAATGTATGGCAGTCCTATGTATGGCAGTGAACCTCCCATGTTCGGCAGTGAACCTTCTACAACAGCAGCACCATCGGGACCTAATGTCTGCAAGGGTAACGTTTCTTCGTCGAAATGCCACAAAAGCAAATGTGCTTTGAATAAACATAAACATAAACATCATGCTAAAAAGCATAAAGCAAAGAAAAATTGCTAAGTATAAATTAGATAAAAAAGAGTGGAATTTCTAAATAGGGTATCCACATCTGAAAGCGTTGGATATCCTATATAATAATTTTGAAAATAAAACAACATTTTGGAGTCACATATAAACAAAAAGACACGTTGGACTGTAAATAAACGTGTTTGTTTAAAATCAAATCTTTATGCGTTTTTCTATACTTTTACCTTTGTGAATGTAAGTACTAGTGAATACCCGTACTCGCAAATGCGTCGTCGACTTATTATGAAATATTACTATCAAGATGTGGGGGTTGTTGGACTTCTCATGCAGATTCGTCAGCATGCATTTGGAAGTTTGTGATTGTACCAATAACCATATTAGAAACATCATTGATAAAAGGTTTAAACGGATCTGCCAGATTCCCATTCAATGTTGCAGTGGTGTTCGCAACCCCATTGTTGACTTGAAAATGTTCCCTAAAATCCACTTTCACCGTTTTATTCAGATCTTGCTTGTACACAATTACATTTTTTTGGTTCCGTTGCAAAAAACCATGTGATATCTAATTTTATAGACGCAGTGGTTTGCATGTCTTAATTCCATCTACAGCAAAAGGTGATTAAGGACATAAATCAGTTATTTAACAACGGTTACGGGGGAAGTTTCCATCCCCGCAGCAAGCTGCGGGGTATTCGAATGAGAAATAAATTACTACGGCCTACAAATCTACATAAACATCCATTTTCTATTTCGTGATCTCCATCACGATCTCTACTATGATCAACTAATGTCACAAACACAATCTACTAAACAGTTGATTCAAAAAACCCCTTCGCCCATACAGTCCATTTTAAACCACTTTAGAGACTTAATTATAGTGTATAGCAGTCATCAAAATCATAATACAATTGGATAGGGCATTACCTTGAGCCTATAACAGGCCATACAATGATCATATTACCCTCTGAAGCGCCACGCTATCCACATTATGATCTAGAACAGGAGTTTTATAAGAAAACGTAAGAAAACGTCAGAGCTTACATACGATAAAATGAAAAATCATAATCAAGAACAGTAATTATATCCAATATTATATCAATTATTTTTTATACCTACCACTAATCATATCTCTCTATACATATTACTCAAAGAAGTACAGTCTATTTAACATTCTACTTTCTTCTTTATTGTCAATGTTTTTTATTTATAAGTTGGATTTCATGAGATCCATAGGTTTCTTGTAGTATCATTCTCACTATTGTCCGTAAGCTTCTGACGGTTTCTTACGTTCTATAAATTATCCTTACATTTCTTCTTCCATGTGATTTTTGACTTAAAAAAACGTTGTTAGGAAATAACTTAACTGCTTTGTCCAACACTTCTTTTTTCGTTTGTCGGATGTTCTGGCCTTCTCGCACTCGATATGGTTCGTCAATATCATATCTTAGGAAGGAAACAATTTCTTCGGAACTTAAAAACTTACTCCCAGACCTTCCTTGGACATCGTTTTTTAAGTGCTCTACCAGCAAATGGGCTCTTATTTCAGTTTTAGTTGTTAGTAGTGGAACTGGTTCTGGAATAGGTTCTCGTGAAACAGATTCGGTGATATTATCAATTCTTTCAGCTAGTAGGGAAAGCTGTTCAGGAATTGTTAATTTACGTTCCTCGTTTTCAAAATCCGAGTATTCGTTAACTCCGAGTAACGTTTCGGTAGCTGCAAGCCTTTTCAAAACGCATAAATCAGAAGTAGCAAGCACATTTTCTACTATATTCTCGATATAACTCCGGAAAAAAGGTTGGACTTCTGGATCCTTTATCAACATCTGAAGCTGATTAATTTTTTCAGCCTTAGAAGATCCGAATATAGATCCCGTGCTCATAGAACCACTTCCCTGGCTGTAAGCTTCTGGAAGGATCTAGTATTCAGATAGCGATCGAAACATTTAAAATCTAAGATTGCATAGTAGCTACTAAGTAATACAATTTTGAACATATTTGTTTCTCCATTCTGGGGATGGGTTTGGAGCCGGTAACTTCAAACCTTTTAATTATTATCTTTCCTACAGTAAATGCTATTTTAGTATTTGAACTTGTTTTATGTATCCGTCATCAAAACTTTAGTAATTTATTTATTAATCACATGTGCAAAATTCCCTTTTTGGCTTACAGCTCATTCAGTACAAACTTTATATCAGCTTGCCGTCAATTTATTGAATATTTTTCAGTATTATTCATATTTATGGCGTTTTTTGTATTTTCCTAGATTTAAAAAATTAGAAAGTAAATCGAAAAAAATATATACAGAATATACTAACTAACATCCATTTGGGTTGGATAAATACATACACTTCGCGGTTGAAGGGGCTGCCCGTATGCAAAATTTGATAATTGACCTTTTAGAATACTCGAAAGTGGGCACAGGAGACAATGAACCTAAAAGTATTGATTGTGAGTTCATTTTGAACAAGGTATTATTCGATATAAAAACGGTTATTAAAGAAAATAACGCTACTATATTTCATGATCCTTTGCCTGAAGTAATGGCAGATTCTATCCAGCTGGTTCAGGTATTTCAGAATATGATACTCAATGGAATAAAATATCATAGTGAAGAGACGCCAAAAGTTCATATTTCTGCAGAAAAAAAAGCGAGTGAATGGATATTTTCAGTGCAGGATAACGGAATTGGAATTGATCCGCAATATTCTGAAAGAATTTTTGAAATTTTTAAAAGGTTGCATTCCAAGGAACGATATCCTGGAACAGGAATAGGGCTTGCAATCTGTAAGAAAATTGTAGAAAGACATGGTGGACGTATATGGGTTGAATCTGAATTAGGCAAAGGTTCAATTTTCTATTTCACGTTACCTATCAACCCAGCAGAGTCTCAAAAACTGAATTTAAATACATAAAAAATAAAATATTCAAATTTTTGTTTAAGTGGATCTATCAAAGAAGTCTCATAAATGTGAATATAACGTTTCTGGCTTGAAGTTGGAAAGTTACTATCTAAATCGTTTTTAATGCCAAGATGAAGCCGAATCTAATTTGACAGTACCCTTTTAACGTTATATAATACATCGGTTATAATAATATCGATGCATTTTCTTAAATTCGAGTAACAAATGTCCTATAATTTCGGCTAAGAATGGCATAAATACATAGATTTAATCACAAAAACTATGTATTGCTTTGCTTCTGAAAAGCCTCCTTTTTTAAATTCAAAAATATTTCTTTTGTAAAAAATTTGCTTTCGTTATAAAGTTAGTGTAACCTTTCAAAATTATGAAGTTTAGATATCTTGTTCTAATTAACGCTTAACGGCTGATAAAAGGTAAGTTTTAAGGTTGTTCGGGCCGAATCTCGTATCGGAAGTAACATCTTTTATATAGATAATGTTGAATAAAAATTTGAAAGTATTCTCTATTTCTTCTTTGGAGATTTTTGGTGGTCCTTCTATTATCTCTTTATCGGAGACGCTTAGCATGAAATACTTACCACCTTTCTTAAGTACCCAACATACCTGTCGCGCAAAAACATGCATGTTTTCTTCTGTCATTGTGTGAAACAAGCCAGAGTCGATAACAACGTCAAACTCACCTTCCATAAAGAGCCGATCCATCTGTAACACATTTCCAGTTACAAAATTTACCTTAACATGACGATCTATAGCCTTTTTTCTCGCATCTGAGATAGCATCTTCAACGTGGTCTATACCTGTGACTTCATAATCGTTCATAGATAACATTATCGCGTTTTCGCCTCGTCCACACCCTATATCCAAAATCCTACCAGGTTTTATCTCTTTGGCCTTTATAAGTGCCTGAAAAGCGGGGTGTAGGTAACCGAGATCTCATATTGGCATGCCCTTATATGCTTCTACCCATGTATCTGCTTCTCTCATGTTAACAATATCATTTTTGCCCATTTAATGATCATCCAAAAATGTTGGTTATTAGATATGTAATTATCTACTTACTTAATACATATTTAGATATCATTTGTAATTATTTACTTACTAATACATATTTAGATATCACCTTTATAAATATTTAAAATTAAAAATAGCTCCAGATAAGTGAATTTTATACTGGAGCCAGAAAAATATTCAAAGGAGTTACGTCAAATGTACTTACTCTATCTCTAAATTTTCTAACTGTAATTGTAATAGGCTATTTTCGGTTCCGTTGCAAAAATAATTTTACTGCCTTTTTAGGCTATAACTATTGCTTTTTGTATTATTATTGACCTGTTTGCGGTATTATAATGTCCGATTTGTGATGTTTTTCACTGGTTTTGTAAAATAGCCATATTTTTTGCAACGGAACCCTATTTTCAGTTATTTTTTAGGTATACTATTCAGCGGCGACCGGCATGGCCCCAGCCACCGTAGCCCCAGTAAAGGATATCCCCCCACCCCAGTCACCGCGTAGTAGCCGCCATAGCCACCCCAAGCCGCCATGACCGCCGCCACCGCGGGCATCAACTGATACTGCGGATAACGACACTACAAAAAAGCTGCTAGCAAAACAGCAAGTATCTTTTTTATTCCAGCAGAAGGTTGTTTCGACATTTATTATCACTTCAATTTTATTAAATTTGATGCAATGTAAATCACTTTTGGGATCACCAAATTTAACAGCAAATTAAATAATTGTTAAAATAGTAAAACTTCGACAAACGTCAAATTTCAAAAATTGCTTGTATAGATTTAATTAACACCAACCCAAAATTTCAGTTTATCGAAATCTTTTAACAATAATTTTTACTGCTAAGCCCTATCGAAGATTCGTGATGATAGCCTTGATGATGTGTAAAGAAATTTATTTTGTAATTTACCTATGAGATTATTTGCCTAGTTTGATTATTACTTATCGTATCAGTTCTTTATCTTTCCGAATATCTGCTATAGATCCCTTGGCTATCGCGATTCTTTTTTCCGTATCAGATATTTTCATTTCGATAATTTCTATTGCTCTATCAAGTCTTCTTTCTGTAAATTTCCTTTTCTGTTCTTCAGTCATAAGTTCAAATGTCTCATCAAGTTCAGTTTTCAATACCGGTCCTAAATTTGCAAAACAAAGATCATTCATGTTTAGATATCTCCTTTTATCTATTTTAGTTACCTAGTTTAATCATTTCTTTAACTTTTTTAATATTTTCAATAAAACCTTTCGCGATCAAAATCCTCTGCTCCATATCGCTTATTTTCAGCTCAATAACTTTTATTGCTGTATCCATCCTCATGTGTGTAACTTTCTTTTTCTGTTCTTCAGTAAGAAGTTTCCATGTCTCTGCCATTTCAGTTTGTATTGCTGGCCCGAAGTCTATAAAATGAATATCCTCATTCATAATCAATTTCTCCTTTTATATATTTATATAAAATATATATTACACGTTTGATTTTTTGAGTAATTATTCGACCTTTGAACGGGTATATAGATATCTGTTTTTAAGAAAATTCACTGAACACACAAATTCAAGATGTGAAATCCAGTAAATTTATTTTATCTAATTTTTAGCTATACAATGAAGTGTTTATTTTTCATAAGTTAGTGACTAGAAACATCAGCTATTGCAAAGTCAATGTTTCCAACTAATTTTTTAGGCCGAATAGTTATCTTTACAGTTCGATACCCACTTTAAATTACGTTAGTGCGCACAAACTACATTGTACTTAAGATATATCAAGTTTTCTAAATTGATTAATTACCCACTTTTTTGATACATTTATACTTGTTTTTAACAAGTCAGCCCAGAAACAACAAGAGTATTTGTTGTGTTTATTAGAATCCCAAGATTAAAGAATTGATTATTCATTCTTTCATAAATCAGTAATCAAGGATTCACATTACATCAAAAAGGCATATCATGACTATTTTATGCATGCTAAATAATTAAACTCCCTTAGCTGGTACTTAACTTGAATCTTGACTCGCGCCAAATTACTCAAAATCCTTAAATATATGTTATTAACGACTAAATAATATGAGAATTACCGACCAAAACATATTGGATGCAGCATTAAAGGTTTTCTCGACTGAAGGATATGCTGGTGCAACTACACGCAAAATTGCACAAGAGGCAAACGTTACTGAAGTAACTTTGTTTCGAAAATTCCAATCAAAAGAGAACCTGATGAAAGAGGTCCTTAACAAAAATCGAAATTCTATTTTACCAATAAAGCGGTCATTAAAAATAAATAAAGATGCAGACATTGAAAGAGATTTATGCTTTTTCGGTAACGAAATTTCAAAAAATATGGAGGAAGAGCAAAAGGATAGTACAAAACAAATGTTTATGCTCATGCTATTTGAAGAAGGACGACGGAGACCCGAACTAGCTAATATTCTTATATCTGTTTTCCAGAATGATATAGAGCAGATAAGTGAATATTTTGAGCAACAAATAAAATACGGAAATGCACGTAGTATTAATGCTCGATCAGCAGCGTTAACTTTTGTCAGTTATTTTGGTTGCGTAGCTTTCTTAAAAGGAATATTTGTTGATTCTGATTTTGACTATAAAGTTGAAGATTTTATTGACATATTTACTAAAGGCATTTTGAAGGTTGAAGAGACTAAGGAAGTTCTAGGAAAGGCAGAGAAACTACAAAAATTAAAAGAAGATATCGCAAGAAAGAAAGAGGATCTCAATCATCTTTCAGAGCAAATCCAAGAGCTCGAAAAAGATTAATACTTCGGTTAATACTTGTTCAGGTTCCGTTGCAAAAAATCTGGCTCTGGTTTTAAAGGCATAATCTTTTCAGTATCCCGAAAATTTAGTTCTGTATCAACTAACTAGGATGAAATTACCAATTCCCAAAGACATCTTCTCAGCAGTATACTGAAAATTCTTTTAATTCTGATCTATTTTATATTCTTTTATCTTCTTTTTGATTATTTGAGATCATGGTTTCAGTACTGATGTCTTCTTTATATAATTCACTTATCATCCTGCTCCTTCTTGGAATCTTTGCTGATTGAGTGACCATATGCTTAAAGTTTTAATTGCAAAAATATGAACGACAAGCGAAGATATTTTAACAATAAAATGCAAGTATAATGAATGCATACTGATGGTAAAATACCTATAACGGTTCGTATACCTGCAAGCACCTATAATGCACTCGTCGATGCAGTCTCACGTGGGGTATATCCATCACAAACTGCTGGCGTGATAACATCTCTTGAACATGACCTAGATGAGTCCAAAATCATAAAAAGTAACGTGAAGATTATAGAATTGCAAGATACAATTGAAATGCAATCATTAGAATTAAACAAAAAAGACATTGCAATGCAAATGATTTCATCAGAGTTGTCAATTGCAAAAGCAACTTATGAAGGACGTTTGGATGTTTATAAAGAGAAAGATACAAGGATATTGGATCTCCAGAAACAAATTGATATCAAAGATGAGCAGCTTAGGATGAAAGACAAACAGATCGAAAAGCTATCAGAAACTATGCACGCTCAAGCAATACATATTCAATCATTGATCAATCAGAAAGCAATAGAAGAACCTGGGGCCAAAAAACCATGGTGGAGATTCTGGTAGTCCGGCTGCAATTCTCAAACCAGATTAAACCGTTCTAGAATTTGTTTTCTAATCCCATCTGCATCCTTGACAATGATATCAACATTCTCATTCTTGTTCTCTGAAACGATATCCATTTTACTATATTGTCTTCTGCCGAAATCTTCACTGAAACGTCTTTCTAAAATCCACATGCAAACCGTACAGTTTCCAGCTTTTACGGCTTCGTTTAAGCGTTCCAGAAGCTTCAAAGCCCCATCCGCATTGCATTTATTAATATACTGTGCAAATTGAAAATATTTCCCAGATGTTGAATTTTTGCCCTGCTGCATCCATAAATTTAATAATTTGTATGTCACACCAGCAGACTCAGCAGCCAATCTATAAGTCAAACCGAGTGCAATATTTTCACCGATTCTCTTTTGTAGTTCAGGGGTTAGTTTTGAAGGGCGAGCCATGTTAACACCGTTTTTTATTTTTTATAATTAATATTAGCAAATCTTGTATTTAATATTAAGTTATTTTCGTTCTGCATGCAAGCGGGGTTTATACACATCGAATCAAATAGGAGCCAATCTTAGGCTCTGTGAGCTATTGTTTTGAGTCGGGTGATGCTTATCATTAACTTACAATAAAAATATCTCACGTGGCCCCAGGATAGGTCGTTTTTTGACCAAATCAATTCTCCATGAATCAAAATCGAGATAACCTTGGGTAGGTTCACGAGATTTTCTATATATATTTATTACTTTAAAAATATATAAATTATGTGGTCTATTTACTGGAGTAGGAACTCTTCTGGCTGTTATAATTCATAAGATCAGGACTATGTAATGTTAATACTAATTAGTTTAGGTTAGAATTATATTTTCTAGAAAGTATATATTTGAATAAATTTAATTATAATTGTGGTATAATCCCAATATCAAAGTAAGTAAGTGACTGAGCTGTAGGGATTTTACTCTTACAGTTCAACTTTTCTACATCTAAGACTATTACTTCCATCCCCTAGCTTTCTGTTTTTCGGCGTTGTATAAAACCGCTTGCTGTTCAAACCGTATTTTGTATTCCGGTGTCCTTTCGTTGAATACATTTACAAAGGCATGTATGTCGCCTACCATACCATTAAATCCCCGAGAGTTAGCAAGCTTATTTAATTCACTCCTGAGTTGTGAAGCTAAACCGGTATTTGCGGTGGGATTTTGTTCATCAATATTTACAATTGCATCAGAAGACAAATTAGGGGTACTGAAGACACCAGAAGACATCAAAAGACAATCTGTTTGTATTCTGCTTTTCGCCATCAATTGACATGTTTTTTCTTTAATTTCATCAGAAGACACGTTTTTTTCATTTACGAGTAAGAAAATATTTTTTTCATCTTTTTTTTGTTCATTACTCACAATTGCTGGGGGGATTCTAAAATTTGAGTACAATTTTGTTCCCTTATGTTCTCCACTGTTTCTTGTCTTCTGATATCTTCATTTATATATACTATATTATTATCATTGCTACTGCAGTCGTTTATACGGAAGACATTTTCGTTTGTCTTCTGATGTCTTTCGATGTCTTCCGTGTCTTCAGATATCAGGGGACATTGTCCTCCGTTTTCTCTCCACTCTCTATCTAATCTTTCAGCCTTTTCCCTGTCTATGCTGGCAACTGTCTGAAATAATATGCAATCAAGTTTTACATGATTACTGCTTTGCAACTGTTTGAAGATCTCCCCAGCATACTGATATTTCTGAACATTTCGGGATACCTGTTTACTTTTGCCTTCTTTGGGATCGTTTAACGTTGTTTCCCTATAGATCCATTCGTTTAAGTCATTGACTTTTTTTAACATCCCACTGTTGCCTTTTTCACCCTTTATCATCCTAGTCATGGTTTTCTCAGATTTATTATAACCAAAACCTTTTATTTTTGCATATAGATCTTTTGATGTCGATTCCTGCCCACTCGATAAACCCCGTAATATCGTTTGCTCGTCGTCGTTCAAACATAGTGCATTACTTTTTGCTGTTCCATTATAGATTTGAATAGCTCTGTCATAATCATCTAGGGTGGAAACTAACATACCGTTTATAGTATCTCTCTGCCTAGAATTATATACTGTAATCCCTGCGAGTAGGTCTAAAAATTTATCGTGATTTCGCCTGTGCTCCTTATCATTCCAGGAAATTGCATCATTATAAGGAGCGGCGACATTGTAAACGTTCTGAAACATTATTTCAAAGATACATCTACACGTCAAAATATCCGGATTTTTCTCAGCGTCTGCAGAGAGTTTCATACGCTCTTTTTGCTTTTCATACACTCTCTCGTCCTGCTCCGGACTTTCGTCAACCTGGCCAAAATAGAAGCGTGTAGCTAACTGTTCGTCTTGAATACTATCAACGGAAGAAAGCCAAAAGGTAACCCTAGGCGGTATACAAAACTCTTCAAATTTTCTATCCGCGTTAACGGTTCTGTGTTTTGTCTCTGCCTGAAAGTCCGATGTAGCTTGTTTCATCATACCTACTACTTCTGGACTAAATTGAACGTCGTCAGTGTATGTTATCGTTCCCGGTTTAAGATTCGGATCATAAAATAATGCCTTCGAAGACATTGAACCGACTATGCATTTATGAGCGGGTAATAAGTGTATCATGTTCTGAAATGCATCACTCTTTCCTTTCCCGCTTCCACCACTAGGTTTTTGGTGTGCTCCTAGTTTTGCATTTATGACCGGAGTGCAACCAATAGAACTTAACAAATTTTCCCCTATGTTAATATCTCCTACATGTAACCGATTCCAAATACCCAGGATAAAATCAAATGAATCTTCGTTGTTTAAAATGTCATTTGCTCTGTCGACGATGTTTTCCGGATATACGCTTACGGAACAGTTTGTTAGCTCAGTATATTGGCCTTCTTCTTGGACTGCATGGATTACTTTAACGACCTGTTCTCTTGCCTTTTCTGCTTGTGCAATCGCTTCTTTGACATGCGATTTTTTTAGTCCAAACCCTGGTATAACTTCTTCTTCAACAAACGGTCGCCATATAGTAGCATCCATGTAAAAAATATCATCATTAATGAATTTACAAAAGCTCTTCATCTTCTTTTCGATGGATTCTGAGTCCTTTGGCTTTGCCAAATTTAAAATATGTTTCGGAAAACTAGGAGCATTTTCTATATAATTATCAAAATCCGCTTTTTGGTGCTTCTTGAAGAAATCGTTTAAATCATAATCTATTTTGCCTTCTGGATCTTTTAAGGTAATGATGTATACATCTAAACCTTCCTTTACAAGTTCCATTGCGGTGTCTATTGCACCTTCTTGGCCGGCTTTGGTTTCCGCATCTATATCCATGCAAATGTAAATCGGTCTGTCTCTGGCTAATTTAACAAATCTCTCGACAGTATCCATTTTCAAATGAGTTGTTACTGCCGAAAGTGTGGGATAACCATTTTTTATTGCTGAGATGGCATCAGTTATTCCTTCAGTGATAATAATATGATCTGCTCCCTTGATGGAATCTTCACCGTAGAAATATTGATTGGAAACGGCTTTACTAACATACTGGTGATTTGTTCCGGTCTGCAATTTACGATATTTTGCTTTAACCTTCCCTTCGTTGTCTAACTTTTCACGCTCTGTTCGTCTACCGATAAGATAAACAACTTCCGCATTTTTGAAATATGGAAGCATTATACGATTCCTAAAAAACTCCCCAGCTGGCTTGCCATCCTTTGAAAAAAGTAGTCCTGCTTTAACAAGAAGATTTTTATCGAGTCCCTTAAGATCGTTCCCAGTTGCATAACCTATCTTGAACTCTTTTATGTCTTCGATTCCAAAATTCCAATTATTTTTCACTTCATCGATAATTTCAAGATCGTTCAAAAGGTTCTGAGAATATCTGTTAACAGCGTCTCATAACATCTTTTTTACGTCTTTTTCTTCAGCAATCGCCTTTTTATCTTCCGCAGATAAACCTTCCAATGGTATTCCAGCAACGTCTGCTGCAATTCTTACTATTTCGGTAAAATTTAAATTTCTATCTAATCCGTGCTGGAAAGCTATCCAATCAAAAACATCCCCGCCTTCTGTTCCCTTGGTATTTCTCCACAGCTGTTTATTGGGTGTAACTACTAAGCTTTCCCCACTTTTCCCAGCTTTCCCTATAGTTCCCTTGTAGCTGCCGCCTTTCTTGTGTAAAGGAATATCCCTACCAATAAGATAAACGATATCAATACTGAACTTAACCCGATTTTTAAAGTCCTCAGAAAACGACATTCAGACCAATTCCTTGCGTCTACATCTGCGCAAAAAAACCTTCGCCAGATTTGGGCAAAGCAACCTTACGGACCATTTTCGACACCCTAACCCCACGGGCACACACTCACAAAAAAAAGAGTCCAATTCAGGACAGAGACCGCCCAAAAAATTAATTTGGGCCATTTTGTCAGGCCTCTTCATCAAGAACCAATTGAATATCCATTAATGCATATTCAACGGCACATTCGGTAACCGATTCCGCTATCTTCTCCAATTTTAGTGCCAGTGATTTCATCTCCTTATACTTTTCAGGTTCTTGTTGGGAATCTATTTGAAATGATCGCGCTCTGGTCAAATGATGTTGAGCACAAAGTAATTCCCCACTCTGCCTGAGCTGCTCGATAATGATTTCTTTGATGTCTTCTTCTAACACTGTATTAAAAATTTTATTGCTGTTTAAATAATTAACCATAGTTTAGTCTCCTGATATCAAGAACAGAAAAAGCCGTAGGCACTAGAATCGCCATCACTTTTGTGCAAGCATTAGAGTAATACAGAACACCTGCAGTAGTAACGTTTAAATACTTAAAACGAGACATGTTATTGTTTAATCAAAATATCTCGTCATAAGTATTTATACTTTTGACTAATTCTAGCCTAGAGATTGTTTGCGCAATCTCTGGCTTTCTCGTTCATTTCTTTATAATATCTTACAATCTTTTAAATACAATTTTATGGTGTATCTTGTTACTTTTTGTGCCCTCCTAAGCTACATGGACACCTCATTAATCTTGTTATCCGCGAATTATTCCTCATCTGTTTTCTGAGAACAATTCAATTCATCTATTTCTTCACTTTGGTGCCCGTTTTGATCCAATTGACTATTCGATTTTTTAATTTTATAAGTCAAGGGATATGATCCACGACCATAGCGCATTTTGGAAGAATCCCACTCAATGTTGTACTCTCTTTTTATCCTTTTTCTCACTAATCTGATCTTATTCAAAAAGGTATCATAGTACTTTCGTTCTTTACTCTGTTTAATACGTCTTCCAAGTACATAGTCCATTAATTCACCCAAATCGTGTTCATAGTCAGGTTTGGATAGAATGTATTGTGTTATATCCTCAGCCCATTTATCAGCAGTCACCTCGTCAACAGTTCCATGGTAAACAGTCTCCGGATCGTGGGCGACAAAGTTCGATTTAATATTTCTTGCTTCGGACACCATTTGTTTTGGCGTTGGAGCATTAGTTTCCAGTTCATCTCCAACCACATACTTAGTCCCGGGAGATTCGGCAATTAATATGTGTTTTGGTGCGGAAGTACTCGTTTTTGATTCATCTCCCACCGCATGTTTAAGTATTGATGACTCGGTGAGTGATTCTATCAACTTTGTGATTATCTCAGGATCGTCTCCTTCAATATATTCTACGGGTCCCAATCCGGTTATTTTGACTGTGATTTTCATGTACTTTACACTATTAAAGTCTCAAAATATTTAAACGTTCCCACGAAACCACCATTCAGGCAATAATGACAGTGGTAATGGTTGGAATGTCGGTAGTGATAAACTATTAAATAATGTTGATTGCCTTTTAGATAACGAGTTATACACTGTAGAGTATGACCAAAAATGCAGACGTTTTTTAAATGTACATAAGTTAGATGTCATTTCACAAGATATACTATTCTTGTTTCAGTTTATCAACCACAAAAACACGGTCCAAAGTCAATGAGTAGCCTTACAAGACTTGTATTTAAATGCATAGATTTTAATGTTAAATCTGTGCATAATTTGAACAGAACACCCACAAAGGAAAAATCGTGGATAAATTAAAATTTTCATTGGCATATTGTTATACCTAATTATTTGACAACTACACATGCAAAGTGCCCATGTTCTTGCGTTTGATATTCACCTGTACGTCCTTTGAAATAATGTTCTTCGATGTCTTCTGGGCTTAAATTTTCTTTGAGACTAAATCCTAAACATGTGAGTTCGGCTCCTAAAGTTGACGGATTGAAGCCAGTAATCATTGGTTCACCTATCTTTCTCAAGTACTCCAATGTTTTTTGCATTTCTAGAGACGATTTCTCAGGAATAAATGCATCAGTATCTAGATAATCGAAGACAACAGTGCTATCTGCAGGAGCAATTTCCCTGATAGAACGAAATGTTGTGAATACTTCATCTTGGGTCAAGAAGTAAGTTACACCAAGCCAATTAAAGAAGGTTTTAACTTTTTGGTCATAAGATGATGAGCTAGTTAGTGCTGTTATCAGGCTTTCCTTCGTGAAATCTATGGGAATAAAATGTAATTTTGCTGGATGTTTCCATCCCAACTCAGCAAGTCTATGCAGCTTAAATTCTTGCGTTGCTGGGTGATCGACTTCAAACACTTCCAAATGTTCCATCATTTCAGGTTGTCTGAATGCAAATGTATCCATTCCTGCCCCGAGAATAACATACTGCTTTACACCTTTTTTGATTAATTCTTTTAAGGCGTCTTCAGCATACCGTGCACGGCTATTGAAAAAGCCTTCCAATCCACTGGTTGCTTGCCTTAATAACTCTGGAGTAATTGTTTGTTCATATTGTAATGCAGCATACTCTGTATTTTCAAACTTTTGATCCAAGATCATATTTTGTTCAATTAAATATTGTTCAATTAGTGCCCTTTTTTCCGTGGGTATCAATTCATAGGCCAGGTAGTCGTCAAATATTTTGTCGGTAGCATGTTTGGAATGATGGGCACGCATATAGGCTACCGTCATTGCAGTAAAGCTTGCTTGATTATCTTTCACATTCTTGTCTCCTTCATTTAATTATCTATCTTTAATGTAACCTCTCCAAAAAAAACCACGTTAATAAAAAAATTTATAAAATAAAAAAGCTATTTATGGACTGAATAACATCTTTGTATTTTGTCATAAGTAATTTTAGTACTGTTGATATGTGCAGCATCCGCAGTATCTATCTCTCCAATTCACTATGAACTTTGATTTCCATAATATTTCATTTTTGCAACATTCAGATCCATACCCAGGATAGACTCTATATCCTTTTGTTCACCACAAAAACAGAATCCATAATCAATGAGTAGGCTTACAAAACTGATATTTTAATACATAGTTTTTGTGATAAAAACTATGTATTTTTTACTTTTTCAGCTAAAATTATAAAGCATTTTTATCTAGATTAGGGCAAAAAACACCTATTTTATAATTACCTATGTATCAAGACAGTTAAAATGGTACTGTCTGATTAGATTAGGCTCCAGCTCGATATTAGAAAAAAAAATTCAAATTGTGACTTTATAACTTCAAGCTAGATAAACTATGTTTTATTTATAAGACTGATTTGAGAGATATATTTCAATAAAAATCTGAAAAGTATTTGTTCTATGTATTAAGATTTGATTTTTGAAATTCTGCGGAGTTGATTGGTAAAGTAAAATAGAAAGTTGAACCTTTGCCTAATTCAGATTCTACCCATATACGCCCACCATGTCTTTCTATAATCTTCTTACAAATTGCGAGCCCTATTCCTGTTCCAGGATATCTTTCCCTGCTGTTTAATCTTTTAAATATTTCAAAAATTCTTTCGGAATATTGTGGATCAATTCCAATTCCGTTATCCTGCACTGAAAATACCCATTCACTCGCTTTTTTCTCTGCAGCTATATGAATTTTTGGCGTCTCTTCACCATGGAATTTTATTCCATTGAGTATCAGATTCTGAAATACCTGAACCAGCTGGGTAGAATCTGCCATTACTTCAGGTAAAGGGTCATGAGATATAGTAGCATTATTTTCTTTAATAACCGCCTTTATATTGGATAATACCTTATCCAAAATGAACTCACAATCAATACTTTCAGGTTCCTCGTCTACTGTACCCACTCTCGAGTATTCTAAAAGGTCAATTATCAGATTTTGCATACGGGCAGCCCCGTCAATAGCAAAATTTATGTATTTATCGGCTTTATCATCAAGATTGCCCTGATACTTCCTTTGTAAAAGCTGCAAATAACTTGTTATCATCCGCAGCGGTTCTTGTAAATCGTGCGACGAAATGTAAGCAAATTGTTCTAATTCTTCATTTAAGTGAGTAAGCTCTCCTATTTTCAACTTCAATATGTTTTCTGCTTTCTTAAGCTCCGTGACGTCACGGAAATAAACATTTACATAATCAGCTTGTGGAAATGGAGCGAGAGTTATAAGGTATGTTTTATTGGTATAGTTGTACTCAAATTCACGTCTGATGCCGTCATTCAAGACCACAACAGCTATTTCTGTGATTTCTGTAGGAACTTCTTGGCTGGTGGCACAACCCCAATCTGTCAACAACATTTGGGCAGCAGGGTTGCTATAGCTGATTTTATGGCCTTGATTTAAGCGTATCACTGGATTGGGGTTTTCCTGTGGCAGAAGTGCTATAGACTCTAGTTCTGCTTCAATTCGCTTAAGTTCAGTAATATCACGCGCTGCAGCAAAAATACCAAGAACCTTTCCACATTCGTCCCTGTAAATCGAAGCGTTGTATAAAACAGGTGTTATGCTTCCATCCCTATGTTTGATTTCAAGCTCATAATTAAACACCAATCCTTCCTTGAACACTCCTTGATACCCTTTCTTGGCTTTCTCAGGCTCACTGAAATAGTTCATAAAGTCTGTACCAATCAGTTCATCTCGTGAATAACCAGTAACCTGTTCTGTAGCTTTATTTACATCTGTTATCTTGCCATCAGACCCAATGGTAACCAAAGGATCCAAGCTAGCTTCAATCAAACTACGATTGTAAATAACTGATAGCCTTATTTTTTCTTCAGCTTTTTTGCGCTCGGTAACATCGATGTCCATCTCAAGAATCATGGGCGAACCGTCAACGTCAGTAAACGGGAAATCATAGGCTTCAATAATACTTCCATCCGGGCCATGGACTTCCCATAAGTGGGGTTGGCCAGTTTCAAGGACTTTGTATGATTCGCAGAACTCACAAGGTTTTTTGCGGCCAAAACAATAATCATAACAGCATCTTCCATCCGATTCATCGAACTTTTCGCGGAAGCTGCGGTTAGAAAAGGCAACATGATAGTCCGGTGTCAGCAAGCATATCATGGCCGGCAGCGTCTCCAGCACGTTAAAGAGCCGCTGTCGTTCAGCCTCGACAACTTCGGCAACTCTACGACTTGCTTCGCTTTCTAACAACGCCTGCTCTGTTCTTTTTCGCTCTGTAACAACGGTATTTGTCCCAAACCACTGAAGGACATTCCCGAAAGCATCTTTCAAAGGCAAAACACGTGTTAGAAACGGACGTAGAATACCGTCGGCGCCACGCAAAGGAAACTCCATATCAAACATGTGTCCAGTAGCAATCGAAGCCTTCCACTGTTCAAGTACTTTTGGCAATACTTCAGGGTCATGAACACTCTGCCAACCCCAACCTTCCATCTGCTCCGGAGTGGTGCCAGTATAGGAGTACCAGCGTTCGTTATACCAGTAAATATAGCCATCTGGTTGGGCTATCCAAGCTAACTGTGGAATCGCATTAGTCATAGTACGGAAACGCTCTTCCTTCTCCTGCAGAGTTTTATATGCTTCATGAAGTTCCTCGGACTGAGCTTGCAACTCTTCGGATTGTAACTGAAGATTCTCGTAAGCCTGAAGTAGTGTATCTTCTGCCTTTTTCCTCTGCAGAGATTGTGAAATTGCTGTTTTTTCGGCTTCTTTACGCTTGGAACTTTCTATCTGTTCCCATTTTCCGTTCTTTTTAATCAAAGCAAATTGGTGGTTGATGACCACATCGATGATTTCAGTTGCGTTGCACCTGTCTAGATTATAAGTGCAGAGAGCTATCATCTGATAGTTACCTAGAACTCTATCCACCTCTTTCTCATAATCAATAAAATCGTTCCAATCTTCTTTTTCCAACCAAAAAGTATTTCCAGTTAACCTTAAACCATCATAGCCATTAGCCAGAGCCTTATTGAGTTTTTCAACCCATCCATTCAACACTCTATCTGAATCGAAAGCACCCTCTTTTACATACCAGTGGGAGTAAGAAATAATTTCAAGTTGTCCTTTCTTGAGATAAACATCAATATCAGGTACCACCTTTCGAAGGGCTTCTTTCGCCTCTTCTACTTCTAAAGGTTGTGATGTGACCCACATGCAAAATTCATTGTTTTCCAGCCCTGTTTTGAAATAAGGAACAAGTATATCTATCAAATCCTCCGTGGTTTGATAGAACTGACAGAAATGTGTCCCCCATGGCACATCCTCAATAATACCAATGCCAGAATGTCTCAGATTCATATTCATTACTGACAAACACTCATTTCCAAGCTTTTCTATAATCATAATTCTCCAATTTTGCTTTAAACGATATGTTGCAGATGTATACGTATAATTCACAATTCGATTATTTTTAATTATAGGTCTATCACTAGATTTGGAACTTAATCTCAATTAATTTCCTTCGTTTAGTAATTTTTCCATTTTGGTCCGACTTTTTTGAGATTTAGTGGCCCACTAATTATTAAAGTTTCAGGATAACTTTTCAAGGATAAAAATGAAATATATTTAAGTATACCCAATTAAAAATATCTAATAATTAATAGTAATCCCAATAAAACCTGTTCATCAAATCTCAAATAAGATCGCTATTTACTCTGTTTTGTTGGTCTGACTGCTTAATAAACTCTTTAATTTATGTTTATAAAGGTTTTAAAAATGAAAATATTAGATAGGCCTTTGGAAATTTTGTTAGTTGAAGACAATAAGGGAGACATTGGATTAATAACAGAATTCTTCAGTGATTCAAAAATTAGAATTAATCTTCATATTGCCGAAGATGGAGACGAAGCAATCCATTTTTTATGTGGTAAGGATTAGTTTTTAGGTTCTCCACTCCCAGATATAATTATTTTGGATTGGAATTTGCCAAAAAAGGATGGAAATGAAGTTCTTAAAGAAATAAAAGAGAATAATAATTTTAAAGATATACCCACAATCATCCTAACTACTTCCAGCGCTGAAAAGGACATTGTCAGAGCTTATGATCTTCATGCTAATTCCTATATAGTTAAACCACTAGATTTTGATGAGTTCATGACAGTAATTGGTTCCATACAAGACTTTTGGTTTAAAGTTGTAACATTACCACCAAAATCAAGCACATTAAAAAAGATGGATTGAAAGCTTGGAAGAGTTAGATTGACTGTTTACCCGGTTCCGTTGCAAAAAATCTAAAAAAAATATGTAAATCTATAAGTAATTAATAAAAATCAAAATTCGGGAAGTTAATCATTTAATTCGGAAGAAAATGACACATAAAGGTGAAAATCATAGTGTCAAATTGCAGAAATATTATTTTTGCAACGGAACCCATTATAGTACTGTGATCAACTTTAATTCCTCTTTCTATCATCATTTCCTTTAAATTTCGATAGCTCAATGGGTATTTTAAGTACCATCTTACATTTAATAGGATAATTTCTCCTTCATAATGCTTCCATTTAAAGGAATTAGATAGCATATTACTATCTTTGGTTTTCGTTTTATTCTATTGTATCATTATAAAGGATTTTTTGCAACGGAACCCATTATAGAACAAGATCATAGATCTATAAAGCGAATCGTAAATCCAATGTTAGGATTTCAGTCTTTTAGATCTGCTGATAAGACTTTAAAAGGAATTGAAGCTATTAATATGATCAAAAAAGGACAAATAAATGATCTAAATTACTCTGTTCTTAATGAAATCAAATACATTAATCAATTGTTTGGTATAGTTTTATAATGTTAGTACATTTTCCTTGAATATTTTGATTTTTATTAATTACTTATAGATGTACATATTTTTTTTAGATTTTTTGCAACGGAACCAGCAAACCTGCAAACAAAAAAAAACTTGAAAATCAGGGAATTACAACAAAATATCCGGCTTAAATGATATACTTGTAAACATAATTCGTAGATTAGACCGTCAGAGAACGTAAGAGCTTACATACAATCCTATGAAAAAGCATGACCAGAAACAGTAATTTTATCAAATATTATATCAATTATTTTTTATACCTACCACTAATCAGATCTCTCTTTATATATTACTCAAAGAAGTACAATCTATTTAACATTGGACTTTCTTCTTAATTGTCAAACTTTTTTATGTATAAATTGGATTTCATGAGATCCATAGATTTCTTGTAGTATCCTTCTCACTATTGTCCGTAAGCTTCTGACGGTTTCTTACGTTCTATAAATTATCCTTACATTTCTTCTTCCATGTGATTTTTGACTTAGAAAAACGTTGTTAGGAAATAACTTAACCGCTTTGTCCAACACTTCTTTTTTTGTTTGTCTTATATTTTGGCCTTCTCGTACTCTATAGAGTTCATCAATACCATATCTTAGGAAGAAAACAATTTCTTCGGAACTTAGAAACTTACCCCCAGACCTTTCTTGGACATCGTTTTTTAAGTGTTCTACCAATAAATGTGCTCTCATTTCAGTTTTAGTTGTCAATATTGGAACCGGTTCTGGAATAGATTCTCTTTGGACAGGTTCTGTGACGTTATCAATCCGTTCAGCGAGTAAAGTAAGCTGTTCTGGGATTGTTAGTTCATGTTCTTCGTTGTCAGCTGCCGAAAAATCATCAAGTCCGAGCAACGTTTCGGCAGCAGCTAGCCGTTTTAAAATCTTTAACTCAGAAGTAGCAAGGATGTTTTCGATATACATTCTAAAAATGGGTTGAACTTCTGGATCCTTTATCAGCATGAGAAACTGATTGACTTTTTCCGTTTTTGAAGACCCGAAGATCGCTTCAGTGCTCACAAAATCACTTCCTTGGCTGTAAGCTTCTGGAAGGATCTAGTGCTCATATCACGAACGAAACATTTAAAATCTAAGATTACATAGTAACTACTAAGTGATATATTTTTTAACATATTGTTTTCTCCTTCTATGGGGATAGGGTCCAGGGATTGCGCCCCTAGACCTTTCAAATTATCTTTTTTTCACTTAATGAATACATTTTAGATATATATGTAATCTTCTTTTGTTATCTCCGTTATAATACAAGCTTAGTCTCGGAATTTTCACTAACTTATTCATATTTTTCTCTGATGTATTACATATAAGCTGCATTGGAGTATAGAAATGAATAAAAAAGAGCCATTTAAAATAACGTTGAGCGGGATACTTCGTTGGATATTTGGATTGTATTTTTTAGTAATCGCTTTAGGGATGGTTACAAAAAGTGAATATTTCTCAGCAGTGTTCGTATTTATGGCAGCTTTTGTATCCTTTCCCCCGATTTCAAACTTGCTTGAATCTGATTTGAATATTTCACTATCTGGCCCAGTGAGATTTTTGGTGGTCATAATCCTTCTAGCAGGATCGATTGTGGTAGATCATAATCACTCATCTTCGACGTTCATTTCTGCTCATACTTCTTCAGGATCTCATAACACTATTCATGATGATAATGTTAGTTATTGGGAGTGGACATGGCATACGCCGTCTTATATAAGCGATAAGAAAGCTACATTGGGATATGAATAACAACTAGATTGTACCTCAAAAATTATGTGGGTCAAAAGGTATTAACAAGTCTAATTCGTTGGAATTTGATTGCTAATGGGCTTAAGTGTGGGTGTAATTCAATGATATTTGATAGGTCGTTTGAGTATTAGGACATAGGAATTGTTAAAGGTGGGTATATTGAGAGAAAAATGGTATATCTAGTAAAAGGACATCCAACTACTGCTCAATTGCGATACAATGGAACTTAGATTACGGGTCTGAGAATAGCTTATTGTTAGAATAAATGTAAATATATGGCGATTTGATTCCACTGTTGACTAAAACAAAAATCTGGAAATCTACTAACTAAGGGATAGGGAACTTATAGGCCCAAGGTAAGGTTCTTAACCGATGGCAAAGGGCGTTTGGTTGTCATCCCATATAAAACCGATCTTAGCGTCTCTAAAGTGGGTTCCGTGGGGTTCGCGGGCGATGGGGGTTTTGGTGACCATGGCATAAATTATAGTAAGGAACTTGATCATGATAGAGACCATAATAGATAACAAAATGGTTTCCATGAAATATTTGGCCGCAGCTATTTTTTTGATGATTTTTCGCTGCCTATAGGCAGTTTATGTTAATTAATTAATTTATTCGGTATTATTTGGCTTTTTTACTGCTTAAATCGAATTCATTTTGGGATTTATTGGTCAATTAGTGTCGAAAATTAGCATTTATTTAAGAATTAATTTTGATGAAAACGGCAAATGATACTGTTTTAGAGAATAAGAAGAATCTATATAGGTAATAAATCCAAGAAAAAACAGTTTAATAGCAAAAATTATAGGTCGCTGGTAGCTTTTACACGAGTAGTTACGTTCTCATCTGAAAAATAATTGAAGTTCAGAATGTACAATCCGGCATAGAAGAGATTTGATGTTGGAACCACTAGTTGTATTTTTGATTGTATCTCTTTATTCTATGGTGTAGACTTTTATGAAGTATTGGATAGGTGGGTTTTTTGGGATAGATTGCTGCTATGTAAAGCAGATGAGAACGTAATTTATACTAAGTTTTTAACGTATTTATTATCTTTAGAGTATAGGATTATTCTATGTTTATATTCAATCCAAATAATCATTGTTTACCGAATTTGATTACTTAAAAGAATTAATTACAT
>Ga0224557_1001289_pt1 | contig 24619 bp, 23 predicted proteins | sample 714S31014metaG_FD_180677 | JGI IMG/M metagenome (GOLD analysis project Ga0224557, IMG submission 180677) | Peat soil microbial communities from Stordalen Mire, Sweden - 717 S3 10-14 | ecosystem: Environmental > Terrestrial > Soil > Wetlands > Peat | place: Sweden: Norrbotten County, Stordalen... | reverse complement strand
GCGTGCCTCCGGAGCGGAAGGCCGCTGGTTCGAATCCAGCCGGGCGCATGGTTCCGCAGCCCCGTGGTGGCGGAACTCCGGAGCGAAAGGTCGCCGGTTTACATCCTGCCTGGCGCGTCACAAGGGCCGCACTGCGCGGTCCTGCGGGAGCCGCTACTTCCTGACCAGCCGCGCCGTCCAGCGCACCGTGCCTGTGTCGCACGCCGGGTCGTTCTGCACTGGCGGATCGTAGAGGTGGAAGGTGCCGCGAGCCGTACTTCGGCTCGCGAGAGTGCCCTTGAAGCTGATCGCCCTCCCCAGCGTGTAGGAGAAGGAACGGTGCACGATCCGCGCCCCGGGCCAGCTGCCCTGCTGCCCTCCAGCCCCGAAGTTGCACATCGCTCCGCCCGCCTCTTTGCCTTTGACACCGGTCAACTCATACGAAATGACCGACCGACGATTCTTGGACACGGTGAACTCGATGGTGGCACCGTGTGGGACGTGGCCCTCATACACAAGGGCGCTGCTGGCGTCGGCCGCTGAAACTCCAGCGGCCGACGCGCAGATCCAGCAGACGGCCAAGCAGACCCGCTCGCCGACACGCAGCGGGGCGACGAGGATCGACTCGATCTCGTTCACCGGCGTGCCCGGCATCACGTGGCCGCGCGCCGGGTCATCAGGGCTGCGGTAGACGAGCTCGCCAGACAGGACGGCCCTGCCGGTGGCCGAGTCATCGAGCGGGGGCGGGACTTCAGGGCCTGCTCGAGGTAGCTGCCGGTTGCCAGCAGCGGGATACAGACGCGCTCCGTCCAGGCCACCTCGTAGACCACAAGGCTCGTGTAGGGAACGATCGGTGCGAGCGCGTCGGCCATCGCCTGCAGTGTCGCCTCAAGACTGCGCGGCGAGGATGCCCGCGGTTGCGTCGATGATCGCCTCCAGGCCCGCCAGGACCAGGTGGTCAGCGCCGGCGCCGTGGGACGGGTGCGAGGTGGTGGTGGAGGGGACTGGCATCGATCGCTTGCCATTGTGATCGTACGCGCAGCGCCGATGCTTGAGTATCGGGAAATGTTGGGATCGCCCGGTCTTTCCGGGCGGATCCCGTGTTACTACCCTTGCCCCAGATGAATCGTGCCGCCGCCACAGCCCTGATCGCCGTTGCATGCCTCGCTGTTCCAGCGGCGGCCAGTGCGAGCGTCGCTTCGACCAATATGAACCGGCGCGCCGACCGGGCCGCGTTGAGCGCTTACGCGACCTATCTGCAGTCACTGGTGGCCGGAAGATCATCGGGCGTCGAGGCTGAACAGCTCTTCGCATCCGACACCGCGGACACCTGTTACAAGGCGCTGGCGACGCTCGCGACGTCGCAATCGGTACCCCCCGGGACCAGCACTGCGCTGACGAGCATCGGCGATGAGATCGGTGCCGACGCCGGCCTTGAATTCCTCACGATGGCCACCACGCCGATGAGCCAACTGGCGACGACGCTGGGCACGCTGCACTGGGGTACCGGCGGACCGGCCACGACGGTCAAGCGCTTCCTCGCGGCCGATGAGGCGTTGATGGCGGTGCAACCGAGCAACCTCTGCGGCGATGCGAACAGTGTCACCTCGGAGGCGCAGGGCGACGCGCCACAGGTCACCGTCCCGCCTGCGACGCAGACATTCCTCACCACCTACACGTCGGACAGCGGCGTCGCGAACACGCGACTTACCGCGTTTGTGAAGCTGCTCAACAGCTACGCGACCAGCTCCGACAGAGCCGTAGCGGCGAAGATCGACCTTTGGGCCATCAAGGTCAACAACATCAGCACGCTGGAGATCACGGCTGGGACCAAGTCCCTCTTCCACGCGCTTGGGATCCCCGCGGCCCAAGCCGCAGCCGCGTCTGCATCCTGAGCTCAGGACCGCCGCCCAGGCAGGGCGTCGGCGGCTGCACTCTGCAGCAGCCGCCGACAGCGTCCAACCTCTAGCAGCCTCCGGCGACCGCCGGCAGGATGGTTACTTCGCCGCCGTCGTTGACGGGGGTGTCGAGGCCTTCGAGGAAGCGGATGTCCTCGCCGGCGACGTAAACGTTGACGAACTTGCGCAGGCCGTTTTCGTCCGCGATCCGGGCCTTCAGCTCGCCGAAGCGCTCGTAGAGCGCGTCGAGCACCTCACCTACGGTGCCACCGTCGACGACAGCCACGGGCTCGCCGTCGGTGGTAGCGCGCAGCTGGGTCGGGATCTTCACGTTGACTGACATCTTTCTCCTATCGGTTAGGCGGGGATAGCGAGGCGCTCCCGCGCCTGCTCGAAAGCGGTGGCGCTGGGCTCGATCTCCCACGCCTCGAACGTGCCGCGGGCGCATTCCAGCGTCTTCAGACCCTCACCGGTGATGACCGCGACGACGCGCTCATCCAGGCCGATGTCACCGCGCTGCGCGAGCTTGCGCAGCACCGCGGTGGTGACGCCACCGGCGGTCTCGGTGAAGATGCCCGTGGTCTGGGCCAGCAGCTTGATGCCGTCACGGATCTCGTCGTCGCTGACGGCGTCGATCGAACCACCGCTACGGCGAGCCAACTCCAGTGCGTAAGGGCCGTCGGCCGGGTTGCCGATCGCCAGGGACTTCGCAATCGTGTCGGGCTTGACCGGCCGGCAGAAGTCTTGGCCCTCGCTGAAGGCCGTCGCGACCGGCGAGCAGCCTTGCGCCTGAGCGCCGTTGAACGTCGGCGTGGCACCGTCCAGCAGGCCCGCCTCGATCCACTCCTCGAAGCCCCTCGCCAACTTGGTGAAGAGCGAGCCCGAGGCGATCGGTGCAACCACGCGGTCCGGCAACTCGAAACCGAGCTGCTCAGCGATCTCGAAGGCGAGTGTCTTCGACCCCTCGGCGTAGTACGGACGCATATTGATGTTGACGAAGGCCCACTCGTGGTCACCGGAGAGCTCGGTGCAGAGACGGTTCACGTCGTCGTAGTTGCCATTGACGGACACCAGGTTGGTACCGTAGATGCCGGTCGCGAGGATCTTCTGCTCCTCCAGATCGGACGGGATGAACACGTACGACTCGAGCCCGGCCGCGGCCGCGTGGGCCGCAACCGCGTTCGCGAGGTTGCCGGTTGAGGCACAGGCGATCGTCTTGAACCCGAGCTCCTGGGCACGAGCGAGCGCGACCGAGACCACGCGGTCCTTGAACGAGTGCGTCGGGTTGGCCGCGTCGTTCTTGACCCAGAGCTCACCGATGCCGAGCTCTTTCGCGAGCCGGTCGGCGCGGATCAGCGGCGTCCAGCCAGAGGCCAGCGCCGACGTTGGGTGCTCGACCGGCAGGAAGTCGGCGTAGCGCCAGATCGAGTATGGCCCGGCCTGGATCCGCCGCTTGAGCTCGGCAGGGTCACTGCCGGCACGCGAGGCGTACTTGACTTCAAGGGGACCGAAGCACTGCTCGCACACGTAACGCGCCTCGAGCGGATATTCGGTTTTACATTCTTTGCAGCGAAGTGCTTCTGGCGGCATATTAAAAAAACCTCCGCCGGGTTCCGTGGTCGGAGGTATACAAACACCGCCCTACCCACATCTCCCAGGCTTTGTTGTAGGAGCCTGATGGACTTGGCACCGTTTCCTTGCGGTCGGTTGCCGGGGTTTCGTAGGGCCATATCCCTCCACCCCTCTGGATGCGTACTGCTATGTGCCAGCAAGTATACGTAAGCGCGCTGAGAGTCGTGATCCGGGATGCTTTAAGCCGTGAGCGCGACCGACCTCAATCCTCACCTTGACCTCGAGACGTTCCTGACCGGCGACAGCGAGGAGCGGCGCAAGCGTCTGCTGATGATCGTGAACCCGTACGCGTCGACGGTCTCGGACAAGTTGCGCAACCTCGTCGTCTCGGCGTTGCGTGGCGTCTACGAGGTCGACGCCGTCGACACCGAACGTCGTGAGCACGCGACCGAGCTCTGTCGCGAGGCCGCCCAGGAGGGATACGACGCGGTGGTCGCGTTCGGAGGTGACGGCACGGTCAACGAGGCCGCCAACGGCCTGGTCGGGACGTCGACGCCGCTGACCTGCCTGCCGGGCGGTCGCGCGAACGTCTACTGCCGCATGCTCGGCATCCCGACCGAGGTGGTCGCGGCGACCGAGCACCTGCTCTCACTCGCGAACAACTGGAATCCGCGTGCCGTCGACCTCGGCAAGGTCGGCGACCGGCACTTCCTCTTCTCCGCGGGCGTCGGACTCGACGCCAACGTCGTGGCTCGCGTCGATGCCCACCCTCGCCTCAAGTCTCGCCTTGGCCAGTACTACTACGCGTGGGTGGCGAGCGCGACCTACTGGCGTCGTTACCTCATCCATCCGCCCCGGATGGCGACATCGTTGGGCGTCGACGGCGTCACCGTGCTGGTCCAGAACGCGGTCCCGTATACGTACTTCGGCAATCGCAGCGTTGAGATGGCCGCGGGCACCGCCCTCGACAGCGGTGACCTGGCAGGACTGATCCTCAAGCGGACTAACCCTTTTGACATTCCCACGGTCGCGCTGCGCGCACTCTGTTCACGCATGCAGGTGTCCGGGCACCGCCAGGTCCATGAGTTCAGCGCGCAGACCAGCCTTCAGGTTCGGTCGCTTGACGACCGTGAACTACCGATCCAGGTGGACGGGGATTACATCGGCACCGCTACCGAGTGCAACTTCTCGATCGTGCCCGGAGGCCTGATGATTGTGGCCTAGGCTCAATACCGTTTCCTTAGGCTCCGGGGTGCTTTGACCAGGAAGTGCAGGTGAGGTGCGCGCATCGGTGAGCGGGACGTGGCCGCGAGTAGCGCTCCCACCGGTCCGTCGTGGGGAATTGGATATGGCACCGGCGTGAGCGCCCAGAAGCGGAACTCGCCCTCTTGGTCAGCGTGCAGTCGCCCACGCGCGGCAGTGCGATCTTCTCCCGCGTACTGCACGTCGTACAAACCGTCCTCGTCACACTCCCAGATCTCGAGCAGCGCTCCAGGTATGGCGTTGCCGCTGGTGTCGCTAACACTGCCCTCAACCCAGCAGGGTTGACCTGGCGCGCCGAAGGAGAGGTCTCCCCCTTGTTCGATCTCTGGCGCGCCCTCGACGAAGAACGGGCCGAGCACCGTCGCTTCCGTAGCGTTGGCGTAAGCCTCGTTGTTGATCGCGATCGTCTGCATCGATGCTCCCAACACGTCGGAGAGCAGCACGAACTCCTGGCGTCTGTTGTCAGTGATGTGTCCGGCGGCCGTCAGGAACTCGATACCGCGCCGCCATTCCTCCTCGGTCACGCGGGTTTCGCGCAGGAACCCATGAAGGTGAGCTACCAGCGACTCGAGGATGAACTTCAGACGCGGCTCCGGCGCCTGCGCGAACGACGCCAGGACATCCTGCACCAACTGCTGCTCACGCTGATGCTGCTCGGGCGAAACCTTATCCACAGGGCCGATTGTGCCCAATGGGTCCGCTGGCAGCTATAGTTGTGCTCACAAGCAATGTCCGCCACCTCTCTACGCCCCAACCCAGCGACGACCACCGCGCAAGACAGCATCGTCTACGGCGCGATTCATCTCGATGTGAGCGACCGCGATCGCTCCGTCGGTTTCTGGGCCGGATTGATCGGCCTTCAGGTCCTCAGCACGACCGACGACGAGGTGCGACTCGGGGTCGAAGGCCGTGAGCTGCTGGTGTTGCATCCCGGCGCCTCTGCGCCAACGCCTCGCGGACACAGCGGCCTCTACCACCTCGCCCTGCACCTCCCCAGCGAGGCGGAGTTCGCGCGAGTGCTGCTGCGGATCGCACAGGCCGACTACCCCCAGGCGCCGACCGACCACATCATGCACTGGGCCACATACCTCGACGACCCGGACGGCATCGGGCTCGAACTGAGCTTTGAGACACTCGACCGCTTCAGTCACTACACCTCCGAGGGCGGACGCCCGGCGGTGGTTGACAGCCAGGGGCAGTTGCGAAGCGCCGTGGACCACCTGGATCTTCAGGAGGTCATCTCGTTCCTGCCCGATCGTGATCTCGAGTCGCCGTTGCCCGAGCAGACTCGAGTCGGGCACATCCACCTCCACGTCGGCGACCTGCAACCGTCCGTCGACTTCTACCGGGACGTCGTCGGCTTCATTCCCAACGTGCAGGAGCCGCTGTTCCGCATGGCCGACATGCAAGCCGGCGGCAGTTTCCCGCACCGCATCGCGCTCAATGAGTGGCAGGGCCACGCAGCACCACAGCGGCCGGCAGGGACCGCCGGCTTGAATCACTTCGAGCTGCGTCTGCGCTCGCAGGAGGAGCTCACTGCAGCGGTGGCGCGGTACGAAGCCGTCTCGGGCGCGGCAGCCGAGCAACAAAGCGAGGGGCTGCTGATCCATGATCCTGCCGGCAACGCGGTAAGACTCGCGGTCGAGCCCGCAGCCGAGTAAGAAAGCCGCCCGCCGCGTGCGAAGAGCCGCCCACTGCGGCGGCTCGACGTACGTCCGGGGGTGAAACGGCGGGTGCTGGCGCCTCTGTAGTACGTGGGCGCGCGCACAGGCAGCCAGATCACAGAGCGAGACCGCGAGCTGCTCGGCCTGCTGGCCGAGCACCGGGTCATGGTGGTGCCGCAGGTGGCCGTCGGCTTGGGAGTCGCCGACGGCACCGCAGCCGCAAGGTTGCGACATCTGCACGAGCTGCGCCTGATCGGGTACGAGGCGATCTTTCGCGAGCAGCCGGCGGCGGCGTGGATCGCGCGCCGCGGCCTGGACGCGATCGGAAGCCGCCTGCCGCCGCCGAGCATCGACCTGAAGGGCTACCCCGGCACGACATTGGCGTCGGCTGGATGTGGCTCGCCGCGCAGCGCGGGGCCTTCGGCTCCGTTTCCGCGCTTGTCTCAGAGCGTGAGATGCGGTCGCACGACCTGCGCTCGGACAGAACCGCGGAGCCGTTCGGCGTCGCCCTCGGCGGGCTCGACAGCTACGGCCGAATGACCCGCCACTACCCGGATCTGCTGCTCGCAACCGGTGATGGGACGCGCGTCGCGCTCGAGCTGGAGCTGACCGCGAAGAGCACCCGACGGCTCGACACGATCATGCGCGGATACGCCGGCGACGGACGGATAGACAGCGCTCTGTACCTCGTGCCGACCGTGTCGCTCGAGCGGCTGATCACAGCCGCCGTAACGCGGGCCGGGATACCTGACCTGGTGCGAGTGGAGCGCATGGCGTCTGCGGTCATCGAGGGGGCGCCCGATCCCGGCGGACGCACCTTGCCCGGCGGGCGCACCCGGCCGGCGCTGGCCCAGTTTGCCGATGGGCCCGAGCGGTGACGCCGAAGCCACCCCGAGATCATCGTGCGCTGATCTGGAGCGCGCTCGCATTCGCGGCGCTCGTGGCTGTGCCGCTACCGGTCGCGGTTGGCGTGCTCAGCGTGGGCATTGGGGTGCGCGTGGCGGTGCGGTTGGCGAAGCGCGCGAGTGAGCTGCGGGCTGAGCGGGTCGCGGCTGCGGATGCAGCCGCGACCCGCCTGGGAAGCGACCACTCCGGGCGCAGCGTGTCGATCCCGGATCGAGCGCTCGCCGCACACGGCCTGATCCTCGGCGCGACCGGCGCCGGCAAGTCGACAACGATGATGGCAATCCTCGGCACCCAGATCGCGCGGGGGCGGCCCGTGGTCGCGATCGACCTCAAGGGTTCGCCGACCTTTGCGCGCGAACTGCGCGCTCAGGCGCAGGCCGCAGGGCGCCCCTTCAAGCTCTGGACCATCGACGGCTCGAGCTATTGGAACCCGCTCGCCAGCGGCAACGCGACGGAGCTCAAGGACAAGCTGATCGCGACCGAGCGCTTCACGGAGCCTCACTATCAGCGTGCCGCCGAGCGCTACGTCCAGCTCGCGCTCCAGGTCATGCACGAACGTTCGCCCCAGACGCCGATCACGCTCGCGGGGGTCGTGGCGATGCTGGAGCCGGCGCGACTCGCCGCCGCGACGCGCGAGCTTCCGCGTGTGCGCAGTGAATATGTGCGCGCCTATGTGAGCAACCTGACTCCAGACCAGATGTCCGCGGTTCGCGGCCTCGCTTCACGGCTCGCGATCCTGACCGAATCCCACACCGGCCGCTACCTGGAAGCACCACCGCCAGGCGACTGGACTCAGACCGTCGACGTGCGGCGGGCGCTGGATGGCGATGAGGTCGTGCTCTTCAGTCTCAACTCCAGCAGCTACGGCCGACTGGCCGGGCAGCTCGGGACGCTCGCTGTGCAGGACCTCGTGACGGCTGCCGGCAACCGGCTGCAAGCGGCTGGAGAACGGGGCACGAGCCCGCGGCAGGCGGTGGTGGCGATCGATGAGTTCTCCGCCCTCGGCTCCGACAACGTCATGGCGCTACTTGCCCGCGGCCGTGAGGCCGGTGTCGGGGTCTTGCTCGCCACCCAGGAGCTGGCGGACCTTGACCGCGCAGCCCGCGGGCTCCGTGAGCAGGTGCTGGGCAACACCTCCGTGAAGATCGCGCACCGGCAGGACGTGCCCGAGTCAGCCGCCGCGGTGGCCAGGCTCGCCGGGCAGGTCAAGGTCTGGGACCGCAGCTACCACCAGGATGCCGGCGCGCTCGGTGGGCGCGTGACGCGGACGACAACACGCCTGGTCGATCGCGATGCGATCGACCAGGAGCAAGTCCGCACGTTCCGCACCGGCGAGGCGCTCGTGATCATCAAATCCCCGGAGGCCAGCGCTCGAATCACCCGGATTCAGCCGCCACCACCCGACTTGACTCGATAAATGGAGTCCCAACTCGCAAAACCGCTCCCCGGTCGTCCAGCGGTGTTCGAATTGGACGACCGAACCCGCGGTGCTACGCTGTCGCACATGCAGATTGGGGTGCGCGACCTACGCAACCACACGAGCCAGGTGATCGATGCCGTCAGGGCCGGTGAGCGGGTGACGCTCACGGTCAACGGGGACCCGGTAGCTGACATCGTCCCGCACGGTCGGCGTGAACGCTGGCTCTCGGGATCTTGGCTGCACGAGCAACTGCGCGAGCGCTCGGCCGACCCCGCCCTGACCAAGGATCTCGACGAGCTGGCCGGCCAGACCGTCGATGAGCTGTGACCGTGCCCGGCATCGGGCTGCTGGACACCTCCGTGTTCATCGCCCGCGAAGCAGAGCGCGATCTCGGCACACTGCCGGGGCGCGCTGCGGTGTCAGTCGTGACAGTAGGTGAGCTGCAGCTCGGCGTGCTCGCGGCCTCCGATGATGAGGTCAGGGCTCGTCGCGCGGACACGCTCGCACTCGCGCGTGCCGCTGACCCGATTCCGATCAGCGAGGCCGTAATGAACACCTGGACCAGGATCGTCGCCGACTGCCGCACGGCGGGCATACACCGAACCGTCAAGCTCACGGACGCATTAATCGCCGCGACCGCTGTCGAGCATGGCCTGCCGGTCGTCACGCAGGACAGCGACTTCGATCAGATCGCTGCCGCGTACCCGGCACTATCAGTCATCCGGGTGTAGGCGCGATGCGCCAGCCGCCGGCGCCCCCCGCGTCACGCCGGGCGCCGGCGGCTGGCGTGACGCGGGGGGCGTCGGGTCAGCCGCCGGCGCCCGGCGTGACGCGGTATGCGTCGAAGACGTTGTCGATGTTGCGCAAGCGGTTGATCGCCTGATCGAGCGTTCGGGCGTCACCGACCTCAACCACGAACTGGTTGCGGATCATCGGGTGGTTGACAGTGCAACGCGCCTCGAGGATGTTGATACCGGCCTCAGCGAAGGTTCGCGCCAGGTCCTCCAGCAGGCGGTGGCGGTCGTAACCCTGGACCTCGATCTCAACTTGGAAGGAGGTCTCGGCATCGCCGTCCCACGCCACCTCGGTGAAGCGCTCCGGGTCCTTGCGCAGCACCCCGACGTTGGGGCAGTCCTCACGGTGGATAGTGATCCCGCGTCCGAGTGAGATGTAGCCGACGATCTCGTCGCCAGGCACCGGATGACAGCACTTGGCCAGGCGCAGCATGACCTCGTCAATCCCGTCAACCGCGATGCCGAAGCGGTTGGAAGATGTCGTCGGGCGTGAGCGCCGGCGCGACGTGGACATCAGTTCGCCGGCCGCGGTCGCCTCGGACTCGGCCGTCTCACCCTGCTTGAGCCGCTGCATCAGCTTGTTGATGACTACCTGCGGCGAGATCTTGGCCGCACCGAGCGCGATATAGAAGTCGTCGCCCTTCTTGAATCCCATCTCCCGGATCACGTCAGCCATCAGCGGCGAGGCGACCAGCTTCTGTGAGGGCAGGCCCTGCTTGCGCAGTGCGTCCTGAAGCAGTTCGCGGCCGCCGTGCTCAGTGTCCTTGCGGTTCTCAGCCTTGTACCAAGCCTTGATCTTGTTTCGCGCGCGCGTCGTCTTGACCAGTGAGAGCCAGTCTCGAGACGGGCCGCGCTCACGCTTGGAGGTGAGAACCTCGACGATGTCCCCGGAGCGCAGCTGGTAGGAGAGCGGCACGATCTTGCCGTTGACCTTGGCGCCGACGCAGCGGTGTCCGACATCGGTGTGGACGTCGTATGCGAAGTCCAGCGGTGTGGCGCCGGACGCCAGCGACTTCACCTCGCCCTTCGGCGTGAAGACGAAGACGTCATCCTCGAACAGGTCAACCTTCAGCGTCTCCACGAACTCGCGCGGATCGGAGACGTCCTTCTGCCAGTCGACCAACGACCGCAGCCACTTCATCTTGCTCTCAGGGTCGCGAAGGGCAGCGTCACGACCGGCCCTTCCAGCCGTGCCGTCGTCCTTGTACATCCAGTGCGCCGCAACTCCGAACTCAGCGAGGTCATGCATGGAGCGCGTCCGCACCTGAATCTCGAGCGGCCTGCCCTCCGGGCCCACCACTGTCGTGTGCAACGACTGGTACATGTTGAACTTCGGCATCGCGATGTAGTCCTTGAAACGGCCCGGCAGCGGCTTCCAGAGCGAGTGGATCACGCCGATCGCTCCGTAACAGTCCTTCACGGAGTCGGTGATCACACGCATCGCGGTGAGGTCGTAGATCTCGTTGAACTCCCGACCCTTCTTGGTCATCTTGGAGTAGATCGAGTAGAAGTGCTTGGCGCGACCGGAGATCTCGGCGTGGATGCCGAGGTCCTTGAGTTCGCTCAGCACGTACTCACCGGCCTCGTCAACGTAGTGCTCGCGCTCCTCGCGCTGCTGCGCGACCAGCATCTTGATCTCGTTGTATTTGCGCGGGTGCAAGGTCTGGAAGGCCAAGTCCTCGAGCTCCCACTTGATCGCGTGAATACCGAGCCGGTGAGCGATCGGCGCGTAGATGTCGAGCGTCTCGCGCGACTTGTCGATCTGCTTCTGCTTCGGCATCGCCCCGATCGTGCGCATGTTGTGCAGGCGGTCGGCGAGCTTGATCAGGATGACCCGGATATCCGAGGCCATCGCGACCATCATCTTGCGGTAGTTCTCCGCCTGTGCCTCGTCGCGTGACTGGAAGGTCAGGCCGGTCAGCTTGGTGACGCCGTCCACCAACCCGGCGATCTCCTCACCGAACTTGACCTCGACATCGGCCAGCGAGGCCGACGTGTCCTCGACCGTGTCGTGAAGCAGCGCGGCGCACAGCGTCTCGGTGTCGAGGCGCATTCCGGCGCAGATCTTGGCCACGCTGACCGGGTGAACGATGAACTCCTCACCAGAGCGACGGCGCTGATCCGCGTGGTGCTCGCAGGCGTAACGGAAAGCCGCCTCGACGCGGTCGCGGTCGACCGCGCTCGCCGCCTCGTCGGCGTGCTCCTCCACCACCGCGAACAGGTCTGAGAGCAGACCCTCCTCGAAGGCGTTCAGCTGGTCCGTCTGGACTTTGACCTGCTCAGGAATCGGAGACCGTCCTCATACGTTTGGTTGTAGACCCGATACGCGTCCGAACGCTCAAGCTCAGTGGGCTGCGCGCCGGCGTACGCCAGGGCTGGCAGATCCAGATCAAGGCTGACGAGTTCCAGCTCCGTGAGGATCCTCACCAACCGCCCCGCCAGCCTGGCGGAGCGGGGATGCGGTCCATCCCCGCGGAGCAGGCGCTCGAACTCCTCGCCACTGGCCCTCTGCCCGTCCCGAACGGACCGATAAAGAGCCACGAGCGAAGCCCGGAGACCGTACTCCTGCTCGTGCATCTGCTGTGCAAAGCGTAGCTCAGGATCGCCCCATGCCAAATACGTGTAGCCGTTTCCTAATTTTGTGATCGACTCCTGTTCCTCCGTTGCCGGCGGGTCGAGCACGACGACGTGCTCGAAGGCGGTGACGATCTCAGGTTCATCGGTCAGGGCTTCGTGGGTGATCAGTGCGAATCCGCCTCGGCGACCGGCAAAACTGCCGAGTCGCCTCTGCGCGTTCGCACAGATCACCAAGATCCCAGACGATTCGGCTACTGCGGCCTGAGCATCCGCAATTGTCGTCAGTGGGCTCTCGCCGCGGCGGTCAACCACGACGCGATCACCAAATTCCGACGCGTGCTCCGTTGGCCGGGGCTCGCCCCCGCTCAGCTCGTCGGCGTACTGCTCCAGGTCGCGGTCCAGCTCCATCAACATCGCTTCCAGGTAATCGTCTGGTTCGCCGAGAACTGTGATCGGTTCCGGCGCGCATGGCACGGCCTCGCGCAGGATCAGGCGAGGCTCCACCACACCGTTCCAGAAGTTCCGCTCCAGGCGGAAGCTTGCGTCGAGCGGGCCGCCGTCGGATCCAGCGACCTTGCCGTCACAGCCGAAGGCGACGGCATTGGCCTTCACTCCCCCGGCGACGACCGTGAACCGGGCGTGCTTGCCATCGCCCATCGTCCGTACGTCCTCAAAGCGAGCGCCCGCGACCAGCAGCTTCACCCCCGGGTTGCCCATGCCGCAGGGCTCGAGCGCCAGCAGCTCTTCGGCCAGCGCCAGCGAGAGATCGGCGCCGGAGACGACCGCGTCGACCCGCTCCACCGGAGTGAGTAACTCCGGGGTGAGCAGCAGTTCTGCGTGCTCTTCGATCGCTTCACGGAAAGCGTCGATGTGCTCAGGCAGGATGTTGAGGCCGGCGGCGGCGCGGTGCCCGCCATAGCGGAGCAGGTGGGAAGCGCCCGCGTCGAGCGCGCCGAGCAGATCGAAGCCGGGAATACTGCGCCCCGAACCCCCTGCGGGCGCAGCCGGATCGTCAGGGTCGAGCGCGATCAGGATCGCCGGACGGTGAAAACGCTCGACGATGCGCGACGCGACGATCCCGATCACGCCGGGATGCCAGCCGACGCCGGCGAGTACATAGGCGCTGCGCTCGCCCATCTCGGCGGCCATCGCCTCTGCCTCCCAGCCGATCCGTTGCTCAACCAAGCGGCGCTCGGCGTTGACGGCATCAAGCTCCCTGGCGATCTCCGAGGCCCGGGCCGGATCGTCCGTGAGCAACAGCTCAAGGCCGGCGTCAGCGCGCCGCAGCCGACCGGCCGCATTGATCCGCGGCGCCAGCCGGAAGCCCAGGCACGAGGCATCAAGCGCACTCGGGTCGGTCCGCGACACCTCCATCAGAGCCCGTAGCCCGGGACGGTTGGTACCCGCCATCTGGCGTAGACCCTCTTGCACGAGCCGGCGGTTTTCACCACGCAGCGGCATCAGGTCCGCGACCGTCGCCAAGGCCACCAACTCAACGTCTAATTCCGCCGTCTGCGCTCCGAGTGCCTCCGCGAGCTTGTGCGCGACGCCGGTCCCGCAGAGATCTCGCGACGGATGCCCGCCGACGACCGGATGAACTATCGGACAGTCCGGCAGCGCGCCGTCAGCGCGCGGGGAGTGGTGATCCGTGATCACGACGTCCAGCCCGGCCGCGCGTGCGGCCGCGACCTCCTCGACCGCCGTGATCCCGCAGTCGACGGTCACCAGCAGCTTGGTGCCGTTGGCCGCCAGACGTTCAACGGTCCCCGCCGAGAGCCCGTAACCGTCCTCACTGCGACTCGGCAGATACCAGCCGACATCCGCGCCCAACGAGCGCAGCGCCCGAACGAGTACTGCGGTCGCGCACACACCATCGACGTCGTAGTCGCCATGGACGACGATCCTGGTTCCTGATCGAACGTGACCGAGGATCAGTTCAACCGTCGTGTCGATACCTTCGAACAAGCTCGCGTCGTGCCGCTCGCTTGGCGAGAGCAGCTCGCGAACGGCGGCGGCGTCCGTGTACCCGCGCCGCACGAGGATCTGCGACAGCACATGGCTCACGCCCAGCTCCCGCTCGAGCGCCAACGCGGCGCCGAGGTCGTATGGCGGAAGATCGATCCGCACGGGTGCTTCCAGCAGCGTAGCCTCGCTCATCCGCTCAGATTAGGCCTGACAGCCGACGGAACCCGTCGGCCAACGACGGCTGAGTCGTATCCCGGTAGGTCCTACGCGTCGCGATGGCGTGAGAAGAGGTGCCCGATCTTCGAAACCTCTTGCTCAGCCTCAGCCACTGGCGCGAGGGCCGCGGTAACCAGGCTCAGTTGCGCGGTGAGCGTCACGACGGCGTCCGTGAGCGGCAGCAGTGACGAAGCGAGCTTCTCAATGACCTCGACATGAGCCTCGATCTGCTCAGTCGCGTCCTTGATCGCCTCAATCGCGCTCAGCACATGCGTCTGCACCTGCTCGATGTCTCGCACCGGGACCACGGCGTCAGCCTCGCTCTCAGCGGAGTGCAACACGTACCGGAGCGGTGCGGTGGCGGCGTCGATCAGTCCCATCGCCGCAGATCCTAGTGGTTTCGTCCGTAAATCCTGCTGGGCACCGAGAGTGGTTACTGGTGGCCGCTGGCAAGGACGCAGGGAGGGTCAATACTGGAGGTATTGACCCGACCGAGGACGCTGTCAGCGGCCACCAGGGGCCGCTCGAATGCCGCAGGATTTACGGACGGAGCCACCAATGCTCTTTGCCAGCGGAGCGCTGGAGCGTTAGCTGATGCCGACTGCGTTCGCCTCGACGATGCGCTCACGACGCAGGCCCTCGAGGTAGATCAGCCCGATCCCGATGAGCGCGCCGGGTACGCCCTCAAACGCGGTGCCGAGGTTCGTGGCGTGCCGGGCCGGGATTGAGAAGCCGTGGATCGCAAGACCAACAATGGCAGCGCCGAGCAGCGCGCCGATGAAGGCTCCGACGATTCCCCCCCAGAAGTGATCGGGCAGCCAGATCGTGAAGTGCCAGATCGCAAGGCCCATCATCACCCATGCCAAGAGTCCCATTTACTTCCTCCCGTGCCGGCGACGGCCGCGGCTTCTGGAGCCCCCGGATGAAGCTGGGCTCTTCTGGTTCTGCGCGACGCCGTCATTCTCGGCGACGTCAGGCGCCGGCGCCACGCTGCCATCAGCTGCAGGCTTCGCCGGTCTCGGCGGAACCGGCTCGTCGGGCAGCTCGCTCTCCTCGATGTGAGCCGTACGCTGAGACACCTTCGAAGTGCGAGGCGGAGACTTCTTCGCTTCCTCAACCTCAATACCGAGGTCACGCTTCATCTGCTCAAACTCGGCGTTCGAGACGTTCTCTTCCGGCGGCGCTGTGATGCGGCCCATGCTGCGCGTCTTGCTCGCAGTCGGATCGATATCGCCACCGTCCGCATATGGCGGAACGAAGCCGTGCTCGGCAACGATGCGGGCACGACGACCGCGGTACCCGTGCTCACGCTCCTTCCAGTGCGTCAGCACCGGCGAGGCGATGAAGATCGACGAGTAAGCCCCAGAGGCGACGCCGATCAGCAGCGCGAACGCGAAGTCCTTGAGCTCGGAGCCACCAAACAGCAACAGAGCCGCGATCGGGATCAGGGTGCAGGACGTGGTCGCGATCGACCGGGTGAGCACCTCGGACATGGAGCGGTTGACGATCTGTGAGAACGCCGCCCGTGGCATTCGCGGAATGTTTTCGCGCACACGGTCAAAGACGATGATCGTGTCGTACATCGAGTAACCAAGGATCGTCAGGATCGCCGCGACCGTATCGGTTGTCACCACCCGGCCCGTCAGCGCATAGACGCCGACGCTGATCAAAATATCGTGCATCAGGGCGATCAGCACCGGCAACGCGAACTTCCAGTCGAAGCGCAGCGCCACGTAGAGCGAGATCACGAGCAGCGAGACGATGATCGCGATCACAGCGCTCTTGGTCACGGAGGAGCCGAAAGTCGGACCGACTGACGTGCTGTTGAAGCCATTCACGCCCTGACGGATCCCGTACTTGCTCTCGATCTCGTTGCGGAGCGTGTCGTACTTAGGCGTAGCCAGGTACCGGGAGGCAACCTGGAAGCCGTTGGCGCCAAGCGCCTTATCGCCCTTCACCGCCTGCACGGTCGCGTCACTGCCGCCACCGACGCCCTCAACCAGGGTCTTTATCTCGTTCACGCTGGCCGGGCGCTGAAGGCCGAAGGAGATCTGTGTGCCCGAAGTGAAGTCGATGCCGAGGTTGAGTCCGCGTCCGCCGATCGCGAGCGCACCGATCAACAGGATCACGCCGGACATCGAGAAGAAATAACGGCTCGACCCCATGAAGTCGAAGCGCCATGAGCGTTTCTTGGTGGCGGCGCCGAGCGCAGACGGGCTCTGGATCGTCTTGCTGTCGCCGAGCGTCATCAGAATCGCCTGGGTCGCCAGCACAGCTGTGAAGAGCGAGACGATCACGCCGATACCCAGTGTGAAGGCGAAGCCCTTGACGTCGGAGGTGGCGAGCACGAACAGGATGAACGCGGTCATGATCGTCACGACGTTGGCGTCGATGATCGCGGTCAGGCCCTTGCGATAACCCGTGATGATGCCCTGTCGCACCGATCTCCCGGCACGTATCTCCTCTTTGACACGCTCGAAGATCACGATGTTCGCGTCCGCGGCAACACCGATCGTGAGGATCAGGCCCGCGATGCCTGCGAGCGTCATCGTGATCGGGATCAGCTTGATCAGCGCGTAGAAGTAGATCCCGTAGGCGAAGAGACCGCTGACCGCGATCAGACCGAGCACTCGGTAGAACACGATCAGGAAGACGATCACGATCAAAAGGCCGACGAGGCCGGCGATCAGGCCATCGTGAAGCGCCTGCGCGCCGAGGGTCGACGAGACCTGACTCTCCGAGATCTTGACCAGCTTGATCGGCAGTGCGCCGAGACGCAGCTGGGTGGCGAGCGCCTGGGCGCTGCTGAGCGTGAAGCCGCCGGTGATCTCGCTGCCACCGCTGGTCGGAATGCCATCGAGGAACTGCGTGTAGTCGATCTGCGGGGCGGTGACAAGCTGGTTGTCGAGCGCGATCGCGAAGTGCTGGAAGTTCTGCTGACCCCCGAAATGGTCGAACTCGCCGCGATGCGCGATCGTTTCCGTGACGTTGCTGAACGCTGTCGCGCCCTGACCCGTGAACCCGAATGTGACGTCCGGCTCGCCGCTCTGGTCGGTGCTCTGCTCTGGGTTGGTGATCTCACTACCGTTCAGCGCGACCTTGTCGCGCAGCACGTAATACCCCGTGTTGGGCGATCCGTAGCTCGGCCACTGGCTTTGAACGAAGCTGGTGGGTGAAGCCTGCAACACGACCGTGCCCTGCTTGACGACCAACGCCTGGGCGCCGGTGGTCTCAGCCTTACTGAGTCCGGTCTCGAGCGCCTTCATCGCCTTGGCGTGTGTCATGCCAGGAAACACATTCAGCGGCTCGGTTATAAGGCAGTGAACCCCGGCCTCAGGCTTTTTCTGTGTAGCCGCGTAATAGGCCTTGCAGGCCGAGCTGCCGGGCGCACCGAACAGGTAGTAGAAGGCGCCCAATCGAGAGCCGTCCTTCGCCGCGCTGTAGGGCTGCTGTGAGGCGAGCTTGACCGCTGCGTAGAAGCTCATGGCCCCCGCGGAAGCGCTGTCCGTACCCGGTTCTCCCCCGCCGGCTTGGCTGATCCGGACGGCAGAAGGATCTTGAACAGGAAGTAGCGACGCGACCGTGTGTCCTGTAGGCGTCAGCGCATTGGCTTCCCAGTCATAGAAGTAGAGCTGCGCCGTTGTGCCGACCTCGGACTCCGCCTGGGCGACGTTCTTGACGTCCGGAAGCTGAACGTCGATCAGGTTGTTGCCCTCAGTCTGGATCTGTGGCTGCGTCACACCGAGCGCGTTGACGCGGTTTTCCATCACATCGACGGCGCGCTGAAGCGCGGCCTGGTCGACGTGCGGGGTCTGCTGTGTCGGCAGGCCTTGGTAGACGAGCTCGACGCCACCCTTGAGGTCGAGTCCGAGCACCGTCTTCTTGGTCGCGATCGCGGCCAGAGAGGCGGCGATGAGGCCTGCCACAAGAAGCAGGATCAGTCCGTGGCGGCGGCGGTCAGTCATGGCTGGGGCGTGATGCTAGAAGACGAAGGGAGTCAGCGCCTTGCGGCGGTGAATCAGTGTTGGTTGGACGGCGTCAGTACTACGAGGACGCCGCCTTCCTCATCATCGTACGCGGGAAAGATGTCGGCCAGCGCGTTCGCGCGCTCAACACCGGTGCTGAGGACCACCGGTTTGCCGGCCACTCGCACCTCCCACTCGAGCGCGGTGGCGATGTGGTCGACCCCGTCAGCGAAGCTGAGGCTGAGCAGCTGCGCCAGCGGCTGACCGATCGAGGCTTCGGTCTTCAGGCCGGTCAGCTCGAAGGAGCCACGGCCACAGTCAACGACCCGTCCCTCGTTGTCGCAGGCGAAGAACGCCGCGCCCGGAGCTGGGTAGTAATCATCGAGCAGCTCGAAGAGGTACGCGAACCCACACTTCTCGCAGCCGCGGGCCTCGCGCCGGAAGCCGGCGTTGCGATCCGTACCCATCGAACGGTTGCCGCAATGGGGGCAGATGAAGTAGTGCTCGTGAGCCATCGCGGGGAGGATAGACGGACTGCGTGAGGGCCTGTCCCGCGGGACAGGCCCTGAGGGGTCACTGAATGAATCCGCCCGACTGGTGCTGCCAGAGCTTGTGGTAGGTCCCCTGGCGCGAGAGCAGCTCAGCGTGGGTGCCGGAGTCGGTGACGGCGCCGCCCTCCACCACGACGATCCGGTCCAGCCGCGAGATCGTCGACAGGCGGTGAGCCACCACCATCGACGTCGAAGTGGCCATCAGCTTCCAGAGCGCTTCCTGGACCAGCGACTCAGACGCGGAGTCCAAGGCGCTCGTCGCCTCGTCGAGGATCAGGATCGGAGCATTCTTCAACATCGCCTGTGCGATGGCCACACGCTGGCGCTGGCCGCCTGACAGCTTCAGTCCGCGCTCACCGACGACGGTGTCGTAGCCCTCGGGCAGCTCGGAGACGAAACTGTGCACGTGCGCCGACCGGCTGACGTCGATGATCTGATCCATATCGGGTGCCCCCTCCCTGCCGAGCCAGATGTTCTCGGCAACCGAGCGGTGCAGCATCTGCGGGTCCTGCGGCACGTAGGAGATGTGACCACGCAGCGACCGCTGGGTTACCGCGGTCAGCGCCTGCCCGTCGATCTCGATCTCACCTGCGGTGACGTCCATGAAGCGAAGCACCAGCCGGGTCAGGGTTGATTTGCCACCTCCAGATGGGCCGACGACGCCGACGTGCTCGCCCGGCGCGATGATCAGGTTGAGATCTTCGATCAGTGGCTTGTCGGCTGTGTATCTGAACGACACGGCCTTGAAGGCGATCTCACCGTCTGGCACCGACAGCGCCGGCGAATCGGGGGCGTCAACCACCTCCGGCGGGGTGTCGATCAGGGCCACGAGCTTCACGGCGCGCCCGAGCGCCCGGGAGAGCGAGCGCACAACCTGGAAGCTCTCAATGATCTGCTGTGAGACGGCCGCGGAGTAGAACAGCACCAGATAGACGACCCCGGCAGAGATGTCATGGTGCAGCGCCAGGATCACGCCCACGAACAGCGCGGCCCAGCTCATCGTGTTGACCACGGTCGACATCCACGTGCGGGTGATCGTGAACACCCGCCGCGCGCCAAGGTCGGCCTGCACCGACGCCTCCAAGCGTCTGTCGACGTTGGCCTGCTCAAGCGTCTCGCCCGTGTGGGCCATGACCGTCAAGACGTTGCGGATCACGTCAAACGCGGCGCCCTCAGCAGCGGTGTGCGCGGCTGAGAAGCGCGTTGAGGCCTCGGTGACGGCTTTGGAGCGCCGGATCATCAACACGATGAACAGGACCGCAAAGACCGCGAGCGTCAGGCCCACTGGCCATGCCACGACCAGCAGCACGATGATCGCCGACAGGGTTGCGGCGAAGATCCGCAGCAGCCCCCACGTGATCTGGTCAATCGACTCCATCAGCGCCCAGGAGAAGGTCGACAGGGTCGAGGAGACCTCACCGGAGGGGTGGTCCACGTGCCAGCGGTATCCCAGGCCGATCAGCCGCTCAAACGCCAGCGAAACAGAACGCGTGAACGATCGGGTCGCAGCTTCCCACTCGAGCCATCCGGCCAGCCTCCAGGCAATGGTGCCGAGCAGCAGCAGCACCGCGTACAGGATCACGAGCGACCCGAACGTGCCCCAGAGGCTGGAGCGCGAGGTCAGCTTGGTGATCCGCTCGAGCGCCTCAGCGAAGACCAGCGGCGTGGCGACGTCGCCGACCAGAACGCCGCCGATCACACAGAGCGCGCTCGCGATCAGGCGCCCCCGGTAGGGGCGACACGCTTCCGCACAGAATCGAAGCGTGGCTTTTGTGGAGGCTTCCATGGCGTGGCACTGGTGGCCACTCTGACCCCCAGTGTCCGGAAGCGGACTAGAGCAGGGTCAGCGAAGCCTGTGGTGGCTCAAGACCGAGGTGTTCGTACGCTCTACGTGTAGCAGCGCGTCCGCGCGGCGTGCGTTCGATCAAAGCACGCTGTAGCAGGTACGGCTCGTAGACATCCTCAATCGTGTCCTGCTCCTCCCCCACCGCGGCGGCGAGTGTTGAGAGCCCGACCGGGCCGCCGCTGAACTTGTCGCAGATGGTGCTCAGGATCTGCCGATCCAGGCGATCGAGACCGAGGTGGTCGACCTCCAGCAGATCCAGCGCTGAGCGAGCAACCTCCGCCGTGACGGTGCCGTCGCCGTGGACCTCGGCATAGTCCCGCACACGCTTGAGCAGCCGGTTGGCTACGCGCGGCGTACCACGGCTGCGTTCCGCGATGGCGACCGCGCCGGCATCCTCAATCTCCACTCCCAGTAGCCGCGCTGACCGTCGCACGATCCGGCTCAGCTCGACCGGGTCATAGTGGTCCAATCGGTGTTGAATCCCGAAGCGGTCACGCAGCGGTGTGCTCAGCAGACCGGTCCGCGTGGTGGCGCCGATCAAAGTGAACGGCGGCAGGTCGATCGTGACCACACGCGCCCCCGCCCCCTGACCGACCGTGATCGGCAGGCAGTGGTCCTCCATCGCCGGGTAGAAGGTCTCCTCGAGCGCACGCGGGAGCCGGTGGATCTCATCCACAAAGAAGATCGAGCGTGGCTCGAGCGCCGTCAGGAACGCGGCGATGTCCGCTTTGCGCTCGAGCGCCGGGCCGGCGGTCTGGATGAACGGCACCTCCATCTCAGCAGCGACGATCTGAGCGAGTGACGTTTTACCGAGCCCGGGTGGACCGGCAAGCAGCACATGGTCCAACGCCTCGTTCCTGCTGGTTGCGGCGGTGATCGACACCGCGAGCTGCTGCTTGAGGGCATCCTGGCCGATGAAGTCTTCGAGCCGACGTGGCCGCAGCGAGCGGTCGAGCTCGTCATCAGGTAGCAGCTGTGCGGTCAGGATCGTCATTGTCGCGCGGCCCGCAGCGCTTCAGAGATGAGCTCCTCCGGCGTGTCGCCGACGAGCCCGTCAAGCAGGCTCTCAACCTCCTGTGGGCTGTAGCCGAGGCCGATCAGGCCCTCGCGCGCTATTCCCCGCGGATCGTTGTAGCGCGTGGCTCTGATTGTCTGCTCGGGCACGCTCACGCCGACCTTCTCACGCAACTCCACGACGATGCGTTCAGCGGTCCGCTTGCCAACTCCCTTGACCGCCTGTAGCCGCGCGATGTCTCCAGCCGCCAATGCCAGCAGTAATTCTCGCACCGGCCCGCCGGAAAGCACCTCAAGCGCCACTTTCGGCCCGACCGACTGCACGCTCAGCAACATCAGGAAGAGGTCACGCTCGTCCTCGGTGGCGAAGCCGTACAACGTCAGCGCGTCATCACGAGGGATCAGGTGCGTGTGCAGCATTACGGAGTTCCCAACCGCGGGGACCTGACGCAAGCTCTCACTGGAGAGCGAAAGGCGATAACCGACGCCGCCGCAGTCGACGATCACATGATCCGAGCGGCGCACCGCAACCGTCCCCGATACCAGCGCGATCATGCTCGTGCCCCCGTCGCGTATGCAACTGCCTCCGCCAAAGGTGCTCGGCTCGTGTCACAGACCGCGACGGCGAGCGCGTCGGCGGCGTGGTCGGGCTTGGGCGCCGCCGCCAGGCCGAGCAGTCTCGCGACCATGCGCGCGACCTGCTGCTTGTCAGCTCTACCGCTGCCGCAGACCGCGGCCTTTACCTGCTGAGGTGTGTAGGCGCGGACCGGCACCCCGTGCTTGCCCGCGGCCAGCAGCACAACTCCGCGCGCCTGCCCGACGGCGATCGCGCTGGAGACATTGGCGCCGAAGTAGAGATCTTCGACCGCGACGGCCTCGACCTGGAAGCGATCGATCAGGTCCCCGATGTCGGAGAACACCTCCATAAGCCGCTGCTCAGGCGGAGCAGCGGCGGGCGTCTCGATCACGCCGTACTGGATCGCGTCGAGCCGCGAGCCCTCGCTGCGCACGATGCCGTAGCCCGTGTTTGCGATCCCTGGGTCGACTCCGAGCACGATCATGTGTTCGCATATTCTCCGCGGAAGCCCGGACGCCTCTGTGGAAGCCGGTGTCGCTCGATTCGCTCCCACACGGACACCGCGGCGCAGGCGGCGAGCATCCAGAGGAATGGGTCGATCGGTGAGCGGAAGCGCGGCACCTCGCTCTGGATGAAGACGATTCCCAGGCACATCACGAGCGGTACCAGCCAGATCCACTTTTCGCCGAGCCGCACCCTCTGCGTGAAGCAGCCATACAGAGCTGCGAGCGCAATCAGCCAGAAGCACAGCATCGCGACGTCGCTCCACTTACTGTCAATTCCAACCTCACGCGAGTACCACTCGCTGAGTCCAGGGCCGGGGATCTGGAGCAGACGCGCGGTGTTCCAAAAGGCGACCACAAACGGGTAAGTCGGATGCTGCTCGATGTAGTGGAAGGCTCGCATCGTCAGCTGATCATCGGCCGCCGCCGGGTTCGGGTTGCCGTGATCCTCCTCGTTGATCGAGCCGTACAACTTCACGTTACGTACGAGCACCCAGGCTCCTGGGTCGTTCTTGGAGAGCCGCGACTGGTCGTTGTACACGCCGGCGACCGTGTTGCCGAACGACGTGCTGATCGGAACGAAGTGGTGGAGCTGCACCCAGTTTCGGACTGTCCACGGCGCCAGCGTCACCACAAATACGGCGAGGTAAGCCGCCAGCGGGAGGAACGCTCGCGCAGTCAACACACGCTGCCGCTGATCACCACGTCTGCGCAGTCGCAGCCCGCCACGAGGCCAGATCGCAACGATCGCGGGCGGCAGTAGGTAGACCCCGTTGCTGTGCGTGAGCGTGCCCAGGCCGGTGAGAAGACCTGCCACCGCGACCCACCACAGCTTTCGTGTGCGGCGGTACTCGATCGCGGCCGCGACAGCCGCGATGAACAGCGGAACCCACAGCGATTCCGAGTAGAAGGACTCGCAGACGAAGATGCTCGCAGGAAAGAGCGCGACGAAGACGCCCGTCACTGCGGAGACCCGCCGGCCGAACAGCCGCAGCGCGATCAACGCCATCAAGCCCACACCTACGGCACCGATCACTGCCTGAAGCAATCGGATCATCGTGACCGCGCTGAGCCCGGTGAACTGCAGCCAGTGGTGAAGCTCCTGACCAGTCGCCTGGAACATCGTGTAGAGCGGCGGCCAGTACGCGCTCGGCCAGCGCCGGCTGTGGTGCCCAAACACCGACGCCGGCGGTTCGAGCCGCAGCAGGTGATGGTGGTGGTAGAGGTAGCTCCCCTCCAGGAAGTAACTCTGCGCGTCAAGGATCGGGTAGTAGTTGGCGTCCACCGCCACCCAGATGACGCGTGCCGCCAGCGCAAGCAGCGTGACCCCGATCAGCATTGCCCTCGCTGGGCGGCGGCTGACCCACCCACGCGCGGCGTTCATTTCACTCAGGAGAAGCGGCAGCGCAGCAACATCACAACCGTCCGTACGCCGTCATACGCCGTCAGCTTCTTGCCCTCTTCACTCGAGCGCGCCCGATATTGCACTGGAACCTCATAGATGCGCTCGCCCTTGTTCAACAGTCGCGCCGTGATCTCGGGCTCGATCGCGAACCCGGTGGCAGTCAGTTCGAGGCTCTTGAACAACTCGGTTCGCAGAACCTTGTGGCAGGTCATGATGTCGTGCAGGAAGACATTGAAAAGAATGTTGCACACCAGGGTGACGCCACGGTTACCGATCACGAACCAGAACGAGTGTGCGCTGTACCCATCGAATGCCCGCACGCCGTACGCCACGTTGGATCTGCCCTGAAGCAGCGGCGGCAACAGCACACCCAGATCCCCCGGGTCGTACTCCAGATCGGCGTCGAAGACCGCTGAGAACTCGCCGGTCGCCTTTGAAAGCGCCGTCTGTACAGCGGCGCCCTTGCCCTGGTTGAGGTCGTGCTCGAAGTACCGCACGCGCTCG